>CAJDWZ010000061.1_pt1 | contig 16157 bp, 16 predicted proteins | sample 7391701 | NCBI WGS metagenome assembly CAJDWZ01 (sample SAMEA7055744, study PRJEB34461) | soil metagenome | biome: terrestrial ecosystem; feature: Peninsula; material: soil | place: Antarctica | collected 2016
GCCGGCGGGGTGCGTCCAACGGCATTTTGACGGGATTAACAGGATTAACAGGATTAACTCACCTGAGTGGACGGCTCCCGTCTTGGACTCGGGCCCAAAGACGAATTTTTGACCGTTGAAGTGAGGGCGGGTTCAGCTCGGGATTTGAGATTCGGGTGAGCCATCTTGTCGACCAGCCAATCGTCCGAGAGGGAAGACATGGATCTGTATCAGCCCATCCCTGGGGGATCGGGACCGTCATTCGAACGCCTGGCGATCTCGTGGCTCCGGGAAGCCACGCCTGGACATCATCCTGACTGGACGGATTGGATCTCAAGTCGCGGTTCAGTTCAGGGGACCCACACTAAACCCTAAAGACCCCTAAATTGACTTCAGGCCCCGGTCATCGAGCCATATCCGAGCATGAACGCGAGGGAAACGTGAACGAGAGCGAGCTGCAGTTCGTGGAGCGCATGGGCCTGCTGGTCGAGGAGGACGGCTGGCCCCGAATCGCCGGCAGGATTCTGGGCTTCCTGACTCTCACCGTCGAGGCCTGCTCGTTGGACGAGATAGCCTCGGCGCTCGACGTGAGCCGGGCCAGCGTGAGCACAGACGCCCGGCGACTGATGCAATCAGGGCTGCTGGAGCGGCTGAGCCGACCTGGAGACCGGCGGGACTACTACCAGCTGGCACCTGACGGCGTCCGGTCCTCGCTAAGAGACCGGATCGACCGTCTGCGACGGTACCATGAATTGATCGATAGTGCGGCCAACCTCGGCTTGGGCGGAGCGGAGGCAGCTTCCCGTCTGACGCAGTGGGCGGAGGCCCATGCCCTGGTTCTTCACTCGATGGAGGGCGCCCTGGCCGATCTGGATCGCCGTTGGACTCCGCGAGCCGAGCCGGAGGAAGCGTCGGAGTAGAGAGCAATGCTGAATGTCTGCATTTTGTATTATCAGTACGTTCAGGCTTGACTGAACATACTGACTGAACTATTCTCCGGCGATGAATGATCGCCTACTTTCCCCGGCTGACGCGCAATATGTGGAGCGAATGGGACTCCTCTGGGAGTCCGAAGGGCTGCCACGCATCGCCGGGCGCATTCTCGGCTACCTGATCCTCACGCCCGACGCCGGTACCAGCGACGACATGGCGCTGGCAATGGGCGTCAGCCGGGCCAGCGTCAATACCGATGTACGCCGCCTCGAACGCCTCGGTTTCGTCGAGCGCGGCAGCCGGCCGGGCGACCGCCGCGACTACTACTCGATCGCGCCGGATCTCGTCGAGCGGATGCTTGACACGAGACTTGCGAGGCTGCGCAGTCTACAGAGCGCGCTCGATGACGCCCGTCACCTTCCCGAGAGCCCTCCGGAGGTCCAGGAACGCCTCTGTGCGTTCCGGTCCCTGCACCAGCGCGTCATAGATGCGCTGGAGAGCGTTCTGAGCGATTTCAGGTCGTGCTCAAACGCCTGCACGAATGCCGCCGCCGGTCAGGCCACGCCAGTCAATAACAAGTGAACACCCAGACTCACCATCAGTCGGCCGTGAGCCCGACAGCCGATAGCCGGTCGCGCGCTTTCGGGCGTAGTGTCCTCGCCTCGGTTGTCATCGCCGTCGCCCTGCCGTCCGCCGCCCTCGCCCGTGACGCCCAGCCCTGCCCGGTGCAACCGTGCGCCGTCGCACCGGCGGCCGTTACTGGCGACACGATGCCACTCTCCCTTGGAGCCGCGCTCTCACGGGCAACCGGGGAAAGTCAGGAGGTCCGCCTGGCGCGCTCCAACATCGCACTAGCCGACGCCCAGGTGACCGCTGCTCGCTCTGCTGCGCTGCCGCAGATCAACGGGTCGGTCAATTACACGCGTACATTCGACTCCCCGTTCAACACGGGCGACACCGGACCGACGCCTGACTCCCTCCGCTTCGAGCCAGACAGCACCGCGTCGCTAGCCGAGCGAGTGCGCTATCTGGAGAAGAATGCGCCGCTGGCAGGAATTGGCGGCATCGGCTCTCTGTTCGGGAACCTTCCTTTCGGCCGTGCCAACTCTTACGTCGCGGCGCTGTCCGGGTCGCAGCCCCTGTACTCGGGCGGCCGGGTGGGCGCAGCGCTCAAGATCGCCGGCGAGTATCGGGAGGCGGCGCAGTTGGGGCTGGATGAGCAGATGGCCGAGATCGTTCTCCAGACGCGCAGCGCATATCTGCGGGCCCTTCTGGCCCAGGAGTTGGAGCGGATCGCCGCCGCTGCGCTGGAGCAGGCAGAATCGTTCCTGGCGCAGGAGAAGCTGCGACTGGAAACGGGAACGGCCTCGGAACTGGAAGTACTCCGCGCCGAGGTCTCGCTGGCGAACCTGCGACCGAATCTGGTAGAGGCGCGCAATGCCGCTTCTCTCGCCACGCTCGACCTCAAGCGCCTGGTAGACATCCCTCTGTCGCAGCCCGTGGAACTGACCACTCAGCTGGAGCAGCCGTCGGATGCGGAACTGGCCGAGGCGCGAATCGCGCCGGAGCTGCTCCTCTCCGGTCGTGCGGCCGTGCTGGCCTCCGACAACCAGATAGCGATCAAGGAGCAACAGGTGCGCATCGCCCGTGGCGCCTACCTGCCGTCGGTGGATCTACGGGTGAACTACGGTCGTCAGCTATTCCCCGATCAGGTGTTCGACTTTTCGGGCGAGAGCTGGCGCACGGACTTCACCGCGGTCGTGGGCGTCAGCATACCTATCTTCTCGGGTTTCCGCTCGCAGGTGTGAGCGTGCCCATCTTCTCCGGCTTTCGTGCGCAGGCTGAAGTGCAGCAGGCCCGTGTGGCGCTCGACCAGGAGCGGCTGAAGGCAGCCCAGCTTCGCGAGAACGTGCAACTCCAGTACGAGCAAGCTATAGGCGAGAAGCAGCGTGCCGCCGCCGACCTGTCGGCACGGCAGTTGACTGTAGATCAGGCACAGCGGGTCCACGACCTGACGGTGCTCCGCTACGAGCAGGGCCTGGCGACGCAGCTCGAAGTCTCCGACGCGCGACTATCGCTACTCCAGTCGCGGACGAATTTCGCTCAGGCAATCGCAGACTTCTACCTGGCCGATGCTAACGTCCTGCGCGCGCTGGGCAGAGACGAGGCAGGGGCCGGAGCGACGCGTAGCACAGCGCCGCCGACTCCAACACCGCCAGTGAACACGCCGCCGCCGTCGACTGTCCAGGACGCAGCGCTCCGGAGCATCTCCACCGCGCCGTCGCGCGCCCCGTAACAGAATCCATTCCATGTCATCACCACTTCTGCAAATTCTTGAGGGGCAGCGCGCCATGACAACTGTCTTCTCGCGTAGGACACTGTTCTCGCTGGCCACTCTCGGTGTCTTCGCCATCGCCGGCTGCGGTCCGTCAGGTGAACTGAGTGCCGCCGACTCCACGGTTGCCGCGAAGCGGGCATCCACCGCTGTCGTGCTCGCCGCTGAGGATGTCGCCACCGCGACCACCGCCGACGTCACCACGGGTGTCACACTTACCGGTTCTCTGGAACCGGCGGAGAAGGTGACGGTCACAGCCCAGGTTGGCGGAACGATGGGCCCGATCCGGGTGGATCGTGGAAGCTCTGTCACGCGTGGCCAGGAACTGACGACGATCCAGGCGGTCGGCGTGCAGAGCCAGGTTGCCGGTGCTCGCGCCAACGTGGCCGCGGCTGAGGCGAACCTCGCTGTAGCACTCACTCAGCGCGATGCCGCAAAGCGTCTCTATGAAGCCGGCGCGACCTCGCTAGTGGATTACCAGAACGTGCAGGCGGCTTATGCTGCCTCGGAAGCCCAGCTTGCCGCGGCACGCGCGCAGGCCGCCTCCGCTGGCGAGGCCGCCGGTTACACCAGCGTGGTCGCGCCAATCAGCGGTATCATCAGCGCGCGTCCGTCGGAGCCAGGTCAGGCTGTGCGGCCCGGTGACGAGATCGTCAGCCACCAGGACCGGTTGGCCACCCTCGCGAAGCAGCCTGACAAGGTGCGAGCCGATATACCCGGCGCCGCCGGTGACAGAGGTACGGTCGCGCGGAAGGATCCGGCTGCCGATCCGAGCACTCGTCAGGTGGGAGTATTCATACGCCTGCCCAATCCCAATCGCGAGATCACTGCCGGCCAGTACGCCCGCGGCCAGGTGAGCGGACGTGTTATCTCGGGCGCCGTGACAGTTCCGCAGACGGCGGTGCAGGGCAGCGGTGACGACGCCGCGGTATTCGTCATCGCCGGCAACGTGCTCTCTCGTCGCACGGTCACGCTGGGGGCGCGCGACGACCGCAGCGGACGCGTGGTAATCGAGTCAGGCCTTGAGGCCGGTGAGAGAGTGCTCATGCGGCCCACCGCGACCATGGCCGATGGCCAGCCGGTAACCGTATCCACCGATCAGAGCAAGAGCTCGTCGGAGGTCACACCGGCATCTCCAGAGTCAGCCGTGCCGGCGGACACCACCCGGGAGTCGTGAGATGGTAGATCAGAATGACAGCGTGCCCGGAGCGGTGACGCCCGATAGTGAGCAGCAGGGAAGCGGACTGAGCGGCGTCGCCATCAGGCGGCCGATATTCACGACCATGCTCATGCTCGGGCTCGTCGTGCTCGGCATCTTCAGCTTTCGCAAGCTGAGCATCGATCAGTTCCCCGATATCGATATCCCGGTCGTCTCGGTCCAGACCACCTACCCGGGGGCGAGCGCCGAGACTATCGAGCGCGAGGTCACCGAACGGATGGAGCAGGCCTTCAATCCCATTGAAGGCGTGGACAAGATCACCTCGATCTCGCTGGAAGGCGTATCCCAGGTGATCGTCGAGTTCGACCTCTCACGTAGCTCCGATCTGGGAGCGCAGGATATCCGGTCGAAGATCGAGGCCATTCGTCGTGAGTTACCGACGGACATCGATCCGCCCATCGTGGAGAAGTTCGACCCGTCGGCGCTGCCGATCATCTCCCTCGCTCTGTCCAGCGATCAGACGCCGCTGGTGCAGCTCACCTCGATCGCCGACGAGGAGATCCGTCGCGCCCTGGAGAGCGTGCGTGGGGTAGGTGAGGTGCGCCTGGCCGGCGGTCTGGAACTCGAGATTCGCGTTCACCTGCAACCCGAACGTCTTCAGTCGCTCGGGGTGTCCGTGGCCGAGGTGGCTGCAGCACTGAGGTCCCAGAACCTGGAAGTCCCGGCCGGACGACTGGAGCGAGGCGGCACCGAGACGCTAGTTCGCGTAACGGGAAGGATTACCGATCCCGAGCAGTTCAATGACATTATCGTGGCCAACCGGGGGGGAGCCCTGATCCGGCTGCGTGACGTGGCGACGGTGGAGCAGGGCACCGAGGAAGAGCGGTCGGTGGCCCTCGTCAACGGCCGTCGTGCCGTGTCGCTGGATGTGCTCAAGGTTTCCGGCTCCAATACTGTGGACGTTGCGGACGGAGTGAATGCCGCGCTGGCTGACATCCGAGAGTCACTCCCTGAGGGGGCCGAGCTGCAGGTGGTGCGTGACAACTCGGTGACCATCAGGCACTCGGTGGATGACGTCATCCGCGAACTGATCATCGGGGCAATGTTGGCGGTGATCATCGTCATGCTCTTCCTCAACGACTGGAAGGCGACGCTCATAACCTCGTTCGCGTTGCCGGTATCGGTGATCTCGTCATTCATCCTGATGGGAGTGCTGGGCTTCACGCTCAACGTTCTCACCCTGATGGCGCTCTCCCTCTCCATCGGCATCCTCATCGACGACGCGATAGTCGTCATCGAGAACGTCGTGCGCCACCGATCCATGGGCAAGAGCGCGCTCCAGGCGGCCTTCCAGGGGACGAGCGAGATCCAACTGGCCGTTCTGGCCACCACGCTCTCCATAGTCGCCGTGTTCGTGCCGGTGGCATTCATGGGTGGCATCGTGGGACGCTTCTTCTTCCAGTTCGGCCTCACCGTCGCATGGGCAGTGCTGGTCTCCATGCTGGTGTCCCTCACACTCACGCCGATGCTCGCCGCGGCATGGGGAGTGCGCGGCCATGAGGACAAGGATCACACGCCGTCGAACAATCTGCTCACGCGGGCGCTAACTGGCTTCAACGACGGTTTTGACCGCATGGCCGAGCGTTATCGCGGCGTGATCACCTGGGCGCTCGACCACCGGAAGCTGACGGTCGGTGTGGCGTTTGGGGCGTTGATCGGCGCCTTCATGCTCTTCCCGTTCATCGGCGGCAGCTTCATGCCGGAGTCTGACGACTCCGAGTTCGCCGTCCAGTTCGAGACGCCGGAGGGGTCCAGTCTTCCCTATACACGCCAGAAGGCCGCTGCGTTGGAGACGACGTTGCGGGAGATGGGCGGCGTGGATTATACGTACACCACCATCGGTTCCGGTGCGACCGGCACGGTCACGAAGGGTGACATATACGTGAAGCTCATTCCTTCCAAGCAGCGAAAGCTGAGTCAGCAGGAATTGATGAGCGAGGCACGCGCAGCGCTCGCTAACAATTATGGCGTGGAGCTGGCAGTGCTCGGAGCGGGCGGCATCGGTGGGGCGCAGGCGCCACTGTCGGTGGAACTACGCGGCCCCGACGTGGACGAACTGCAGCGGCTCTCGGCGCAGATTGCGGCGGGCATGAAGAAGATTCCCGGCGTGGTCGACGTGCAGTCGTCACTCGGCGAACCGCGGCCGGAACTGCGTGTTAACGTGCGTCGCGATGTTGCCAACGAGGTCGGTCTGGACATCGGCCAGATAGCGGCAACGGTGCGTCCGTTCCTCGCTGGCGAGACGGTGACACGATGGGAGGATCCGACGGGCGAGGAACGCGATGTCGTGATCCAGATGCCCGCCGGACAGCGCGTCTCGGCGCAGGATCTCGCCGGCCTTCCGGTGGCCACTGCTCGTCGCAGTGCCAACGGCTCAGTCATCACCGTGCCTCTGGGCGACGTCGCCACTGTGGAGGAAGGAACGGCCCCGGCGCAGATCGATCGCCAGTCGCTGCAGCGTGTGGCACGCGTCACCGCAGGCACCGAGGGCGACCTGTCCATCGCCGAGGCATCCACCACCATACGCGCCGAGTTGGACCGGCTCGATCTCCCGCCCGGCTACGACGCGCAACTGGGTGGCGAGACGGAGCAGTTGGAGGAGACGGCGGGCTACGTCGTGGAGGCGATCATCCTTGCCGTCGTTCTCATCTTCCTCGTGCTCGCCTCCCAGTTCGAGTCGATCCTCCAGCCGTTCGCCATCATGCTCTCGCTGCCGTTGTCGCTGATCGGCGTGCTCCTGGCGCTGCTGATCACGAACGACACGCTCAACATGATGTCCATGATTGGTGTGATCCTGTTATTCGGGCTCGTGACGAAGAACGCGATCCTTCTAGTGGACAACGCGAACGACCGAAGATCGGAAGGTGCCGACAAGATGAGCGCACTTATCGATGCTGGCGTGGTGCGTCTGCGTCCGATCATGATGACCACACTGGCGATGATCGCTGGGATGGTGCCGAGCGCGCTGGCACTCGGCGAGGGCGGTGGTTTCCGCGCTCCGATGGCCCGCGCCGTGATCGGCGGCCTCATCACGTCAACGCTGCTCACGCTGATCGTCGTGCCTGTGGCTTATAGCTACTTCGACGACTTCGGCGGGTGGGTATCCAGTCGTGCGCGGTCGATCTTCGTGAAACGTCCTTCAAGGAAGAAGACGGCCGCTTCGGTGCCTCAGCCGCAGCCCGTGGCCGGAGACTGACCGGAGGCGGCGTCATGAGGGTTGACCCACGGCGAGTGCAGCGTGGTTTTAGCCAGTGAGACACAGACGGGAGCGTCGCAGTTGCGGCGCTCCCGTCTGTGTCAGTTGCCGGCTATGGCGTGCAGCGAGACCTCGTCATTGCGCTCCATCGCATTCTCTGCCTCAAGGTTCTACGGGCGATTAGAACGGTCCGGTGTCAGAGGTAGAGATAAGGATGCTCCCATACTGAGGGCGTGCAACTAGCCGATGAGGGCAATCGCCCTGCTGATTCTCACGCCTGCGTTGGCGGCCTGATAGACAGGTCGTCGTGAAGGTCGTGTGCGATCGATTGCGCGCCGAATCCACCTTCGCTCCTCGAGTTGGCGCAGGGACATGGCCAGTGCTCGATCCGAAATGGAAGACAGATCGGACCTTATGTCGCTGAAGAATCGAGGTTCCTCAGTGACGGCGAGGACCGGAACCGTCCACGAGCGCCTCAGCAGTTGCGCTTCGATGTCGCGCCGGGCAGTGCCGACAATCTGACTGGCGATCGTGGCAATCCGGGCGCCTTCCAATGTCAGCCGATACTCGGGGCGCAACGGATGCCCGTGGCCAGGGTTTCGCTCCAGCAACTCCAGGTCAACCAGATGAGCCAGGCTCTGAGCGAACGCCGTTCGGCTGGCGCTTGTAGCGGCCAGAAGCGGTGCCTGACGACCCGCGACCCCGGAATCCATCAGGGCCAGAATACTCAACGACCAGGCGCGGGACGTCAGCTTGACAAGGGTTGTTATGTCCATAAAGTATAGTGAACATAATGGAACCTTAACGGAGAATGCCATGCCCGTCGTTTCCCTGGACAACACGATCACTATCGCAATGTCCGTTCGGGATCGTTACCTGAGTGCTGAGTGGTACCATGAGATGTTGGGCTTCACACTCCTCTATCACATGGATGATGCAGGGTGGAGTGAGATGCAGACCAGAACAGAAGGCGTAACGCTGGGTCTGGGTGAACAGGCGGAGCCCGCGCCGGGCAATACGGTTCCAGTCTTTGGTGTTCCGGACATCGCTTCTTCGCGTAGACTGCTTGAAGCGGCGGGTGTGAAGTTTGACGGGGATACAGAGACTATTGACGGCATGGTCAGCACCGCGACCTTCTACGATCCGGATGGAAATGCCCTGATGCTGGCGCAGGACCTGTCTCAAAAAGGCTGAACAGACGGGAGCGCCGCAGTTGCGGCGCTCCCGTCTGTGTCAGTTGCCGGCTATGGCGTGCAGCGACGCCTCGTCATTGCGCTCCATGGCATTCTCTGCCTCAAGATTCTGCAGGTCGCGGTTGACGCTCGCGACGGCTAAAGTCTTACCTCCCTTGCGGAAGGCAACTGAGCATTCGCGGCCTTCCACGTCTCCGCTCACGTCCACCTCGTCCCATTTCTCGGCGTGCCCCGTGTAGCGCACCGCTACGTCGTAGTGCATGCTCCAGAAGAATGGTACCGCATCGAACTTCTCCTTCGCTCCGAGAATATTGCGAGCGGCGGTCTGACCATGCCGCTGGGCGAGAACCCAGTGCTCGACGCGAATCGCTTCACCGGTGTGCGGATCGGGCCAGCGCGCGATGTCGCCGGCTGCATAAATCCCAGGCGCGCTCGACTCAAGGTACTCGTTGACGATCACTCCACGATCCATTGAGAGCCCGGCCGCCTCGGCCAGCTCCAGGCGTGGAATCACGCCGATACCGACGACAACCATATCGGCCGGAAGGCGCTCGCCATTCTTCAGCACAACAACATCTTTCTCGATGCTGGTCGCCGTCTGCTCCAGATGGAAGACCACTCCGTGTTCTTCATGGATCGCCCGGACCATGTTGCCCAGCTCAGTGCCAAGGACGCGCGCCAGGGGCTGTGAGTCTGGGGCCACGACATGCACTTCTATTCCACGCTTACGAAGCGACGCGGCCACTTCCAGTCCAATAAAGCTGGCACCCATCACCACGGCCCGCTTCGACTTCTCGGCGAGGGCGATCAGGTCGTTGCTGTCGCTGAGCGAGCGCAGCAGATGAACGTGCGGCAGGTCGTGACCGGGGATGTTTAGCGAGCGAGGCGCGGCACCGGTGGCCAGGAGGAGCGCGCCGTACTGGTGTGACGAGCCATCTTCGAGGCGCACGGTACGGGCCTCACTGTCGATAGCGGCTACTCGTGCGCGGACGATGTGAATGTCGTTCTCCTCGTAGAAGCCGTCCGGCCGGAGCGGAATCCACTCGGCCTCGGCCTCCCCCGCCAGGTAGTCCTTGCTGAGATTCGGACGGTCGTACGGAGAGTCGTCCTCGACATCGATCATCGTTACCGGGCCGCCGTATCCGAGGCGACGGAGCATTTCCGCGGCGGCGCTGCCGGCGGCTCCTGCGCCCACGATCACCACCGAGGTAGGACGATCGCTACCCGGCCTGGCCAGATCAGCGGCGGTGGGCGTGAGCGGGTCTCGCTCTCGCTTTGAGCCTACATGGACCCGGTCGCCACGCCGCTCGGCGCTCCAGCAGGCGAGCGGGTTGAGCGCCGGCGCGCGAACCGCCTCACCAGTTCGAAGACTGAACGCGGCGTGGTGCCACGGGCAGTGTACCATGTCGCCCACTACCAGCCCCTCGGCGAGCGGTCCGCCGTAGTGTGTGCATGCCGCCGCCACGGCAAATATTTCTTCACCCCGCCTCACCACCAACACCGGCTCGCCGTCGGCGTGGCCAAGAATTCTCGCGCCGTCGGCTAATTCGGAGAGGGCTACGCCGTCCTTTACAAGGTCGGGACCGGCGAGCTGCTCGGACTGTGACGACAAGTTGACAACCTCCAGGAAAGAGGAAGGGGATGAGTGGTCGGAAAGCCGGTCTTTGACTGGTGATACCGGGCAGACGACAGGCATGTCCGGCTTGCAGAGAACGTTACATAGCATACCGCACGTCTCGTGGTACGGCGAGTGCGTGGCCTTGCCGCGGGGGGACAGCCGTCGAATGGGACCGTCTTTCCCACTCTGCTCGCCATCGCTATCCAGCCGCAGCCGGTCCTGTTCACAATCGAGGAGCAACGAGCTATGTCCGATACGTGCACACATCTGGACCAGATACGTGACGTGCAGCCGCGAACTCCAGATGGCTGCGAGGAGTGCCTCAAGATTGGAAGCAAATGGGTGCAGTTGCGGCTCTGTCTGACATGCGGGCACGTGGGCTGTTGCGATAGCTCACCTCACAAGCACGCCACCGCACACTTCCACAGCACAAAGCATCCACTGATGCGGAGCTTCGAGCCCGGCCAGGACTGGGGCTGGTGCTACATCGATGAGCTACTCATCGAGCCAGCGCCAACCTCCAGCAGAGCGTGAGGACATCCATCATGACTCTATCCAATCGCTCGGTGGACTCCGCTCACAGCCGGTGGCCGTCGCTAAATCCTGACGGATGGCGGGACGCGTACGCGCTCGAATGTGCGCAGGCGGCGAGGAGTTGAGCGCCAGGCGATCGGCTGGCAAGCCGGATATCTTCCGCACATGACTAAGATCGCCTTTCTCGGAACCGGGCTGCTCGGCAGCGCATTCGTGGAGGCCGCAGCAGCACGCGGCGAGAACGTAACAGTCTGGAACCGCACCGCCGACAAGGCGCGGGCGCTCGAGCCGCTCGGAGTGCAGGTGGCCCCCACACCGGCCGACGCGGCGCGCGGAGCGTCGTACGTCCATCTGGTCCTCAAGGACGACGCGGTTGTGGAGGAGGTGATCGCTGCCCTGCGGCCAGGGCTGGACGACAGCTCGATCATTCTGGATCACACGACCACCCAGCCGGCTCTCACCGCGGAGCGATCACGACGGCTGAACGCCGAGGGAGTGCGCTACCTCCACTGTCCGGTCTTCATCGGGCCAGCGGCGGCGCGAAAGGAGAAGGGCACCATCCTCGCGGCAGGCCCGAAGTCCATCTTCGACGCGGTGAGCGACCACCTCTCGCGGATGGCGACCCAGGTTGAGTACTTCGGTGAACGCCCCGACCTTGCAGCGGTCTTCAAGCTCTGCGGCAATGCGTTCATAATCGGAATCAGCGCGCTCGTCGCCGATGTGTTGACCGTCGCCTCGGCGTCGGATGTCGATCTGGCCGAGGCGATGAGGGTGGTCAGTTTCTTCGATCCCGCGGCCGTAATCACCGGACGTGCGAGGAAGATGATGAGGGGTGATGTTACCCCGAGCTTCGAACTCGCCATGGCACGGAAGGACGTGCGGTTGATGATTGAGACCGCCGGCGCCCAGCCACTCGCCGCCCTGCCAGGCATTGCCGTCCGCATGGACGAACTGATCGCCGAAGGGTACGGTGCCGATGATCTGGCGGTGATCGGACGGGGCGCGGCCCGCTGACCCAGCCAGTCGGGCCGGTTCAGGAGGTAGACGAAGCGGGCATGAGCGGCGGCCTGATTGCCCTCATGGCGGTGTCCGTGGGGCTGATCGTCGGCAACCTCTACTACATCCAGCCCCTTCTTGGTGATGTCGCTCGCGAACTCCGGGTGAGCGAGGGCGCGGTCGGCATCGCGGTGACGCTCAGCACGCTCGGTCAGGCGATGGGAATCCTCTTTTTCCTGCCGATCGGCGACACCCAGGATCGTCGCCGACTGGCAGTGGCGGGACTGGCCGCGTCCACCTTCGGGTTGATCGGCATAGCGCTGTCCCACAGCCTGTTCTGGCTTTGCGCGGCCAGCCTCATGCTCGGGCTGTCGAGCGTGTCCACGCACACTCTGGTCGCCTTCGCAGCCGCACGCTCACACCCGGCTGCTCGTGGTCGTACCGTGGGAGCGGTGATGAGCGGTCTGCTGCTCGGGATTCTCCTGGCGCGAACTGTCAGCGGTGTCGTCGGTCAGCATTTTGGCTGGCGCACGATGTTCTGGATCGCCGCTGCGGCAACCGCCGCTCTGGCGCTGGTGCTGAGTCGGCAGCTACCAGCTGACCCGCCACGGCCGGGCCCGCGTTACCCGGAACTCCTTCGCTCCATGGTGGTGCTGTTCCGTCAACAGCCGGAGTTGCGCGAGGCCTGTCTCTTCGGCGCGGCGACGTTCGGCGCCTTCGGAGCGTTCTGGGTCACGCTCACCTTTCATCTTGAAGGGCCACCGTTCGGTTACGGAAGCGACGTCGTCGGAATGTTCGGCCTGGTGGGCGCGGCTGGCGCCCTCGCCGCCTCGGCTGCCGGTAGAATGGCCGACCGGCACGACCCCCGCCGCATCGGGGCGGCGGCTGTACTGCTGACGGGGCTTTCGTTTGCATTCCTGGCGCCCTTCGGTGGGCGGCTCTGGGGGCTGATCGTGGGCATCGTGGGGCTCGATCTGGGTGTGCAGGCAGCGCACATCGCCAATCAAACCCGCATCCACGCACTGCTCCCGGACGCGCGCAATCGGCTTCATACCCTCTACATGTTCACCTACTTCGCCGGTGGCGCGGTGGGTACCGCGTTGGGCTCGTGGGCATGGGAGGTGGGCGGCTGGCCGGCAGTGTGCGCGGTGGGTGCGGCAATGCCACTCCTGGCGGTGGCAATACACGGAGCGCTATCAACGGGCGAGCGGCGACAGCGCTAGGCGTTGGGTTGATGGTTGCCTATCGGCGCTCAGAGTTCGACGCTGCCGCGCGGATCGCTCGCAAAAAATAGCCTTCGTCGGCCCACGGCCCATCGTGACGCTCGCCATTGATGAAGAACGTCGGGGTGCCGTTCACGCCGCTCCGCACGCCACTGCGGAAGCTGGCGCGCACCTGAGCTTCGTACGTCTCTTCTTCTAGCTCCTTTGCGAACAGATCGGTATCCAGGTCGAGGGCGTCCGCGTAGCGCACCAGGTCGGCATCTGTGAGGCGGTCCTGGTTCTCGAACAGAATGTCGTGCATCTGCCAGAACTTTCCCTGTGCCGCTGCTGCTTCGGCGGCCTGGGCGGCGTGCGCTGCGTGTGGATGTGCTTGGCTGAGCGGAAAGGGTCGGAAGACGAAGCGTAGTTGGTCGGCCAGGCGCCCTCGGATAGATTTGACGATTGGGTGAGCCATGCCGCACGACGGACATTCGTAGTCTCCGTACTCCACCAACGTCACCGGCGCATCCTCGGGGCCGATCACATGATCATTGGCGCCGACGTCCGGCGTCAACCGTCCCCCGCTCATGACTTGGCCGTCGACGGGTCCGATCCCGTCAGCGACTCCAGCGCCGCAAGGATGCCGTCCGCACCCGGGTTCACACCCACCGGAGAGCAGTAGCTCCAGCTGATCATTCCTTCAGCGTCGATAAGGAAGAGAGCGCGCTCCGAATAGCCGTCCTCTTCCCTGTAAGCGCCGTAAGCCCGCGACGTCGCTCCCTTGGGTTCGAAGTCGGCGAGGAGAGGGAAATGCAGCCCTCGCTCCTTGGCGAAGGCGGCATGGCACCAGACGCCATCGACCGATATCGCCAGAAGTTCGGCACCAAGATGGTGAAAATCCTGAAGTATCTCGTTGAAGAGCGAGAGTTCGTCGCCGCAGACCGGGCTCCAGTCTGCCGGATAGAAGATCAGGATCACCGGCCGCCCGCGTAGCTCGCTCAGTGAGACGGCCTGATCCGGGGTAGACTTGAGTGTGAAATCGGGTGCGGTCGTACCCGGTTTCAGGATCGCCTTCTCTCGAGCGTTGTGAGAATCGTTCGTGGCCATACATGCTCCGTCTGAGGGTCAGGAACGGTAGACGAAATGCAAGAAGCCTGCGCGTCTCCGACCCTCGCTGTACCATAGGTTCACCACTTACCACAGGCGGCTCTGGAGTATGGTGCTCCGTGACCTCCATCTTTTCCGACCAGCCTGAGATAGGACGGCTTATGCGCGTATCCATTCTGACATCGTCATCCGTACTGGCCCTGGCGGTTGCCGCGGCCGCCTGTAGCAGCGGTACCGTTCCGGCGTCGGATAGCGTCGCCACACCCGGGCAGGGTGATGGCGGCACTGTCGCCGCCATCACCTGCGAAACTCCGCTGGAGACTCGCGACGCCAACGCGCCGGACCAGCAACCGGCGTTCGAGGGACAGACGCGTGCATGCGGAGTCACCTCCAGTTCGGCCTTCGACGTCACCGTGGTCACCAATGCCCTCGAGTTCCCGTGGGCAGTGGAACCGCTGGCCGATGGCGACCTGCTGGTGACCGAGAAGCCGGGCCGGCTGCGAATCGTTTCCGCTAGCGGAGCTGTGGGTGAGCCCATAACCGGTGTGCCAGCGGTCGCCGCGAAGGGCCAGGGCGGCCTACTAGACGTCGAACTGAGCCCCACCTTCGCCTCCGACCGGACGATCTACCTCAGCTACTCGGAGCCCCGCGAGGGTGGAAATGGCACAAGCGTAGCCAGTGCCGTCCTGTCTGCCGATCGCCGGAGCCTGAGTGACGTCAAGGTGATCTTCAGGACCCTGCCAACCTACGATGGCGACAAGCACTTCGGCTCCCGACTCGCCTTCGGGCCTGACGGCAAGCTCTTCATAACCGTGGGCGAGCGATCCGACACTCCCATGCGCAAGTGGGCCCAGCGTCTGGATAGCCACCTCGGCAAGATCATGCGCATCAATCCTGACGGCACGGTCCCCAGCGACAACCCGTTCGTTGGCCAGGAGGGAGCGCTACCAGAGATCTGGACGCTCGGGCATCGTAATATTCAGGGCGCGGGCTTCGATCAGCAGGGTCGGCTGTGGGAAGTGGAGCATGGCCCGCGTGGAGGCGACGAGCTGAACCTGATCGAGCGTGGGAAGAACTATGGCTGGGCCGAGGTTGCTTACGGTATCGAGTACAGCGGCAAGCCGATCCCGGGTGCGGTTACGGCACGCGAGGGCATCGAGCAGCCCGTCTACTACTGGGACCCGGTGATCGCTCCGTCCGGTTTCCAGTGGTACTCGGGTGATGCCTTCCCGGAGTGGAAGGGCAATCTCTTTGTCGGTGGCATGAAGGACAAGTTCCTCGTTCGCCTGGTCCTGCAGAACGATCGTGTAGTAGGCGAGGAACACCTGCTGGTAGACCGCGGGCAACGCGTGCGTGACGTTCGCCAGGGACCCGATGGAGCCCTCTACGTCGTCACCGATCAGGCCAAGGGCGAACTCTGGAAGATCGCCCCGCGCCCATGAATTAGGGCCCGCTTGAGGCCTATATCAGGCTTCGACGAGATACCGGCCGTCACCAGATAACAGTTGGTGGCGGCCGGTCTCATTCGTGCTCCTGATCATGCCATGGAGCCCAGGGGTGGAGCGGAGCGAGCGCGCCGCTGTCCCTGCCACCCGGCGGGCACCGATAACGACTACATACCAGTTGAGATTGTATAACAGCGCTATATATTTCAGAATATGAAGTACATTCGGAGCTTGATCTAGATAATGCCAGTCCTGTAGCGGAGAAACATGCCCAAGAATGTCATGCGAATCGACGTCTATTCGGATATTGCCTGCCCCTGGTGCTTTATCGGGCTGCGCCGTCTTCAATCGGTGATCGATGATTGGAATGGCGACGTGGAGTTTCAGGTAGAGCACCGCG
>CAJDWZ010000022.1_pt1 | contig 16079 bp, 13 predicted proteins | sample 7391701 | NCBI WGS metagenome assembly CAJDWZ01 (sample SAMEA7055744, study PRJEB34461) | soil metagenome | biome: terrestrial ecosystem; feature: Peninsula; material: soil | place: Antarctica | collected 2016
CAAGAAAAAGGGGGGACCGGCCAATGCCGGTCCCCCCTTTCCGTTCCTGGTGCGAGCGACTAGTACATGCCGCCCATGCCGCCGCCGCCCTGAGGGGCGCCGCCGCCAGAATCCTTCTCCTTCCGCTCGACCACGACTGCCTCGGTCGTGAGCAGGAGGCCGGCGATCGACGCGGCGTTCTGCAGCGCCGTGCGCGTCACCTTGGTAGGATCGATGACGCCCGCCTGAACGAGGTCCTCGTAGGTGTCCGTGAAGGCGTTGTAGCCGAAGGAGATCTCCTTGGCTGCGCGTACCTTCTCCACCACCAGCGACGGCTCGCCGCCGGCGTTCTGGACGATCATGCGGATGGGCTCCTCGATGGCGCGACGAATGATGTCGACACCGATCTGCTCATCCAACTCCGCAACCTTGAAGTCCTTCAGCGCCGACTGCACGCGGATGAAGGCGACTCCACCGCCCGGGACGATTCCCTCTTCGACGGCCGCGCGCGTGGCATGCAGAGCATCCTCGACGCGCGCCTTCTTCTGCTTCATCTCGACCTCGGTTGCCGCACCGACGTCGATCACGGCGACTCCGCCAGAGAGCTTGGCCAAACGCTCCTGAAGCTTCTCGCGGTCGTAGTCGGAGGTGCTCTTCTCGACTGCTGCGCGGATTTCCTTGACACGGCCCTGGATCGCATCGGACTCGCCACCACCATCGATGATCGTGGTGTTGTCCTTGTCGACAACGATGCGCTTGGCGCTGCCCAGATCGGTGATGACGGCGTTCTCGAGCTTGAAGCCGACTTCCTCCGAGATGACCTGGCCGCCGGTGAGGACGGCGATATCCTGCAGCATCGCCTTGCGGCGGTCGCCGAAGCCGGGTGCCTTGACTGCGCAGACGCGGAGCGTGCCACGGAGCTTATTGACGACGAGCGTAGCCATGGCCTCACCCTCAATGTCCTCGGCGATGATGAGCAGCGGCTTGCCCAGCTGCGCGACCTTCTCGAGGATCGGGAGCAGATCCTTCATCGCGCTGATCTTCTTGTCGTGGATAAGGATGAGGGCATCCTCAAGGGCGGCCTCCATCTTCTCCGGATCAGTCACGAAGTATGGCGACACGTAGCCGCGATCGAACTGCATACCGTCGACCGTCTCCAGCGTCGTCTCGAGACCCTTGGCCTCCTCGACGGTGATCACGCCATCCTTGCCGACCTTCTCCATCGCTTCGGCGATCAGGTTACCGATCTCCGGATCGTTGTTGGCCGAGATAGTACCGACCTGGGCGATCTCCTTCTTGCCGGTGGTGGGCACGGAGATCTTCTTCAGCTCCTCAGTGACCGCGATGACGGCCTTGTCGATGCCACGCTTGATGGCCATCGGATTGGCGCCTGCGGTGACGTTCTTCAGGCCTTCGCGGAAAATGGCCTGAGCGAGGATGGTGGCCGTAGTGGTACCGTCGCCAGCAACATCGGAAGTCTTGGTCGCCACTTCCTTAACCATCTGGGCGCCCATGTTCTCGATCGGATCGATAAGCTCGATCTCCTTCGCCACGGTAACGCCGTCCTTCGTGATCGTCGGCGCACCGAACTTCTTCTCGATGACGACGTTTCGGCCCTTGGGGCCGAGCGTCACCTTGACCGCCTCGGCGAGCTGGTCGATGCCCTTCTTCAAGGCAGCGCGCGCCTCGACGTCAAAAATCAGTTCCTTGCTCATTGTAGCTCCCTGGTACCCGGATGGGTTGATCGTTCAGGTCAGCGACGACGCCGGAGCATCGCGCGACTCAGATTCTTGGAAGGGGACACCGACGGCGGCAAGCCGCGCATCGGAGATGACGTGTCAAGCGGAGCACGCCGTCGAATGACAGCGGAGCGCCGAGACACGTCGGGTCAGCCGACTACGGCGAGGACGTCGGACTCGCGGAGGATCAGGTACTGCTCGTTCTCGACCGTGACCTCGGTTCCGCTGTACTTACCATAGAGGACCTTGTCGCCGACCTTGAGGTCCATCGGGACACGAGCGCCTTCCTCGAAGCGTCCGGGGCCAACGGCAACGATCTCTCCCTGCTGTGGCTTTTCCTTGGCCGTATCAGGGATGTACAGGCCGCCGCGCATCTGCTCGGCCTCCTCGGTCGCCTTGACGACAACGCGGTCGGCGAGCGGCTGGACCTTGATTGCCGCGTCACTCTTCGTGGCCATTGCTGCGTTCTCCTTCGTAGGGGGACAGTTCTCTAATCTCGGCTGTTAGCACTCAATGGCAACGAGTGCTAACAGCAAGATATTAGGCGCCGAGCGCTGGAAGTCAACCCCGCCGCCACCCCTCGGGCGAGCGAGCTAAGCTGTGTCACGCGAAGGATTTACAAACTCCACGCGAGCGCCACACTGGCAGCTCTCACTGTCATACTGCCAGACAGTGCGCCATTTCGGCGGGTCAAACCGGCGCCTCGCAAAGAAGACCGTAAGCCAGCCGCAGACCGTGTAATGTCAACTCGGGCTCGACCTTGTCGAACGAGTCACAATGCGGGCGTAGCACTTCGGCGAGGCCCCCCGTGGCGACCACCAGCGGAACCTCCGAGCCCGGCCACTCTTTCTTCAGGCGACTCACAAGGCCGTCAATGGATGCGGCGGCGCCGAAGATTACCCCCGACCTGATGCACTCCTCGGTGCGCCGACCGATGAGCCTCTCAGGTGCCTTCAGCTCCGTCGCCGGCAGCTTCGAAGTACGCCTGAAGAGAGTATCGGCGGACGTCCTGATGCCGGGTGCGATGATCCCGCCCAGAAAGACGCCATCGGCGGTAATACAGTCATAGGTGGTTGCGGTACCCAGGTCGACGACGATCGTGTCGCGACCGTACATGCGGCTGGCAGCCAGGGTGTTAATGAGGCGGTCAGCGCCCACCGTTAGCGGCTCCTCGACATCAAGCGTGATCGGGAGAGGGGAGCGCGCATTGATCACCAGTGGTGTGAGCGAGAAGCAACGGGCGCAGGCGGCGGCGAGTGTTGGCGTCACCGCTGGCACCACGGAACCGATTGCCACACCGTCCACCGCCCCGCGGGCCACATCGACCGAGTCCAGCAACGCGCGGAGGAGGAGCCCAATCTCGTCATCGGTGCGAGATTCGTGGGTCGTCAGTCCCCAGCGGGCGTGCAACTGGCTTCCGTCGAACAGGCCAACGGTTGTCTCGGTGTTGCCAACGTCGAAGACGAGTATCATCGGGTTCTCACGGTATTGGTGAGTATTAGCGAGCCGGCATGCATGGTCCGCACGCCCTCCATGGTCTCCACTTTCAGCCCGCCGTCGGCGGCGAGTCCGATCACTCTACCCACACATGGCGACGTGCAGGATAGCCCGGCAGCCAGGTCGCGTGAAGCGAAAGCGCTCAGTTCAGCCGCCCGCAGCGGGCCGCGCTCGGCCGCCGCGCAGGTGAGCGCCGGCACGATCGCATCGAGTACATCCAGACGGTGTGTCCCGGCGCGGAGCGCCGCACCCCCTACCGGTTCTGCCGGGGCGCCCACGTTGATACCGATTCCGATCGCTGCCCAGGACGCGCGCGTTCCCTGCCAGCGAGCCTCCACCAGGATACCGGCCAGCTTGCGCCCATCCAGGTATACATCGTTCGGCCACTTCAACTGCACCGGTAGCGGAGCAAAGCTGTCCAGCTTACCAGCGATCGCAAGCCCTAGCCGGATCGACAACACGCTGACTGTAGCGGCATCCAGATCACGCGCCAGGATAGTGAGCCAGATTCCCTGCCCTGGTGCTGAGTGCCAGCGCTTGCCGTGACGGCCGCGACCTCCGGTCTGCTGGTCGGCGACGACCACGACGCCGTGCGGCGCTCCATTCTCGGCCAGACGATGCGCGTCGTCGAGCGTGGAGCTGGTGCTGCCGTAGGCAGTAACCACCGGCACCCCCCATCGAGCAGCAAGAGAGTGAGCATCGATCCCTTCGTAGTGCCCAGTCCGGACTGGGTTCTCGTCGGTCATCGGCACAGGGCCCGAGAGGTCAACCACGGCCGTACATGAACCAGAGTACGAAGCCGCCTAGCAGGACGCGGTAGATCGCGAAGGACGCGTAGCTGTGCCGACTGACAAAGCGAAGCAACACGGCAATGGCCAGCCAGCCACTCAGCGCGGCGGCGAGAATACCTGCCACTAACGGCGCGTTAAGTCCCGTCTCACGAAGAGCCTCAGGGACCTTCAATAGGGCTGCCGCGCCGATGATCGGCATGCTCATGAGGAAGCTGAAAACAGCGGCAGACGAGCGGTCCAGGCCGAGTGCGCGACCGGCAGTGATAGTCGCGCCCGACCGAGAGACGCCAGGAACGAGCGCAAAGCACTGTGCAATCCCTATCAGGATGGCGTCGGTCCAGCGAATCTGATCCAGCTGGCGCCGCTCGCTCATGATCCTGTCCACGGCCCACAGGATGAGACCGAGAGCTATGAGTGCGACCGCAGTAACGACCGGCGCGCGGAAGACAGTCTCGGCGTACTCCTCCAGCAACAGGCCAGCGACTCCCGCGGGAATCGTCGCGACTATGAGGAAGACTACGCGTCGCTGCTCGACGGTGCGGACCTGGCGTGTTTCGATAATGCTCCAGGCGGCACGAGCCAGCGCGATCCACTCCTGCCTGAAGTACCAGGCGAGAGCAAAGAGGGTTCCGACATGTAGCGATACATCAAAGGCGAGGCCGGGCGCGGGCCAACCGAAGAGTAACGGCGCGAGTGAGAGGTGAGCGGAGCTACTGATTGGTAGGAACTCGGCGAGTCCCTGTATGATCCCCAGGACGACGGCCTGAAAAACGGTCATGTAGTCGACGTGAAGGGTATCGGGCCGGATTCGGCGCCGTCGGCAAGCGACGGAGCAGACGCCAACATATCGGTGTAGAGCGCCTCGTACTGGGCGACGACCGCCTCCTCCGAGAATCTCTCGCGAGCGTCAGCGGCGGCAGCAACACTCATGCGCTCCCACCGTCCGCGATCACTCAGCAACTCGATTGCCGCCGCGGCCATCCCGTCCACGTCTCCCACCGGACGTAGCACCCCCGTCTCCCCAGAACGAACCACCTCCGGTATCCCGCCGACATCGCTGGCGATCACCGGTACTCCAGAGGCCATTGCTTCGAGTGCACCGAGACCGAAGGATTCGCTGGAACTTGGCAGGAGGAAGAGGTCGGCGTTGGCGAGAAGAGGTGCCACCGCGTCAATCTTTCCCAGGAAGTGTACGTCCCGTTCGACGCCCAACCTGCGCGCCGCATCCTCGCCTGCAGCCCGTTCGGGACCGTCGCCAACCATCACGAGCGACGCCGGCATGGCCGCCCGCACGCGGGCGAAGATGGTGACGATGTCGGTGATTCGCTTAACCGGCCGAAAGTTGGAAACGTGCATGAGGATGGGCCCCGATCCGGCCACCTCGGCCCGTAGCGTCGCCGGATGACGACTCCTGTCGTAGGCGATCGGGTCGATGAAGTTCGGAATGACACTCACTTTGCAGCCGGTGCAGCCGAATGTTCGTACCGTCTCGTCACGGAGATACTGCGAGACGGCGGTGATGCGATCCGAACGTTCGATGGAGAACTTGGTTATGGCTTGGAACGAAGGATCCTGGCCGACGATCGTGATGTCGGTTCCGTGCAGCGTGGTGATGAGCTTTACGTCGGCACCTTCAGCACGAAGCATCTCGCGGGCGATCCAGGCGCTCGTGGCGTGCGGGATGGCGTAATGGAGATGGAGCAGATCCAGCCCGTGGCCGATCACTACCTCGTGCATGCGAACTGCGAGAGCGAGGTCGTAGGGTGGAAACTCGAAGAGGGGGTACCGCGGGACATCTACTTCGTGGAAGTAGACCCTGGGCAGGAACGCGGGCAGCCGGAACGGCTGGCGGTAGGTGATGAAGTGCACCTCGTGCCCGCGCGCTGCGAGTGAGATGCCCAACTCGGTAGCTACGGCGCCGGAGCCGCCATAGGTCGGGTAGCAGGTGATTCCGATCTTCACTGGATGTACTCCGCGTGCGGTATTGGATCCGCGCTGACGGGCGTCGGTGGGTCGCGCCGCGCGGACCACCACGCTGCCACGCGCTCTGTTGAGTCGGGCGATGTGGGATCCACTACGGTAACGAATCCCGCTGGCAACTGGTTGCGAATCCAGGTGCGCTGTCTCTTGGCGTACTGACGGGTCGCGATTATCACCGCCTCGCGAGCAGCCATCTGTGTTAGCGAGCCGTCAGCCAGCCGCCTGACGAAATCATACCCGGTGGCATTCCATGCCGGGGCATCCTCGGCGACGGTGAGGCGTAGCGCGCGCACCTCATCCTCCCAGCCGGCGCGGAACATGGCGTCGACGCGGCGCTCGATCCGGGCTCGTAGTTGCTCTACACCAGGATCGACGACGAGGTAGCGAGCCGGCCAGGTCGCGACAGGGGCCGCCTCCGCATGGAGCTCGCTTATCCGGCGGCCAGCGAGCAGTGCTGTTTCAACGGCGCGGCGAAGCTGCGCGGGGCCGAGATGGGCCCGCGATGGATCGAGCACGCTCACCCAACGCCGCAGTTTATCCAGCGACCACGCGTCCATTACGGAGGCCAGGCCAGCACGGCGAGCCTCGTCCAGCGGCGGCGCACGGAAGAGCGGCTCGACCAGCGATCGCACGTAGAAGCCGGTGCCGCCCACGACGATGCTCTCTGAGCCCTCGTCGGCAGCCTCGCCAATCCAGCGCCGTGCATCGGTGGACCAGCGGGCGGCGGAGTAGCGTTCGCCGGGGTCGGCGACGTCGATGCCACGATGCCTCACGAGCTTTCGATCAGCCTCGGATGGCTTTGCCGTACCGATATCGAAGCCGCGGTACACCTGCCGGGAATCGGCGCTCATGATGACGCCACCGCTCCGCCGGGCAAGTTCCAGCGCGATGGCCGACTTTCCCGCCGCGGTGGGACCGACGATAATGTTGAGCGGCCGGCGGTGCATCTCAGCGACGGCCAAAGCGGCGTTCGAGCTCATCCCACGAGAGCTGGACGATGGTGGATCGGCCATGTACGTCGTGCGCGGCGAGCTGGGTACTGGAGAGGGCCAGGTAAAGAGCGCGCATCTCCGGTTGCGAGAGCACATCACCCGCCTTGACGGCAGCCTTGCACGCCACTGTCGCTGCCAGCCGCTCGTGACGAGGTGCGGAGCCGGCGAAACGCGCTCCGGTCAGCGCATCCAGCGATTCGCGCAGGCAACGCTCAGCGTCGAAACGCTGATGCGGCACCGGCACGCTACGCACGAGCAAGGTGTGCCCGCCAAACCCCTCCACCTCGTAACCGAGCCGGGTGAAGAGCTCACGGTGCTCCTCGAACGCATCAGCCTCGGCCGGACCCAGATGTATGGTAAGCGGGAACAGGAGGCGCTGCGACGGGGCGTTCCCGGCATCCAACGCACCCATGAACTGCTCATACAGCACGCGCTCGTGGGCCGAGTGCTGGTCGATGAGGACTACGCCATCGTCACGCTCAAAGAGCATCCAGGTGCGGCGCAGTTGCAGCAGTGCCGGCACTGCCTCGGTCGCCGCGGCCACTGTGCCAGTTGCATCGATATGCGCGTCTGTAGCACCGTCGACCGACGACGCGTCGGCAGATGGCGAGCTACCCGCGACGTTGGCGAACAGGCCATCGGCGTCGTGCCCGAGCGGTCGCAGAACACTCACGTCGTCGGTCGCGCCGGACGAACCCAACTGGGCGAGCGTGAGCCCTCCGAAGCCGTGCCCGCGGCCTATGGACGCGGCGCTGTCGAGCGTGCCGAGGGCGCGGCGCACCGCTTCTTCCACGGCCCGCTCCACAGGCCAACGATCCTCGAAGCGCACCTCCGCCTTGGCCGGATGAACGTTCACGTCCACCAGGTCGCCGGGCATCACGACGTCGATGAAGTAGGATGGCCGGACGCCGGAGGGGATCGTCGAGCGGAATGCCGCCTCCACGGCGCGCGTGATCCCGCCGTCTCGCACCGAACGTCCATTGACCGTCAGGAATGTGCGCCGCGTGCGTGTGCCGACATCGGGCGGCCGTTCGACCAGTCCGGAGATATGCATGGCCCCCTGCACGTCCTCCACATCGAGCAGCGAATCGGCGTAGGCACCCCCCCAAACACCGGCCAACCTGGCTCGCAACGACGACGCTGGTGGCAGGGAGAGCGCCAGCTTCTCACCGTGGGTGAGGGTGAAGCGAACATCGCGCCGCATGAGGCCGGCAGTGATGAATGCGTCGCTGACCGCGCGCCATTCAGATCGAGGGCCGCGCAGGAACTTGAGACGGGCCGGGGTATTGTGGAAGAGTCGGGCAACGCTGACCGTCGTGCCGCGCCTTCGCGCTGCTGGCTCGGCGGATAAGAGGGCACCGGCATCAGCACGGATATGCACGCCGGCACCGTCTTCGGTCGCCGAGAGAAGCTCCAACTGCGATACCGAACAGATGGCCGGCAGCGCCTCACCCCGAAAGCCAAAGCTGGAAACGCCCACCAGGTCGGCGGCCAGGCGGATCTTGGAAGTGGCGTGACGAGCCAGGGCCAGCAGGGCATCGTCTCGCTCCATCCCCATGCCGTCGTCGGCCACCCGAATGAGGCTGCGGCCGCCGTCCTCGACGAGGACGTCCACGGTCCTCGCACCGGCGTCAAGGGCGTTTTCGACTAGTTCCTTGAGAACGGAGGCAGGCCGCTCGACGACCTCGCCGGCGGCGATCTGATCGGCGACGGCGCTGGGCAGAATGGCGATGTTGGGCACGTAACAAGTTACCCGGCACGCGCGAAGAGGGTCAATTGCGATCTGCGGACCACTCAGTCCGCTCGCAGTTCGTGCAGCTGTGCACGCTCAACCCAACCGTCGTGGGCGCCAAGCTGGATTCGGGTCCAGACGCCCGCGCGGGCCCGTACCCTGGCTATCTCACCCGCGGCCAGCTCACGTCGCGCCGCGGCAGTGACGGCTGGCTGAGCGCGAAGCACGGCCCCCTGGCCCACCACTACCAGGTCGCGAGCCGCCAACCGCTCCGCGGCCAGTGCCGCGCCACCGCCGCCAAGGACGGCTATGATGAGGAAGGCGCCAACGGCGGCGGTGATGAGCGATCCGCCGTTAACCACGCTCCACAGCGCGAGAGCGGCGGCCGTGCCCCATGCCACGAGCGCCACCCACTGGAGGAACGACTGGGAGACAGGCGGGATTGCCGCGACACCACCCAGCTGCTCACCCGGAAGCAGGTGCAGGCGTTCGCGAACGTCGCGGGCCGAAGGCTCGAGCCGCAGCGAGCGCTGCCAACCGACAGCCGCGCCTGCACTGTCTCCATAAGCCCAGGCGGCTGTACCGGCGTTGGCCCAGGCGTCTGCCGAGCGCGGCTCGCGAGCGGTCGCCGCGGCGAACATGTCGTGGGCAGCAGAAAAATTGCCGGCGTGGTAGAGCGACACTCCCTCGGCGAAGAGCGCGCTCGCCGCCGGCGTCGGCGTGAGGGACGGCTGCACGGCAACGACGGCACCGGCGCTACCAACGCCGGTGACACCGAGCGCGAGCACCGCCAGAAGGAGAGCGCCGGTACCCGCCCAGCGAGAGCTCGCCAGGGCGTAGGCGCCAGGTCGCCGGCGGGCCTCCGAGTCGATGGAACGCACAACGGCCTGAGCTCGCGCGGCAAGCTGTCGCATCGAGTCATGCGATCGGTCGGCATCGAGATCGTAAGCCACGCGGTCCAGACGCGACAGCAACGCCGCCGCATCGAGGGCGACTGGTGTGCTCACACCTTCCAGCCTGAGCGCACGAATGAAGGTGCGCTCATCGCCACTGGGAAGCGATGTCAGTGTCAGCCGTTCGGCAATCGCTCGCAGGAATAGCGCACGAAGCCCGCGCGCACCCTGCGCGAGCTCGTCTGGGGTGGACTGATCGGCAGATAAGAAGCTGCCGAACGTCTCCAGTTCTCGAGCGGCCGAGGGCAGCGTCCGAGGTCGTGGACGTCGGCGCCGGACCCTGAGCACTAAGGAAGGCAACGGTAGGAGGGCGACAGCCAGCCAGTAGACTGGGGCCTGCGAAGGAGGCCGCGGTACTGCACCCCGCCAGCGCTCGCGCACAGACAGTGGCGGCTCCACCGATGCAGCGGTCGAGTCCAGAACGGCCAGAGTGCCCACGGCCACGTGTACCGTCTCGGGCAGAGTTCTGGCGGCCAGGTAAGCGGCCTGGTCAGGGTCGAAGTAGGAGTAGCTGATCACCGGGATGGACTGCGCACCGTCCCGCCGCGGAGTGAGCAGCCAGTCAAACTCCTTCACACCACCGATCGATCGTCTGGTTGTGTCCAGAGTGACACGTTCCGCCGTGGCGACGACGTTGGCCCACGGCACATCCAACCGTGGCCTCGGGAACAGGTTCACATTGCCCGTTCCGGAAACGCGCGCCGTAACGAGCAGCGGATCACCCACCCTCGGCGCCGAGACGCTGTCGCTCTCCAACTTTATGGCGAGGCCACTACCCACAGCGCCATCGTAGTCGTCTGGCCTGCCCGCCGTGGGAGTCGCCAACGCCACCAGTCGCACCGGCGCGGTGCGCAGGAGGAAGGTCTCCTCCCGGCTGAAGAAGCTGCGGCTCAGGGGGAGTGAGTAGCTGAGCCGGGCTGCGGGAATCTCATGCAGGCCCGACGTAAGAGGAAAGACGGCTCGCTCGAAAACATGTGCCTCGTAACGGCCACCCTTGTCACCGGGCACTGCCACATGAGTCACCGGCAGGTCGTAGCCGAGCACGCCGGCCATCTCGGGAGGTATGAACTCAGGGTTTCGCCTCAGTCGGGCGCGGACCTCGTCGCCGAGGAACACTCCGACCTGGTAATTGGCCTGCTGACCCACGTAAACCGTGTCGGGGTGCATGACGGCGTGGAACTCCACAGCCTTCCCCGTCAGCGGAGCCTCGGTCAGAATGGCAGGCTGCTGAGCGAGCGTCGGCGCTGCCCAAAATGTCAGGAGCGTCGTGATCGCTGCGGACCACCCTCGCCCGCTCACCAGTCCTTCCCTGTGCGCGGACGCTCGGGACTCTGCTGGCGCTGCCGCTTGCCCTGCACCGCCTGCTCCTCGCGTGCCGCACTGTTCAGCAGTTGTTCGGCCTGCTGCTTACCCAGCGCGCCCGGCCTCTCCTGTTCGCCGCCGTCACCTTCTGGCTGCTGGTCGTCACCTCCGCCGCCTCCGCCGCCTCCACCCCCGCCTCCGCCCCCCTTCTCGTCCTTCTCGCGCAGAGCGAGCTCGTAATTCCAGCGAGCATCGGAGTCGTCTGGCTGAGCGATGAGGACCTGCTTGTAAGTGGCCAATGCGGCGTCCAACGCCTGGTCGGCCTCGTTTCCTTTCACCCCGAGACCGGCACGCAATTCGGCGAGACCGAGGTTGTACAGGGCAGTCTGACGCAGCGATCCGTCTGCTTCAGCAACAACCCGCTCCAACACCTCCGCCGCCGCGGCCAGGGAGTCGGCTGCGAGAAGGGCGGTCCCCAGGTTGTACAGCAGTTCGGGTCGCCGGTCTCCGCCCTGGATGGCGCGTCGATAGGCGGCAATGGCCTGCACGTAGCGACCTGCCCGGTAAGCGGCAGCGGCGTCCGTGACGTCGTCGGCACGAACTGGCGCCGGCAGCGTGGCTAGAAGGAGCGCCGCGCCAGCAACGGTTGCCGTGAAGCGCCGACGGCGCAGCGGCCCGAAGCGCAGGCGGTTATCGGCCAGCATGGTATCGAGAAGGAGCAGGAGTACGGCGGGAAGCAGAAAGAGCTGGAAGCGTGGGGTGAGAAGCTCGCTCTCGGCGAGCGTTCTTCGCTCGGTACGGAGTCCGTTCATGGCGGCGCGGATGCGCCCCGCCTTGTCACTCGCCCCAGCATCGATGAAGACACCGCCGGCAAGTTCGGCGGCGGATTCAAGCATCGCCGCTTCATAGCGGGTGACGACGATCGAACCGTCCTGATCCCGCTTCAACGATGTACTGCCATCGCGATCTACGACGGGAATGGTGGCGCCCTGCGATGTACCGAAACCTACAGTGACGAGCAGCACTCCGGCGGCCTTCGCCCTCCGGGCCGCGTCAGCCACGTCCTCGGGTGACTCCCAGACCTCGCCATCGCTGAAGACGACTATCCCCTTGCCAGCCGGCGAACTCGTCGACGTGAGGAGCTCGATGCCCTGGTTGATAGTTCGAACGAGCGAACTACCCGCCTGACCCACGACCGAAGGATCCAGATTGTCCAGGAAGAGTTCGATCGCTCCATCATCGATGGTGAGCGGGGAAAGAATGTAGCTGCGGCCGGCAAAGGCGAGGAGGGCAAAGCGGTCGCCGGGAGAGAGCGCGCGCAGGCGTCGAATCTCCTGCTTGGCCAGTTCGAGACGCGACGGGCGATCGTCCTCGGCGAGCATGGACAGGGAGGCGTCCACCGCGAGAACAATGTCAGCGCCCTCGCCGCGCACGATGCTCTGTTGCGTCCCCCAGCGGGGACCGGCGAGGGCGACGCCAATGAGCGCCGCAGCGAGGCCGAGCCGGACGGCCCGCCAGGTGGCGGTCGGTACACCAGCCGGCCCACCCAGCCGGGGCAGGAGCTCAGCGTCGGCCAGCCGTGCCAGCCTGCTGACCCGCTGGCGTCGCGCGACGACGACCAGAAAGACCACCGCGGCTGGAAGAATCAACACCAGCGGGAGGAGCCACGGATGAGCAAAGATGCGGAGCAGCCAGAAGGTGCCAATCATGGTACGGGGCCCCTCCAGGCGAGCAACATCAACTCGGCCGCAAGGGCTATCAGGGCAACGCCCAGTGGCCATGGGTAGCGCTCTGTGTACCGCACATAGGAGCGCGCCTGAACGGGTGACCGCTCCAACTGGTCAATATGATCGTAGATGCGCGCCAGGGCAGCCGCGTCATGCGCTCGGAAGTAGCGCCCGCCCGTCGTCTGCGCCACGTCGCGGAGCAGAGGTTCGTCGATACGCACCAGGCGATTCTCGTAACGCAGGCCGAACAGCCCCTTGCCCACCGGCACCGGCGCCATTCCCTCGGTTCCCACGCCAATGGTGTAGATGCGTATGTCGAACGCCGCCGCCGCCTGGGCCGCCGTGCGCGGGTCCACCGACCCTCGATTGTTCTCGCCGTCGGTAAGCAGGATCATGACGCGCGAGCGTCCTGGAGCATCGCGAAGACGGTTGGCCGCGGTGACGATCGCACTTCCGATCGCCGTGCCATCCTCCAGTTGACCAGCATGCAGGTTGTCCACCGCCGCGAGGATCACAGGATAGTCCACCGTCAGCGGCACCTGTGTCAGGGCCTCGCCGGCAAAGGCGACGAGACCGATTCGGTCGGACCGTCTTCCGGCTACGAACTCCTTCACCCTCGCCTTGGCCACCTCGAGGCGGTTGAGTGGCTGGAAGTCCTCGGCGAGCATCGAGCTGGAGATGTCGAAAACGAGGATGATGTCGATGCCATCGGTGGTGACGTTCTCAGTTCGGGCGCCAGTGCGTGGGCGAGCCAGGGCAAGGACGATCATGCTTAGGACGACCACTCGGAGGACGACCAGCAGTCGCCTCACGAGCCCGCCCTTGCCGGCGACGCTGGCCAGCGTCGCCACCCTGGAGAAGTCCAGCGCCGGCGCTTCGTGACGGCGCCGCCAGAGCCACCAGACGGGGATCGTCAGGAGGAGCAGGAGGGCCAGAGGCGTTGCGAACTCGATCGCGCCGGCGCGCATCACGCGGCGCTCCCCAACTGAGTGTCCCCGTCTGCCCGATCCGAACCCGTGGGTCCCCCACCCTGCCCGTCGACGCGGGCGACTTCTCGGGCGCGCTCGGCCGCGGCGACCGCACTGGCCACCAGTGCCGCATCCACTGCAACCACGACGCCCTCGAACTCCTGCCCGAGCTCACGCGCTCTCGCCGCACTCACCGGGAGGGCGGCGAACTTCACCATGTCGCCCTCCTGCAGCAGCGTCACCATCCGCTCGTGAGGCACCTCCTGCTCATCAACGACGGCAACCAGCAACTCGCGCGACGTTAGTGACGCCGACGCTCCTGGTACGCGGAGGGCCAGATAGTCGCGCAACACTTCCTGAGTGAGCGCGACGTGACGTCCTGGCTCGCCCGAATCAGGCAGACGCAGGGCGTCGATCTGACGGAAACGGGCAATCGCAAGACCAAGGGCGTCCACCGGTGGTGCGAGCGTTACCCGACGACGACGTCGTCGCACGTACCACCAGATCAGAAGCCCCACAAGGGCCGCGGCGAGGAGTGCAAGCAGCCAGGGAATCCACCATGGGCGCGGAAACTCCACGGGAGGGCGGGCCGGTCTGGGCACTCGCTCGACGCTGTCGGTGGGAAGTACGCTCAGCACCTGAACCATGAGTGGAGACAGGCGAAGCTCGCGGGTGAACGCCCCCACCCGCACTCGCACGCTCCCGAGGTCGATCGACTGAGCGCCAACATCCCACGCGGCAACCCGGTAACGCATGGTCTGATCGACGACGGCGCTATCCAACCCCGGCACCAGTTGCGGCGGATCCAGTGGCTGGATGACGCCGCTGGTGTCGGGACCGGGCGGAAACTCCACCTCCGAACCGGCTGGCGCGCGCACGCGAAGCTGGATCACGAACGGTGATCCGACTGTGACGCTGTCGGCGCTCAACGACATTCCGGCGCGAACCGCCGCCGGGTCACCCAATGAGCCGGCAGGCTGGGCATCGCTCGGACGAATCGCGGCCTGAGCTGCCTGTCGGGCATCCGGCTGGGTTGCCAGGGCGACCGCAAGGAGGACCGCGGCTATCATCTGTGTCGCCCCACCCGAGCCTGACGGGTGCGGAAGAAGCGCAGGAGCGGCTCTAGATATCCGGTGTCGGTGCTCACCGATATCTCATCGATAGCCAGACGGCGCAACAACTTGCGGCGGGCGGCCACCTCGGCGCTCACGCGCTCGTCGTAGGCCTTTCGCAGCCTCTCATTGCTGGTGTCGACGTCCACCAGGGCACCGGTTTCAGGATCGCGAAACCTGGCCAGACCGATGTCGGGGAGGGATTCCTCAGCCGGATCAGTGAGGGTCACGGCGACCACGTCATGACGCTGGGCGAGATGCTTGAGCGGGCGCTCCAGCTCCACGTCCTGGAAGTCAGACAGGATGAAGATGATCGCGTGATGAGTGAGCATGCGTCCCAGATAGTCGACCGCACCGGCGACGTCGGTGCCGCGGCGCCTGGGTTCATACACCATTAGGTCGCGCAGGAGCCTCAAGGCATGCCGTCGACCCTTCCGCGGCGGCACGACATGCTCCACTTCATCGGTGAAGAGGAGGAGACCGACGCGATCGTTATTGCCCACGGCGGACATGGCCAGCACTGCGGCCAGTTCGGCGGCGACCTCGCTCTTGAAGCGGCGTACCGTACCGAACCGATCGGAGCCTGACAGGTCAACGACAAGCATCACCGTCAACTCGCGCTCCTCGATGTAACGCTTTACGAACGGCCGACCCATGCGCGCCGTGACGTTCCAGTCGATGATGCGCACCTCGTCTCCCTGCTGGTATTCGCGCACCTCGGCGAACTCCATCCCCTGCCCCTTGAACACCGACCTGTACTCACCGGCGAGCACCGAGTTGACCAGGCGGCGAGTACGCAGTTCGATCAGCCGCACCTGGCGCAGGACGTCGGCCGGTATGCTCGGCATCGCCGTGCGGGCTCGCTCGCGGCTGGCCGGTGAGTAGAGGCGACCGCCTCCGTGCGGGGACTGCTGGCCGTCGGCGGCGCCCTGATCAGGACGCGTGGAGGGCCCGTCCCGGTGGGCAGCGGCGACATCCCCGCCACGCTCAGCCGGCGCGCGCGTTACGTCACGGCGACCCAGGATGCGGTCGAGGAGACTCACGGCGATTCGATCGCGTTCAGTACCCGCTGGACGATGTCGTCACTGGTCACCTCCTCTGCTTCGGCCTCATAGGTGGTGAGGACACGGTGCCGGAGGACGTCCGGTGCAATTGCCTTCACGTCGTCAGGTGTGACGAAGGTACGGCCGCGGAGAAAGGCGTGCGCCCGGGATGCCTGAGCGAGGGCGATCGTGGCGCGCGGGCTGGCCCCGAACTCGATGAGCGGAGCCAACTCTTCGAGGCCGGCTTCGCTTGGTCTACGAGTG
>CAJDWZ010000117.1_pt1 | contig 16035 bp, 12 predicted proteins | sample 7391701 | NCBI WGS metagenome assembly CAJDWZ01 (sample SAMEA7055744, study PRJEB34461) | soil metagenome | biome: terrestrial ecosystem; feature: Peninsula; material: soil | place: Antarctica | collected 2016
CCGAAGCCGAAGACGGCCGCGAAGCCAAAGCCCAAGGCGACTGCCAAGCCGAAGCCGAGGAGGACCGCGAAGCCAAAGCCCAAGGCGACTGCGAAGCTAAAGGCGAAGGCGACTGCCAAACCGAAGCCGAAGACGGCCGCGAGGCCAAAGCCCAAGGCGACCGCGAAGCCAAAGGCGAAGGCGACCGCCAGGCCGAAGCCCAAGGCAACCGCAAAGCCGAAGTCGAAGACGACCGCCAGGACGAGGCCCAAGGCAACCGCAAAGCCGAAGCCGAGGACGATCACGAAGCCAAAGCCCAAGGCAACCGCGAAGCCGAAGACGACGTCGAAGACGCGGGTCGCGCCGGGACGGGCAGCCGCGTCTAGAGGGAGCACCGCTAGAAGCGGAAAAGCCAGGGCAGGCCGGAAGTCCTCAGCATTGAGACGCGGCACGCCGACAAGGATGGCGGCGAAGAGAGTCGGGGCGGCCGAGTTAGTCGATCGTAAGGTGCGGGTCCGACCACTCGATCCGGTGGTCAAGTGCGGGCCCGACACTTCAGTCGAGGAACTCTATCGAGTGGACGAGTTGGTGAGGGGCCACCGCCACTGGCACATGGTCTTCTTCGACCGACATGGCTGGTATTGCGAGCACGGCCGCGACTGCGTGGCGGTGAGCGACGCGCGTCGTTTCAGCAAGCAGAACAAGGGCCGCCGTCGACGGTAGCCGGTTTGGGCCACTGGCATGTGGAGGCGGCAATGCCACCGACGCAACGTGAAGAGTAGCGGGCCCGATAGGAATCGATTCCCATCGGGCCCGCTGGCCGTTCGTCGTTGTCGGCGGCTCTGGCTACAACCGTGGTCATGCTCAGGCCGGGAATCGAACCCGGACCCCGAATCGGGAGCGGGGTTTAAGCCCGCCGCGGCTACCAGTTTCGCCACCTGAGCGCGTTTCGACGCCGGACCATCCGTGAATGCGAGCGGGAGCGGCACATGCCGCCCCCGCTTCCATACCTATCAAAAGCGGGAAACGGGACTCGAACCCGCGACCCCAACCTTGGCAAGGTTGTGCTCTACCAACTGAGCTATTCCCGCGCGTTAATCAACATAGCCGCCACCCTTGCAGCAGACAAGCGCGCGGAGTTCGCTTCTGCGCGGCTGCGACTGGACCGCTCGCTACCCGCTCTGAAGAAGACGCTCATGATTCCGTCACGGCTTCACGCCCAACGCGTGGACGGCGTACCAGGCGGTGTAGGCCACCAGGCCGGACAGCGCAGCGTCACCACCGTTGCCCACCGCGCGGCCGTCCTCGTCTACCAGTTCCGCTGCGACACCGCTGTCCAGCGGCGCGTGTCGCAGCCACTGCAGCGCGGCCTGGGCGTCGGGTCCAAAAAGGCGGGCACAGCGCTGAAGCAGTGAACCCGGAGCCTCGGCAATCTCACGAGCGGTGCGCCGGTATGTGGAGTCGTCTCGGGACACGGCGTCATAGAGCGGCAGCCAGAGCGCCGATGCAGCAGGTGACTCGACAGATACATCAGAGTGCTCACCAGTCAGGGTCGCCGAAGCCACGAAGACGGGCTTCCCTTCCCGCTCGACCACGAAGTTCCTCTGCAACGCCGCGCGCACCGCGTCGGGGTCCTCAATCTCGCGCGCCGCGTCCTCGTCCAGAGTCCGCCGCAACACGTCAAAGGCGAGCGCAACGACGGCATTCCCATGCAACGTGAATGGATGGGCCACCGGATCGCCGGCCGGATCGACCTCCGTTGCGTAGAGCGGCAGCCGGCCATCGCGGCGGGCACCGATGTCGTCGGCTGCCAGGTAAAGCGCATCAGCCAATGCTGGCTCTTCCACGATCTCGTCGTCACCCGTCCCGCGAATATAGCGATCCACAGCCAGAGGGTAGGCAGCCGCGCCCTCCAGCGAGAAACCGGGTGAGAACAGCGTTCCGTCCAGATAGTTCTCACCACGGCCCGGCGCGTAGCCGTGCAGTTCACAGGCGCGCAGGAGCAGTTCACGGGCGAGCGACGGGTCGCCCAGTTGCACTGCCGGGAGCGTCCACATGAGCGCCTCCCAGTCGCGGTACGTGGCGCCATGTCCGTTCCATGGAGCCCTGCTGCGGACGAGATAGAAATGGGCGTCGTCCAGAGCTCGACCAACACCGTAGAAATAGGCGAAGAGCAGATTGCGGTTCACGAGGCGGTCTGTCCCCTCGTGGCTGGTGGTCTGCTCCATGGAGACTAAAGCGTGCCGCGTGGCTGAGAGCAGGTCGCGCCAGCCGCGCCGCCGGAGTGCAGCTACCGCGGCCTCAGCGCCGTCGCGCTCGGGGCCAGCGGCGATATAGAAAGCGATCTCACCGCGCTCACCAGGCTGCAGTGTGAGCGAACGCCAGATCTGGTAGGAAGGAGCATCGCCATCCTGGACCGTCACCGACGACGCCTCCTCAGCAGCGATGGCGAGGGCCACTACCCCGGGCGGAGCCGCCCCGTCGAGCACAACGACGTCGCGGTCGGCGACGCGTGCGCGGTGGCGGTCGTGAAACGCCCTCTCTGAACGCACACGTAGCTGGCGATGGCCGAGCGTTCCCTCCACACCGCAACGCACCTCCAGCTCCCGCTCCGTCCGATTCTCCAGCGACAACGCGTAGACCGCTCCGGCCATGTCTGCGTCGCGACCATATGGGGAGAAGACAGTACCACGAACCGCCAGAGGGCCCACGCTGGTGGCAAACGTGGGTAGCCACTCGAGGGCGCGCTCCCAGGCCATGCCGCCTCCGCCGAGGTCGTGCCGCTCTCCTTCCACCTCGAACACCGGGCGCAGAAGAGCCGGGGTGGAGCCAGCCAGGAAATCGGCGCCGCCGGCAAATTCCACCGTCGCGCGAGCCCCGCGATGCAGCGCTCCGACGGCACGGATGCTACCGTCCGCTGGATGGATACACGGTAGCGCGAGCCAATGATTGCCGGTGAACTGCCAGGGGACAGGCGGAAGCGGTGCTGTTCTCACGGGGCGCGGGTGTAAGTTAGATCCGGTTCGTCGTGGCCGTAATCTAGCCGGGTCGTCATGCGCCCGGTTCACCATCAATCCCCACGCTGCCCAGTGCTCAAAGCATCGGCTGCCTCTTCAGTCCGAGTCGTTCGCGCTGCCACAGGCGTCCTCTCACTTCTCGCCGTGCCCTTGTTCACCCTGCCAGCGCAGAGAGTGCTGGGGACCGGGGCCGACGCCATCGTGCTCCCGCGAGGGGTGGTGAGGGTGGGCGTGGGCGGGCAGATCGATACGTGGAACTCCACCTTCGGGAGTGATGCTTCTGGGGCACCGCTAAGCACTGCGGAACCGCTCGGGGCTCGCTTCAGCAGCGACGACCTGGGAGCGGCGCAGGTGGGTGGTCTGTCGCAGTTGGAGACGAGGCTGCGTGCGCTCACTGGACTGAACGCACTGAAGCTGTCCCTCGGCGACGTTCAGCTGCGGGCGGAGGCGCGGCGGTCCACCATTCCAGTGCGCTTCGAGCTCGGAGTGGGTCGGCGGCTGCAGCTGTCGGCGATGATTCCCTACGTGCAAACGAGGGTGGAGATGGCGGCCGCCGCCAACCCGACTGGCGAGCGAGGTAACGTGGGTCTCAACCCTGCTCTTGTCGATCAGTCGAAGTTGGCCGGCAACGCCACGCTGGTGAGTCAGTTGCGCGCCTCCGCCGAGGCATTGGACGCGGCGTTGGCCGCTTGCGGGACGGCACCGGAGTCGCCTGCATGCTCCGATCCCGGCGCGGCACGCGCGACCAATGCTGCGGCACGCGCCTTCGCCAGCGAGATCGTGGCTGTCTACGGCTTGCCAGATGAGGGGGGAGCCGCTGTCGTGCCGCGCACGGGCAGCGAGACGGCGAGGGCCGTGGCTGACCGCATAGCCGCGCTGCGCGAGTCCTACGGCACCTTTGGAGTCGACGGCATCGGTGCCGACGTCGGGCCGAGCAATGCCTCGCAGCCGCTGACTGGCGCTACACTGGGCACAGCCCTCGCCGCGCTCGGCGTCGCACAGCCAGGCAACTCCGCCAGCTACGGCATCGGCGACATCGAGCTCGGCGCCCGGGTTCTACTCTTCGACGGATTTGATGGCGACATGGAGCGCGCCACCAATCCGTCGCGCTTCACGGCGCGGGCGAGTCTGGATGGATTGGTCCGGCTGGGGACTGGCAAGCCAGCCAATGCAGAAGAACTGCTGAGCATAGGTACCGGCGATGGCCAGATGGATGTCGAGGTTGGAGCGGTGGCCGACCTGATTTTCGGACGACGCTTCTGGACCTCGATAGCAGTGCGCTACGGCATCCAGATGGCCGGCGAGCAGAGCATCCGCCTGCCGCAGAGCGCCGAGGAGAGCTATGTCGGAGACGAGAACATCACCCTCGTTCGGCGGGACCCGGGCGACTATCTGCAGCTGGAACTGACGCCTCGAGTCTCGTTGGGCGACTTCGTATCGCTCTCCGGCTCATACCGCTTTCGCAGTCAGGGGGTCGACGCGCTGGAGCTAATATCGGGCGAGGCGGATGTGATTCCCCAGTCGATCGACCTGATGGCCCGCCGTGGCGAGGGTACCGAGCACCGGGTGGGAATCGGTGTGACCGTGTCCACCATCTCGGCCTACGCCGCTGGACGCGTTCGGATGCCGCTGGATATCAGCTACGTGCACAGCCGGTCCGTAGCCGGGTCAGGAATAGGGACTGTGAAGCTGACGCGGGACGAGGTACTGCTGCGCATCTATCTGAGCGCCTTCGGACGCTGACTGCCGGACGCCGAAACGACAGGTCAACCAGCTTTGCCCGTTCGCCGGCGACGTTGACTGGGAGTGTTCACAGCGGCCGTGGCTAGTAGCTCTCGAGCGTGGGCGCGACTCACCTCGCTCTCGGCGTCACCGCCCAGCATGCGGGCCAGCTCGTACACGCGCTCGTCTCCCTCCAGCACGCTCACGTCGGCGGTCGTGACCCCACCGCGGGCTCCCTTGGCGACGAGGATGTGGTGATGAGCGCGCGCGGCAAGCTGCGGCAGGTGGGAGATAGCGAACAGTTGATGGTGCTCGGCGACTCGACGCATGGTATCGCCGACCTGTAGTCCGACACGGCCACCGATCCCGGCATCGACCTCGTCGAATACGAGGGTTGGGACAGCATCCAGACGGGCGAGGATCGTCTTGAGCGCGAGCATCACGCGGGAAAGCTCACCGCCTGACGCAACGCGACCAAGGAGCCTGGCTTCGTGCCCAACGTTGAGCGTGATACGAAACTCGACTTCCTCAGCTCCATTCGGCCCGATCTCGGCGGCAGGTGCCAACGCCACTGTGAGATGTCCGTCAGGCATGCCAAGCTGAGGCAGAAGATCGTCCACCGCCTGGGCAAGTCGCCGCGCCGCTGACTCGCGCAGTATCGTCAGCGCTGCGGCCGCATCAACGAGCCGCTCGCTCGCTGAAGCCTCGACAGTCTGCAGTTGGCGCAGATCGAGAGCGGCGGAGTCAATGAGGTCCAGTTCTCCACGCGATTGACGTCCCGTCTCAAGAACGTCTGCCAGGCTCGGGCCATACTTCTTCGTCAACCCGAAGAGCAGTTCTCGCCGCCGCTGCACCTGCGCCAGGCGAGACGGATCCAGATCGATCGACGCCGCGTAGTCCTCCAGCTCACGGCCCATCTCTTCCACCGCGTAGTAGCCGGTGTCGAACAGTTCCTGAAGCCTATCCAGCGATGGGTCTATACGCCGCACGGCGGCCAGCGCCCGCTGCAACTGAGTTAGCCTGGCCAACACCCCCTCGTCGCCGTCCTGGAGCAGATGAACGGCGCTGGAGGAGGTGGTGCGAAGCTCCTCCGAATGCTCAAGACGACGCGCTTCTTCCTCGAGCCGTCCGTCCTCACCCTCCACCAGGCGGGCCTCGTCTATCTCCTTGACGACGTGACGGAGATAGTCCGCCCGACGCTCGGCGAGGTCGCGTCGATTCGCCAACTCAACAATCTGCCTACGGACGCCAGCCAGCCGGGCATGGGCATCGCGAACCTCAGCAGCGGCCCCATCGGCGTCGCCAAAGGCATCCAGAATGCGGCGTTGCGATTCGGGGTCAAGGAGGCTTTGCGCTTCGTGCTGACCGTGCAGGCTCACCAGTTGACGACCGATCTCGGCAAGTACGCCGACGGTAACGGTGGAGCCGTTGACCCACGCCCGCGCCCGACCCGACGAAGCTATCTCGCGGCGCAGCACCAACAGTCCGTCATCCACCTCCACGCCGCGCTCATCCAGCAATTGCAGCAAGGGATGCTCTGGAGCGACTTCGAAGACTCCCTCAACCGAAGCCCGATCGGTGCCGGTGCGAACCAGGTCAGCGCTGGCTCGTTCGCCCAGCAGCAGGCCGAGCGCGCCGACGATGATCGACTTACCGGCACCAGTCTCACCGGACAGAACGTTGAAGCCCGGCGCGAGCGGAAGGGTAAGCGACTCGATTATGGCGAAGTTGCGGATGCGCAGCTCGATCAGCACCGACGGTCCTCGTCTCGATCGGGCAGGCCGCCCCAACCCAGCTTTCGGGTGAGGCGAGCGAAGAATGAGGTTCCTGGAAATCGAACGATGAGCACTGGTCGCTCCGCCCGTTGGACAACAAGTGTGTCACCTGGAGCGAAGGTCGTACCGGCCTGGCCGTCCACCGTCACCAGAAGTTGCTCCGGACCATCATTAGCACGTATGCGAAGCTGGACAGAAGGAGGAAGGACGAGCGCCCGAAGGGCGAGCGTGTGGGCCGAGATGGGGGTGAGGATAATTGATTCCAGCGTCGGTATGACGACTGGTCCACCGGCCGAGAGGCTGTAGCCGGTAGAACCGGTGGGAGTCGAGACTACTATACCGTCGGCTGAGAAGCGCGCGACCGGTTCATCGCCGGCATGAACTTCCAGGCTGAGTACACGGGCGAAGCCGCCCTTGTGAAGCACCACGTCGTTGAGAGCGTAGAGGCGCCGCCGCTCGACGTCGTCACGGTCAAGAGCTCGGGCCTCGAGGGCCATCCGTGGCTCGGCGACATAGTCACCGCTGGAGAGCCGTCGCAATGCTTCGTCGAGTTCGTCACCGGCGCACGCGGTGAGGAAGCCCACCCTGCCAAGGTTGACACCGAGAATGGGTGCCGGTCGTCCCGCCAGGATACGCGCGCCGCGGAGCAACGTGCCGTCGCCGCCGAGCGTGAGCAGCACATCGACGACGTCGGGATCGGTGAGACGCTCACCGATCCCTGCTACCGCGAAGAGCTCATCCTCAAGATAGAGTCTGAGGTTGAGCTCAGCGGCAAGTCGCAGGAGGTCGTGAAGGACCTCGCGGAGACCGACGTAGCCGGAATGTCCGACGACGCCGACCTGAATCACCCGGCCACCGCCTCCGTGCCGTGCAGCGCTCGCACTCGATCAGCGATGCCAGCGGCGTCGAGGCCACAACGTGCGAGCTGCACGGAGCGCGAGGCGTGCTCGATAAACGCATCGGGAACGCCGTGCGTCACCACCTTGACGGACGGATCGAGCCTGGCGACGACGGCCGACATCATGGCGCCAAAACCGTTCACCACGGTGCCCTCCTCGACGACCAGAAACTGCCGGTGTTCGGCGAGGAGTGCATTGAGGGTTACGGCGTCGTATGGCTTCAGATACCTGGCGTTCACCACTGTGACAGAGAGGCCCTCTGCGGCCAGTGACTCGGCAGCCTCCAGCGCCGGCGCAACCATGGTTCCGACGGCAAGGATGGCAATCTCACTACCGTGACGTGGGACCGTCCACGTTCCGACCGGAGCCGGTTCGATGTCGGCCATCGGCGGCGGAGTATCGGGCGCGGCCGCTCGCGGATAGCGCAGCGAGAAGGGTCCACCCTCATGCGTCATGCTGGCGCGCAGGACCGCCAGCATCTCCGTCGCGCTACTCGGTGCCGCTACCGTCATCCCGGGAACTGCCAACATGTAGGCGATATCGTACAGACCCATGTGCGTGGGACCGTCTTCACCTACCATACCGGCGCGGTCCATGGCAAAGACCACCGGCAGATGCTGGATAGCGCAGTCGTGGATGACGTTGTCATAACCACGCTGGAGGAAGGTGGAGTAAATCGCGCAGACCGGTCGGATGCCCTGAGTTGCGAGACCGGCGGCGAAGGTGACCGCATGCCCCTCGGCGATCCCGACATCGAAGAAGCGCTTTGGGTATGCCTTAGAGAAGGCGCTGGTGCCCGTCCCGGTCGGCATCGCCGCGGTAATGACGGCCAACTCGGGAACCATCGCGCCAAGCTCTGTGAGCCCCTGGCTGAGTACGTCAGTATAGGCTGGAGTCTTGGTGCCCTGACGCAGCTTGCCGGTTGCCGGATCGTGTCCCGGCGGCAGGGCATGCCACTTCTCTCCGTGTTCACCAGCCGGGAAACCCTTCCCCTTCTGAGTGATGACGTGGACAAAGCGCGGTCCCTTGAGAGCACGCACGGCCGTCAGGGTATCAGTGAGGGCGTCAATGTCATGGCCGTCGATGGGAAATTCTTGACGCTCTCCTCCCACTTCCGCACCAACGTACCCGCTGCCGCGAGCGGGCCCGGTGCACCGTCAACGAGCTCGCCGATCCGGCTGCGGAGCCGATTGTAGAGAGGGTTCCGCTGGACGGAGACGAGGTACTTGTGCATCGCTCCTACGTTGGGTGCGATGGACATCTCGTTGTCGTTGAGAATGACGATGAAGTCACTCTCCGACGCTCCGGCATTGTTCAGCCCTTCGTAGGCGAGTCCGCAGCTGAGTGCACCATCGCCAAGGATGGCGGCGACCTTGAAGTCATCGCCATTTATGTCGCGAGCCGCCGCCATACCGTATGCCGCCGAGATGGCGGTGCCTGCGTGACCGGCGCCGAAGGCGTCGTAGGGGCTCTCGTTCCGTTTCAGGAAGCCCGACAGCCCACAGTCCTGGCGCAGCGTCTCGAATCTGCCGGCCCGGCCAGTGAGCAGCTTGTGCGGGTACGCCTGATGCCCCACATCCCAGACGAGCTGGTCGCGTGGAGTATCGAAGACGTAGTGCATCGCGATCGTCAGTTCCACCACGCCGAGGCCGGCGCCGATATGGCCTCCGGTGCGCGAGCAACTGTCGATCATGAAGGCACGCATCTCGTCGGCAAGCTGGCGGAGCTCGTCACGCGAGCAGCGCTTCAGGTCGGCCGGCGAATCGATTCGGGGAAAGACAGGGTCGGACATGCTGACACTTGCTGGAGATGCCGCCGGCCCGGCAACCACCGGGCGCTGACGGTCGTACAGTAACGAAAGATATCAACCTGCGCCTCTGGACATGGAGGCAGAAAGCTGGCGGTGAGGGTGAGCCTCAGGACCGTCTGTCTATGGTGAATAGAGCCACGGCCCGGAGCTTCGGTGTCAGCAGGTCGTGATCGGACAGCGCCTGACACCCTTCAGCAACGAGTACCCGGGCACGCTCCCGCGCACCCACTATACCCAACAGTGCGGGATATGTGCTCTTACCCAGAGCAATATCTCGCCCTGCCGTCTTTCCAAGTTCGTCTGTGGTAGCTGTCACGTCCAGCACGTCGTCAGCGATCTGGAAGGCCAGGCCGATCGCCTCTCCGTAACAGGAGAAGGCGTCCAGGGCCTCGTCGCCGGCTCGAGCGGCAAGTCCACCCAGCCGCACTGCGGCGGTTATCAGCGCACCTGTCTTGCAGCGGTGAATTCGCTCCAATTGGGCCAGAGAAAGGGCGTGCCCCTCGCCTTCCAGGTCCAGCAGCTGACCGCCGATCATTCCCGCAGCACCCGATGCCACCATCAGCGTGCGAACCACCTCGCCACCCTCAGACTCGGGGAGAGCCAGGGCACGTACGGCATCGTATGCAGCTCCGGCGGCCAGCGGTACCATGGCCAGGCCGGCTGCGGTGGCCGCAGGCACGCCGAAGACGCGATGGACGGTACTGCGACCCCGTCGCATGTCGTCGTCATCCATGCACGGGAGGTCGTCGTGGACGAGCGAGTACGCGTGCACGACCTCCACGGCCGCGGCCAGCGCGCTGGCGTCGCCCAGCCCGCCCGCTGCCTGATAGGCGCTACAGACGAGCGCCGCGCGCAACCTCTTGCCGCCGCCCAGAAGCGAATAGCGCACCGCGTCAGCCACCACCTGGGGCAGCTCCGTCAACCGGCTGTCGCAGCAGTCGGTCAGAGCCTGCTCAACGGCCAGCCGATCTTCAGCAAACAGCTCGTCCAGCGTGTCAGCCATCGTGGTCGACAAGGACGAACGTGCCGTCTTCCTGCTCCACCAGCTGGCGCACCTGTGCATCGGCGCGCTCCAGCTCCGTTCCGGCCAGGCGCAACTGCTCGATCCCCTCGCGAAAGAGGTCGAGGGCCGCGGCAAGCTCGAGTTCGTCGCTGTCCAGCGCCTCGACAATCTCGTCCAACCTCTTGATGCTCTGTTCGAATGTCATGGCGTGGCAGTGCTTGCGGCGGATAGGTTCTCACCCGTCGGGCGATCAGGTGCCGGCCCGGAGGGGGGCTGGAGCGGAGAGGTGGGCTCCACACTATTTGCGGTCGCCATCACACGACCGTCCCGAAGCAGAAGTTCGAAGCTGCTGCCCGGGGTGAACCGGGAGACGGAAGCTAGCGTCCTGCCATCCTCGCTGCGCGCGACTGCATAGCCGCGAGCGAGTGTGGCGAGGGGACTCAGGGCGTGAAGTTGGCCGCCTAGCTGCTGCCACCTGTTACGCCGTCGGTCCAACGAACGATTCGCTCGTGCGGCTAGCGTGGCGCCAAGTTGCGCGCGCAGTGCGCCGGCGCGCTCCAGTCGCGACCTGATCGCTGAGTGGAGTTCGGCGTCGAGCCGTCCGACTCGCGCCGCTGCTTCGGCATGTACCGGCACGGCCGCCTCGGCGGCCGCCGACGGCGTTGCGGCACGCAGGTCGGCGACAAGGTCGCAGAGAGTCACATCCACCTCGTGTCCTACGGCCGATATCACCGGTACCGGGCAGGCGGCCACGGCGCGGGCGACGCGTTCGTCGTTGAACGCCCACAGATCCTCGCGCGCCCCGCCCCCGCGACCGATGATGACGACGTCGACGTCGGCCCATCGGGCGACGCGGTCCAGTGCCGCGCAGAGCTCCTCAGGGGCGCCCTCCCCCTGCACCTTCGCCGGCACGACGACCAACTCGATCGCCGCCCAGCGCCGTCGGGCAACAGCGATGACGTCGTGAAGGGCAGCGCCGCTGGGGCTGGTGATGACGGCCACCCGACGCGGGTAACGCGGCAGTGGACGTCGCCGCTCCGGGGCCAGCAGCCCGTCCCGTTCGAGCGACTGCCGTGCCTGTTCGAGCGCCTTTCGCCAGAGGCCGTCGCCGGCCGCCTCCATCGCTTTCACGGTGAACTGGAGATCGCCTCGAGCGGCGTAGACGGTCACCTGGCCCAGCGCTGTCACCTGCATCCCGTCGTCGGGCGAGGCGGGTATGGAGCGCTGGTCACGCGACCAGACGACACAGCGGATCTGCGAACTGGCATCGCGGAGCGAGAAGTACCAGTGACCATTCCGATGGCGCTTGAAGTCACTGACTTCACCGCGTACCCAGAGCGGCAGAAAGGCCCCCTCCAGAACCTCCTTCGCTGTCGTCGTGAGCAGACTTATGGGTACGGCGCTACGGGCGCTGCTACCCGGAATCTCCTGGAGATTTCCGCTCACGGGCTCATCGAGTGGGACGGGGTCAATATCCTCTTCCGTTTCGAGGCGCCCAGTGGCGATCACCTCTTCGGTGAGTTCACGCAGGCTCGGTGGCCGGCTGCGCCTGCTGTCTGCCTGCGCCTGCCGTGCACCGGCTCGATCTGCAGTACTATCACGCGCTGGCGGCCCGGGGCTCGGGTCGGCACTCTGAAAGAGATCCAGCGCCACGTCCTTGGCGGAAGGATCGGTCCGTCCATCGGCCGCCGAACGGCGTCGCGTCACTTCGCTCCTCCCCCTCCCCCCAGCGCGGCGGCCTGACGGGCTGCCCGGACTGTACTACGCAGGAGCATGGCGATCGTCATCGGTCCCACGCCACCCGGTACGGGAGTGATGAGCGACGCTACCTGACGAACGGAATCAAAGTCCACGTCGCCCACCAATCGGGTACCGCTCGCCCGCGAAGCATCGGCAATCCGATTCATACCCACATCGATCACGACTGCCCCGGCCTTGACCATGTCCGCGGTGATGAGTCGCGCCCGTCCAACGGCGGCGATCAGCACATCGGCTCGCCTGGTATGCTCAGCGAGGTCGCGAGTACGGCTGTGGCAGACGGTGACAGTGGCATCCACGCCCTGCTGGATGAGAAGCGCCGCCATGGGCTTCCCAACGATATTGCTGCGCCCCACCACCACCACCTCGGCGCCGCGCAACGGAACGTTGTGCTTCTCCAACATCACCATGATGCCCGCCGGCGTGCAGGGCACGAAGCCATCCCGCTCGCCGATCAGCAACTTGCCGACATTGACCGGGTGGAAGCCGTCCACGTCCTTGTCCGGGCGGATGCGACGGATCACCGTATCAGCGTCGATCTGCGACGGGAGTGGCATCTGGACCAGAATGCCATGGATGGACGGATCGGCATTGAGACGGTCGACCACGGCAAGCAGTTCAGCCTCGCTCGACTCCGCCGGGAGGCGAATCGTCTCGCCATTCATGCCGGCTTCCCGGCAGGCGCGCTCCTTGGCACCGACATAGACCGCGCTCGCCGGATCGTCGCCAACGAGGACGACCGTGAGACCCGGCGTCACGCCCTGGGCGGCCAGCAGCGCCGCGTCCCGCGCGACGTCGGCGCGAACCTCCAGCGCCAGTGCCTTGCCGTCGATCAGGACTGCGCCAGCGTTGCTATCAACTGCGGATGTCGGCTCGCGATCAGCGGGCAAAGTCTACCGTCCTTGTCTCTCGGATCATGACCACCTTTATCTGTCCCGGGTACTGGAGTTCGGATTCGATGCGTCGCGCGATCTCCTCTGTTAGAGAGGACATACGCGTATCATCGATGTCGTCCGGCGTCACGACGACGCGGATTTCACGACCGGCCTGGATTGCGTAGACCTTCTCCACACCGCGATAGCTGGCGGCTATGCGCTCCAGCCCTTCCAGCCGCTTCACGTAGGTCTCGAAGGCTTCGCGACGGGCGCCGGGTCGGGCGCCGGAGATCGCGTCGGCTGCCTGGACGAGCACCGATACCTCGCTCTCGTGAGGAACATCGTCATGGTGCGCCGCGATGCAGTTCACGATTAGCGGGTTCTCGCCATACTTCGTGGCGACTTCCACGCCGAGCTGGACGTGCGTTCCCTCGTGTTCGTGGGTGAGCACCTTGCCCACGTCATGAAGCAGAGCACCTCGCTTGGCCAAGTTCACGTCCAGACCCAGCTCGGCCGCCATGATACCGGCGAGCCAGGCGACTTCCTTGGAGTGCTGGAGGATGTTCTGCCCGTAGCTCGTGCGCCACTTCATCCGACCAATGAGGCGTATAAGCTCAGGGTGCAGCCCATGCACGCCGACCTCATAAGCGGCCTGTTCGCCGGTCTCGACGATACCAACGTCGACTTCCTTACGAGCCTTCGTCACCACTTCCTCTATCCGGCCGGGATGGATACGGCCGTCAGAGACGAGCTTCTCGAGCGCCAACCGGGCCACCTCGCGTCTGACCGGCTCGAAGCAGGAGACGACTACCGTGTCCGGCGTATCATCGATGATGACGTCCACCCCCGTCGCCAGTTCGAAGGCGCGGATGTTACGCCCTTCGCGACCGATGATGCGTCCCTTCATCTCGTCGTTCGGTAGGGCGACAGCGGAGACGGTGATCTCCGCGGTGTGCTCAGCGGCAATGCGTTGGACAGCCAGAGCGACGATGCGCCGGGCCTCACGTTCGGCGTTGCGCTTGGCCCCTTCGCGGATCTCGCGGACGCGGTTGGCGGCGTCGGCGCGGGCCTCCTCCTCGATACTGTGCACCAGGTCGCGTCGGGCATCGGAGGCTGACAGGCCGGCCAGCGACTCCAGCCGTTGCTGGTACTCGCCGGCGAGTTTATCGAGTTCTCCATCCCGATCGACCACGGCCTGTTCGCGGCGGCCGAGTTCGCTGCTGCGGCCCGATACCTCCTTGTCTCGCTGATCGACCGTCTCGCTCCGACGGTCCACGACGAGGTCGCGCTCCTTGAGGCGGCGCTCCTCGCGCTCCACCTCCTCGCGGCGGCGGCGGATATCCTCTTCCCAACTGGCGCGGAGCTCTATCAGCTCTTCCCTGCCGGACAGAATGGCCGATTTCCGCAGCGATTCGGCTTCCCGATCGGCATCACTGACAAGACGACGGGCAGTCTGTTCGGCCTCACCGATGAGCCGGGTGGTGGTCTGCTCGACCGTGGCGTTATTCGCCTCCAGACGGCGCAACTCGGCCGTCCGGCCAGTTCGGCTCCCCAATACATGAAAAAACGCGGCGGCGGCGACGAGCAGCACGCCGAACGCGATGAGAATCGCCAGAGAAGGCATGGAATCTATGATCGAGCGCCGAGGCGCGTTCGTCGGCACCGCAGACGGCGCCGGATGCGGCGAAGCGGCGGCTCACTGGAAGAGTGTACACCCAAGCCCGCCACGGCCCGGAGGCCGCCGCGGAGTCCGGCGGAGCGTGCTAAAGCGCGACAGCACACTAACCTACGCGGCTGGCATCGCCCTCGCAAAACTACCTGCCGCCATCAGGAAAGGCAACTCAACCAGACTCCGGCGAAGCACGCTTTGCCGGCGGTAACAAACGACGAACCTCGTCCCCGAGCTGCCGCATTCCGCCCGCCGCATCATCCAGCGCCGCCCGCGCGCGGAAGAGATCGTCGGCAATCTGAAGGGCCGCCAGAATGGCCATCTTGTGCGTCTCCACCACCGTTCCGCTGGCCATCACCCGACGCACGGCCGCATCCACGTGGGCCGCTACAGCCCGGGTGTGCTCAGGCGTCGCCTCGCTGCGGAGTGAATACTCCTCACCCAGGATGTCGACCCTGACTGACTCCTTCTTCGAGCTCATCCGACCTCCCCGCCCTGTTCCTGTTGCTGTCTCAGGAAACGTGTTCGCTCCAGAAGACGACTGGTGCGTTCGGCTGCCAGAGCAAGTCGCTCCCTGAGCCCAGCGTTCTCCAGTTCGAGCTCTGCGACCCTGGCTGCCAGCGCGACAGCGTCCTCCAAATCGAACCCCGAGTCTGTCGCGGGGTCCGCCGTCGCGACTGCCTGTCCGGCTACGAGCAGCACCTGCTCCAGGTCACGCTGGCGCGCCTCGGCGGCCAGGGCGCGACCGCGAAAGGATGCAACCTCATCGGCCAGTCGATGAATGAGCGATCGGAGCTCTGCCTGAGCGAGAGCGATGGCCTCCGCGCCACTGCTGGGCTCAACCTTCTGCGGCACAGTTTCACGCACGCGGCCTAACCCCCAGCTCGTCTGCCAGCGCCTTCAGCAGCTTTCCGCGCCGCCCTTCAATCTCTTTCTCACGGAGCGTTCGCTCCGGGTGCCGCAGGGTCAGTCGCCAGGCCAGACTCCGCATTCCCGCCGGCACGCCCTCTCCCCTGTACTCATCGAAGAGTGCGAGTTGTTCGAGCAACTCACCCATCGCTTCCTGGACCACGCTCGCCACTCGGGCGGCCGGCAGGTCGTCGGGGACGAGGAGGGCGAGGTCGAAGTCCGCCGCCGGCGTCGTGGGCATGGCGCGATAACGAGTAGCCTCTACCGCCGACGGACCGGCTTCCATGGCATCGTGCGCGTGTGCACCCGGTTCGGCAACCTGTGCTGACTCGAGCCTGCCGAGTTCGATCTCCACGCCGAACGCTGGCGAGGCCCACGGCGGCGCATCGAGCGCCACCCGCCAAACGCCGCCAATCTCGCGTCCATCCACCGACACGCTCCAGAGCAACTCACCCTCGCCGGACGGCACTAGTTGCACATCGGCGTCCGGGAAGGCCGCCCGCGTAACACGTTCGCCCAACGACTTGGCGTCCCAGAGATCTACCGCGGGTGGCCGCGGCTCCGTGAAGTGAGGCGGCCGCCGCTCGCCCATCACCAGCGCCGCAGCCATCATGCGCTC
>CAJDWZ010000038.1_pt1 | contig 15897 bp, 12 predicted proteins | sample 7391701 | NCBI WGS metagenome assembly CAJDWZ01 (sample SAMEA7055744, study PRJEB34461) | soil metagenome | biome: terrestrial ecosystem; feature: Peninsula; material: soil | place: Antarctica | collected 2016
GTGGTCAGTCCGCTGAAAGGAGGTCGGCGGGTGAGCAGTTCCACCCCGACGACGGCGAGCGAGTAGATGTCGGAACGCGGGTCTGGGTGCGGATCCCCTAGGGCCTGTTCGGGCGACATATATCGCGGAGTCCCCACGGTGGGTGCGGCCGCTGCCGGATGTTCGCCAGCGGCCCGGTTGATGGTCGTGCGCCAGGGCAGTGTGCGCAGACGAGCGGCGCCGAAGTCGGCGAGCAGGACTTGCTCGCCGTCCAGCAGTACGTTCTCCGGCTTCACGTCGCCGTGGATGATGCCGTGGGCGTGGGCGTAGGCGAGAGCGACGGCCAGCGCGTGCATGATGCGCGCGACCTCCAGAGGCGGGATCGACCCGTACTCGTCCAGTCGGTCGCGTAGCGATCCGCCTTCCACATAGGGGGTGACGAGATAGATCAGCTCTGGGTCCTCTCCGGCGTCCAGCAGGGGGAGGATGTTCGGATGGCGTAGCCCGGCGGTGACCGCTGACTCGCGTCTGAATCGCTCTCGTTCGGCAGTGTCAGGGTCAGCGATCATTTTCACGGCGACCGGGAGTCTACTGGTCAGGTCGCGAGCTTGGAAGACCGTGCTCATGGCTCCGCCTGCCAGTTCGCGCTCCACGAGGAAACGCGGCCCTAGGGCCCGCTGGAGTCGGGCAGCGAGGTCGCGCACCGGAAGGCTGTGGTTGGACCACGGGTGATCCGGCGGGGCGGATGTCGAGAGGCGCGGTTGCATGATCGTAACGGTTGCGGTCGAGCGGATGGCGTATGCCGTGGACGGTATTCCTCGGGTGGCCTGCAAACTCAGACACTGATGGCGGCAGAATGGTTGGCACTACGGAGAGGAACTCAGATTGATGCTCAGCAGCCCAGTCCGTTCGGGTCCCCCGTACTGGCTCTGCACAGCTCCAAAACCCGCTCGCCCGGCAGGGGCCTCTCGTAAGCAAGTGATTGCTTGCAGGATGGAACCGACGGGATTACCTTCAGCGCCCATGCCAAGACCAGTCACCACTCGCGAGAAACTCATCAGCGCTGCCGCGCGCGTATACGCGTCAGCCGGCTATAGAGGAGCGACTACGCGTCGCATTGCTGAGGTCGCCGGCGTGAATGAGGTGACAGTTTTCCGGATCTTCGGGTCCAAGGCCGCCCTCATAGACGAGGTGCTCCAGCGGAGTTCGGAGACGACGCCAGACGCTTCCGGCAGACTGCCTGCGGTACCCACCGATCCCCAGAAGGAACTCACCGCATGGAGTGAGTCGCAGCTCGCCGAGTTGACGCTGAGAAAGCCGGTCATGCGCCAGATGCTCGGAGATATGGCCGAGAAGCCGGAGATGGGCGACTGCGCGTCCCGCGGGGCTGATGCCGCGTCCGAGGAGTTGCGCCGCTACACGGGACAGCTACGTCGGCTCGGCTTTCTTGGTCCGACAACCTCCCCGGTTCGTGATCGGAGCGTGGAGATCCATGCCGCCAGTGCGATGCTCATGGCAGCGCTTTTCAGTGACGCCATCAGCCGTGACTTCATGCCCGACCTCTATCCCCAACCGGCCAGTCGGGCACCGGGGCTGTACGTCCGGCTCTTCTTGCGAGCCATCCAATTAAGGCAGCTGGCTCCACCTCCCACCGACCTGGCAACGACCGCCAGGAATGCCCGCAAGTCCACGGTGGGCCAGAAGCCACGTGCCACCCGGCGCTGATGGCAATCCCGTATGCAGCGGTCGAGCCGACAGTGACCCGGTTGGAAGCACCATCCTCCACGAGCGCCAGCATCTTCCTGTTCGACGCCCACAGAACGCACCCATGATCGTGAACATTCCGAAACGATGCCTGTTCCTCGCCGCATTCGCGGCGCTCCCCGTCGGCAGCGGTACGCTGCCGGCCCAACCCACGCAGCCGGCCTCGGCAACCCGGCAGTTGTCGCTCGAGGAAGCGCTGGGACTGGTGGTGCAGCGCAGCGAGGCGGTGCGTATAGCCCAGGCGGGGGAGCAGCGTGCCTCCGGCCAGTTGCGGCAGGTGCGCAGCCAACTTTACCCGCAACTCAGCGGGAGCCTCAACTACCAGCGTACCCTGCAGAGCCAGTTCAAGGCGATCTCCAGTAGCGTTGAGGGTGACGGCACCGGGCCACCGGCCGACAGTGCGAGTGGTGGCGATATCGCCGACAACCCGCTGGCGCGGATCTTCGCGAGCGAGAACACTGTCACGGCCGGCCTGCAGCTCAATCAGGCGCTGTACACGGGTGGCCGACTGGCCGCCCGTACGCGAGCCTCGGAGGCCGCCGGCCGGGCTGCCCGCATCGGTGTCACGTCGGCTGAGGCACAGGCCGCGCTGGACGTCACCCAGGCCTACTACGACGCTCTTCTCGCCGCGAGGTTGGTGGCCATCGCCGAGTCGTCGCTGGTGCAGACGGAGCGCGCCTTCCGTCAGACACAGGTGGGACGGAATGTGGGTACCACTGCCGAGTTCGATCTTCTGCGGGCACGCGTGACACGAGACAACCAGTTCCCGCTCGTCATCCAGGCACGAACCCAACGAGCGACCTCGCTGCTCCGTCTGCGCCAGTTGCTCGACCTGCCGCTGGATCAACCGCTCGCACTGACGACTGAGCTGGAGGGTGGCGCGGCGGCCACCGCGGCGGCAGTGATGGACGCCCGTGGCGTCGACACGACCAACGCCTTCACGGGCCGTGTCGACGCTCCGGTGGACGTCAACGCCTTGCTCGCCGCCCACACCTCTACCAGCACGCTCGTCGCCAGCGCGGTCCGGGCGTCCGATACGTCGACTAGCAGCCGCGCTCCCGTGCGGCAGGCTGAACAGGCACTGAACGCGCAACAGCAACTCCTCCGCGCCCAGCGTGCGGAACGACTACCAGCAATATCGCTGTCATCGATCTATCAGCGCTTCGCCTATCCGGTAGGTGGGCTGCCCGGTCTCAACGATTTCTTCCCGAACTGGACGGTTGGGGTTGGGTTGCAGCTACCGATCTTCAACGGCGGCCGGATCTCCGGACAGATCGAGGAGGCGGAAGCGTCGGTGGTCGAGGCAAGGGCGCAGCTGCGTCAGGCGGAGGAACTAGCCGCGCTGGACGTGCAGTTGGCCGTCGCCGAACTCGAGCAGGCGGCGACGGCATACGCGGCCAGCGCCGGCACGGCCGGTCAGGCCGAGCGCGCCTACTCCATCGCCGAGGTGCGTTTCCGCGAAGGAATTTCCACGCAGGTGGAGCTGGACGACTCACGACTGTTACTGCAGCAGGCAATGGCTAACCGGGCACAGGCAGCACGAGATCTCAACGTTGCGCGCACTCGATTGTCGCTCATCCACGACCTGCCGCTGGGAGCAGGACAGGGCGGCGGAGCGGCGGGAGGACAGCAGCGCGGTGGCGGCGCCGGTCCTGGCGCACCCGCAAGATCAGCATCACAGATAGCGCCGGCCGCAGGAGCGGGCGGCTTCACTCAGCAGGGGACACCTGGAGGCATCACGCCGTGAAGTATCAGGACAGAATAGGATTGCCGCCCCTTCGCGGGGCTTCCCTGCTGGGCATGTTGTTGATCACAGTCAGCGCCTGCGGCGCTGGCGACGCGGCGGGCGCCACTGAGGCTCCCGCGGCGATCTCCATCGGCATCGAAAACGTCGCCCTGGTCGAACTTGATTCCCTCAGGTCAGGGCCGGCGGTTTCCGGCACGCTGGTGCCAGAAACAATGGCGACGGTGCGTGCCGAGCTCTCCGGGACCGTGCTCGAGGTTTACGCCGAGGCGGGTCAGCGGGTCGCGAACGGCACGCTGCTGGCGCGCATAGACGACAGCGCCGTGGGCGATCAGGTCCTATCAGCGCGGACAGCTGTGGCCACCGCGCAGAGTTCCTACGAGGTGGCCCAGCGGGAGGTGCAACGTTCGACCACGCTGCTCGCCGCGGGTGCCATCGCCGAACGCGACCTCGAGTCGGCTCAGCGGGCCGCTGACGCCGCGAACTCACAGCTGGCCAGCGCCCGGGCGCAGCTCGCATCGGCCGAGAAGGCGCTGGGCACGACACGGGTTACGGCGCCATTCACCGGCATCGTCAGCGAGCGTTCTGTTGGTGCTGGCGACGTCGTCACCCCCGGCACCGCTATGTACACGGTCGTCGATCCATCCAGCATGCGCTATGAGGCGGCGGTACCAGCCGAGCAGATCGGCGATGTACGCGTCGGGGCTCCGGTGAGCTTCCGTGTGAGCGGCTATCCCGATCGCACTTTTAGCGGACGCATAACACGCGTGAATCCGGTCGCCGATCCGTCCACCCGACAGGTGCGACTTCTGGTGTCGGTATCGAACACTGGTGGTCAGTTGGTGGGTGGGCTCTTCGCCGAAGGACGAGTGGCAAGCAGCGCCATCGAGGCGCTGGTGGTGCCCGACCTGGCAATCGACCAGCGCGGGATCACGCCGGTTGTATACCGGGTGAAGGAAGGCGTCGTGGAGAAGGTGCCGGTCACCCTCGGGATGCGCGACCAGCAGTCGGATCTGATACAGATAACGAGCGGTGTCGCCGTCGGGGACACACTGCTCACCGGCGCTGCGCAGGGCGTCACACCGGGATCACCGGTCTCCATTAGCAAGCTCCGGGACGGCCCGCCAACCGGACAGCCGGTGCAGGCCCCTGCCGGACCCCCTGCCAGCGGCGGGGCTGGAGCGGTAAGCCAGCCGCCCGATGCAACGCCCCCGACAACACGGTAACAGAGCCTAATGTTCATTTCCGATTACGCCATCAAGCGGCCGCTCATCACCATCGTCGCAATGGTCGCCCTGGTCGTGTTCGGTCTCTTCGCGCTCTGGCAGCTGGAGACCGATGAGTTCCCCGACGTGCAGCAGCCGATCGTTCTGGTCAGCATCCCATTCCCAGGAGCCTCGCCGGACCAGGTCGAGCGTGACATTCTCGACCCCGTAGAGGATGGCATTCAGGGCATCAGCGGCATCGACAAGATCTCCGGCGAAGCGCGCGACGGCTTCGCGCAGATCACTGTTCAGTACCTGTTCGACAAGCCGCTCCAGGAGCAGACGCAGGACATCCGGGACGCCATCTCGTTGATTCGCGCCGACCTACCGCAGGAGATGGAGGAGCCAATCCTCCAGCGCCTGGATCCGCAGGACTTCCCGATCGTTCAGATAGCACTCTTCTCGGAAACATTGACGCCGGCCCAGCTGACGCGGCTGGCCGATCCGGCGATAACCCGCGAGTTGCGCTCGATCCCTGGCGTCGCCCGCGTGGACGTGGCTGGTAAGGTGGAGCGAGAGCTCACCGTGCAACTGCGCCCTGTCGACCTGCAGGCTGCCGGCGTGAGCGTCGGAGACGTCGTGCAGGCGCTCCAGATGCAGAACCTGGCGGTACCCGTGGGCCGTATTCAGGGCGTACTCGACGAACGAACCATCCGTCTCCAGGGCCGGCTTCAGGGACCCGAAGAATTCGAACAGTTGGTAGTTGCCCAGCGCGACGGCCAACTGATCCGGCTCGGACAGGTGGCGACCGTGGTGGATGGCACGGAGGAGCAACGCACCTCCGCCATCTACAACGGCCGCGAGTCGGTGGGCATCAACATCATCAAGTCCAAGGGCTACAGCACCACCGCTGTCAGTGACCAGATACGTGCCCGTATCGACGCCATCCGGCCGACGCTTCCGGAAGGCGCCCAGATGGACATCGTGAACGATGCCGGCGTGCGTGTCGCAGCGTCCGTGAAGAGCGTGCAGCAGGCGCTCGTGGAGGGCGCGCTGCTAACGGTTCTCGTCGTCTTCCTCTTCCTCAACTCGTGGCGCTCCACCGTCATCACCGGCCTCGCCCTTCCGGTGTCGGTGCTCGCCAGCTTCGTGGCCGTCTGGGTGTTCGGCTTCACCCTCAACACGATGTCGCTGCTGGGCCTGTCGCTGGCCATCGGCATCCTCATCGACGACGCAATCGTGGTGCGCGAGAACATCGTCCGACACGTGGAGATGGGGAAGGATCACTACACGGCGGCGCGCGACGGTACCGACGAGATCGGACTCGCCGTTGCTGCCACCACCTTCTCGATTGTCGCCGTCTTCGTGCCGGTGGGCTTCATGTATGGCGTCGCCGGTCAGTGGTTCAAGCCGTTCGCCCTCACGATAGCCTGCGCCGTGCTGGTGTCGTTGTTCGTCTCCTTCTCGCTCGATCCGATGCTGTCGGCCTACTGGCCCGACCCGCATCAGAAGGAAGATGATAAGTGGTGGATAACGCGTGTACTGGACCGCTTCAACGAGCGCTTCAATCGTCTGGCCGATCGCTACCGTCTCATCATTGCCTGGGCGCTAGATCACAGGGCGGCCATGGTCACGATTGCCCTCGGCAGCCTGGTGGCGGCGTTCACGCTGCCGGCAAAGGGGATAACCGGTATGCTGGTGGTAGTCGCCGGACTGGTGGTCGCTGTCGTACTCATGACGCAGCAAAAGCTGGGCTGGCAGCTTCGCACGATCGGCGTACTTGTAGCGTTCGCCGTCACCGGTCTCGCCATGGGCGTGGTACCGGCGTGGGGGAAGGTGGGCGCGGGCTTCTTCCCTGCCGATGACCAGTCGGAGCTGAACATTGCCATTGAGACTCCCCCCGGTTCCAATCTGGATTACACCCGGCTCAAGTCAGAGGAAGCGGCGCGGATCGCCCGTGCCCATGCTGAGGTGCTCTACACTTTCACGACCATTGGCGGGCAGACGGGAGCTGTGGACATCGCGACGGTCTACGTGAGACTGATCCCGAAGCACGAACGGTCAATGGATGCAGAGGCGTTCGCCGCCAGCCTGCGCGGCGAGGTCGCTGTCATGGGTGGCGCGACAGCGTCGGTGTTCACCTCCACCTTTGGCGGCAACATGAAGCAGATTCAGATCCAGCTCCGCAGCCGGGATCCGGCGGAGCTTGACCGGGCTGCCGAACAGGTGCTGGCAGTGGTGAAGAAGGTGCCGGGAGCGGTGGACGTGGGTCTGTCCACCAAGGGGAAGAAGCCGGAGTTGGACGTCACGCTCAACCGCGGACTCGCCGGCTCACTCGGCATCTCGGTGGGGCAGGTAGCACAGTCGCTGCGTCCAGCCTTCGCCGGCATTGACGCTGGTGACTGGGTGGATCCGTCGGGCGAAACGCGCGATGTCTACGTGCGACTCATTCCCGAAGCTCGGGGGAGAATAGCCGATTTGGCCCAGCTCCCCCTCGTCATCGCCGGCGCCCCTGGCGCGCTCCCGAGTACCCTCCCGCTCGGCCAGGTGGCAACCATCACCCGATCGCTCGGGCCGGCTGTGATCAATCATCTTGAGGGCGATCGGGTCATCTACGTCCAGTCGAACATCGCCGGTCGTTCGCTGAGCGAGGTTACCGGTGACATCATGGCTGGGGTGGATCGCCTCCATCTTCCGGCCAGCGTTACGATCTCGCAAGGCGGCGATGTGGAGTCGCAGAACGAGGTGTTCAGCCGCATCGCGGTGGCGCTGGGAATTGCCGTGCTCTTCATGTACCTGATCCTCGTCGTGCAGTTCGGCTCCTTTCTCGATCCACTGGCCATTCTGCTCTCGCTTCCGCTGTCGTTCATCGGTGTCATGCTCGCGCTCGCGCTTACTGGTAACACGATCAACCTGATGAGTCTCATCGGCGTGATCCTGCTGGCTGGTATCGTCGCCAAGAACGCCATCCTGCTGATAGACTTTGCCAAGTGGGCGAGAGAAGATCAGGGCATGCCGCTGCGCGAGGCGCTCATCCAGGCTGGAGCGATCCGTCTGCGTCCCATCCTCATGACCACCTTCGCGCTCATCGCCGGTATGATCCCGGTGGCGCTTGGTCATGGCGAGGGTGCCCAGTTCCGTGCGCCACTGGGCATCGCTGTGATAGGAGGAGTGATAACTTCCACCCTGCTGACACTACTCGTCATCCCGACCTTCTACGAGATCATGGATGGCTGGCGGTCCTGGTTCGCCGCCAGGCTCGGCTTCCGCACTTCGCAGCACACCGCTGAGCATCGTATTCCCACGGGGCTGGTTCCGGAGGCGGGCGACTGAGTCGCGCGGCCGCCGCTGGCGGCCCGCAACTCATTAGATGTCACGCCCACTCTCCTTACCCACCGCACGTCCGGTCGTAGCCGCCGACGTCCCACCCGAAACTGGTGGCGCGCTCGGCAGCTACCGGCTGCGACTGGCCATCGCAGCAGCGCTCTTCTCGACCGGCGGCGCGGCGATCAAGGCGAGCGCCCTCACAGCCTGGCAGATAGCGTCGTTCCGCTCTGGAGTGGCGGCGCTGGCCGTGCTCATCTTCCTGCCGGCAGCGCGGCGCGGGCTGGACCGACGGGTGATGGTGGTGTCGGTCACGTACGCCATCACCATGGTGTTGTTCGTGGCGTCCAACAAGAACACCACGGCAGCCAACGCGATCTTCCTTCAGGCCACGGCCCCGCTCTACGTTCTCGTTCTCTCGCCCTGGCTGCTTCGCGAGCGTATACATCGCGGCGACGTCATTGCCATGGGCGTGCTGGCCATCGGACTGGCACTCGTCGTCCTGGGCACGTCGCCAGCCGGCCAGACGGCGCCCCGCCCGATGCTCGGCAACATCTTCGCTCTCCTCGCCGGGCTGACCTGGGCGCTCACAATGGTCGGTCTGCGCTGGCTGGGTACACGGGCCAACGGCGAACAGGCAACGCTCTCCACTGTGGTCGTGGGTAATGCCCTGGCCTCCCTCGTCTGCCTGCCGCTGGCACTTCCGGTTCTGGGTGCGACGAACGTGGACTGGGCTGTGATCGCCTACCTGGGACTGATCCAGATTGGCCTCGCCTACTACCTCATGACGAGTGGCATCCGCGGCGTGCCGGCGTTCGAGGCGAGCATGATCCTCCTCATCGAGCCAGCGCTCAGTCCGTTCTGGGCCTGGCTGGCGCACGGCGAACGAGTCAGCGCGGTGACCATACTGGGCGGCTCGTTGATTCTTGGTGCCACAGTAGTACGCGCGGCGCGGCGGCGGGCGGGGAAAGCCGAACCGTAGCCGATGTCCACGCTGTCTAAGGTGTTGGAGTCTGGGCAGCGGTCAGCTGTGGTGACTCGTCAGCCCTCGCTCTCCATATTCAGGAACGTACCATTATCAGGAGAGATGAGGATGACGCCACGGCTGAACTACCATCGTGCTGCCCCGAAGGTGACCCACACGATGCTCTCGCTGGAGAAGCACATTCACGAGAGTGGGTTGGAGATGTCGCTCATAGAACTCGTGAAGATGCGCGCTTCGTATATCAACGGCTGCGCCTACTGCGTTGACATGCACAGCAAGGATGCACGAGCCGCAGGTGAGACGGAACAACGGCTGTACGCTATTCCGGTTTGGCGCGAGACGCCTTTCTTCACACCGCGCGAGCGAGCCGCCCTTGCCTGGACAGAGGCGGTGACACTGATAGGTGAGCACGGTGTTTCCGACGAACTCTACGCAGAAGCGCGTGAGCAGTTCGAGGAATCGGAACTGGTGGAACTGACGATGGTGGTGATCACTATCGGCGGCTGGAACCGGCTGGCGGTAGCCTTCCACGCGGACGTGGGCAGCTATGAGGTACCGAAGAAGAGCTGACAGTCCGGGCGGCTTGCGATAGGGGAGGGGGGTATATAGTTTTCATATACCCCTATGGAGTATCTGACCCCCATCACTGTGAGGATGATCAGATGGAGAAGCTGGAGCTGGCAGTTTCTGGCATGACCTGCGGTCACTGCGTCGGAGCGGTCAAGCAGGCGCTCGACGAGTTGGACGGCGTGACGGTGGGCAAGGTGGAGATCGGCGTCGCCGAAGTGAGCTATGACCCGGCCGCGCGAAAGGTGGAAGACATTCTGGACGCTGTGGCCGACGCTGGCTACCAGGCAGAGCGTGTGGCGGGCGCGGGAGGCGCGCGATGACGGCCATCGACTGGATGGTGGTTCTCGGCGCCACCGGCACGATTGTCTGGGTCAACTGGTACTTCTTCCTCGCCGATCGCAAGGCAGCGACGGTGACTGGCGACGAGGCAAAATGAGCGCCGTTCAGACAGTGCCGACAGTGCCAGACAGCGCCCCTTCAGCGGGCGGGCACGTGGTCATACCTGTAGAGGGGATGACCTGCGCGGCCTGTCAGGGACGTGTGCAGCGCACGTTGCAGAAGACTGCGGGCGTGGTGGGTGCGAGCGTCAACCTGATGATGCACAACGCCACCGTGGACTACGATCCCGCGACGACGACGCCTGAGGCGCTCGTGGAGGCAATCCGGCGCACCGGTTACGAGGCGTCGCTGCCGCGGTTCGAAGAGACGGCGTTCGAGGAACAGTCGGCGCTGGACAGGGCGCAGGACAGCGAGTTCAAGGTGCTGCGCTGGAAGGCAATCGTGAGCGGAGTGGCCGGCGCCGTGGCGATGATCATCTCCATGCCGCTCATGGCCGGCGATCACGCGGAGGCCGGCCCGGTGGCCGATCCGTTCATGCGCTGGGCCATGGAGTCGATGACGCCGGTGCTGCGCTCCGCGGCGCCGTGGCTCTACGCGATCCCCACCCAACTCATCGCCTGGACCCTCCTCCTCCTCACGCTCGGTGTGATGGCGTGGGCCGGGCGCCACTTCTACACTCGTGCGTGGGCCGCCTTCCGCCATCATTCGGCGGACATGAACACCCTCGTCGCTGTCGGCACTGGCGCGGCATTCGTCTACTCGGTGGTGGCCACCGTGGCGCCGGGCTTCTTCCTGGCCAACGGTGTCGCTCCTGATGTCTACTACGAGGCGGTGGTGATAATCATCGCCCTCATCCTCACCGGCAACGCCTTCGAGGCGCGAGCCAAGCGCGAGACGTCGTCAGCGTTGCGGTCGCTCGCCAGTCTCCAGCCGAAGACGGCGCGCGTGGCACGCGACGGGCAGGAGGTGGACGTGCCCATCGAGCAGGTGATGACGGGGGACGTGGTGGTCGTGCGTCCAGGTGAGCGCATCCCGGTGGACGGTGAGTTGATATCGGGCACCAGCGCGGTGGACGAGAGCATGCTCACGGGAGAGTCGATGCCAGTGGCGAAGGTCGCCGGCGATCGCGTGATCGGCGCCACTATCAATCGCACGGGTGCCTTCCGGTATCGCGCGACAACGCTCGGCGAAGCCAGTGCACTCGCCCGTATCGTGAAGTTGATGCGCGACGCCCAGGGCTCGCGGGCACCCATCCAGAAGCTGGCCGACCAGGTGAGCGCGGTCTTCGTGCCGGTGGTCATCTCGATTGCCGTGGCCACCTTCGCCATCTGGTTCGTTGCCTCGCACGTGAGTGGCGGCAGCGTCGGCGAGGCGCTGGTGCGCGGCTTTGCGACGTCGGTAGCGGTGCTCATTATCGCCTGCCCATGCGCGATGGGACTTGCCGTGCCGACTGCCGTCATGGTGTCGACCGGCAAGGGAGCTGAGTTGGGAGTGCTCATCAAAGGTGGCGAGGCGCTGCAGCGCGCCGGTGATGTGACCGCGGTGATCCTGGACAAAACGGGTACGGTGACGGAGGGGCGTCCGACGGTGACCGACGTTGTTCGTCCCGACAACGCGACCATGGGCGACGACGAGTTGCTGACGTTGGTGGCATCGGTAGAAGCAAGCAGTGAGCATCCACTGGCCGACGCGATAGTGCGCTACGCACGTGACCGCGAACTCGTCCTCGTAACCTTGGAGAGCTTTGCCTCGGTCACCGGCCGTGGCGCTACCGGCGTCGTTGACGGACGGGCGGTGGCGGTGGGGAACGAAGCGCTGATGCAGGACTGGGCGGTGGACGTATCGCCGCTGCGGCAGTCCGCCGAGACACTCGCCTCGCAGGCGCGGACGCCGATGTACGTAGCGGTGGACGGCGAACTTGCCGGCGTCATCGCGGTTGCCGACCCCATCAGGTCCAGTTCGCGCGCCGTCGTCGGCCGACTGAAGGCGATGGGCCTGGAGGTGGTGATGCTGACCGGCGACAACGAACGCACCGCCCGGGCGGTGGCCGCCGCCGCGGGGATAGATCGGGTCGTCGCCGGCGTGCTCCCCGAAGGCAAGGTGGCCGAGGTGCGGCGACTTCAGGAGTCGGGCGCCGTGGTGGCGATGGTGGGCGACGGCGTGAACGACGCCGCGGCACTGGCCCAGGCAGATGTCGGGATGGCCATTGGGACAGGCACCGACATAGCCGCCGAAGCGGCCGACGTGGTGCTTATGCGCGGCGATCTGGCCGGCGTGGCGGATGCAATCGCTCTCTCGCGGCGGACGATGCGGACGATGAAGCAGAACCTCTTCTGGGCATTCATCTACAACGTCATCGGCATCCCGGTAGCGGCCGGCGTGCTCTTCCCGTTCTGGGGGCTGCTGCTCAGCCCGATACTGGCGAGCGCGGCGATGGCCTTCAGCTCGGTGAGCGTGGTGACTAACAGCCTCCGGCTACGGCGTTTCCGGCCGGCGTGAGCGGCCCTCATGAGTGACCATATCAATCCGTGGATGTTGCCATGAAAGCTGAGGCCATGCAGGATGACGTGATGACGTCGATGGTGGATGGCACGCCGGCCGCTGGCTGCGGCTGCGGCGTCCGCGACGCCGACCTGGGAGATGGCGATAGCGGTGACCGGAAGGCGCTCGGAGTGGATCCGGATATCAAGGAGCGCAACCTGAAACGGCTGCGCCGGATTGAGGGCCAGGTGCGCGGGCTGCATCGGATGGTTGAGGAGGATCGTTACTGCGCGGACATCCTCACCCAGATCTCGTCGGTACACGAGGCGCTACGCGCGGTGGGGCGAGAGCTCATGCGGAATCACCTCAAGCACTGCGCGTCGTCAGCCATCCGTTCGGGTGAGGCGGACGCCGAGGCGATGTACGACGAGCTGATCGAGATGATGTACAAGCACAGCCGCTGAGCAGTCCGCGCAGGGTGGCGTCAGCGATTGTCGCCATGCGCCTGCGCGCCGCTGTCGACATCGGGCTCGTAGCCGATGCAGTTCACGACCGGAAGACGAGGGTATTTGGGGAATCGCGGATCATCCTCGGCACGCGCGCAGCGGTAGAACACCGAGCCACGCTGATTGCCGGCGCGACGGACGTGAAGGCAGGTGGCGCAGAGGCCCACGCGCAAGTCGGTTGACGTCATCTGGTCCTCCCGTGATGTGGTGTGACGTGGTTGTGATGTGGCCGCCGGGGTTGCCGGGGTTGCCGGGGTTGCTGGCGGAGTGGTTGGATCGTCAACTCTCACCGTCTCCTCATTACCCAGCATGAGCACGCTCCTCGTTCCCACACTTCAGAACCGACCGACTGGGCCAACCAGAATCGGTCCGTATCCCACCGCACTCCTTGCCAGGGAGCGTGCGGTGCTTGTGGAGTGGGTGTCACCGGCGAACAGATGTACCCGCCGACGGGGAAGGCTGCGTGCAAGCTCTGGCACTGGCTCCCCACTGACGGTCGACTTGGGTGGTGCTGGCACAACTGAACTGCCAGAGGCCGGCACACGGGTGATGCTCGTGATACCGGTGCAGCATTCGCTCTGGCGTTTCACGACGGTTGCCGAGCCCGATTCGCCAATGGAGAGCGCCATTTCCCTGGCCTGGCCCGAAGAAGTGATGCAGGAAGCCGGGCGCCGCTTCGAACGCGCGAACTGTGTGTTGCCGATAACCGTCACCGTCGATGGCAAGGGAGATGGGAGAGTTCTCTGCACTTACACGCTGGACGTGAGCATGGGTGGAGCGCAGATCGTGGTCCCGAAGCAACTGTCCATCACCGACCGTCTGACGCTCTCGATCCGCCTGCCACAGGAGGCAATCAGTGCGGCGGCTACCGTCGCCTGGTGCCGCACCCTCCGCGATGAGCCGGGTGACCCGCTGTACACCGCCGGAGTGAAGTTCGTGTCCATACCCCCTCGTGCGGCGACGCGACTGAGGATGCTTCTGGGAGCGAACGGGGCAGCGTCGCACTAGGGCGTGTGGCGGAGCCGGATCCTGTCCAGCGCCGCTGCCCTCGCCTCCTTCAGTCGCGCCGGCGTACCGGAGAGCAACTGGTATAGATCGAGGGAGACCGGCGCTCCCGTGACGGCGGACCATATAGCCCACATGCCCCCAGGTGCCGAGGTGAGCGATGCCACCCACACCGGCTGGCATGTCCGATGTGAGGCTGACGGCGGCCGACAGGCCCAGGTAGAAGCTCCGGGCGTCGTTGTACCAGACGTAGCCGAAGGGCTCGACGGTGAAGCTGTTGGAGCGGCATAGCTCATCGAGGGCATTCAGGCGCGGTGCGACGAGCTCGATACCGGCGGCCGGATGCAGCAGAATCAACTGCGAGCGTGGCGGGTTCTCTCTGGTCGCGTCGAAGCGACGGCCGTTGAGCCACAGTTCCCACGGGAACTGCGAATAGCCGAGGTCCATGTAGTTGTCCCAGCGCGAGGACGCGAGCTGGAGTTCTTGCACCAGCGACCGGAGCGCCGGACTGCCGTAGGCCGTCAACAGACGGTTTACAGCCAGGGCGCGCCAGCAGAGCGAGCGACGGGCGGTGGAAGGGGTCGCTGCATCGAGCGTCACCGGTGTTGAATACCTCAGGAAAAGCGTCGCCTCCTCCTCCTCCGGGTCACCACCGATATCGATGGCAAATCGGTCAAGCCGCACCCCCTCGGCACGTTCGCGGCGTCCCTGAGCGTCTGGGGTGGCGAAGGTGGAGGCGAACTCGTTGCGCAGTTCGCTCAACTGCAGGCGATAGGCGAGCCGGGCCTCGAGGGGCACCAAAGTCGTGTCGTGTACGACGACGTCGGCGTCGAAGTCGACGATGATCGAGTCGATGACCACCAGCCACTCCCCAGCCTCGATCCTGTCCCGCATGTGCGCGTAGACACTGTCGGGATGCCGCGGCAGCCACGCTCCGATCTCCGTCGGCGTCAGAGTCCGTATGGCGTCCAGGTCGCAGTCCAGATGGACGCTTGTCTGGGCGTCGGCCGGGCGAGCTCCACCGACGGCGAGGGCGACGAAGAGCGCGAGCGTCGCCGCAGCCTTCCGGCCGGCCCCGCCCGCCAGCTTTGGTGAGCGCCACTTACGCGCAGTCATTAGCTGCCTCTTTAGCTGCAGCCAGGAACTGTGCGCCGGCGATGATCAGGCTCACGGGAGTGCCGCTTACCCTGGCAAGGGCGACTATCTGCTCGACGCGCATCCTGAGAGCGTCCAGCTCCACGACACAGGGAGGCAGTGGCCGCGCCGCATAGATAGCGATAGCGCGCTCCGCTTCCGCTGTCGTTACTGCGTCGTTCCCGAACAGGGCGCGATAGATGGGGATGTGTACCTGTGGATCGTCCAGGTAGTTCAGGAAGTCGTGTGTATCGAAGTCGACCTTCCCATCGCCGTCCAGCACAGCGCGATAGCGGCGGCCCCAGCTGACCGGGGCAAATGGCTTCACGGCCGGGAATGGGTCGAAGCGATGCTGGAAGTTGTAGTACCAGTTCAGGTACGACTCTCCGCCGGCGCCCGGCGGCCGGACCGCCGACTCGTACACCTTCGGAGTGGTCTCCAACACGCGACTCACGTTGGACAGCATGAAGAGATGCTCGAAGTGGTGGTTCTCTATCATGAGACGTCGGTTGCCCTGCTCGCTCGGCTGGGTAGCGAGCAAGGCGAGCGCATCGTGCGCCACGCTCGACCCCAGGCTGTGGGCCAGCACCGATGTTTGCACGATCTCATTCTCATCACCGCTCGCCTGGAGCATGGCCGTGGCGATCTGCTCCTTGACGGACGTTCGCACACGCGCCGTCACCGTTGGCACGAAGCGGTAGAGCAGCACGTCCACCAGGTGCGACCAGAAGAACTTCCCCTCCTCCTCGTCCACGTCGTGCAGCCAGCCGAGCAGGTCGGGGATGACGATCCCGTGCTCCTGGGTGAAATCGCCGAGGGCAGCGGAGGAACGATCCCACTGTGTGAGAAGGTCGGAAAAGG
>CAJDWZ010000073.1_pt1 | contig 15806 bp, 15 predicted proteins | sample 7391701 | NCBI WGS metagenome assembly CAJDWZ01 (sample SAMEA7055744, study PRJEB34461) | soil metagenome | biome: terrestrial ecosystem; feature: Peninsula; material: soil | place: Antarctica | collected 2016
CGTCTGCAACCTGCCGAGCGCCGGCGGCGCGACGGTGCTGCCGATGGCTGGTGACGTGGGATCGCAATACACGCCAACCGCCGGATGGGCGCAGGCGATCGGCTACCATCGCGACGTGCTCGAGGACGCGAGTTGGGACGGCTGCATCGCCGTCGCGTTGGGCGGGGAAGCGTCGGTGGCCACCAACGGCTTCTGGTCGGCGCTCACCATGGCCACCACGCTCCGCCTGCCTATGCTCTTCTACGTTGAAGACAACGGACTCGGTATCAGCGTTCCCGGCGCCATGCAGACGCCGGGCGCCAACATTGCCGCCAACCTGGCGTCCTTTGGCAACCTGCACGTGCTGGACGGCGACGGCACCGATCCCGCCGAGGCCGCGCGACTGCTGGCCGAAGGAGTGACCCACGTGCGCGGCGGCAATGGTCCGGCGCTCGTCAGGCTCACCGTGCCGCGGCTGTGCAGCCACTCCGGCCCGGACAACCAGAAGGGCTACCGCACCGACGCCGAAATAGCCGCAGACCATGAGCGCGATCCACTACCACGGCTGCGGGATTATCTCGTGCCCGCGTTGCTGTCAGAGGACGAGTGGAGCTCACTGGAGCGCGAGGTGAAGGCCGACGTGGATGTGGCGTTGGCAGCCGCCCGGTCCCGCCCGGGGCCTGACGCAGCGACCGTGAAGCGGTGGGTGTATGCCGAGCCTACGCAAACTGGCGATACGGTGGCCATGGGTGGACTGAGCGACGACATGCTCGATGCGTTGCCGGCCACAGCCACGCCCACTGAAGACGGTCCCACGCTGCGCTTCGCCGAGGCTGTGAGACGCACGCTTGGGCGTGAGTTGGAAGTGAATTCCAGACTGCTCGTATTCGGCGAGGATGTAGGCCGGAAGGGTGGCGTACACCTGGTGACCGAGGGATTGCAGAAGAGATTCGGTGCGGACCGCGTGTTCGACACCAGCCTGTCGGAGGAGGGGATCATCGGCCGGGCCGCGGGAATGGCCTTTGCCGGACTGATGCCGGTGGCGGAGATCCAGTTCCGGAAGTACGCCGACCCGGCCACCGAGCAGTTGAACAACGCCGGCACGGTGCGTTGGCGGACGGCCAACCGCTTCGCCTCGCCGATGGTGGTGCGTATGCCGGGCGGCTTCGGCAAGGACGTCGGCGATCCGTGGCACTCGCTGAGCGCGGAGGTGCTGTGGGCACACGCGGTGGGGTGGCAGGTGGCCATCCCGTCTAACGCTGCCGATGCGGTAGGGCTGCTGCGTGCGGCCATGCGCAGCCCGAACCCGACGATCTTCTTCGAGCACCGTTCGCTGCTCATGACGAGCGACGGTAGCGCGCACTATCCCGGCGACGACTACGTGCTGCCGCTGGGGCAGGGGGCAGTGCTGGCCGAGGGCGACGATCTGACCGTGGTGACGTGGGGAGCAATGGTGCATCGCTGCCGGGCCGCTGTGGAACAACTGGGCGCGTCGGTGGAGCTGATTGACCTGCGGACCATTGCGCCGTGGGACCGTGAGATGGTGTTGGCTTCCGTGCGCAGAACCGGACGGTGCCTGATCGTGCATGAAGACACGCTGACGGCTGGCTTCGGCGCGGAGATCGCGGCGACGTTGGCGCGTGAGGCTTTCTGGCGGCTGGATGCGCCGGTGGAGAGGTTGGCGGTGGAGGACGTGCCGATGCCGTACCATTCGGATCTGCTGAACGCGGTTCTGCCGGGCGAGGCTGAGATTGTGGCGGCGATGGAGCGGGTGTTGGGCGCCTGAAACCGAGTGGAGGGCTTGCACCTCCAAGTCGGTGCCAATACTGGGCACAAGATACAAGAAGGGGCGGACCGCTTGGCGGTCCGCCCCTTCTGCTCTCAGTGCACTTACTACCGGTGGTTGCCCCGCATCAGGCCGAGCGGCTCACCCGTCGACGCGATACGATTCCGAGCAGAAGCAACCCACTGCCAACCATCATCCAGGTGCCCGGCTCCGGAGTGACAATCGCGGTCGGACTGACGATGGATGCGACCGGCGTTGACGGCGTCGCCGGATTACCCGATGGCGGCGTAGTACCAGGCGTCCCGGACTGCGAGGGCGCTGTCGGTACGGCTGGCATATTCACGGCATTGCCGACCGATCCGGCAATCTTGCGCTCGCCAAGCGGATCAGTGACTGCAGCCGGTGATCCCGACGAGACCATACCCGACGTGCTGGAAGCACCCGAGTTGGAGTTCTTCGCTGGCCGCGTCGGAGTCGCCGGTAGCGGCGTGGACGTCGCAGGCAGGCCGGCCGATCCGGAAGAGGCACCGGGCCGTGAAGTCGTTGAAGCCGGCTTGGACGCCGGTCCGACGGAGGAGGTGCCGATTGCCGGACGAGCGTTGCTCGCCTTATTGGACGAACTGCTGGTGCCCAGCGACGAACCGGCGTCGTTGGTGCCGTAGCTGCTGAATGCACGCGACGGTACGAGCGGATCGCGAACGACGGTGGACGCCGGGTCGCGAGTGTAGTCAGTCGCGCTGGCTCCAGTCAGGTCACCGGCGAGCCTGCCGGCAGAGGAACTCCCGCCCATGGCGCCGCGTGGTAGCATCGCCAGCGAACCGGCTCCGCCCGAACCTGCGCTCAGGAGCGCCCGATAGTACTCAGCGCTGCCCGGCCGCGCCGGAACGCTGGAGGTGGAGGCACCAGACGACTGCGTCGCGGACGATCCATTGCTGGCGGCGCTTGAACCCGCTCCGACCGATGCGCGATTAGCGACGTCCGGTCCGGCGACGCGTGAACCGTCGGCCATGCCACGAGCAGCGATGCTTTGCCCACTGGCGGACTTATTGGCTCCGGCGTTCGACACAATCGCCGCGTCAAAAGCCTGGCTGCCAACGCTGAGTCGGGCGTCGCCCATGGGACGCTTCGACGGTTCCGGGCTTGAGAAGGCCAGTGCCGCAACCGCGCCGCCGCCAAGCATAACCGTCGCCAATCCGGCCGCTATGCCTGCTGGACCCGACCTGAAGAATTCCTTGAGCTTCATGCAACCTCCAACCACCGGTGAGCGGTGAAAACGATACCGTGCCGCAGAAAGATTAGCGGTCGGGCGTCATAAACCAAGTCAAGAAGCTAGGAGCCTCATCCTTACGGTTCCCATTCGCGACCACCGCCTTTAGCAGCACGAATGGCACGCCTCTGCCCATTCACAGTGCAGGCCCCGTGCCTACGGCTGTGCTCGACGGTGAATTACACCGCACACCGACCGTAAACGCCTATTGTAGATGCTTCGGTGGCTGACGCCCGCGCCTTCAACTCATCGTCGCTCCAGCAGAGCTCGCCAGACGTGAGGAGCTGGATGTCTCAGATCGCCTTGAAAAGTTCGAACGGCTGATGACAGCTGTTGCAGTAAGCCAACGACTTGCACGCCGTGGACCCGAAGTCGCTGCGCGGCTCCGTATTGGTGGAATCGCAGAACGGACAGCTCGGCGAAACGCGACGTCGGCGAAGCGGCACCAACTCGCCCTCGCCACTATCGGTTACCGGACCCGGCGGCGCGATGCCATAAGCCTTCAACTTGGCCCGCCCCGATTCTGACATCCAGTCTGTCGTCCACGCCGGCGCATAGACGGTCTTCACACGAGCCTCCCGCACACCGTGAGCGGCGAGTGCAGCCAGGATGTCGCGCTCGATCACCTGCACAGCCGGACAGCCGCTGTAGGTGGGAGTCACCGTGACCGTCACACCGCTCTCGTCTTGGCTCACGTCCCGGATGATTCCAAGATCCACCACGCTCAGCGCCGGCACCTCGGGATCGAGCACCGTCTCAAGCACCTGCCACAGCTCGTCGATTGGATGGTTCGCCGCAACTGTCATGACCTATCCCTCCCGTCCACAGATGAGCTCCCACAGACCGCTGTCGCGAGTAACACTCAACGAGTCACCACCAGCGTGGTTAGAGTCAGCGCGATAGCCGCTAGCGCTGCGCCGACCACTGCATCCTCACCAGGATGCGCCCGGATGTGCTCGCGCCACGCTCTGCATCTCCGCCAGCATCACGCCCAGGTATTCGGTGTGCAGCCCCTCTCGGCCGCCACGGGCCACTGACGAATCGTCGGGGATGGTGAGAGTCGCAGCATCCAGGACTCGCGTCAGCTCCGATTCCCAGCGCGGGCGCAGTGAAGCCGGATCCGGCGCCAGTCCGGCCGCCGCTAACTCGCGGTCCAGGTCATCGGTCAGGAACGGCTCACTGGTGAAACGCCACAACTCGTCCAGCGCTTTCTGGGTGCGCTGGTGGCTCTCCGCCGTACCGTCGCCAAGCTTGAGTACCCACTCGCCGCTATGGCGCACGTGGTAGCGTGCTTCCTTCAACATCTTCGTGGCGAGCGCAGCCAGTTCCACGTCGGGGCTCTGTTGCAGGGCATCCAACAAGACCACGTCGTAGAGATCGAACAGAAACTGCCGCACGATCGTGAACGCGAAGTCGCCCTTGGGCAGTTCCACCAGCTGAATGTTGCGATACTCGCGCGCGTCGCGGAAGAAGGCGAGGTCGTCGGCCGAGCGACCGCGACCCTCGCGAGCAGCAGCCAGTTCCAGGAATGCCGTCGCCTGGCCCACCAGATCGAGGGCGATGTTGGCAACGGCAATGTCCTCTTCCAGAATGGGTGCGTGGCCGCACCACTCGCTCAGCCTGTTGCCAAGCACCAGCCGATCGTCGCCCAGCCTGAGCAGGTATTCAGCGGGAACCACGCCCGACTGCATCGCGCTGTCCTCGCCCTGAGCATGCGCCGGAGTCTTTGCGCCTGTCACGACGTCAGAGCCCCTTGATGCCGATGGGCACCTTATAGAAGTGCGGATGGCGGTAGATCTTGTCCTCGGCCGAATCGTAGAACGGCCCCCGATCCTCAGGGCTGCTGGCGACGATCACGTTGGATGGCACCACCCACATGCTCGTCACCTTTCCGCGCCGCGCGTACACGTCACGCGCGTTCTGCAGCGCATGCTCGGCGTCAGTGGCGTGGACGCTTCCCACATGTTCGTGCGGCGACGCCGTCTTTCCCTCCTGCACGAACACCTCCCAGAGCGGCCACTGACCGTGACCGGTCGTGTCTTCCGATGCCTGCTCCAGCGCTGCCGCGCTGCTAGCGCTCGAATTCATATTCAAGGTCCTGGTCGGGCCGCGCTCAGGCGGCGTTCTCGGAGCGGTAGCGATCCGCCTGCTTCTCGGCGTATGCCTCGGCGGCGGCTCGAACCCAGGCGCCATCGTCGTGGGCCGCCCGCCGAGCTGCCAGCCGCTCCCGGTTGCACGGTCCGTCGCCGCCAATGACGCGATAGAACTCGTCCCAGTCGATCTCGCCGAAGATCCAGTCGCCCGATTCCGGGTCGTGGCGCAGATCGGGGTCGGGGATCTCCAGTCCGATCGCCTGGGCCTGAGCGACGGTAATGTTCACGAAGCGCTGCCGCAGTTCATCGTTCGACTTCTTCTTCACTCCCCAACGCGTGAGTTCAGCGCTGTTCGGAGAATCCTTGTCACTCGGGCCGAACATCATCAGCGACGGCCACCACCAACGGTTCAACGAGTCCTGCGCCATCGCCTTCTGCTCGGCCGTGCCAGCGGCGAGGATGCACAGGATCTCGTAGCCCTGCTTCTTATGGAAGTTCTCTTCCTTGCAGATGCGCACCATCGCCCGGGCGTAGGGCCCGTATGACGCCTTGGCGAGCATGGTCTGGTTGACGATTGCCGCGCCGTCCACCAGCCACCCTATGGCGCCGATATCGGACCAGGCGAGGGTGGGATAGTTGAAGATGCTGGAGTACTTGGCCTTGCCCGCCAGCAACAGGTCCAGCATATGCTCGCGACTCACGCCCAGCGTCTCGGTGCCGCTGTAGATATACAACCCGTGGCCGGCCTCATCCTGCACCTTGGCCAGCAGGCCAACCTTCCGACGGAGGTTGGGAGCGCGGGTGATCCAGTTCCCCTCCGGAAGCATTCCCACTACTTCGGAGTGCGCGTGCTGGCTCATCATGCGCACGAGTTGCCGGCGATAGCGCTCCGGCATCCAGTCCTTGGGCTCGATCGTCTCGCCGTCGGCTATACGCGCCTCGAAATCGGCGAGCAGGGCGTCGTCGGCAGGACTGCCCACGCTCTGCGGCTCCATATTCCACTCCTGGGGGACGGTGACGAGGAGATCCTCGGGGATCGACCGGGCTGGTGGTGGGTCGCGCCGAACGCGTCGGTTGCTCGACAGGCGCCACCCCTTAATGATACGCTATTCGCGTGTCGTTAGTTCATCCAGCTTCTCTGAACCCACCGCAATGACCACGCCTCCTCCCGCCGAATCAGGCACCGTCGACCTGAATGTCTCTGATGGAATCGCCGTCGTGCGTTTTGGCCATCCAAAGGGCAATTCGCTCCCCGCCAGGCTGCTTCATGAACTGGCCGAGGCCGTCGGCGCCGCCGGCGCCGACGACACGGCCCGGGTGGTGGTCCTGCGGAGCGAGGGGACGGGTCCCTTCTGCGGAGGCGCCTCCTTTGACGAGCTTCGGTCGATAGGCGACGAGACAGCCGGCCGGGAGTTCTTCATGGGCTTCGCGCGGCTCATCCTGGCCATGCGCGACTGTCCCAAGTTCGTTATCGCCCGCGTTCATGGCCGCGCCGTGGGTGGCGGGGTGGGTGTCGCCGCGGCGGCCGATTACACGCTGGCAGTGACCAGTGCGTCGGTGAAGCTGAGCGAACTGGCGGTGGGAATAGGGCCGTTCGTGGTGGGACCGGCGATCCAGCGACGGATAGGAGCCGGCGCTTTCACGACCCTGGCCGTGGACGCCACCCGCTGGCACGACGCGGCGTGGGCCGAGCAGCAGGGGCTCTACTCCCGTCTGCTTCCCACCACCGATGAGTTGGACGACAGCGTGAACGCGCTCGCCGCGACGCTGGCCCGCTCCAACCCGGAAGCCATGGCAACCATGAAGCGCGTCTTCTGGGAAGGAACCGAAGGATGGGATGAACTGCTCGCCGACCGGGCGGCGATGAGCGGTCGGCTGGTGCTCAGCGAGTTCACGCGGGCGGCCATCGCGCGTGTAGGCCGATAGTCATGGACGTCACTACGGCCGGCAGTTTGAGCCGCCGGCCGTAGTGGGTCACCATCTGTTGGGAGAGCGCGGGCGGACCGTGCCCTAGCTGCTCAGCCGCCGCCCGTCTTCTCGGCAGCTTCCTCGAATGACAGTTCGAACTCCGACTCGCGCACCATCATCGTGATGTCGTGGCCAGCACTCTCCAACCGCTTTGCCGCCTCGAGCATGCTCGCCAGTTCGAAGGACTTCTTCTCGTGATTGGCGTAGTACTCCTCGATCGCCGTCAGGTAGCCCATCATGCCGCCGAACTCGGTGGGTGCGTAGACGGTGCCACCGGCGTGCATCACTTCCGCGCCCTCGGGATCGGGCATGGCCAGGTTTTCCGAGCCGCACACCACCCGCAGCCGAGGATTGGACGCGATTGCCTGGCAGGTCGCCATGTCCAACGTTCCGCCATTGGCGTTCACGACCAGCGCGTCGATCTCCGACGACAGCAGCTCCGACTTGTGATCCGCGCCGCGCACGTCGGCGCCCAGTTCGGCCCGTAGCGAATCGCGCTTGTCATCGCGCGCCTCTATTGCCGTGATCGTCGCGTTCGCGCCAAGTAGGCGGCGGAGCACCCAGTCGCCAATGTTGCCGCAGCCAATGAGCCCGATCCGCGCCTTGTCGAGAGGGATATCGAGGGCGTCGAGCATCCCCTTCACGATATAGAAATTCCCCTCACCGGTCGGGCGCGAGGTGTCCGAGAAGACGCAGCCGTGGAAACCGCGCCCCAGATAGTCCAGCGACCGCGTCGTACCGTCTGACATGACGCCGTGACCGAGATCCTGTCCGGTATTCAGACGCACTCCCGAAGCACGCTCGAAATCATGGAAGCAGCTCAGTGCCCAGTCGAGCATCTCGAAATCGCGCGGCTGGCCGACCCGTGAATCGTCGGTCGGGTGGAGCACGCACTTTCCGCCGACCAACTGACTTACGTGCTCACGCGCCAGCGGTCCACCAGCACGAATGACTCGCGACCAGTGGACCTTCTCCTCCATCCCCATCGCCAGCCCGACGGCCTCGGTGTCGTTGTTGTAGCCGGCAGATTCCACGCGCGCCGCCGGGGCGATGCGGAAGCCACCGAGCGACAGCTTATCGGAGTTGGGCTCGCCGTGGGTGGCGATGCTGAGCACCCAGCCGGTGTCTGGATGGGTGTAGCGGTAGACCCACACCTGAGGATTGCGCGTGTCGAGCAGCGCGGGAACGAGCGCCTGAGTATCAGCGGGCTGGAGAACGTCCAGCCGGAAGGCCGGTAAGCCGTCGTCGGACAACGTGACTCGCTCCGTGACTCGAGGGTTTGGCGGCGAGCCAGGTAGGGCTCGTCAGCGCTGGAATCAAACTCACAGTTGCAGGGTCTCGTCAAGAGCAAGATCGCCTCAAACGGAGAGGCGGATGATCGCGCTTCGGAATATATTCGGCTAGATTGATGGTGTCCGCTCGCTTGGCCGCCGCTCTCATCCAGGGTACTCTGTAGCCATGTCCCGCACCGAGATCACGACGCCCGAGGTGATCACCGATGAATCGGTGGTCGAGCTCTCGCTTAGGCCACAGCGGCTGAGCGAGTTCATCGGTCAGCGAAAGGTGAAGGAGAGCCTGCGTATCTATATCGACGCGGCCCTGGCCCGTCGCGAGCCGCTGGACCACAGCCTCTTCTTTGGCCCCCCTGGATTGGGGAAGACGACGCTCGCCGAGCTGATTGCCCGTGAGCTGGGAGTGAACATCCACACGACGTCGGGGCCAGCGTTGGAGAAGCCCGGCGACCTGGTGGGCACGCTTACCAACTTGCGTGCTGGCGACCTTCTCTTCATCGACGAAATCCACCGGCTCCGTCCGACGATCGAGGAGTTCCTCTATCCCGCAATGGAGGACTACCGGATTGATATCCGGCTGAGCGAGGGACCGAAGGCGCAGACTATCACGATGCCCATCGAGCGCTTCACACTCGTTGGGGCGACGACGCGGTTAGGAATGCTGACGGCGCCGATGCGCGCCCGTTTCGGGATCACCACACAGCTTAATTACTACCCGGTGGAGGACCTGGAGCAGGTGGTCCGGCGGACCGCCGAGGTGATCCGGGTGGAGATCGATCCGGAGGGCGTGGTGGAGATTGCGCGTCGTTCCCGCGGCACACCGCGCGTCGCCAATCGCCTCCTCCGCCGGGTACGCGATTACGCCCAGGTGAAGGCAGACGGCATCATCACCAAGGCTGTAGCCCGTGACGCACTGCTTCTCCTGGATGTCGACCAGTTCGGGCTGGACGATATGGACGCCCGGCTGCTGCGATCGATTATCGAGAAGTTCGACGGTGGACCGGTGGGGGTGAGCACGATAGCCGCGGCGGTGGGCGAGGACGTGGGCACGATCGAGGAGGTGTACGAGCCGTTCCTGGTACAGAACGGATTCCTCCAGCGCACTCCGCGAGGTCGCGTTGCGACGTCGCACGCCTACCGGCATTTCGGCTATACGCCGCCCAGCGAAGCAACCAGGGAAGGGGCGCAGGAGGATCTTTTCTGAGCACGCCATTCGTCTGTCGATGCTCGCCCCTTCCTTCACGTAGTTCCGTATTCTCTACCCTGTGCCTCTCCCCGGCTCCCTCACCGCCGACTACGACTTCGAGCTCCCGCCGTCGCTGATCGCCCAGACTCCGGCGGCGCGGCGGGACGAGAGCCGTCTAATGATCGTCGAGCGCGACGGCGGCCGGATTCGTCACGGGCACTTCAGGGACCTCGCCGAGCTGATCCCGCCGGGCGATACGCTGGTACTCAATACGACGCGTGTGCTCCGGGCCCGACTGCTCGGGACGCGCGACTCGGGAGCGCCGGCCGAGGTCTTTCTGCTGCGGCCGTCGGGCGACGGGGATGGACGTTACGAAGCACTCGTCTCTCCGGGCGGGAAGCTGAAGCCGGGACGCAGGGTGCACGTGGCACCAGAGCTCGAAATAGAAATCGAGACGGTGACCGACCGGCGCACGCGCATCGTAAGACTCATCACGACGCTGCCCGAGGCCGAGGCGATCGCCCGCTTCGGGCACGTACCGCTGCCACCTTACATAGACCGCGCCGACGTACCGGTGGACGAGGAGCGCTACCAGACCGTGTACGCACGGGAGACGGGCTCGGTAGCAGCACCCACGGCCGGGCTCCACTTCACGCCCGCGCTACTGGAGTCGCTAGCCGAGCGCGGCGTGCAGAGAGCGGATGTGTTGCTTCACGTGGGTGCCGGCACCTTCAAGCCCGTGGCCGTCGAAGACCCCGCCAATCACGTGATGCACGAAGAGTGGTACAGCGTTCCGGAGTCCACCGCTGAACTGCTGGATTCAACCCGCGCGGGTGGCGGCCACATCTGGGCCGTCGGGACGACTTCGCTGCGCACGCTGGAGAGCATCGTCACTGCCGATGGGCGCTACCATGCCGGGAGTGGCGAGACGCGCATCTTTATCCGACCGCCGCGAAAGGTGCTCGGCGCCGACCGCCTGATCACCAACTTCCATCTTCCACGCTCCACCCTCCTCATGCTCGTCGCCGCCTTCGCCGGCTACGACCTGATGAAGCTGGCCTATCAGGAGGCGGTTGCGGAGGGATATCGTTTCTACTCCTACGGCGACGCCATGGTCGTGATATAGACTCGGGTGCGAGCAGTGCCGCAGAACAAGGGTGCAGACTCACGCACCGATGTACTGGCGCACGGATATACTCACGCAACGCTATACGCGCGCACCGATGTACTCGCGCACCTTTGCGCGCCGGAACCGAAGCACTCCCGCCCTCTACAAACAATGCTCCGCCGTCTATCTCCGCTCCTCCTCGTCGCCTGTGTCAGCAGCAGTACCATCACCTATCTGCCCAGCCCTGAACAGCCCCGGTTGGGCCTGGATGAGGGGAGGGCGATGATCGCCCGCTTCATCGGTCTGGAGTGCGATCGGCTTTCAGCCGCCAACCTCGCGTCGCGTCAGGTGGACGTCGTCGTGGTCACCGACTCTCAGCCGCCAACCTCGCGTCGCGTCAGGTGGACGTCGTCGTGGTCACCGACTCCGCCGGGCTGGCGAAATCAGCGGAATTACAAGGCTCCACTGGTGACGAGCGGGCCAATGGCGTGATCGGGGCGGTGGCCGCCCAACTCAACCTGGGCTCGCCGGCGACGGTCGCCAGCAGTGGTGCGGGGAGCACAGAATTGAGGGCCGGCTACAGTTGCGCCGACGAAGGCGTGACGGCGACGCTCGAACGTCGCTGATGGCCGTCGCCGAGGAGCGCCCGCGGACGGGATTCGGATTCGCCGTCGACGGACAGGACGGGAGCGCCCGGGCGGGGAGCTTCCAGACACCACACGGGACTGTCCAGACTCCCGCCTTCATGCCCGTGGGCACGCTGGCCACGGTCAAGTCGCTGGACCCCGACGAACTGCGTGCGATGGGGGTCCAGATGATCCTCGCCAACGCCTATCACTTGAGCCAGCGCCCGGGCGACGAATTGGTGCGCGAGCTGGGCGGGCTACACAATTTCATGCAGTGGGACGGACCCATTCTCACCGACTCAGGCGGCTTCCAGGTATGGCCACGCTGCGCAAGGTGAGCGAGGACGGCGTGGAGTTCCGCAGCCATGTGAACGGCGCCCGCCTCCACTTCACCCCCGAATCGGTGATGGGGATCGAGCGCAACCTGGGCGCTGACGTGATCATGCAGTTCGACCACGTGATCCCCGGCCAGTCCGATGACGCCACCGCGCGCGACGCCAGCGAGCGAAGCCTGCGCTGGTTGGGCCGCTGTTTGCAGGAGTTCCAGCGGCTGGAAGGGGAAGCCGCGGACGGCCGCGCGCCGGGGGCGCAGGCGCTCTTCCCGATCGTCCAGGGCGGCATTCATGCCGGCCTGAGGCGCGAAGCCGCGCGGGCGATCACCGGAATGCACGACTGGGCAGGGATCGGCATCGGTGGGCTCTCCGTGGGCGAGCCCAAGCCCGACATGTACGCCATGCTCGAGGTGATGAACGAGGAGCTGCCGGTTAGCCGGCCGCGCTACCTTATGGGCGTCGGTTTCCCCGAGGACCTGGTGGAGGGCGTAGCTCGCGGGGTGGACCTCTTCGACTGCGTGGCACCCACCAGGATGGGCCGCAACGGCACGGTTTTCACCACCGACGGCCGACTAAATGTGAAGCGTGCCGAACTGCGCTCGTCGAGGGCACTTTCGACGCATGGAGCCAGGCGTGGCTCCGGCGCTATCACTCCCGACCGACCATCGCCCGATGAGCCTTCTGCCCGTCCTTCCCCTCCTGGCCATTCAGGCCGCCCCCGGCCCCGGTGGTGGCAGCGGCATGTACATGCTGCTCCTCCAGTTCGGCCTGATCTTCGCGATCTTCTACTTCCTCATGATCCGACCGCAGCAGAAGCAGCGGAAGGAGCACGACGAGCGGCTGAGGAACATCAAGCGCGGCGACGAGGTCGTGACCGCTGGCGGCGTCGTCGCCGAGATCCTGCACATCGCCAGCACGCTCAAGGACGGCGAGCCGGTGGTGGGCATGGAGGATCGCATCACGATCAAGTCCGGCGAGTCCCGGCTGATCATCGAACGCGCGCGGATCGCTCGCGTAATCGTGCCCGGCGTGAGCGGCGGGAAGGGCGCCGCGTGAGCGTTCTCGAGATCCGCGTTCTCGGCGACCCGATCCTGCGCGACACCACGAACACGGTGGCGCAGGTGACGGACGACGTGCGCCGGCTTCTGGACGACATGTTCGAAACAATGTATGCCGCCAACGGCGTCGGCCTCGCCGCGCCGCAGGTGGGTCGGCGCGAGCGCGTCTGCGTGGTCGACGTCGGCGACGGACCGCTGGCTCTCATCAATCCGCAGGTCACGCTCTCCGAAGGACGCGTGCGCGGCGAGGAGGGCTGCCTTTCCATCCCGGAGATCTTCGGCGAGGTGGAACGGGCGGTCAGCGTTACCGTCAACGCCCTCGACGCCGAGGGCGAGCGGATCACCGTAGAGGGTTCGGACCTGTTCGCCCGAGCCATGCAGCACGAGATCGACCACCTGCACGGCAAGCTCTTCCTGGACTATCTGAGCATGCTCAAGAGGCGCTCAGCAATGTCAAAGTGGGACAAGCTGAAGCCCGACTTCCCGGGATTCCGACGCGTCCTGAGTGCCCAGGAAGTGGCCGAGAACAGCGCCAACAGGGACGAGGAGTTCTAGATGAGGGTGCTCTTCTGGGGGACGCCAGAGTTTGCCACGCCGCCCTTGAGGGCACTCCTCGGCGAAGGTTACGACGTCGTGGGTGTGGTGACGCAACCCGACCGGCCGCAGGGGCGATCGCGATCGACGCTGGTGCCGTCGCCGGTGAAGACGATCGCGGTGGAGGAGGGTCTGCCGGTGCTGCAGCCGGATCGCCCCCGTGGGCCGGAGTTCCTGGCGCAGCTCGAGGCGCTTGAACCCGAGCTGTCGGTGGTTGTCGCCTACGGCCACATCCTTCCCCAGACGGTCATCGACGCGCCACCCATGGGCACGCTGAACATTCACGCGTCGCTTCTCCCGGCCCTCCGCGGTGCGGCGCCGATCCAGGCCGCTATCCGCCAGGGTCTGCCGGAGACAGGGGTGACGATCATGCGAATGGTTCGGGAGTTGGATGCCGGACCGGTATTGCTGCGCACCGCGACGCCAATCATCGAGAACGAGAGCTACGGCGAACTGCAGCAGCGGCTGGCCGAGCTGGGAGCGCTGGCGCTCATGGAAGCGCTGGCCCTGCTCAGCCTGGGCGCGCTGACCGAGCAACCCCAGGACGACGCCCTGGCCAGCTACGCCTCCAAGGTGGAGCGCGAGGACGCCCGCGTGGACTGGCTCCGACCGGCGGAAGAAGTGGCCCGGGTGATCCGGGCCTACGACCCCAAGCCGGGAGCGTTCACGACGCTCGATGGTCTGGACGTGAAGCTGTTTGGTGCACGTCCTACAGCGGACCACCAGGGTCCGCCTGGCGAGGTACTCTCAGCTGACGAGAGCGGCCTCCTCGTCGCCTGTGGCAGCGGCGCGGTCAGACTGGCGTACGTCCATCCGGCTGGGCGCAGGCGACTGGCGGCGCTGGATTGGCTGCAGGGTCGAGGAGTACGGATCGGCGCAGCACTGGGTGCGTAACTGCCGCTACGCTTCAGGCGCGCGGAGTGGCGAATAGGGCCGAGCCGAATGCGTAGCTGCCGCAACGAGTGAGGGGCGAGAGCGGGGGTGAGACGGCAGCCAGTAACACCGCTGCCTTTCTCACCTCCACCTCGCCCCTCACCAACAGCTACTTCGGTTCGAACCTGCGGCTCGCTACCTACGGTTGGTAGGCGCCCTTCACAGGTGTCGGCCTGTTGACGTTCGTCGCGTCGCCGAGCTGACCGTACTGGTTGTTGCCCATGCAGTACACACCGCCGCTGGTGGTGACTCCGCAACTGAGCGTCTCACCAGCACTGAATGACGAGAAGGTGAGTCCGCTGGCGACAGTTACCGGCGTGGACACGGATGTAGTGGTTCCGTCGCCGAACTGTCCGAACTGATTGTCACCCCAGCAGTACGCCTGGCCCGAGGTGCTCACGGCACAGGTATAGGTGTCGCCAGCCGAGATGGAGGCGAACTTGACGCCCGGGGGCATTGTGACTGCGACTGGCGTCAGCGATGAGGTGGCCTCCCCGTCGCCTAGCTGTCCGTCACGGTTGTCACCCCAGCAGTAGGCGCTTCCATCGGAAAGTGCGCAAGTGTGATAAGCGCCGGCGACGACCGTCTGGAATCGGTACGTTGTCTCGACCTTTACCGGAATACCACTGATCGCCCTGCCGGTGGAGTCACGAACGTTGTTAAGCGTCCACTGCGTGGTTCCGTCGCCGAGCTGACCGAAGTTGTTGAGGCCCCAGCACCACGCTGCTCCCTCGAAGTCCACGGCACAGCTATGCAGGCCGCCCACGCCGAGATCCTTGAATGACTGTCCGCTCACTGGACGCGGGTTTTTTACAGTCACCGATTCGGCGTAGATAGGCGCTCCGACCTCGCTTTCCTGATTGAAGCCCCAGCAGTAGGCAATGCCGGCCTTGGATAGACCGCAGCTGTGGTTCCAGCCGGATCCAACTTCCTGGAATGCTACTGGTGATTCGACCTGCTTCGGCACCGGCGACGGCGCGTAGTCACCCGTGCCCAGGCGGGCGTCCACGTTCTGGCCCCAGCAATAGGCGACCCCGGCGAGGGTGATTCCACAGGTGTGATAGCGACCGCCGCTGAGCTGGCGGAAGGTGAGGTCCGACGAAGACGGCGTGGAGACGTTCCGGTTATCCTGGGAGCCGATACCCAACTGTCCGTCACCGTTGTAGCCCCAGCAGTAGACGGCCGCCGAGGGAGTGATGGCGCAACTGTGGAAGCCGCCAGCGTCGACGCTCGTGTACTGCAGGGTAGCCGTCCCCTGGAAGGTAGTGTTGTAGCTGCCAGCTTCCGCACGGACGAACTGGACTCCCGGTGCTCGATCGAACTGCCAGGTCGCGCTGGCCTCACCGTCGTCGTTGGTAGTGGGTCCGAGCGGCGTGACGATCCCGCCGACCGCGGTCCACTTGACGGCGACGTTCTTCACCGGTCGTTGGAGGTTGTCCACGACGCGCACGACCAGCCGTTGGCCGGCGATCTGGTTAACGAGGGTGGCCTGGCTGTCGCCGCTGACAATGGCGAGAGAGGCGGGAACCCGCTTGCCCGAATCACCGGGCGTGGTAGTTGGCGGCGTGACGATGACGATGGCAT
>CAJDWZ010000024.1_pt1 | contig 15695 bp, 9 predicted proteins | sample 7391701 | NCBI WGS metagenome assembly CAJDWZ01 (sample SAMEA7055744, study PRJEB34461) | soil metagenome | biome: terrestrial ecosystem; feature: Peninsula; material: soil | place: Antarctica | collected 2016
TCACTGTCTTCAGTCGGTCGAAGAAGTCCAGGATGATCTCGCCGAGTGGGAACTCCCAGTCGAACTCCACGCGCTTGGTGTCCAGATACGTCATGTTACGGTACACGCCGCGGCGCTCCGTGCCGAGCGCCATGATCGGGCCGATGTACTCGGTGGGGCACATGATGCGCGCCCGCACGAATGGCTCCTCGACCCGCTCGATGACGGCCGCCGCAGGCATGCGCGACGGGTTCTCAATGAGCTGCATCTCGCCGTCCGTGCGGAATACGTGGTACTCCACGCTCGGCACGGTGGTGACCAGATCCAGATCGAACTCGCGCTCCAGCCTCTCCTGCACGATCTCCATGTGCAGCAGGCCGAGAAAGCCGCAGCGGAAGCCGAAGCCGAGAGCGGTCGACGTCTCCGGCTCGTACTGCAGGGATGCGTCATTCAGCTGCAGCCGCTCCAGCGCGTCGCGAAGTGGCTCGTATTGCGTCGTCTCGGTGGGATAGACACCAGCGAAGACGAAAGAACGAACGGCCTGGTATCCGGGGAGCGGCGCGCTGGCCTTCCGCTCGGCGTCGAATATTGTGTCGCCGGCGCGAGTCTCCTTCACCGACCGTACGTTGGCGACGACGTATCCCACCTCGCCCGGTCGCAGTTCGGGGGCCTTCACCTGGCGTATCTGCTTGTAGCCCACCTCGGCCACTTCATAGACGGCGTCGTTGGAGCCGAAGGTGATGCTCATCCCTGGCTTCAGGACGCCGTCTACAACGCGCACGCTGGGAATGGCGCCGCGGTAACGATCGTACATGGAGTCGTAGATGAGGGCGCGCAGCGGAGCATCGGGGTCACCCTCCGGGGCCGGAACCTTCTCGACGATCTTCTCAAGCAATTCCGGAATGCCCAGTCCTTCCTTGGCGCTCACATAGAGCACGTCTTCCGGTTCGCATCCAATAAGATCGACCACCTCGTCGCGGCGCCGGTCGGGTTCCGCACCAGGCAGGTCGATTTTATTCAGGATTGGGATGATCTCCAGTCCCGCATCCATCGCCAGGAAGAGGTTGGAGAGCGTCTGCGCCTGGATTCCCTGAGAGGCGTCGACCACCAGAATCGCGCCCTCGCAAGCCGCCAGCGAGCGCGACACCTCGTAGGTGAAGTCGACGTGGCCCGGAGTGTCGATCAGATTGAGCTCGTACGTCCTTCCGTCACGAGCGTTGTAACTCATGCGAACGGCGTTGAGCTTGATCGTGATGCCACGCTCACGCTCGAGGTCGAGCGTGTCGAGCATCTGGGCCTTCATTTCACGCTTCTGCGCCATCCCGGTGGACTCGATCAGCCGGTCGGCGAGCGTCGACTTTCCATGGTCGATGTGCGCGACGATGCAGAAATTGCGAATGTGATCGAGCTTCAAGCGGGTCTCGGCTTCGGGTGATAAACGACTGCAACCCCGAAATCTAGCGTCCCGGAGGGGCGGATCCAACGCCCGGTGCACCGGCGGCGTACAAGGCCAGCGCGAACCTTTGGTCAGTCTGATTGACCGAAGCCGGTTCGCGGCCTAACCTTTCGCGCCACATCATGGAGACAGCCCGCGCGCCACGCGCAGACCAGTTCGACCCAGCCAGCCTTGCCGCCCTTGGCCATATCGAGGTTGTGGCACGGTGGATCGTGGACGGCTTCCTGACAGGCCTCCACCGCTCCCCCCGCAAGGGCTTCTCGGTGGAGTTCGCCGAGCACCGACCGTATCAACCTGGCGACGACCTCCGCTACCTGGACTGGAAGATCGCCGCCCGCGCCGATCGTTGGGTGGTGAAGCAGTTCGAGGAAGAGACCAATCTCCGCGCGACAATTGTGCTGGATGTGAGTCGCTCCATGGACTGGACGGGCGACGCCAGCCGCCTCACCAAGCTGGCTTACGCTGAGCATCTCGTCGCCGCCCTGTCCCTCCTGCTCCTGCGCCAGCGGGATGCTGTGGGCCTCGTCCGCTTCGACGAAGGGCCGCGTACCATGCTGCCGCCACGGGCTCGCCGGCAGCAGTGGCGCCGCATTCTGGCGGCCCTCTCCGAGCCGGGCGGTGGGCGTGGCTCGGACGCGCCTGGCGCACTCGACCAGGCGGCGCGTCTCATCAGGCGGCCGGGGCTCGTCATCCTTATCTCTGACCTGCTCGTGGACCCGGCCGAGGCGGAGCGTGCCCTGCGACGCCTGCGCGCTGGCGGCCACGATGTCACCGTGCTTCACATAATGGACCCCGCCGAGCGGGACCTGACCCTGCCCGCGGACGCGGTATTCGTGGATCCGGAAAGTGGGGAGGAGGTGCCGGCGACGATCGCCGACGTGCGGGATGTCTACCGGGCAACGGTGCGGGACGCCCTGGTGGAGTGGCGCGGGCGCTGCGCTGCGGCGGGCGCGTCGTACGAGACGGTGTTCACCGACGTTCCCTTCGGTGCTCCTCTCCGCCGCGCGTTCAGTTCCCGACAGCGACTGCCGTGAACTTCCTCGCTCCACTGCTCCTCACGCTCGGTCTGGCCGCGGCGGTGCCGCTCCTGTTGCACCTCATGCGGCGGCGCCTCGGCACGAGGGTGGAGTTCCCCGCGGCGCGCTATCTGGTCCGCGCCGAGCAGGAGAACAGCCGCCGGCTGAGGCTGAGGAATCTGGCGCTGATGCTCCTGCGGGTGCTACTCATCGCGCTGATCGCCCTGGCCGCCGCGCGACCCGTCGGGAAGCTGGCCGGAACCGGGCATCCGGCTACGGCACTGGCGATCGTCCTCGACAACTCGCTCAGTACCGGCGCGGTGGAGGATGGTGCTCCGGTGCTTTCCCGGCTCACGGCGTTGGCCGGCGAGGTCCTGGCGCGCGCTTCGACCGGCGACCGGTTGTGGCTCATAACTCCCGATGGCACGGTGCGCGGGGGCAACGCAGACGAACTGGCTGCTTCCGCTGTCGCCCTTGTTCCCACCGGCGGCGGCGGTGATCTGCCGCTCGCCGTGAACCGTGCTGCCTCGCTCGTGGAAGCGGTCGGTCTTCCGGCGCGACAGATTATGGTGCTGACCGACGGGCAGGCCAGCTCATGGGCCCGAACAGTAGAGCCCAATCGCGTCGCGGTGAGCGCATTCATGCCTGCGGGTTCGCCGCCGCCCAATCGCGGCGTTGTCCTCGCCGAGGCGCGGCCGCTCCGGTTCACTCCGCGCGGTACGATCGTCGTCCGCACCGAGGGTGGCGACTCTTCTTCCTATGCGGTCGAAATAGAGGGACGAGTGGTGGGACGTGGCGTGGCCAGGGCAGGCGAGGAAGCCGAACTCCGCGTGAGTGCACCCGGCGAGGGCTGGCTCTCGGCGGTAGTTACCCTCCCGCCCGATGAGCTGCGCGGCGACGACAGCCGCTACCTGGCGCTGATCGCTGGACCGCCGCCGGCGGTCCGCGTGGATGCGACGGCCGGTGCCTTCGTCCCGTCGGCGCTGGACGCCCTGATCCAGAGCGGCGTGGTCACTCGCGGAGACGACGTGCTGGTGGCTGCCGCCGACGCCGCCGACCGCCTGCCGGCGCTTCTCACGGCCCCGGCAGATCCGGTGCTCGTGGGCGCCGCGAACCGGAATCTCGAGCGACTGGGCGTGCCCTGGCGTTTCGGCTCACCTCGCCGTGGTAACGTGGCTGTGACAGGTAACAGGCTCGACGAGGTCACAGTGTCGCTTCGCTATCCGCTGATCCCGGTAGCCGGCGCCTCGGCCGACACGCTGGCCACGGCCGGCGGCGCGCCTTGGGTAGTGGCTGGGGAGGGTTACACGGTGGTGGCGTCGCCACTTGAAACCGCTGCGACCTCGCTGCCGCTCCGGGCCGCCTTCGTTCCCTGGTTGGGCGAGATCCTGGCGCAGCGTCTAAGCTCCGATCCCATCGTTATTCGCCACGCCGCGCCCGGCGGGCGCGTATCGCTCCCGCCGCTGGTGACCGGTTGGGTGACGGAGGACGGCACCACTCCGGAGTCAGTTCTGGACGGCGCCATGACCGCGCCGGCCTCGCCGGGCGTGTATTTTCTTCTCCGTGGGCCGACACGTGTCGGCGCGCTCGTAGTTAATCCCGAACCAGAAGAATCAGTGTTGCAACGGCTGTCCCCCGCTACGCTCCGTTCCCGACTTGGCTCTCGTGATGCCCAGGTTACCACCAACCCCGATGTTTTCCGCCGCTCCGCATTCGACCCTTCGGCGGGACGTTCGCTGGTTACACCTCTCCTTGGATTCGCGCTTCTGGTGCTCGGGGCCGAGGGCTGGGTGAGCCGGCGAGGCAGCGGGAGACCGGCCTAGATGGCGCTACCGATTCTGCTCGACGAACTGGAGAAGCAGGCCGCTTACCGACGACTGAACGACAGCCTGCCGGGTCCGCGTCAGCTCCGCCGGGTTGGCGGTCTGGTCGGGTCAAGTGATGCGCTACTGGTCGCAGCTATCGCCCGGCGCCACCCCGGTCGTTTTCTCGCCGTGGTCGCTGAAGGCCTCCCTGAGGCTGAGCGATGGCTGGCCGACTTGCGCGTGGTTGCCGACGACATCGGGGTGCTCCTCTATCCGCCGCGAGAGGGCTATGGCGAGATCGAGCCGCACGCGGAGGTGGCCGGTGAGCGGGTGGAGACGCTGGAGGCTCTGGGGCGCGGTAGCGTTCAGGTGCTACTCACCACGGCTCGAGCGATCCTGGAGCGCACGCGCCTGCCGCGCGCCCTCGTCGATGCTCGTCTGGAACTCCGTCGCGGTGACGTTCGCCGGCCCACGGAGATTGCCGAGCACCTGACTTCGATCGGTTTCGAGCGTGTCACGACTGTTGAGGACGTGGCCCAGTTCAGTCTGCGCGGCGGCATCCTCGATATCTACGGATTCGGCATGGCCGAGCCAATTCGGATGGAGTTCTGGGGCGATGAGATAGTGGAGCTTCGCCACTTCGACCTCGCATCCCAGCGTTCCACCCGGGATGCGGAGCTCGCGTTGATCCTGCCCGTGGACGGCTCGATGTCGGATGTCACCGACAGTGGTGAGCGCGTAGGCATCCTCGAGCTGTGGGGCCCGGACACGCTTCTGGTCGTGCCGCAGCACGCGCATCTGGAACCGGAGCTGTTGCGCACCTGGGACGAGGCCCAGCATCACATCGACCTGGCACGCCGGCGAGGCGAGGACGTGCCACGGCGCGAGGAACTGTTCTCGCCGCCCGACGATGTCATGGCGGCGATGGCGCGCTTTGGTACGGTCGCTCTCTCAGGGGCAGCCGATCAGGACGCGGACATCCTCTTCCCCATCCGCCCGCCCGAGTCGGTCGATCGCGACATGCGCCGCCTGCGCCATCTGGCCAGCGACGGTCTTCCGACGATTATTCTCTGTGATAACGCCGGTCAGGCGGAACGTCTGGAGGAGCTTCTGACGGATGGCGGCGCGCGGATGGATGCGGCGCTTGCCGTCGGCGTGTTGAACGGCGGCTTCGTACTCCCGCCGTCTAACGGCCAGGGGGGACTCCGTGTACTGACGGACCACGAGATCTTCAGGCGCGAGCGGCGGCTGCGCCGTGCCCGCCGGTATAGCGCCGCCAGCGCAATCGAGGCCATCACAGCTCTCAAGTTGGGCGACTATGTGGTACACCTCGAGCACGGCGTCGGGATCTACCGAGGGCTCCACCAGCTCTTTGTGGGCGAGAGCACGGTGGAAGTGGCGGTCATCGAATACGAGGGCGGCGACCGCCTCAACGTCCCGCTCTATCGTATAGATCAGGTCGAGCGCTACCGGGCCGCCGGCGAGGCCGGAAGCGAAGCCCCGCCGCCACGCCTTCACCGACTGGGCGGGAAGCGCTGGGCTCAGCAGCGCGATCGGACCCGGGCGGCAATCGAGGAGATGACCGTCGAGCTGCTCGATCTTTATGCCCGACGACAGATCGCGAGCAGGCCGCCGAGCGTTCCTGATGGAGCGTGGCAGCGGCAGTTGGAGTCGTCCTTCCTATTCGAGGACACCCCAGACCAGCGCCGGGCGACGCTTGAGGTGAAGCAGGACATGGAAGGGTCGCGACCAATGGACCGTCTGCTGGTCGGTGATGTTGGGTACGGCAAGACGGAGATAGCGGTCCGGGCTGCCTTCAAGGCCGTGCAGTCGGGACGCCAGGTGGCTGTGCTCGTGCCCACGACCATTCTCGCCGACCAACACGCGCGCACGTTCGGCGAGCGGCTGGCTGATTTTCCCATCCGTGTGGCGGCCTTGAGCCGCTTCCAGACCACGAAGGAGCAGGCCGAAGTGCTTCGCGACGTGGCGGCCAAGAAGGTCGACATCGTCATCGGAACCCACCGACTGCTCAGCAAGGACGTCACCTTCGGCGACCTCGGACTGATAATCGTCGACGAGGAGCACCGTTTCGGCGTACGCCACAAGGAGCGACTCAAGCAACTGCGCGTGGAGACGGACGTCCTGACGCTCACGGCGACACCGATCCCGCGGACATTGCACCAGTCGCTGGCCGGGCTGCGTGACATGACGCTCATGCAGACGCCGCCGCGGGATCGTTCACCGGTCCTGACCTACGTGGAGCCGTGGGACGACGGACTGCTGGAGGAGGGGATAGCGCGCGAGCTCGATCGTGGTGGCCAGGTCTTCTTCGTCCATAACCGGATCGAGACCATCCAGGCGATTGCCGATCACCTGCAGCGCGTGCTGCCGCGGGCTCGTGTGGCGGTCGGACATGGACAAATGCGCGAGCGCGAACTTGAAGATGTGATGCGCCGCTTCGTGCATGGCGACGTGGACGTGCTCGTGTCGACGATGATCGTCGAGACGGGGCTGGACGTGCCTAACGCCAACACGATGTTCGTGAATCGGGCGGACTATTTCGGCCTTGCCCAGCTTTATCAGTTGCGCGGGCGTGTCGGTCGCTCCCATCGGCGTGCCTACTGCTACCTCCTTGTCCCCGACACCGTCGACCTGGAAGCGGAAGCTCGCCTGAAGGTGCTGGAGCATCATACGGAACTGGGTTCCGGCTACCGGATCGCTCTCAAGGATCTCGAGATGCGTGGTGCTGGAAACCTGCTGGGCCCGGAGCAGTCGGGTTTCGTTCACGCGGTCGGCTTCGACATGTACCTGCGCCTACTTCAGGACGCGGTGACGCGGGTTACCAACGCCGAGGGCACGCCCAAGCTCGTGCCGTCTGAGGTGTCGCTCGATATTCCGGCGTACATCCCTGACGACTACGTGGAAGCCCAGGACGCCAAGCTGGATCTCTACCGACGGCTCACGACCTTCACCGATCCGGCTGAAATCGAAGCCCTCCGGCAGGAGGTTCGCGATCGATTTGGACCGCTCCCGCCGCCGGCTCAAGCCTTCTTTGACAGCGCACTCCTGCGGACGGTTGGCGGGCTCCTTAGGGTGGAAGGAATACTTGTGCGCGGTGACGAAGCCCGTGTTACCTTTAGGGCTGACGCGGTTCCCCGTATGAAGGGGCTCGCCGCGGCATTCCATGAGGTCCAGTTCCAGGCCGATGTCCGTCGGGCACAGCCGCTCGCGCTGAAACTTACGCGCTTGGGTGGCGCTCCCATGCTCGACGGACTCGTGCGCGCATTGCGCAGCCTGCTCGCCTGACCGGCGGCGGCGTCGTCCTAACAGATCTTTTCCGCCGCTGCTCCCGCACCCCTTTCACCAACGTTATGAAACGGTCCGTTCTCCTTCTGGCCGGGGCCGTCTTCGGCCTCACCGCCTGTGACAGCTTCCGCGAGGCGATGACGGCACACGTCGACACCGCTGCCCAAGCCGGCTCGCAGGAGCTTTCCGTTCAGCAGCTTGCCGACTTCCTCGGCAACGCCCCCATGCCGCTGAACAAGGACGTCGCCAAGGCGGTCGCCCAGGTGTGGGTGGACTACCAGCTGCTCGGACAGGCTGCTGTTCTCGGTGACTCCCTCACCGACTCCGCCACGGTCGATCGCGCGATGTGGTCCCAATTCGCCAATCTGCGCGTCTCCAAGCTGATGCAGGATGTCTCCAAGGACTGGGTAGCCGAGCCGGTGCCCCCCACCGAGAGCGACTACAACCAGGGGTCGGTCCTGGCGGCCAGCCACATCCTCTTCCGCTTCCCGGACGAGGGTGGTCCTCCTTCCGAGGCGGCGCGTGACTCCGTGCGGAAGATCGCCGAGACAGTTCGCGCCCAGGTGACTCCCCAGAACTTTGCCGAGATGGCGCGCCAGTACAGCGCCGACGGCAGCGCCGCACAGGGTGGCGATCTCGGTGTCTTCCCGGCTGGTGTCATGGTGCCCGAGTTCGGCCGCGCAGTCGCCGGCCTCAAGCCGGGCGAGATCTCGCCGCTCGTCATGACGCAGTTCGGCTATCACATCATTCTGCGGACGCCGTTCGGCTCGGTCAGCAAGGATCAGTACGCCCAACTCGCCGCACAGCAGAAGTCAGCCGTCGCGGAGAGCACTTTCAAGATGACGGTCGAGCAGAACGCACGCGTCAATATCCGTCCTGACATCGCCAAGACGGTTAAGGAAGTGGCCGCCGATCCTGAAAACCATCGCAAGGACAAGGCAGTTCTGGCTACCTGGAATGGCGGCGAGTTCACCGCCGGCCGGCTCGCCGAGTGGGTCCAGGCCTCGCCGCCGCAGCAGCAGATGCGCCAGCAGATCGCCGCAATGCCCGACTCGCTGACTCCGCAGGTGATTGGCCAGTTCGTCTTCTTTGACCTTCTCGTCCAGAAGGCCGACAGTGCCAAGATTCAGGTTGACGCGGCAGAGTCGAGGGAGCTCCATGAGGCGTTCACTGGCGCGGTCACGGCTGCCTGGGCTGGCCTCGGAATTTCTCCGTCAGCGCTCTCCGACAGCGCCAAGACCAAGGACGAACGGGCCCGCCTGGCCGCTGACCGGGTGAACAGTTACTTCGGCAGCCTCCTCAAGAACGAGGTGCCATTCGTCCAGGTACCGCCGCCAATCGAGAACGTGCTGCGAGACAAGTATTCGTTCAAGGTGAACGATACCGGGCTGGACCGCGCTCTGGAGTTGGCAGCGGGCATCCGCGCCAAGTCTGACTCCACGAACGCAGCCAACCAGCCGGGGAGCGCCGTGCCCATGCCTGGCGCGACTCCGCCGCCCTCCGCGCCGCCGCAGCCCCAGCCGTGACCGCGGAGTGATGAGCGACGGCGAGGGATAGCGCACCATGGCTCATCTCTCGCCGTCGGTCGTTTTCACTTCGGACCCTTACGCCCGCTTTCCGGGTAAGTACGCCGTATGACGAACCGAGTACTCGCTTTGCTGATCTGCGCGCTCGCGCCAACGTTTGCCGCTACCACGGCCGGCGCGCAGGATAGCACGCGTATAGAGCCGCCGGCGCTGGCCTCAGCAGCCGCGTCCGCCGTTCCTATCGACACCGTGCCGATCGATCGCATCGTCGCCGTTGTCGGAAAGCACCCCATTCTGCTCAGCGACGTTCTCACGGAGATCGCGTTCCGTCGTGGCAGCGGGATGCCGGCCCCCAAGGATGCGGCCGAGGAAGAGGCGCTGACCAAGTCCGTCATAAATGAAATGGTGGACGTCGAGCTGCTCGTCACCGAGGCAAACCGGCTCGACGTCGAGGTCACCGATGCCGACGTCAAGCCGCTCGTGGACCAGCGCGTGACTGATATCCGCAAGGAGTTCAAGAGTGAGGCTGAGCTGCGCGAGGCGCTAAAGAGCTCGGGCCAGGGCAGCCTTGAGGAGTGGCGTAAGGAACTCACCGATCAGGCGCGCAAGCGACAGCTCCAGGAGAAACTGCTCCAGAAGCTGAAGCAGGAGGAGAAGCTGCCGCCGATGCCGGTGAGCGAGCAGGCGATCGAGGAAGCGTTCCACAACATGGCCGGTGAGCGCCCCAAGCGTCCCGCCACGGTCGGCTTCCGCCAGATCATCATCGCCCCCAAGCCGACAACCGAAGCGAGGGCTGCAGCACGGGTGAAGATCGATTCCATCCGCGCCGAAATCGAGGCCGGCGCCGACTTCGAGCAGGTGGCCAAGCGCGAGTCGATGGACGGTAGTGCTCAACTGGGCGGCGACCTGGGTTGGATCCGGCGCGGCAAGACCGTACCAGCCTTCGAGCAGTGGCTGTTCGGACCGTATGCCCTCCGACCCGGGCGTCTGAGCCCGGTGGTGGAGACGCCATTCGGCTTCCACCTCATCCGCGTCGACCGCGTTCAGCCGGGCGAGGTCAAGGCACGCCACATCCTCATCATGCCCAAGGTCGATTCGGCCGATCTCGCCCGCGCCCAAGTGCAGGCTGACTCAGTCGTGAAGGCCTGGCGCGACGGCGCCGACTACGAAGTGCTCCGGAAGACTTATCACGACGACGCCGAGCAGAGCTTGGTGGCCGACTACCCGCTGGACCAGTTGCCGCCGGACTACCAGCAGGCGCTCGCCACGGCCACCGACAAGCAGATCCTCGATCCCTTCCTGATCGATGACCCACGGTCGTCGCTGTCGAAGATCGTCGTCGTTCAGGTCGTGTCGAAGGTGGAGGGCGGGGAATATACGATCGACGACGTGCGGGCGAGGTTTCGTCAGCAGCTCGGCGAGGAGCGTGCATTCCGACGCTACCTGGACAATCTGCGAAAGCAGATCTATGTGGAGATCCGGGACTGAGGCGCTTAGTGACTGAGAACGTAGGCAGCGCGGGCGGCGAAGGCCGCCCGATCAGTGCGCGGCCGGAGGCGAGTGAGAACTCGATCCGGCCGCGTCTTGCGTTCACCCTGGGCGACGTGCGCGGAATCGGGCCGGAGATAGTAGCCGCCGCGCTCGCCGACCCATCCATTCGGCAGCTCTGCGTACCAGTAGTGGTCGGTCCTGAAGGTGCCGGCGTGGCGGTGGATGAATCCGTCGGCCCCTGGACCGTCGAGGGCCCCGACGGGGCAGCGCGGGCCGGTAGGCTGGCGGGACGGGCCCTTGAGGCAGCGGTGCGACTCGCGCTCTCCGGCGATGTCCAGGGAATCGTCACCGCTCCCCTCGACAAGGCAGCTTTACATGCCGGCGGCTACGACTTTCCCGGTCACACCGAGATGCTGGCCGCGTTGACCGGTGCGCCCACCACGATGATGCTCGCGTCGGACCGGCTTCGAGTGGTGCTCGCCACCACGCACATACCGCTTCGCGATGTGCCCGATGCGGTAACGCCGGAGGCCATTGGCCAGGCCGCTCGGATTACCCGCGAGTTCCTCACCCGTTGGTTCGGAATCGCCAATCCGCGACTGGCTCTCTGCGCGCTCAACCCGCACGCTGGCGACAGCGGTCGGTTCGGTCACGAGGACGACGAGGTACTCGCGCCGGCAGCCCGCGCCAACGATCTGGTAGGTCCACTTCCGGCGGACACCGTCTTCGTCCGCGCCATGCGTGGCGAGTTCGACGCAGTGATCGCGCCGTATCATGATGTTGGCATGACGGCGATCAAGGTCGCATCCTTTGGCGAGGCCGTGAACGTCACCCTTGGCCTGCCATTTCCACGCACTTCGCCGGACCATGGTACGGCGATGGATATCGCCGGCCAGGGTATCGCCAACCCATCTAGCTTCCTCGCCGCCGTACGCCTCTGCGCAGCGATAGCCGCCCGATCCTAGGCGGCATCCCGAAGCTGAAGATCGTGGCTGGGTTTAGTCAGCAGCCACTCCCGGCCGAGCGCTCCGCCGCTAGCACCCGCTCCGTCTGGACCGTGCTGTCGTCTGGCTCCAATGAATTCGATTGATCCGGTGACGTAGTCCCTCGCTCGCACGTCGTAGCACGACAGCAATGCATAGCGACCAGAGGACTCATGCAGGCAATCGCGCAGGCTAACGACTACCGAGTAGAGAAGGACCGTGTTCAGGTTGTGCTCGTGACCGTGGCCGGCGAGAGGATCGCCGGCGAAGTCTTCGTGCAGCCGTTCACCATGAACCATCGCGGTCCGGAGGAGGTCATCGACCTCCTCAACGGCCCAGATCCGTTCTTTCCGCTGCGCTGTGCCGATGGCGCAATCCGCTTCTTCCTGAAGGAGCGGGTGCTGGAAGCGGAACTCGCTGATAACCCGCCAGACGACGACGCTCGTCGTGCCTGCGCCCGCGAGGCGCAGGTGGAGGTGTCGCTCGCCCCGGGGATCAGCTATCGCGGCAGCATCAGCTACGAGGTCCCATCGTCCCGGCCGCGGCTGCTGGACTATCTCAATCGCCTGGACAGGCGGTTCCTGCAGGTCCACACCGGCGATGGCTGCCGGCTCGTGAACTGGCGCCTGATGGACTCACTGCGCCCTCTAGACTGACCGATGGCACAACTGGATCGACTGCTCGCCGCCGTTGTCAGCCAACGCGCGGATGCACTTCACCTTGCCAGTGATGACGCTGCTCAGCTGGTGGCTGGCGACGCGCTGCGTCCACTCACCAGGCATGCCCTGTCAGCCCAGCAGGTGCTGGTGTTACTGCGTGAGATCGCACCGCCCGACGCCGCACTTGAGATCGAGGCCGGGAGGCCTGTTCGCTTTCGCTACGTCACAGCAGAGGGAAGTTTTCTGGCCGAGCTGGAAGTCGCCGACGGGCGTTGGAGCGCCGCCCTGAGGCTGGAAGCACAGGGGAACCCGGCGACGCTCAGTGGCAGCCATGTGGCCATCGTTGCGGCAGTCGAGGCGCAAGCGTCGGATGCGGCCGCTGTATTCATGGACACACTGTTGCGTGAGCTGGTGACGCTAGGAGGATCCGACCTCCATCTGCGTTGCGGCGAGCCGCCCATAGTTCGAAAGGATGGCGAGCTGGTCCGGCTGGACGGTCCATCGCTGGACGATGCTCGTCTCGAGGCGATGCTGCGCTCGATCATGCCTGATCGAAATCGAGTGGAGTTTGCCGACCGTTGGGACACCGACTTCGCCCATGAGATTGAAGGGGTGGCTCGATTCCGTGCCAATGCGTTGCGCGAGCGGAAGGGATGCGCCGCGGTATTCCGCGTCATTCCCTCCACCGTCGTCACGGCCGATCAGTTGGGGCTGGCGCCCGCAGTGCAGAACCTCTGCCAGTTGAACAAGGGGCTCGTACTGGTCACTGGCCCCACCGGATCCGGAAAGAGCACGACGCTTTGTGCGCTGGTGGACCTCGTCAACCGCACGCGAAGCGACCACGTGATCACGATCGAGGATCCGATCGAGTTCGTGCACCAGAACAAGAACTGCCTCATCACCCAGCGCCAGGTCGGCGTCCACACGGGCTCGTTCAAGAGCGCGCTGCGAGCGGCACTGCGCGAGGATCCGGACATCATCCTGGTCGGCGAACTGCGCGACCTGGAAACGGTGTCGATCGCTATCGAGACTGCCGAGACGGGCCATCTTGTGTTCGGGACGTTGCACACCACGACTGCCCCGAGTACGGTGGATCGACTGATCGATCAGTTCCCGGCCGACCGTCAGGAGCAGATCCGCGTCATGCTGTCGGAGTCGCTGAAGGGGGTCATCTCGCAGGTCCTCTGCAAGAAGATCGGTGGCGGTCGGGTGGCGGCGCAGGAGATCCTCCTCAGCATCCCGGCCGTCTCCAACCTGATCCGCGAGGGCAAGACGTTCCAGATCCCGTCCATCATGCAGACATCGCGACGGGTCGGGATGGTCACGCTGAACGATGCCCTCCTGGCACTGGTGGAGGATCGGCAGGTTGAGCCGGCGGAGGCATATTCCAAGGCCGCTGACCGCGCCGGGCTCCTGGCTGCGCTCCGTTCGCGCGGCCATCCGACAGAATTCGCCGATTCCGAAACTGGTTCGGGGAACGGCGCAGCACAGGGGCGCCCGGCCTGATTGGTCTCGACCCTCTCGGAGCGTGATGTCAGGCAGGCCCAAGCGATCGAGAGTCCGGGACGGCGTGACCGTTCCGGGCTCTCGGGTGGAGCGCCTGATCCACCTGCGTGAGCAGGGCGCAGTTCACCTTCAGGAAGCGTTTAACGGGTGCTCAGGGAAGCGCTAATCGGCCTGCTGGCGAGGTCGTGGGCGAGGGCTGGGCATGTCGGAATCCACTTTCCTGACGTCATCAGTGATGTCGGCCTGGTCGCCTTCATCTCCTCGCCGACGCTGGTAGCCTGGGCGAGCGCTGTACCCGTAGCCGCCGAATACCTCGCCGCCGCGAAGGTAGTCATGCCCATAACCACGGCCTGTGGGGTAGGAATGCTGGTGGGGATCGTCCCGCTGCGCCATGCGTGCCTCCGGATAGGGAAGAGGAGATCCTGGTCGGGCCAGTGGCAGCACGCCCCGTGCCGTTCGCCCCCCCGCTTGTACATGGAGGGAGGGGTCTTCTAGATTTCAAGGCTATGCAGATCAGGAACATCGCGATTATCGCGCACGTCGATCACGGAAAGACCACCCTGGTCGACAAGATGCTGCGGCAGGCTGGTACCTTCCGCGAAAATCAGGTCGTCGAGGAGCGTGTGATGGACTCCAGCCCGCTAGAGCGGGAGAGGGGCATCACCATCCTAGCCAAGAATACATCGATCCACTGGAAGGACACCAAGATCAATATCGTGGACACCCCCGGCCACTCGGACTTCGGGGGCGAAGTAGAGCGCATTCTTCGCATGGTTGACGGCGTACTGCTTGTCGTGGACGCGTTCGACGGACCGATGCCGCAGACCAGGTTCGTGCTGCGCAAGGCGCTCGCTCTGGGGCGGACGCCGATCGTTGTCATCAACAAGATCGACCGTCCTGGCGCTGATCCCATGCGCGTCCAGGACGAGGTGCTGGATCTGTTCATCGAGTTGGAAGCCGATGATGCGCAGCTTGACGCGCCCATCGTCTACGCGTCCGGGCGAGAAGGCATCTCGACCATGGACATGAACGAGCCAGCCGTCAACCTTCATCCGCTCTTCGACACGATCCTGGCCAATGTCCCGCCGCCGCCGAGCGACGTCGACGGTACGTTCCAGATGCTGATCTCGACGATCGACTATTCGCCCTACCTGGGCCGACTCGGCATCGGACGAGTGGAGCGGGGTAAGGTGCAGGTAGGCGACACCGTCGCGCTGCTGCCGGTAGAGCCGGATCGTCCGATCGTCCGTTCGAAGGTGACCAAGCTGTACATCTTCGAAGGGCTGGGCCGGACCGAAGTGGAGGCGGTCACGGCAGGGGATATCGTCTCCATGGCCGGTCTGGACGGGGTCGAGATCGGGCAGACCGTGACCGATCCGGCGTTCCCCGAGGCACTGGCGGGAATTGCCGTCGAGGAGCCGACTATCTCGGTCGATTTCTCGGTGAACACCTCGCCGTTCGCCGGAAAGGACGGTAAGTTCGTCACCTCGCGGCAGTTGCGCGACCGGCTGATGAAGGAGCTCGAGCGAAATGTCGCGTTGCGTGTGGACACGACCGAAGCCACCGATGCGTGGACAGTTTCCGGACGCGGCGAGCTACACCTGTCGATCCTGATGGAGACGATGCGACGTGAGGGATACGAGTTCCAGGTATCGCGTCCGCGGGTGATCACCAAGCAGGGTGAGCAGGGCGAGCGCCTGGAGCCCTACGAGGAGTTGGCGATCGATGTGCCGGAGGATGAGCTGGCGCTCGTGAAAGAGGGCCAAACGGCGACGATCACCTTCGAGGCGTACGGACTCAACGCCCAGATGATTACCACGATGACCGAACGGTTCAACGTGGCGGGTGCCATGGTCGTGAAGCTCTTCGGCCGTCCCGACGACGAAGCAACCGTGTTCGAGGGGCGCGCCGGGCGGGTTCGAGACATCGGCGTCACCTCAGCGATGTACAGCCGGGTGTTCTTCGCGT
>CAJDWZ010000054.1_pt1 | contig 15569 bp, 12 predicted proteins | sample 7391701 | NCBI WGS metagenome assembly CAJDWZ01 (sample SAMEA7055744, study PRJEB34461) | soil metagenome | biome: terrestrial ecosystem; feature: Peninsula; material: soil | place: Antarctica | collected 2016
GGCCACAACTTTGAAACCATCAAGGAGATAGACCTACGACTGGCGAAGCCGAACAACGGAACCATAAACAGCGGCGTATACACACCGCTCCAGCGGGCCCGGTTCTCAGGCGATAGCGTCTCGGGCAGACTCCGCGTCATCTACGGTGACAGCGCCAGTAAGAGCGTCGGCCTGGCCCGCACGCTCGCCTACGCTGGCTACGGCAGCATGCTCCTCGGCGAATTCATGTGTGAGGCTCCGGTGGATCCAACAGCCGCCTCCCTCAACTGGGATGACCTGATGCGGAGGGCGCTGGACCGGTTCGATGAATCGATCGTGGTTGCCACCGCAGCAAAGCAGGGCAATGCCAGGGCGGCAGCGTCCGCGGATTCCATCCTCGCCCTCGCCCATGTCGGTGCGGCTCGTGCCGCGCTAAATCTGGGCGACATGGCAAAGGCCATCGAGCATGGATCCAAGGTGCCCGCGTCGATCATTTTTTGGGTGCCCCACGCTACAGACAAGGGGTACCTCGAGAACACCTTCTACGGTGCCACCCACGGCAATAATAGAAACCTTGGTGTCGACGCGAATTTCCGCTTCCTCGACGACACACGCGTGCGGCATACCAAGACGTCACGCACTGGTCACAACGGCCTAACGCTTCTCTGGACCCCCTTCCAGTCACCCTCGTTCGGCGAGTGGGCGCCGACGTTGGATGTCGACTTCGAGAAGACAACCCCGATCCGCTTTGCCTCGGGACTGGAAGCGCGCTATATCGTGGCCGAGGCGAAAGGTGCCGTGCAGGAAACGGTGGATCTCATCAACGAGCGTCGGAAGGTGGGTGACCCGGCTGCCGCGGACATCGCTCTTTCGCTCGGTGCCGAGGGTATCATGGCCGAGCTACGCGATCAGCGGAGGCGCGACTTCTTCCTCGACGGTCACCGTCTGGGTGATCTGCGCCGATATAAGAAGCTCTACACCATTGATCTCTTCCCCAGTGGCCCGCATCCGAACGTCGAGTGGGGGAATTACGGCTTGAACGAGTGCTTCCTGCTCCCGATCGAAGAGACCACCGGCAACCCAAACGCCAAGGGTTGATCAGCAGAAAGAGACGGCCGTGAGCGCTGCCGCTCCGCGTTTTTGCGGAGTGGCAACGGTCTTGGCGGGCAGGAAGTATGAAAGTGAATGAGCGAACGCGCGGTACCTCTCGAGAGGTCACCGCGCGTTCGCTCACTCCCTACTTTCTCGGCTCAAGAATCCTGTCCACTCGCGCAACGATGTCCTGCCAGTGAGCGCGCTGCACCCCGGCCCGGGCGCTGGACACGCTCGTCTGCGCCTGGGCTCGAATGGCTCGCAGTTCGCTCCGCGCCAGCGCCGGAAGATCGCTGCGCTGCACGTTGATGGGTGCCACGAGCGGCGACGGTGGCGTCCTCGCCGCCTGTCCGCCAGTTCCCGAGGCCGGCGGCGCCGGCGGAGCGACAATCGCCTCCAGGCGATCGACATAGACCCGCTGCAGCAAACGGCGATTGTCGTCTGGTGCAACTCCGGTCCACACTGCCCGACGCAGGTCACCCAGGAACTCGGGCAGTTCGTAGCCGGTCACAGGGTCCATGCGCGCGCTCAATGCCACCCGGTCCAGCCGCCGTGGATCGAGCAACTGATTCACGACGCCGGCCTGGGCTCCAGCAATTGATACCGGACCGATCCGTGAGGTGATCTCCGCGGGCACCAGCCACTCCGGTGTGCTGATCGCGTTGGTGGCCAGGAACGCCAGGGCGCGCTTCTGCTCACTCTTTGGCACCGCCCGGTAGACGACGCCCGCCTGCTCCGTGCTCTTCGGGTCCACATGAACGCCACCGATCAGCGATACGACGTGCCCCATGTAGCGCGACCACATGCTCATGGCCTCGCCGTGCAGCTCGCTCAGGTCACTGAAGTCCTCGCCGACGGTCGCTGTCCACGACGGGAGTTGGGGCACGACGCGCTTCAGGTTGGCGATCGCGTAGGTACTGGCCGCCACCGGATCGTCGCCGATGTCCTCTGTCTGCGAACGCGGGTCGATGCCGCTCAGGTACTGAGGCAGGTAGCGGTAGGCCATGGGCCCGGACTGCTCGACGAGCATCCTGTTCAGGCGCGGCCGCTCGGCTTCTGGCGTCGGCGCATCCGCATACCGGCGGTAGCCCCATTCGATGATGAAATCGTCGAACGGGCCAAGGTGGCGGATGAAGTCCACCGGCTGGAGGCCGTCACCGGGCTGAGCGACGTAGTTCTGACGCGCGTAGTCCATGATTGTCGCCGAGACGCCGTAGCGACGGGTGAAGCTGGCGCTGCGCAGGGAGTCCACCGGGAAGGAACTCGAGGCGATCATGTTGTGCGGTAGGCCGAGGGCGTGCCCCACCTCGTGGGTTATCACCTGCCGCATCGTCTCTCCCATCAGCTCCTCGGGGATGTCGAGCGAGCGTGCCGCCGGATTGGCGGCGCCCGTCTCCACCATGAGGCGATTCCGATAGGAGCGCATGTGGTTGTGGTACCAGGTGATGTCGCTCTCAATGATCTCACCTGTTCGCGGATCGACCGTGCTCGGCCCAACTGCATTTCGCGTCGTGCTGGCCGCCCAGCGCACCACCGAGTGCCTGATGTCCTCGGCGTCCCAGTCCGGATCCTCCGCCCTGGTGGGAGGCTCGCGGGCGATGATGGCATTGCGGAAACCGGCCTTCTCGAACGCCTTCTGCCAGTCTTCAACGCCCTGCTTTACATATGGGCGCCACTTGGTGGGAGTGGCAGGATCGATGTAATAGACGATCGGCTGCACTGGCTCCACCAGCTCGCCACGGGCGTAAGCCGCAGGGTCCTTGGGCTCGAGTCTCCAGCGGGTAATGAATGTCTCCGTCGCCGCCTTCTGGACGTCGAGTCCGTAGTTGACGCGCTCCACGGTGAAGAAGCCGGCGCGCGGGTCGGCGTATCGCGCGCGCATGGGCTGCGCTGGCAGCGCGACGAGCGATTGGCGCATCTCAAGCGTGATGGAGCCGCCGCCTGCGTCGGTTGGGGGCTTGCCCGCCTCGAACGTCTGCGTATGGCGAATCTCGACGTTGAGCGGATAGCTGTGGATCGCATTGACGAAACTGCGGACTGGATCCAGGCGGCGTACCTGATACTGGGTTCGTTGAGCGACGCTCAGCCCGCTGAGCGACGGCGTATCGCCGCCAAAGAAATCGGTCACGTCGATCACCGCCGACGCGCTATCCCGCGTGTAGGCCATGACGGGGAAGGCGGCGAGGATGGCTCCCAGGTGATTTGCCGCAACAGAGAGGGCGATGGGTAGTGAATCGTCGGCCACTGCCGCTGCCGTGAGAGAGCGCAGGACGAGCCGGTCACCGGTCCGTTCCCATCGTACAAGTCGCTCCTGTACGCTCGTGCCGGCGGAGAGGAAGCCCCCAAAGTTGGCCGGTACTGCCGCCACTCTCCCTACGAGCAGGAAATCGCGGCCTACCAGCGAGTCGGGCACTTCGAACAGCCATCGGTCGTCCTGTCGATGGACCGTGATACCACCGCTGTCGGTGACCGCGCGGCTGGTGACGACCTGTGAATACGGGCGCGGCGCACGTCGGGCCTGAGCGCCCGGTTGTCCGCCTGCCTGACCGCCAGCCGTTCCGGTACCAGTGGCACCCGTGGTCGTTGAGTTGGTCGCTGGCGCAGGGCTCGTCGCAGGCGCCGGAGGTCGCGCACAGGCGACAGTCGCGGCAACGGTGAGGAGTGCGCCGAAGCGTATGCGAGCGAGAGTAAAGTGCATGGCCGATCCAGGTGAGGGACGGCCGGAATATGCGCCCCGTGAGCCGTACTGAACAGGTCAGCTGGGTGCGGCCGCCACATAGGCGCCCTTTTCGTAGCGGAACGGAAGTCGCAACGAACAGATACTGCTGCAGCTAGCGGCGCTGCCCCCTGTTACGAGACTTCCCCGACCGTACTCAACGCATCATGACAGCTCGTCCCAAAGTAGTGATCATCGGCGGCGGATTCGCCGGGCTTCATGCTGCCCGAGTCCTCCGTAAGGCGCCGGTGGACATCACCCTGCTGGACCGCACCAACCACCATCTCTTCCAGCCGCTCCTCTATCAGGTGGCAACCGCCACCCTGAATCCGAGCGATATCTCCGCGCCCATCCGTTGGCTGCTGCGTCGGCAGGCGAATACCACGGTGCTCATGGGGGAGGCTGGAGAGATCGACCTGGAAAGGCGGGTCGTGAAGATGGACAGTGGTCAGCGCGAGCTCAGCTACGACTACCTGATAGTCGCCAGCGGTGCCCGGCATTCCTATTTCGGTCATGACGAATGGGAGAGCCTGGCACCAGGACTGAAGGGACTGGCCGACGCGCTGGAGATACGTCGCCGCTTCCTCCTCTCTTTCGAGCGAGCGGAGAAGACGGAGGACATGGAAGAGCGTCGTCGCTGGCAGACGTTTGTCATCGTCGGCGGCGGGCCCACCGGCGTGGAGCTGGCCGGTATCCTGCCGACCATCGCCCGCGACGCCTTCCGCCGCGACTTCCGCAACATCGATACACGTGACACGAAAGTGATCCTGCTGGAAGGTGGTCCGCGCCTACTCACAGCGTTTCCCGAGAATCTCTCCGAGCACGTAGTGCGTGACCTCACCGAGCTACACGTGGACGTTCGGTTGAACTCCATCGTCACCGACATTCAGCCGGACGCGGTGTACGTCGGCGAGGAGTGCATCCAAACTCATACCGTCTTCTGGGCGGCCGGGAATGCGGCGTCGCCGCTGGTGCGCACGATGGGCGTCCCCGTCGATCGCGCGGGACGAGCGCAGGTGGAGAGCGATCTCTCAGTCCCGGGTCATCCGGAGGTGTTCGTGGTGGGCGACGCAGCCGCGGTGGCACGTCCGGAGGGTGGTCTTGTGCCTGGCGTCGCGCCCGCCGCAACGCAGATGGGGACGTCCGCCGCGAAGAATATCATCCGCTCCATGCGCGGCGAGGAGCGCGAACCGTTCCGCTACTTCAACAAGGGCGACCTGGCCACCATAGGTCGCCACAAGGCGGTAGCGAAAATAGGCCGGGTGGAGCTCACAGGCACCATTGCCTGGCTCACCTGGCTGTTCGTGCACGTGATGTACCTGGTGGGCTTTCGGAATCGCGTCAGCGTGCTGATGGAGTGGGCGTATGCGTACTTCACTTTCCGGCGCGGAGTGCGCCTGATCACCCGCACCGAAGGTGAGTCGGGAGCTCCGCAGTCATCTTCGAGATTGGCGGCATCGAGTGAGCTACCATCCCTGCCGCCGGGTCATTCCGACGGTGAGAAGGTCGTCCGCGATGAACCGGAGAAGGTGGAGGCGCGCTGAGTACGCAAGCTCGTCCTGGCTGTCTCGGCGCGCCCACCCATGGCGTGCAGCTCGCGGCGTCTATGACGGCCAGGATGGCTGCCTGCGTATGCTCCAGCTCCGCCGTTCTGCCGTCAGTGCCATAGAACCGAGCAGATCGGTCGCCAGCGTCTACGATCTGGAAATGACGGGACTATCCACGTTAACCGCCGTCAGTGCCATGGAACCGAGCAGATCGGTCGCCAGCGCCTACGAGCTGGAAATGACCGGGCTGTCCACGTAACGCTCCATCCCGACCCCCAGAAAGATCGTTCCAGCCACGAGCGCCGCGGCGATCCAGAATGGCACGCCGATCCCGAGATGATCGTAGGCCAGGCCGGCGAGAGCGGGGAAGAGGGAGCGGGTGACGCCACCAAATGTCTGCTGGACGCCCATGTAGAGTCCGCGATCACGACCGGAGATCACGCGCGACAGGAGCGCCGTCACGCATGGGAAGGTGAAGGCCGTACCGAGCGGCAGCAGGGCGACGGCGAGCGCCAGTGTGACGTAGCTATGCGTGAGCGGTATAGCCGCTAGCCCCAAGGCCATCAGGACGGCACCGATACGTGTCAGCCGTGCCTCGCCGAAGCGATCCACCATCGGCCCCAGGATGAGAGCCCGAGTGAGGACTGAGAGCGCCCCCATGTAGGTGAAGAAGAAGCCGATCGTGGACGCCGTGACGTCGTAACGCGCCATCAGGAAGAGGGCGAGGATGGCCGTGATCCCCTGGAAGGAGCCCATGGCGATGGAATAGATCCAGATGAGCCGCGAGGCCGGGTCGCTGGGACGGGAGAGCACACCGAGTAGCGCGTCGCGCAATCGGTGTCGTGGTGGAACAACGGGCGCGGCATCACTCGCTGGACGTGCCTTGACGTCGTGCGATTCTGTGAGGTAACGGGCCGCGAACACGATGTTCACGAGGCAGAGCGCGGCGGCCATCAGCCCCGGTGCCTCCCGCCCCATGGTGAGAGACGCCGAGCCAAGTACGGGGCCGAGTGTGACACCGAGGTTGGTAGCTGCGGAGAGCCAGCCGAGGCTCTTTGCCCGCTCATCGGGGCGGGTGGAGTCGGCGACGTATGCCTGGATGACGCCCACCGTGCCCCCTCCGGCGCCCTGCACCAGCCGGGATAGGAAGAGCAGCAACAGCGAGTCAGCATAGGCAAAGACGACATACGCGATCGCGGCAGCCGTCAGTCCAACCAGCAGTGCCGGCCGACGGCCGTAGCGGTCGGAGAAGCGCCCCCACAGTGGCGCGCTCACCAGCTGGGCGAATGAGAACGACGCGACGAGCAGCGTCACGACGAACGCGCTTGCTCCCAGGTCTGTGGCGTAGAAGGGGAGCAGTGGGATCACCATGAGGAGTCCCACCATGTCCACGAACGCCGTGATCATGAGCACGACAAGGCGTCCTTGCGGTCCCCAATGGCGCGTTGCCCCAGGTTGCTCCGGCACCTTCGACGGGCCTGTGGTCACTCCATCTTCCCGAGCGCCGCGGGCGGCGCGGCGCGTCCCACCACTCCGACCAGAGCGATGATCGTGAGCAGGTATGGGATCATCTCCACGAACTGAGACGGCACCAACTGCAGGCCTTGCAGCTGGATCTGGAAGGTCTCCGCCGCTGCGAAGAGGAGGCAGGCCAGGGCGACCCGCTTGGGATCCCATCGGCCAAAGATGACCGCTGCCAGGGCGATGAAGCCGCGGCCGGCGGTCATGCCGTCGGTGAACTGATGCTGGTCACTCGCCAGGTAGGCGCCGCCGAGTCCGGCCAGTGCGCCGGAAAGAACGACGCCGATGTAGCGGATGCGGTTCACCGGTACGCCCAGTGAACGTGCGGCCTGAGGATGCTCGCCTACCGCGCGCAGGCGCAGCCCGAACGGGGTGCGATAGAGTACCAGGCCGAGCAGCGGCAACGCTAACAACCCCAGCCAGACGAGCGGGTTACCGAAGGTCGCGAACAGACCGCCGGCGGTCTGCTCCCCACCAAATCCGACCACTCGCGGCGAATTCGAGGAGCTATTGAAGAAGAGCCGGAGAAAGTAACGCGTGGCGCCGATAGCCAGCAGGTTGATGGCGATACCGCCCACTACCTGATCGGCGCGAAAACGAATTGTCGCAATAGCCAGAACCAGTGCTGCCGCCATACCACCGGCTACGCCGCACAGCAGTCCCACCCACGGATTGCCGCTGTAGTAACTGCCGAGCACCGTGCAGAAGGCGCCGGTGAGCATGAAGCCCTCCAGCGACAGGCCGATGATCCCCACCCGCTCAGACAGGACCCCGCCGGCGGCGGCAAAGAAGTAGGGCGTGGCGATCCTGATCGCCTGGATGAGGAAGACGATCCCGATCATGACCGCACCGCTCGCACACCGGCCCGCAGGATCCGCTGCACCTCAGGCACCGACGTCACCATGGCCAGGATTACCACGGCCTGCAGTACGTCCACCATCTGCTTCGGCACCAGTGCGTTCACCGCCAGCCCGCCCTGGGAGAGCGTGGCGAAGAGCAGGGCCGCCAGCATGACTCCGATAGGGTGGTTGCGACCCACCAGGGCGACGGCAATACCGAGGAATCCAGAGCCGGTGGCGAATCCCTCTTCGTAGTAATGCTTGTAGCCGAGCACGTAGTTGATACCGCCCAGCCCGGCGACGGCGCCGGAGATGATCATCGCCCGTGTCCACACCGATCCCACCCGCACGCCGCCGTACTCGGCGGCATCAGGCTGCAGGCCGACGGCCCGCAACTCGTAGCCGCGGCGGGTGCGGAACAGGTACCACCAGAGCAGCACTGCCGCCGCTATCACGATGAGCATGGTCAGGTTGGCAGCCGACCCGCGAAAGGTGGTGGAGAAGTCGGACAGGCGCGGCACGAAGCCAACGGCTATTTCTGGCGTATGCAGCGTCTCCGGCACGTGGAGGTGACTGGAGACTACGTAGTTGAGCAGTGCGAGGACGATGAAATTGAGCATGATCGTGACGATCACCTCGTTGGCCCCGAAGCGTGCCTTGAGCGCTCCCGGCACCGCGCCCACGACTCCGCCGCCGGCCACCGCAGCCATCACGAGCAGGGGCACGGCGAGCAGCGCCGGCATGGCCGCCGGAAGAAGCAGTCCCACCGCACCGGCCGCGAAGCCACCGGCAGCGACCTGGCTCTCACCACCAATGTTGAAGAGGCCGGCGCGCGCGGCAATGGCAAATGCCAGCCCCGTGCAGGTGAGCGTCGTCGCCTTGTAGAGCACCTGTCCCAGGCCGTAGGCGTTGCCCCACGTCCCCTCTATCAGCAGCCGGTACACCTCGCCCGGGGCCTGACCAAAGGCCAGGATAAGCAGGTCGCCGATCACGGCTGCGATGACCAGCGCCATCAGCGGCGGGAGAAGCGCCGCGGTCAGCCGGTTGCGCCTGCTACCCGACGGGCCGACCGGCGGACTGATCTCCGTTTCGTCGCGCTCGACCGGGCTAGTCACGCCGGACCTCCTTCGCGGGACTGTCCGGCGAGCGTGGATGGGCCGGTCACGATTGACTGTTGGTCGGTGGCGCGGTCGGCGGCGCCGGTCATGTATGGGCCGAGCACTTCGGGTGTTGCCAGACCGCGGGGAAGTACGGTGACGAGTCGGCCGCGATACATCACTCCCACTCTGTCCGACAGCGCCAGGATCTCGGCTAGGTCGGCGGAGACGAGCAGGATGGCCTTGCCGGCGTCGCGGGCAGCGCGAAGCTGTTGATGGATGAATTCGATAGCCCCCACATCCACTCCGCGAGTAGGCTGGGCGGCCAGGAGGACGCTGAAGTCACGTCCCATCTCGCGGGCGACGATGATCTTCTGCTGGTTGCCTCCGCTCAGCGCACGTGCTGGCAGCGCGGGATCGGGCGGTCGGATGTCGAAGGCGGTGATCTGCTGACGGGCATTCGCGGCGATACGCGCCCGGTCCAGCGATGGGCCGCCGGTGAAGTGGTGCTGCCGACCGAGTATCAGGTTGTCGGCGACGTTGAAGTCGAGTATCAGACCTCGCCGCTGCCGATCTTCGGGGATGTGCGATATGCCGGCGTCAGAGCGCGCACGCACGTCCAGCGCCGCCACGTCGCGGCCATTCAGCCGGAGTTCGCCGGTGAAATGCGCGAGACCGGCGATGGCCTCGACGAGGGCGGTCTGGCCGTTCCCCTCCACACCGGCGATGCCCAGGATCTCGCCGGGCGCGACGGTGAAGGAGACATCATCGACGAGGCGTCGACGGGCGTCGTTGGGAGCGACGACGGAGACGCCGCGCAGTTCCAGCGCGGGGGGAGCGGCGGGGGCGGGCGCCGAGCGATGGGAAGGTTGCGCGTGGGTGGTTGTGGTGGTGAGATCGGGCGAGTGCCGGGCAATACTGTTGTTGGGGGGAACCCCCGACGCGCCCACCGACGGTATCACACCGCCAATCGCGTCCATCGCCAGCGCCACATCTCTTCCCACCATCGCCCGAGCAATCGCTCGCGGGGTCGTATCGGTGGTGCGGATCCGCGCCATCGTCGCGCCTGCCCGCATCACGGTGATGAAGTCGGAGATCGCCATCACCTCGTCCAGCTTGTGGGTGATGAGCACCACCGTCCCGCCCTGATCGCGCAACCGCCGCAGCACACCCCACAACTCTTCCACCTCAGGTGGCGAGAGCACTGCCGTCGGCTCATCAAGGATGAGGATCCGGGCGCCCCGATAGAGCGTCTTCAGGATCTCCACCCGCTGCGCTTCGCCCACGCTCAGGTCGGCCACCCGGCGACCAGGCTCTACCACCAGCCCACTGCGTACCCCGAGCTCGCTCACCTCCCGCTCGGCCCGGGCACGGTCGAACGACGGGCCGCGTCGCGGCTCGCGGCCCAGCACCACGTTCTCGGCGACCGTCAGCGTGGGTACGAGCATGAAGTGCTGGTGCACCATGCCGACGCCGGCGGCGATTGCCGCTGACGTATTCCAACCAGTGACGTCCAGGCCATCCACGCGCACCGAACCGGCGTCCGGCTCATACATGCCGCTCAGGATGCGCATCAGCGTCGACTTACCGGCGCCGTTCTCCCCCACCAACGCGTGAAGTTGGCCCGTCGGTACCTCCAACTCTGCGCCATGATTAGCCCGCACGGCGCCGAAGTACTTCGTTACACCGCGCATCTCGATCGCCAGCTCGTTCGTCGACGCCGTGTCGGAGGTTGGGCGCGACGCGGCACCGATCGGCAACTGTTCGCCGCCACTCATCGACGGTCCGTGGGCACGAGGATCTGGCCGGCCACTATGCTGTCCTTGAGGGACGTCAGGCGGGCTTCCACGGCGTCGGGAATGAGCGCGCGGTTGGCGTCGTCGTAGATGTATGCAACGCCGCCGTCGGCCAGGCCGAACTCGTAGATGCCGCCGCGAAACGTGCCGTCCTTCACCCGCTTGATGGCGTCGAAGACTGCCGCGTCCACTCCCTTGACCATCGACGTGAGGATGTAGCCGGGCGCTTCCTCGTACTGATCAGCGTCCACGCCGATGGCCAGCCTGCCCGACGCCCGTGCCGCCTCGAACACACCCAGTCCGGTGGAGCCGGAGGCGTGGAATATCACGTTCACCCCGGATTGGTACTGGCTGAGCGCGAGCTCCTTGCCGCGACCCGGATTGCGGAACGCTTCCGGCGTCACGCCGGCATACTGCGCCACCACGGTGCAGTCCGGACAGACGTGTAGCACCCCGGCTCGATAGCCAGCCTCGAACTTGTGGATGAGCGGAATGTCCATGCCGCCCACGAAGCCTATGCGACGCGTGGGAGTGTAGTTCCTGTCGCCAATCCGCGACTCTCGCGACACCAACGCGGCCAGCGCGCCAACCAGAAACGAACCCTGCTCCTCGCGGAACTTGAGCGCCGCGAGGTTGGGGGGCGGCTGGATGACAGCCCCGGTGGAGTCGGTGGACACTGCCAGGTCGACGCCGGCGAAGTCGGTCTGCGGGTATTCCCGCGCCAATTGCGTGAGGTCGTCGGTGAAGATGAAGCCGACGCCGATCACCAGATCCATCCCCTCGGCGGCAAGCAACCGGAGACCGGCCTCGCGGTCGGAGCCCTCGCCAGGCTCCACGAAGCGCACCCGGGCGCCGAGGTCGCGGATTGCCAACTCGGCGCCTCGGTAGGCACCATCGTTGAAGGACTTGTCGCCGCGCCCGCCGAGATCGAAGACGATTCCGATGTCGAGCCCCTCGCCCGTGGGAATCGAATTGGCCCCGGCGGGGCGCACGAACAGCAAGGCGACGTGGACCGCGAGGAGCACGCCGACCCCGAACAGCAACTTTCGCATCGGCGTTGTCTCGTCGGCGTGGACTCGTCGGCGGTGGCGAGCGCCAGGTGGCAGCGCACGCGTGGATCAAGGTGGCTGGAGGTAACCTAGCGTGAGAGCGGGCACAGCTTCCAGAGCCCACGACGCATTGAGGGCAATGACAGGCGTTGACGGGAAGCCAGGAGGCAGCCGGTAACGGCAACCAGCATCCCTGCGCGTTCAGTCATGGCTTCCATTCCCCCTCCACCGATCATTGATTCAGGCATGGTCGAGCGCATCCGAACGCGCCTCCTCGTCGTCGGTAGCGGCGTTGCGGGGCTGCACACGGCGTGGCGAGCCGCACAGGACGGTCCCGTCACCCTTCTCACCAAGCGCTCGCTCTTCGATAGCGCCACCGCCTACGCGCAGGGAGGTATCGCTGCCGCCCTCGGCGCCGGCGATTCGCCCGAGCTTCACAGGCGAGATACGCTGGCCGCTGGTGGCGCGCTCTGCGACGCCGCGGCGGTGCAGGTGCTGGTGGACGAAGGTCCCACCAGGGTAAGGGAACTCCACAGCGCCGGGGTCGCCTTCGATCTCGAGCCGAGCGGTGGCTTCAAGTTGGGCCGCGAGGCGGCTCACTCCCGCAATCGCATCGTCCACGCGCACGGCGACCAGACCGGCGCTGAGGTGGCCCGGACGCTGATCAGCCGGGTGCTCGACTCCGACGCGATAGAGGTTGTGGAGAAGGCGCGCGTGCTCGACCTCATAGTGGACGGCGAACGTTGCTGCGGAGCGCGGGTGAGCGTCGCCGGCCGGGCGGTGGAGTTCATAGCCGATGCGACAGTGCTTGCCACCGGCGGTTGCGGTCAGGTCTACCGCTACACAACCAACCCGCAGGTGGCCACGGGTGACGGATTCGCGATCGCCCACCGGGCGCTGGTGAAGCTCACCGACATGGAGTTTGTGCAGTTCCATCCGACAGCGCTGGACACGCCGGAGAACCCTCTAGCGCTGATATCGGAAGCCGTGCGCGGCGAGGGCGCTGTGCTTCTCAATTCGCGCGGTGAGCGGTTCATGCCGGCTCGCCACCGCCTCGCCGAACTCGCGCCGCGGGATATTGTAGCGCGCGAAATATTCCGTGAGCGACGTGGTGGGGAGCGTGTCTTCCTGGACGCGCGGCAGATCGGTGAGCAGTTCGTCAGCCGCTTTCCAGGCATCACCGCGCTCTGCCGCGCGCGTGGCATCGACCCGGTCACTGAGCCCATCCCGGTCACTCCGGCCGCGCATTACATGATGGGCGGAATAGTCACCGACCTCGTCGGTCGCTCCAGCCTTGCGCGCCTGTATGTTTGTGGCGAGGTGGCCAACACCGGCGTCCACGGCGCCAATCGACTGGCCTCCAACTCGCTCCTGGAAGGACTCGTCTTTGCCGCCGAGCGGGTGGCCCGGGATCTCGCCGACACGCCTGAACTCACCAGTCCGCCGCCCCTCGGCGATTGGCGTGTGCCCGCGCTGGAGGATCGCGGCGCGGCCCAGGTGGCGGCAGATACGATCCGCGAGCTGATGTGGGAGCATGCCGGTATCGCCCGCACTGCCCAGGGGCTCCGGACCCTTCTCAGCGCCCTGCGTGATATCCAGGCTCGATTACCGGAGGGCGCCACGGAGGAGCTCAATCTCGTCCAGACGGCGCAGTTGATCGCCGAGGCCGCCCTGATGCGCAAGGAGTCGCGCGGCGGGCACTTCCGGAGCGATTTTCCGAACGCGAGGCGCAAGTGGAAGGGGCGGCACATCGAGTGGTGAGGGGCGTGTCGATGGCTGGATTCTCGCTTTCGCGGGAATGACGGACTAACTAGCGGTCAACGGCCGTCGCCCTCGCGAAAGCGGGGGCCCATGTTGTCCGCCGCGGGAATGCCGGGGCACTTCGGGAGAATGGATTCCCGCCTTCGCGGGAATGACGAACTACCTAGCGATCGCCCCGGTCGCCCCCGCTCTTCCCTGGCCGTCGCCCTCGCGAAAGCGGGGGCCCATGTTGGCCGCCGCGGGAATGCCGGGGCACTCCGGGAGAATGGATTCCCGCCTTACGCGGGAATGACGAACTACCCAGCACCCGACCTTAAAGCCTCATGCGGCGGTCTTCGAAGCCTTCATCCGGATGGTGACTTTCTCCGTGATGATTTCGCAGTCTTCGCGTACCGTGACCTCGACGATGGCGCGCTCGAACCCAGGCGCTTCGACGACGAGCACGTACACTCCATGGCGGTCGGCCACGCGTAGCGGATTCTCGCGGTAGCTGGCGTTCATGCGACCCTCTCGCTCCTCGCCAGGAGGATCCACTGGCACGACACGAAGATGGGCGACGTCCGCTAGCGACTCTCCCGTTGCATCGTTCAGCACTTTCAGTTCGATGCCAATGCCGCCCACCGGGGCGCAATCACCGCTGTCGACCGGAGACGAGCAGGCAATACCCATCATTGCGAGCAGGGCCACACCGACCAGGCGACGTCCTCGGGGACGAGCGACGAGTAGCTGTTGGAGCTTGAGCATGACCATATGACAGACTTGAGAGGGGACCAGGAGTCAGCGGGCCGCTCTGGGGGAGAGCAGCGCTGGCTGGAAGGGCTCTATCGCGTAGTCGAATGATCCAAGCTCGAGGCTGTATGGTCGAGGTCGGAAAAGAAACCGATAGTCTCGCGAGGGGTATTCTTACCCCACACGAGTCCCGCACGCGAGAATCGCATGCGCCAACGTGCAGCCGGGTCTACAGATGTCAGGGGCCGTTCAGCCCCTAGCCGCAGAGCATCCCCCTCTGGTAATTTAACTGCTTACCAGGCTTACAGATAACACTACGGATATGACTTCTTCCATAGATCTTCACTCCGACGTTACGGCTGAGGACATCGCCGACCTTCAGGATGAGATCCGGACGCTGGCGCGCAAGCGCAACGCCGTCATCCTGGCCCATAACTACCAGCGTCCCGAGGTTCAGGACGTTGCCGACGTCGTTGGCGACTCGCTGGGCTTGAGCCGCGAGGCCGCGAGCACCGAGGCCGATGTCATCGTCTTCTGCGGTGTCCACTTCATGGCCGAGACGGCGGCGATCCTGTCGCCGGACAAGACCATCCTGCTCCCCGACCTCGCCGCCGGCTGCTCGCTGGCCGCTACCATCGACGGCGCTCAGTTGCGTCAGTGGAAGTCCGAGCACCCGGGTGCGGTCGTCGTCTCATACGTCAACACGAGTGCTGAGGTAAAGGCGGAGTCGGACTACTGCTGCACGTCGGGCAACGCGGTCGACATCGTCAACCGCAGCGAGTATGGACTGTCGCTGGCGATCCTGTCGAAGGACGCGCTGGGCGCCCTGGCCCTCGCCGATCGCATGCACAGCGGCATCGTGCACATCAACGACCAGACCGTCGACGATGAGCCGATCGTTCCGTTCGGCGGAGTCGGCGACTCGGGCACGGGTTCACGCTTCGGCGGCGCCGATGCGAATATCGAGGCCTTCACCGAGACCCAATGGGTCACCATGCAGAGCGAAATCGAGCGCTACCCCTTCTAACGAGACAGGCCTCGCTCCAGTGATTGATCACGGACACGGTCGAGGTTGAGGTCGGTGGCAGAATTCCACCAACCCGTCACCACCCCAACCTGATCGCGGTTCCGAGAGTCTCTCCCCGGAACTGAACCCGTTTTCTGATCACTCCACCTTTCCCACCATTCGCGCCAGTCCGGCGCGGTAACCCACCACTGCTTGAGGAACGATCAGCACGAGCAGAATTATGAGTGGCGCCGACCATGTCCCAGTGACGTCGAAGACCGCCCCGAGCGCGAATGGCCCGACGGCCGCAAGGGCGTAACCCCAGCTCTGCGTCATACCCGACAATTGGGTCGCACGTTCGGTGTCGGGTGAGCGCAGAATGATCAGAGTGAGCGCCATGGCCAGAGTCGCGCCCTGGGCCACACCGAGCACGCTGA
>CAJDWZ010000026.1_pt2 | contig 15566 bp, 11 predicted proteins | sample 7391701 | NCBI WGS metagenome assembly CAJDWZ01 (sample SAMEA7055744, study PRJEB34461) | soil metagenome | biome: terrestrial ecosystem; feature: Peninsula; material: soil | place: Antarctica | collected 2016
GCGGGAATAGTCCTCCTCATCGCCACTCCCGTGGCCCGCGTGGCCCTCACACTCGTCGCCTTCGTGCTGCAGCGCGACCGGCTCTACGTCGCGCTGACAGCCTTCGTTCTCATCCTTCTTCTTTACGGGCTATTCTGGGTGGCGTGAGCGGCGCGCCCCTGGGTGGTGAGTCTCACCCGGGGCCAGCCCGTCAGGAGGTCAGCTCCTTCAACTTCGCCATCGCTGCCTGTTCGGCTGCAGCGGTCTCACTGTCAGCCTCAAGACGGCTTACCAGAGCCGCATCGCGATCGTAGAGGTCGTTGCCGAAAGCGAGCCCGCCGTTACGGGCGAACGCCGTGAAGTAGACGATGTAGACGGGGATCTTCCGTTCCAGCGTCACCTTGTTGTCATCCGGCCCCGAGTTCATCGTCTCCTCCACTTTCGCAGCGTCCCAACCCAGCACCCACTCGGCAAATGAAGCCGGTCGCTCGAGACGGATGCAGCCGTGGCTGGCTGCGCGGATATCGCGGGCGAAGACGCTGCTGTCGGGCGTGTCGTGGAGGTAGATGGCGAACTCGTTCGGGAAGAGGAACTTCACCAGCCCCAGCGAGTTGTCGCCACCGGGCTTCTGACGCACGTGCGTCTTACCGCCCTCCGTGAACGTCTCGTAGTTACGCCGCTCGAAATAGCTTGGATCTGCCCGCTGCTTCGGATAGATCTCCTTCTCCGCTATCCCGTCGGGCACGTTCCAGTACGGCCGGAACACCACCATAGACATCGAGTCGCTGAAGCTAGGCGTCGCCCTGTCGTCGTACTCCTGTCCTACGACCACCTTCATCTCCAGGGCGACCTTCCCGTTCTCGAACGCCTGAACCTGGAAGGCTGGGACGTTTACGAGGACGAAGCGAGTACCGAGAGTGCGCGGTAGCCATCGGTGCCGTTCCATATTGGCGGCGATCTGATGGGTCCGGTAGGAGGCTGGTAGGTTCAGCGATTCGACCGTCTGACCACCGAGAATGCTGTCGACCTCGATTCCATGATTTGCCTGGAACCTTGCCACCACCCCGGCCAGTGCCTTGTCGTAGAGTGCTCGTCCGCTGACGACGCCACTGTCGGCAACCGCTGAATCCGCGGGCAGGTAGTTCTCAGCGGCGAGTCGCGCGCGCAACGCCCGAAGCTGGGTCGCTGGCGCCTGTTCACCCGGTTTCACCGCCTTACCGCCGGGCACGGTGACCCACCCGCCTGCTGCCACCAAGACGCGGTACTGCTCCAATTCCCGGCGTAGCACCGCGTAGCTGGAGTCCTGTGGTCGGAGCCCTGTCAGCGCCTCATCAAACCGCTGGGCGCTGAGGGCCAGAGCCACGGCACTGTCGACATCGGTCTGGTGCGGATCGATATGCCAACTCGGGGAAACGCTGCGCGGGTCGATCTGACCGCCCAGCAGGTCCTCGGCAAGTGCGACGTAGGTTGCGGTGAATATGACGTCTGCATGCGCCAGCTGGTCGGCCGTGGGCCCGTCAGCGCCGCGTACCGCCGCCAGCGCGCTCACCATCTCGTCCAGCGGATATTCGCTGATCCGTAGCCCATCCTTGTTGGCCTCGGTGAGGGTGTGAGCGAGTGCACGCGCACGGTCGCTCAATCCGTCGTCATCAAACCAGAGTGGACTGTCTCCGTATGCGCTGTACAGTTGACGTACCCGCTTCCACTGTCTCGAATCGACGGAGGCTGGTCGTTCCTCAGCGTCGACGCGTGCGACGATGGCCTGTTCGACGCCCTGCAGCGGTACTCCCATAACCTTACCGCCCACATTGGGCTTCCAGCCGGCGGCCTTGGGTGCCTCTTCCTGACCGCGCTTGCAGGCGCTCGGGAGGATCAGGAGTGATAGAAGAAGCACGACCACTCGAGTGGCACGGAGCTGCCAGGATTTGGACGGTGCGCCCGCCAGCCGGTGAACCTTCATAGCGTCGGACAAGTTAGCGTGTACGGAGTGGGGTGGGTTTGTGCCACTATTCAAAACCATGCTCCTCGGACAGTTGTTTTGTCAGCCATAACGTCAGTTTCAGGGCGCGAATCTCCGCCCTTCCCGGGTTGGCTTAGTGCGAGAAGCGGGCCGAACTATCGCCGCCAGTGGAGGGCTGACGGCACATGGGCCCCGACGCTCTGACGCGTCGGGGCCCATGTAATCCGGGGCGGATAAATGTCCTCCGCTTCGGTGGATCAGAGACGCTTATCGCTTCGGCGTATCGTGCTTGTGCTTGTCATGATGGTCCACGGCATCAGCCACTCCCTGCTGCGCCTTGCCCAGACCCTGCTGAGCCTTGCCCTTAACCTGCTGAGCCTTGCCCTTCAGCTGCTCGCTGGTGTCGTCCATGGCGTCGCCGACGGTGTCACGAACCTTTCCTTCGGCTTCCTTGGCCATTCCCTTGGCACGGTTCTCCGCGCCCTTGCGATCCAGATCGCTCATCTGAGTACCTCCAGTTTGCTTCCGTATCTTACAAGCGTCGCAGCCTCATGCCGCGGCGCCCTGCACGTGTACTAAAGCAAGACGTGGGCCGTTCGCCTGACAGTACTGGAAACGTGCTGAATCCGCAGCCAGTAAGGGCAAACAGATATCTCAGGCTGCTGTCATGGAGCCTGCAAAGCACATCTTAACCCGAGCGGTGAACGGCCATCTCCAGGTCGTCTTCGCTACCCGGCTGTCATCCTGATTGTGCACGATTCAACGCCGGATCGCCGGCGGATACCCGAGCGCAGTGTTGAGCCAACGCGCCAGCGGTAGAAGAATGCGACAGGTCTCCGCGAAGCGATCGGCGAGGTCAGCGGCGGTAGCCTGTTCATCGGTGAGCGGCACGGTGGCGGTGAACGACTTGTAACGAAGCCATTCGGCGCCTGGCGTGTCAGGGCCAAAGCCTCGCGGCAGGCGGGTGAGCATCGTGCCCGGGTCCTCATCCAATGCGCCAGCCACCCGACGGAAGGCGCGGGCCTTGAGGATCGCTCCGAACCGTCCTTCCTCGGCAGCGTCGGCGACGATGGCCGCCCGGATTCGCTTGAGTGATGGGGACGGTGGCATCCACAGCCCACCGCCAATGAAGCAGGCGCCGCTCTCGAGGTGGTAGTAGAAGCCGGCCGCGGCCACCGAGTCGTGCAACCCCTTCGTACGCCCGACATCGCGGTGGAAGAGCCAGAGCGCGGCGTTCGTCTTGTACGGTCGCTTGTCGCGGGAGAAGCGTACATCGCGGTGAATTCGGAAGACGGAGCGCCGTCGGTCGCCGACGAACTCGGGCGCAATCACGGCAAGCCGCGCGTCCATCTCGTCCACGAGCTCCCGCAACGGCTCAAGGAGCGCTGTCTCGTATTCGCTGCGGTGTTCCTGGAACCAGACTCGGTTATTGTTGCGGGCCAGGCGGTCCAGGAAGGCCAGGGATTGGGGAGTCGGCATGGACAGGTTTGAAGGGTCACACGGGAGCTAGCGTCGCTGGGTTGAATTGCGCGAGGTCATCCCGCCATCAAGCACCGAAATATGCGTGAGTGCGCCAGCACAGGAGCGGCGCCGATGCGCCGAACGGCCGGCCCGAACCCCAACCCGGAATAGTCAGATGTCGCCAACCTCGCCGACGCTGGAGCGTCGTTCACAGGAGCTGGCCCAGCGCTACCTGAGAAAGAACTGGAACCTGCTGTCAGCGGCCGAGCGGAAGGTAATCGGCAGCCTGATCTCCGGATCCGCTCTCGCGCGCAACACCAACCGGGAGTTCGACGAGTCGCGAAGTTTTGGCGCGCGTCTCTCCGACCGGATCGCATCGTTCGGCGGCTCGTGGACGTTCATCATCATCTTCCTGAGCACACTGCTAGCCTGGGTGGTGCTGAACACCGTCTTTCTGCGATCCGGCAACCGGGCGTTCGATCCCTACCCCTACATACTTCTCAACCTCTTCCTGTCCATGATCGCCTCGCTCCAGGCGCCCATAATCATGATGTCGCAGAACAGGCAGGCAGCCCGCGACCGCCTGGATGCATCGCATGACTACGAGGTGAACCTCCGCGCCGAAGTGGAGATCCGTTCACTCCACGACAAGCTGGACCTGCTGCGGGAATCGCAATGGGCTGAGCTCGTGGCGATGCAGCAGGAGCAGATCACGATGCTGAAGGAGGCGCAGGGGAGAGCGAGATGAGGGCAGTGCGGGGCTGACACGGATAGCCCCTTACACCACAATCTCAGCTCCTCTAGAGCCAGGTTACCGGCCCTCTTCCTGCCTCAGAACAGCACCTTATACACTACGGCCACGTTACGTCCCGGATTGGGTGCGAACCGCTTGATGCGGCTCGAAGCGTCCCAGTAGCGTACGTCGCCGATGTTGTCAGCCCGCAGGGTGATGGAGTGTATGTAGCCGCCGAGGATGCGGGTGTAACCGGCGCTGAGATTGATCAGGGTGTGTTCCGGCGTGGGCAGGTCGACGCATGATCCTGGAGTGCCGGCGGGCACCTGGCCGGCGGTTGGACAGTTACTGTCGGCGGACGTACTGCTGCGGGCGAAGGCGTGCTTGATGTCGCCACCGATGGAGTAGTGCCCGTCGTCGAAGCGCGCCGAGCCGCCAACGCGAGCCGCCGGAAGGAATGGGAGCGGGTCGCCACCGCGGCGGAAATCTCCCTGGACGATGTCGCCCATCGCGCCGACCACGTAATGGCGAGCAACACGGAGTTCGACCTGTCCCTCCACACCGCGCAGGGCGGCGTCGGCCTGGCTATATATGTTCAACGGTACCGAGTACTCCTCTCCGTCCGCATCCACCAATGTGTCGCCTACGACGGTTGGCGTGATGTAGTTATTGATCCTGTTGTAGTAGGCGGAGAACTGTCCTGAGGCGTGCTCGGCCTCCAGCCTCAGCACCACTTCGGCGCCGCTGTTGGTCTCGGCTCGCAGTTCGCTGTTGCCTATGTCATAGCTGCCCACGGCGGCGTGGAAGCCGTTGGAGAATAGTTCCTCCACCGTCGGCGCACGGAACGCACGCGACAGGCTGCCCGTCAGCGTGATACCGTCGGCGAGAGGAAGGCCGGCGCCGAGCGAGCCCGATACGTTCGTGAAGCTACGCGAAACAGCAGGACCGAATCTCTGTTCCTCGCTGTCGCGAGAATCGATCGCGTAGTAGTCCACTCGGGCGCCGAATTGCAGGCTGGGGCTGCGTTCTATGCGGACATCCCTACTAAGCGCTAGCTCCTGAAACACGAACGCGCCGATGCTGCTACTGTTCGCCGCCGGCGTCAGCGCTTCCTCGCCCGCTGCCGAGTACTGCTTGAGCAGCGTCTGCACGCCCATGGCGCCGGAGAAGCGTCCGAAGCCCGTGCGAGCGAGAGCGTTCAACGTCTGCGTGCGCAGGTTGAAAGTGGTGCCTATCTCGCCGTCGTCCTCGATCTCGTCGTGGGTGTACCACTGCGCCGTGCCATCCAGTTTCACAGTCCGCAGTCCGTGCGAGCCGATGTTGTACTCGCCTCGGCCCACGATCTCATCACGCCGTCCCTCAATGTGGGCGCCGAATTCGGGATCGTCGGCGGCGGAGGGAAGGCCATACTCGAAGGAATTGCCGCGGTAGGCTATACCGCTATTAAGTTGATCGCCCACGTAGCCCAGTCCGACCGTACCTGATTGGCTCCTGGAATAGCTGTTGAGAAGCCGGGTGTCGCTGCCGCCGCGCATGTCCTTGAGCGACCGGGCACTGCCACGGACGGTCGCCGCCCACCGGCCACCGGCCGGCAACGTCAGCGATACGGAGCCGGCGCCGCCAGGGGTGACCGACTCCGACTGACCGGCAAGGTAGCCCTGAATCTCCGACGGTATCTCGGTCGGAATGTCATCCTGAATGACGTTCACGACGCCGCCCAGCGCGTTGTTGCCATAGAGCAGCGAAGCCGGCCCGCGCACTACTTCGACCCGCTGCGCGGCCAGCGGGTCGATGGTCACGGCGTGGTCGGGGGCAGAGGACGAGAGATCCCCGGATCGCTGGCCGTCCTGAAGCACGAGTATGCGGTCTCCGGAGAGGCCGCGGATCATCGGTGCGCTGGCGGCGGGACCGTTAAAGCGCATCGACAGTCCTGCCTCGTTGGCCAGCGTCTGCGCCACCGTTGCGCCAATGTTTCGGGCCAGTGCCTGTCCGGAGAGCTCGACCGTCGATTGCGTGACGGTTCGGGTGTCGCCGGTCGTGACCGCTGTCACGTGCACGCTCTGAAGACGAAGCGGCGTCTGGCGCATCACGATGACGACCTCGATGGTGTCGCCTACAGCCGGTATATCGAATTCGACGTGGCCGGGAGCGTAGCCGAGGTAGTAACTGTCGATGTGATAGTGGCCAGCGCCCAAACCACGGAAAGTGAAGCTGCCATTGGCATCCGTGATGGTCGTACGCTGCAACTCAGGTAGACTGATCTGGACGTTGGGCAGAGGCGCACCGCTGCTGTCGCGCACGAACCCGATCAGAACCGGCGCTGGGGCAACGAGCGAATTACTGACACCAGCGGCGGCGGGGTAAGCGGGGGCGGCATCGGCGAAAGTTGGTCCGCCGGCCACCAGGCCGACGGCGATGACGAGCGCGAAGCCGACGTGTCGAACACGATCAATGGAGAGAAGCATTTGGTTTGCTCAGGCCTGATGAAGGCTCGCGCCATGATCGCTGGATCGGGGCGGAGATGAGGGCACTTCGTTGGAGCCCGTGGAGCGGGCAACCAGTTCAGACGAGAGGTGGACCGCGAGCGGGCGGTAAGTAGCTGGAGGTACTGTTGGTCAGGGGAGCTACACTGACCGGTACGGGAGTCGAGCTTACGGCGACAGCCGGCAAGACGGCGCCCCGTGCCGGCAGAGCCGGCGTCGCCATCGTTGCGCAAATGGCGCAATGGAGAGCGTGCGGCGGGGCGCCATGCCCCGGGCTGTCGGCGTCCTCGACATGCAGCTCCACCGGTCCGGTGGAGCTGGGTCGCGCGTCGTCGGTCCATTCCACACCGATGCGTCCCACCTGCAGCACTGCGAAGAGCAGCGCTGCGATGAGGCGTATCCGAGGAAGAATTGGCGAGCGGGAGCGGAGCATCCAGGCGGGTAAGGGTGGATCGGTGGCCGTCACGATCGACGCCCTCCATACTTATACGCCTTACGACGGCCGGATGTTGCGACACGGCATCGGTGCTACGCCGCGCCCTTTCGCCATCACGGCTTGGTGCGAGCGGGCTCAGGCGGTCGCAAAATCCAGATGGCCCAATTCGGTATCGGTGCGCAGCAGTCGAACCCGGACGCTGTCGCCGACGTGTAGAGAGTCGGCTCCCTCCGTGATACGCCCTTCAACCGGCGGATGCAGAAGCCGCAAGAATGTACCGGTTTCCTTGACGCCGGTGACGATGGCGTCGAACTGCTGGCCTGTTCGTGCGGCCATGAGCGCTGCCGCGGCATCCTTTCTCAGCTGTCGCTCCACCCGGCGCGCGTGTGACGCTCGTTCGTTGCAGGTCGCTGCCAGCGTCTCCAACTCGGAGAAAGAGTACGGCGGCGGCGAGGCGGAAAGGAGCGCCTTCAACTGCCGTTGGACGACCAGGTCGGCGTAGCGGCGATTGGGGGCGGTGGAGTGTGTATAGTCTTCGACGGCCAGTCCAAAATGACCGCCCGCATGGTTGCCCGGTGCATCCACCGCGTACTCGCCGGCGCCGAGCAGCTTCACGACGGCCAGGGAGAGGTCGGGGAAGTGGAGGGGGTCGGCCACCCTGCGCTCATCAATGAAGCGCGACAGGGCACGCGCGTCCGGCTCCTCAGGGAGAATGCCGCCGAGCTCGCTTGCCAGCAGACGAAGACGCTTCCAGCCTTGCGGCTCACCCACCACCCGGCGCAAAGCCGGCACTCCGGCCGCTTCCAGATATTGCGCCATTGCTGAGTTGGCGGCGATCATGAAGTCCTCGATCAGCTCACGAGCCGCATCGTTGGGAACCTCGCGGAGCTCCACCACCCGGCCTCCTACGGCCACCGTCTGCACGTCTATGGTATCCAGCGCCAGAGCGCCCCGGTCGGCGCGGCGCGCCTGAAGCCGGCGTGCCGCCTCGTGCTGCAGCTGGAGCTGTTCAGCCAGCCCCGGCAACGCTTGCACGTCCCGCGGCATTCTCCTTCCACCGTCCAGCCACGGACCCACCGTGTCGTAGGCGAGTCGGGCCCGGTTATGGACGAGGGCCGGATAGATGTCTATCTCCTCCAACTCGCCGTCTGAGGTGACGGTCATCGACACCACCACCGCCAGTCGATCCACTCCCTCGTTGAGCGAGGTGAGGTTGGTGGAGAGCAGGTCGGGGAGCATAGGAAAGGTCTGCACGCCAGTGTAGACCGAGGTCGTGTTGAGCTTGGCGTGTCGATCCAGCGGCGAGTCGCGAGGCACCAGGTGGTCCACGTCGGCGATGCCGATGTGCAGTCGCAGCCCGTCTCCTGCGGCGCGCTCCACCACCTCCACCTGATCCAGGTCCAGCGAGTCGGCGTCATCCACCGACGACCAGAGCAGGGAGCGCAGGTCACGTGGCGCGGGCACTCCGCTGTCGATCGCGGGATCCCCATTCTCAAGCTCGCCCAACTGCGCGCGTGCGGCGGCTGACAGTTCGAGCGTGAACCCCTCGGCGATCATCGCCTCGCGGGCCTGGGAGAGAAGATCAGGATTCATTCTGTGTCGGTCTGTGATCTGTGACGAGAAGGAAGGACGAATCGAGCCGGTGAGCGACCTGTCGCGCCCGCCCTGATGCAGGCCTCAGGCCGGGCAATGCGCAACGTTCGGCGCGGCCCATGCGTCAACGTGGCATCAGCATGCGCCATCACCCAGCTGGCCTGTCTCCTGGCGGCAAAGCTGCCGTCGACTCCGAGCGCCCGATAGGGCACCCGCTGCCACGGCGCGCGGTAAAGGTTGCGAAGCCGCGCCGACGGCTCGTCTGGGCGCGGATGGCGATGGCGCTGGTGATGATGGCTCAGATCGCCGTGGGAGTCATCGCTCCGATCGTCCACGCGCGGGCGGAGTCCTCAATCGGCGCCCACCTGGAGACACAGGGCGCCGACCAGCACTACATCCACGACGAGGGACGATGCTCGGTCTGTGCGGCGCACCATGTCGCCGCCGTGGTGGCACCATTACCGCCATCGATCCCGCTGTCGCGCAGCCGTGCAACGACTCCGCGCCCGGTCTCCGAGGCGCCGGTCCAGGGGGAGCGTTACACGCCGGCGGTGCCGCGAGCGCCGCCAGTCTTGGCGCGCATCGTCTAGCCCGGCCGTCCAGGCGCTGCCTGGTCGCTGCTGCGGCGTGAACCGGCTACCAGCGAGCGCCCGCGCCATCGCGCGGCTCCGTCCTACGCTCCCGCGCGCGCCCACAGCATCCGCCCTCGCCGCCGACAGTGCGTGCCGGCGCGACGATCCGCCAACCCGAGCCCAGCAACCTGCCGTCTCGCCGCTCCCGGCATGACGTGAGGCATGTCGCCACGAGGCTTCATACGTCACGACTCATGACTGGCAGCTCGTTCCGCCGGCCGCATGGACAGCCATCGGCCAGGGCGGATCACCGCGCGGTCCTTGCCGCGCACGATCGGCATCCGCATGAGTCTTCAATCTCGGTCCAACACACAGCATCGCCCAGAACACGAGACCCGTCATCGGCCTTGCCTGGTCGTAGCCATCTACTCGGTGTTCCTCGCGCTTGCTCTTCCCGCTACCGCCGCCAGCGCGGGGGCCATGCAGGCGCGCAACTCTGGCCCTGACCAACAGCCGACGGTGGTCACCGTGGGACGAGGGGAGCCCGCGGTCAGCCGGCGCGCAGCCATCCGGGAGGCGCTACAAGCCAACCCCAACGTCCGCGTTGCCAGCGAGCAGGTTGCCCAGTCGCGAGCGCGGGTGCATCAGGCGGTCGCGCTCCCCGAGCCGCAACTCGATCTGAGTCTGCTCGGCGACAGGGCTGAACTTCGCCCAGGCCGGCCCACCGAGACAGACCTCGTCGTGGGCATCACGATCCCCTTTCCGACCAAGATCCTGCTTCAGGGTCGCGTCGCCCGTGGCGACTTCACAGGAGCCATAGCCGGCTTCGAGTTGCAGCGCCAACTCGTCGTGCTCCAGACCAACCTGGCGTATGACTCGCTCCTCGTCTCCCTCCTTCACCGGCGTGACCTGGAGGAGGCGCGCACACTGGCCCAGCGCTTCCTGGAGCGCACCAGCGCCCGCTTTGAGGCCGGTACCGTGCCTCGATTGGACGTCATAAAGGCACGCGTCGACCTGGCCCAGGCGGAGAACGACCTCATCGCCAACGAGGTCAGCGTGGACGGTGCTCGGGTCGCCCTCAATCGGCAGCTCGGTCGGCCGCTCGACGCGCCCGTCGCCGCCGCCGATACGCTTACCATTCCGGTCGTGCTGCCTCCATTAGACTCGCTGGAATCGCTGGCCATGGACCGGCGGCCCGAGTTGCGGACGGTACGCGGTGCCAGAGCCGGCGTGGATGCGGCAACGTCGCTCGCTCGCCAGTACTTCATCCCCGACGTCGGCGTGAGCATCCAGCGCACTCGCATCTATGGCGAGCCTCGGGGCTTCACCACGGCTATCGGCTTCGGACTACCGCTCTTTCCGTGGCAGCACGAGCGCGGAGAGGTAGCCGAAGCCGAGCACCGCCAGCGAGAGCTGGACGCGACCTACACAGACGTGGTGGCGCAGGTGGGAGAGGACCTCCGCGCCGCCTACTCCGGCGCATCCACGGCGCGACGGCAGGCGATCTACCTGCGCGACGAGCTGCTACCGGCGGCGCGCGAGGCCTATCGCGCCGTCTCGGCGAGCTACGAACTGGGCGGTACCTCGGCGCTGGAAGTGCTGGACGCCCAGCGCACGCTGTTGGACGCCCAGACGCAATACGCGACGGCGCTGGCCGCCGCCAACGACGCGATCGCCGACCTCGCCCGTGCGACGGGCGTACCGGCTGACGACTTCAACAGGGAACTGCCATGATTGCCACGGACTCGCAGCGACGTCGCCACATCGCGCTCCGGCTGCCGACCAGGCTGCACTCGACCGCGCTGGTCGTCCTCGCGGCGCTACTAGTTACGGGTTGCGCTGACGGAGCTTCTTCCACCGTCCATGACTCGCTATCGACTGGCGCGGCTTCCCATGGCCCTGACGACCCTGTCTCCTTCAGCCCTGAGCAACTGACGCGGCTGCACGTGCAACAGGTAGCCCTCACTGACTTCCGACCGCTGCTGCAGACCACTGGCACGGTGGCCTTCGACAGCGAGATCTCCACGCCGGTCCTGGCTCCCATATCGGGGCCAGTCACGCGGATACTGGTGCAGCCGGGCGCCGTGGTGCGAGCCGGTGCGACTCTGGCAATAGTCTCCTCGCCCGACTTCGCCGCGGCGGTCGCTGAAGTGCGCAAGGCGCAGGGAGCGGCGCTGCAGGCCGAGCGCGTCGCCGATCAGGACGAACAGTTGTGGAAGAACGATGCGATCGCCCGTCGCGATCTCGAACAGGCACGTACAGACGCTCGATCGGCGGAGGCCGACCGGGACGCTGCGTTGGAGCAACTGGACGCGCTGGGTGTGGACAGGAAGACGCTGGATGCGCTGCGCGAGGGGCGTAGCGTCAACACCATCCAGGGCAGCATCCGTGCGCCGATCAGTGGCACTGTCGTCGAACGACTCATCAACCCAGGACAGTTGCTGGAGGCCGGCTCCACCCTCTGTTTCACAATCGCCGACCTGTCACGGATGTGGGTGGAAGCGAATGTCTTCGACTCCGACCTGCCCCTCGTCCATGTGCGTGACCGCGTGGAGATCGTGACCGCTGCGCCCCAGCCGCTCTATGGCACCGTGACGTACATAGCCGCCCTGGTTGATCCTGCCACCAAGGCCACCGCAGTGCGCGTCGAGGTGCCCGACCCGCAGCACCTGCTCAAGCGCGACATGTACGTCCAGGTAAAGATCCATTCGTCACGCGAACGTCGCGGGCTGCTCATTCCCGTGGCCGCTGTCCTACGCGACGAGCAGAACCTTCCGTTCGTCTTCGTCGAGCGGGCGACCGCTGGAACTACGTCGGTCGGAGCGACGCCATCCTTCGCGCGTCGTACCATCACGCTGGGCTCTCGCATCAACGACCTTTATGAGGTCACCGACGGTCTACAGCCTGGCGAACGCGTGATCACCGAGGGCGCGCTGTTCGTGCAGTTCGCGCAGAGTCAATGAGTACCGGGCGCGAGTCTCAGCCATCGAATCCGCCGGCGGAGGACGAACGTACTAGCACGGCGACGGCGACCGTCGTGACACCGTCTATCGTCAATCGCATCGTCGCCGCGTCGCTGCGACAGCGGCTCATCGTCATTCTGCTGGCGCTGGCCATACTGGTTGTCGGTCTCTGGTCGTTCAGCAGGTTACCGGTGGACGCGTATCCGGACCTCTCGCCGCCGCTGGTCGAACTCTCTACCCAGTGGCCGGGCCACGCCGCCGAGGAGGTGGAACGGCTGATCACGGCGCCGGTGGAGTTGGCGATGAACGGGCTGCCGGGTCTGAAGGTGATGCGTTCGGTGTCTCTCTACGGCCTGAGCGACGTAAGGCTCACCTTCGAGGACGGCACCGACAACTATTTCGCCCGTTCGCGGGTGCTGGAGCGGCTGCCCGATATCGAGCTTCCCGATGGGCTCACGCCTGGTATGTCGCCGCTGACATCGCCCTCCGGGCTCATCTATCGTTATGTACTGCAGAGTGCCGACCGTTCGGCGATGGAGCTCAAAGTGCTCCAGGACTGGGTGTTGGAGCGGGCGTACAGGTCAGTGCCCGGCGTGGCCGACATGTCGTCGATAGGCGGTGAGACCATGCAGTACCAGGTGCTCATCGACCCCACCAGGCTGGCCGGTGCGGGGCTGACGGTTCCCATGGTGGCGGAGGCGTTGGAGGCAAACAACAACAACGCCGGCGGCGGCTTCTACTCGGAGGGCGGCCAGTTCTACTACGTGCGTGGTCTGGGCCGTCTGACCACCACGGAGGACATTGGCCGCGTGGTCCTTGCCGTTCACGACGGCACGCCGGTTCTGGTGAAGGACGTCGGTGAGGTCGTCATCGGGCACGCTCCGCGACTGGGCCAGTTCGGCTTCAACGATCAGGACGACGCGGTGGAAGGCGTCGTGCGACTGCGTACGGGCGAGCAGGCTCAGACGGTGCTCGCGGGCGTCGAGCAGAAGACTGCTGAACTCACCGCGTCGGTGCTGCCGAAGGACGTGAAGATCGTCCCATTCTATGACCGCAGCGACCTTATTCACCTGACCACGCGCACGGTCGAGGACAACCTGCTGCGAGGGATCCTGCTCGTCATCGTCGTGCTCGTCTTCTTCCTCTACGATGTGCGAGCGGGCCTCATCGTGGCGGTGACCATTCCCCTGGCACTCCTCTTCGCCTTCATCTGGCTGGATGTGCGGAATATTCCCGCCAACCTGCTATCCATCGGGGCGATCGACTTCGGCATCCTCGTGGACGGCGCGGTGGTAATGGTGGAGAACATCTACCGCCGACTCGCCGAGCGCGATCCGCTGACGGAGACTGTGCATGCCACGATCATATCCGCCGCCGCGGAGGTGGATCGTCCCATCTTCTATGCGGTGGCGGTGATCATCGCCAGCTTTCTCCCCATCTACGTCCTCTCCGGCCCGTCGGGCAAACTTTTTGGGCCGATGGCTGACACCACCATCTTCGCGCTCATCGGCTCGCTGGTGGTGACGCTCACGCTCCTACCGGTGCTCTGTGCCTGGCTGCTGAGCGGCCGTGTAAGAGAGCGTCGGAACGTTCCATTCGAGTGGATGCGGAACTGGTACAGTCGCGGCCTCGACCTTTGCCTCGCACGACCGTGGCTCACGATAGGTGGGTCGGCAGTGGTGTTCGTACTGTCCCTACTATTGGTGCCTGGTATCGGCGCCGAGTTCATGCCGACGCTGGACGAGGGGGCGCTCTGGGTGCGGGCAACGATGCCTTACACGATCTCTTTCGAGGAGTCATCGCGCATCGTGCCCGAGGTGCGTCGAATTCTCCGTTCCTTTCCCGAGGTGACGGTGGTAGCGTCGGAGCACGGACGTCCCGACGACGCGTCGGATCCCACCGGCTTCTTCAACGCCGAGTTCTATGTGGGTCTCAAGCCGTACGCCGAGTGGGATGGTGCGTATAGCAATAAGGCGGCGCTGATCGCGGCGATCGATCACAAGCTCGCCACCTTTCCGGGCGTCACGTTCAACTTCACCCAGCCCGCTGAGGATGCAGTCGACGAGGCGGAGACGGGTCTCAAGAGTGCGCTGGACGTGAAGGTATTCGGAGCCGACCTGGGTCTTCTGGAAGCGACCGGACGCCAGGTGAAGGCGGTGATGGAGAAGGTGCGCGGAGTGGAGCATGTGACCGTGGTCCAGGAACTGGGCCAGCCGAGCCTCACAGTTGCCGTGGACCGCGAGAAGTGCGCCCGTTACGGTGTGAACGTGGCGGACATCAATGGACTGCTCGAGGCAGCCGTGGGCGGCGGTGTGGCGACGCAGATAGTCCAGGGCGAGCGACAGTTCGATCTGGTGGTGCGACTACAGCCAGGTTCGCGGGAGACGCCGGAGAAGATCGGCGACATTCTGGTCGCGACGCCGGACGGTCAGCAGTTGCCGTTGCGTGAACTGGCCGACATCCAGATTGCAAACGGCGCCTCGTTCATCTATCGCCAGGACAACAGCCGCTTCATCGGCGTTCAGTACTCGGTGGAGGGGCGAGACCTGGCGAGCGCGGTGCAGGAGGCGCAGGGCGACGTTGCGTCGGCGGTGAAGCTGCCGGCCGGCTACACGATGGTGTGGGGTGGCGAGTACGAGGAGTACACGGCGTCGCGGGCGCAGCTTCAGGTCGTGTTACCGCTCACCCTCGTGCTCATCTTCATGATTCTCTTCACGCTCTACGACAACATCGCCTTCCCGTTCATAACCGTAATTGGTGTCGTGTTGTCGGCTCCGGTGGGTGGGCTGCTGGCGCTCAAGCTCACAGGGACCCCCTTCTCGGTGTCTTCAGGGATCGGCTTCCTGGCATTGTTCGGCGTCTCGGTCCAGACGGCGGTCGTATACATCTCGTATGTGAACGAGTTACGTCGATCGGGAGTGGAGATTGACGTTGCGACGCGTAAGGCGGCGCTACTGCGATTCCGCCCAATCATGATGACAGCACTAGTTGCGGCCCTGGGTCTCCTGCCCGCGGCCATCGCCAGCGGTGTCGGATCCGACTCCCAGCGTCCGTTCGCTCTGGTCATCGTGGGCGGGCTCTTCTCGCGGCTACTGATCAGCGTCTTCCTGATGCCAGCGCTCTATGCCGTGGTTGCGCGTCCGGGAGATCGACTGGAGGTGTGATTTGGACAGGATTGACGGGATTGCATCGGAGCCGCGGACGAGAGTCTTGCTCTGGCGGTCAGGTATGGGAGGGCGATGATGGTGGGGTCGTGTTGTTCAATCCTGTTCATCCTGTCAATCCTGTCTGAAAATGCGATGCGTTGTCGCTTTCGGTGTCGGGCCGAGGGCTCTGGTGACAGCTTTGGACAGGATTGACAGGATTGACGGGATTGCATCCGAGCC
>CAJDWZ010000028.1_pt1 | contig 15416 bp, 12 predicted proteins | sample 7391701 | NCBI WGS metagenome assembly CAJDWZ01 (sample SAMEA7055744, study PRJEB34461) | soil metagenome | biome: terrestrial ecosystem; feature: Peninsula; material: soil | place: Antarctica | collected 2016
ACTGGCGACTGCGACATCCCAGTCGGCGCTCGCCCCGAACGACGCGCCGAGAAGCTCGAAGCGGTCCGCTAACTCCATCGCGTCCCCCCCGGCCCTACCCTCGGCCAGCGCTCGCGCGGTGATCTGGGCCACCCCCTCTCGATTCAACGGCTCGCTCACCGCACCGGCCTCGATCACGGCCAACACGGTGACGACGGGGAGCTTGTGTACTGGAGCGACGACGAGCCGGAGACCGTTAGACAGGCGGTAGCTGCTGAAGGTAGGGAAGCTGTAATCACGCGGCTCGCCGGGCGTCGGCTGCGGAAAGTCGGTTACCAGTCCTGGGATCGTCATGCCGCCACCTCCGTCTTCCCGTCCACCGCGTCCGGCGTCGCTCCGTCCTCTCGTGGCACGTAGAGCAGACTTACCCGATTGTCCGGACCCAGTCGCTCGCGGGCGAAGTCCGACACCTCGGTGACGGAGACGGCGCGGTAGTGATCGAGTTCCGAGTTGATCCGTTGGGGATCGCCGAAGTAAGTGGTGTAGAGAGACAACCGGTCGGCTCGCGAGCCGGCGGACTGCAACGACGTCACCAGCGACGTCTCGATGATGGCGACCGCGCGGGCCACCTCGGCCTCGGTCACGCCGCCGGTATGGAGCAGGTCCACCTCGCGGGCGACCTCCTCCTCCAGCCGGCTGGCCGAGATCTCCGGACGCGCTGTCACGTCCACCACCAACAGGTCGCTCCCCTTCGTGAGGTCGTAGGTGAAGGCACCGGCGTCCGATGCCACCTGGCGCTCGCGAACCAGCGACCGCTGCAACCTGCTGCCGCGACGCATGCCGAGTATGGCGCCACAGATGCTGGCCGCCCAATAACCCTGACTACCGAAGACCGGCGAGCGGAAGGCCAGAATCAGCCTGGGGAGCATCACGTCGTCGGGCACTACCTCGCGCCGCCAGTCACCGAACAGCGGCGACACCGCCATCTCGCGTAGCGGCGGCTTGCCGGCGCCACGCGGAATCGGCCCGAAGTACCGTTCGATAAATGCGCGGGCCTCTGCCGGATCGAAGTCGCCGGCGATGGTGAGCACGGCGTTATCGGGCGTGTAGTAGGTGGTGAAGAACTCCGCCACGTCTTCCAGGCTCGCCGCGTCCAGGTCGTCCATGGAGCCGATGAGCGAGTGATGGAAGGGATGGTCCGGCGGGAAGGCGAGCGCCGGCAGCCGCTCCCACCAGCTTCCGTATGGCTGGTTGTCCACCGTCCAGCGGCGCTCGTTCTTCACGACGTCGCGCTGAGTGTCCAGCTTCTGCTGCGTCATCGCCGGCAGCAGGTTGCCCATCCGATCTGCCTCCAGCCATAGGGCCAGCTCGAGCTGGTTGGAGGGGACAGTCTCGAAGTAGTTGGTGCGATCCAGCCAGGTGGATCCGTTCAGCGTGCCGCCGGCGCGTTCGACCAGTTCGAAGTGTTCGTTGGCACCGACGTGCGCCGACCCCTGGAAGAGCATGTGCTCGAACAGGTGAGCGAAGCCCGTACGGCCCGCGCGTTCATTGGCCGAGCCCACGTGGTACCAGAGATTGACGGCGACAATGGGGGCAGTGTGATCCTCGGACAGAACCACGCGGAGCCCATTGGGGAGAGCGTACTGGTCGATCGGTATTTTGGACATCAACGTTTCAGAATCGAGTCAAGTGGCGGCACGTCGGGCGCGATGATGCGATCGGCGGCGCGACCGAGGAAGAATGTGAGCGGGACCTTCACAGACTCGCTCACGACATAGCTCCATCGTTCCTGACGGCTGGCCGAGATGGGGCTGGTTCGCGTGGGAGAGGTCATGGGGCTCAGGTCGAGCCGTTGAGCGAGGACACGCAGACGCAGCACATGGAACGGGTCGCTGACGAGTATCACGCGCGTCGCACCGCGCTCATGTAGCAAGGCGGAGACCGCGTAGAGCGATTCGGTGGTGGTGCGCCCGTGTTCCTCGGTGAGGATGGCGCTCTCCGGCACACCGGCCTTGTTGGCATAGCGCCGGCCGACAGCGGCCTCGCTGGTGGTGTCACCGTCACCGACCCCGCCGGTGAGGACGAGGAGGGGCGCGTAGCCGAGCTGATAGAGGTCGATGGCGTGGTCCAGCCGCGCGCGCAGCACCGGCGACGGCCGACCGACATACTGGGCCGCGCCGAGCACGACGATGGCGTCTGCCGTCGCGGCCTCATCGCGCGAGCCCCAGTAGACGACGAGAACCGCAGACGCGGCCCACACAGCCAGTGCGAGCACCACCACACCGAGCATCATCCGGCCCAAGGCCGTGGATCTGGACGCCATCAAGTGAAAGTAAGGGTGCGACGCGAGCGGGGTAACGGGTACGCCCCTGGCCGCTCTCTTCCAGTCACGTTATTCGGGCTACCTCCAGACGCTCGTCAGCCGTGCCAGAGACGCTCGTTTGGTCGCGTCACTCGGCTACTTCCAGCATCCCGAACCGTTCGCCCGTGTCACCGCCGAACAGCCGTCAGCAGCTCCAACGACGCGCGGCCAGTCCTTCACTCGGCAACTTCCAGCATCCCGAGCCAGAAGACGTCGAAGACTACCCGCGGGTCCTGGTCCGGAGCGACTGAGGCGTGAAGCACCACCCCGTCGTGGAAGGCGACGACGACCGATGCGAGTAGCGCCGGCGGCACTTTCGGATGCAGTCCGAGAAGGTCGAACAATCGCGCCACGGTCTCCGTGGCCGCGTCACGACGCAGGGTGGCGGAGGAGAGTACTGCGCCGCGGACCAGTGCGCCCGGCTCCTGGGCCAGTTCCTGGAGCACGCGCAGCTGGCCACGTCGCAACTCGCCACTCAGCCAGCTCCACATGTCGTCGATGGCAGTGGCCGGAGTCGCCCCGGCCATTGCCTTCCGTTCCCGCGAAACGACAGCCGCCGAGAGCATTTCTATGAGACGGGCGAGTAGCGTGTCGCGGTCGTGATAGTGGTAGTGAATCAACCCCTTGCTGACGCCGGCCGATTCGGCCACTTCCTGCAGATTGAAGCCTGCCGCGCCGCCCTCGGCGAACAGACGCGCCGACGCATGGAGGATTCGCGTGGCAGCATCGGGAGTGCGTTCCGAATCGGTGGTGGACATGGCGCAACCGGTCAGAAGTGGACCCGTGTGCCGGGCGCTGGGCAGCTCACGTTGTAGCCATGCGACCCGAGCTGGCCGGCGAGTGCGTTCTGCGACTCGGGCTCGCCGTGGACGAGGAAGACCTGATCGAGCGAAGGCGAGGTAGCCTTGACCTTATCCAGCCAATTCTGGAGCCCGGTGCGATCGGCATGCGCGCTGTAGCCGTTCAGGATCTCGACCTGCGCGCGTAGCGGCACCTCCTCACCGAAGACCTTGATGAACGGCCGCCGCTCGACCACCCTCCTCCCCAACGTATGCTCGGCCATGAAGCCGACGATGAGGATCGTGTTACGCGGGTTGTCAGCGCCGTTCTTGAGATGGTGGACGATACGGCCGTTCTCCATCATTCCCGACGCGGCGATGATAATCATGGGCCCGTGAAGCGTGTTCAATCGCTTCGACTCGGAGACGTCGCGAGTGTACGTGACAAGGTCGAAGTGAAAGAGCTTGTCGGTGGTTCGCACGAGGTCTTCCGTTCGATCGAAGACTTCCGGGTGGGCCTCGAAAACAGCGGTAGCGTCGGTGGCCAGCGGGCTGTCGATGTAGATCGGGATGCGCGGGATCTTCTCAGCAAGCAGTAGCTCGTGGAGGTCGTAGACGATCTCCTGGGTGCGACCGACGGCGAAGGCGGGGATAAGGACCCGACCACCGCGAGCCGCCGTCTCGCGAACCACTCGGGCGAGCGTATCGCGAGCTCCGGCAACTGACTCGTGATCGCGGTTGCCGTAAGTGGACTCGAGAATGACCACGTCAGCGCGCTCCACCGGCTGCGGATCGCGGACGATGGCGAGCCCCGACCGACCGACGTCGGCGGAGAAGGCGATCCTGGTAGTCTTTCCGTTCTCGGTGACCTCGAGCATGACGCAGGCCGAGCCGAGGATGTGGCCAGCGTCGACGAAGTTAGCCGTGACGCCCGGGAGGATGTCGATCGGACTGTGGTAGGGCACGCCGACCATGCGTTCGACCGTGCGCTTGGCGTCGTCGCCATCGTAGAGCGGCGCGACGGCGTCGCGCTGGTGCCGGCTGAGGTAATCGGCGTCCTTCTCCTGGATGTACGCCGAGTCCGCGAGCATGATGGCCGCGAGGTCGCGAGTGGCGGCGGTACACCAGATGGTGCCCTTGTAACCTTCCTTTACCAGCAGCGGCAGTCGGCCGGCGTGGTCGATGTGGGCGTGACTCAGGACGACCGCGTCGATCTCGGAAGCGTTGAAGGGGAAGGCCAGGTTTTTCGCGGCGCTCTCCTGCCGGCGGCCCTGGAAGAGGCCGCAGTCGAGGAGGATAGTCTTACCGTTGGCGCGGACTATGTGGCAGGAACCGGTGACTTCCCGGGCGGCGCCGTAGAACTCGATTTCCAATGTCAGATCCTCGCAACAGGAGTGAACTGCGCCAAGCAGCATGGCTGGATTCAGGTCCTTGAATACAGCCTGAAATGCAGATTTGTCGTCTAATCGGCTTGCGCGGGGCTGGGCGGACAGCCGAGGTTGATGCTACCCGTGGTCGCGTACTGATGCCAGAGTGGGGCCGTAATCCTTCCTGAGCGGTCGGTTGGGACGGTACGTGACCGATCTCTGTTGTCCAATCCGGGCGACGACGCGCTCCGCCTCCTGGTATCAGCGCGCAGGGTAGCGGTAATCCTGCTGGTCGGTCATGACCGCTCGCCGAAGCAGGATGTGGCAGGTTGGTAACCGTTAAACCCACGCACCACGTCGATCATCTGTGCCATCTCGGACGAGTCGTGGCAGTGGTTATCCGGTGCGAAGACAAGGCGACCGGCATCCGGTAATAGCGAATGGCCATAGTCCCGTTTATCCCACAAGTGGAACTACGGCCGGGCCGCAGTACGTCGGCCGCTTCCGCACGAAGCAGAATTGGAGCGGCGGCGCCGACTATGACCCGTGTGGGTCCGACTTCGTGCCCCCGACACCCGAGGAGCCGGGGCGCCTCCTCGCAGATCTCGGCGGTCCTCAGAACCGATCCCCCGCCGGCCACCCCGTAATCCCGTCCAGCGCCTGGTCAATCGCCGCCTCCGACGTCTTCGCGTCCCGCGTCCGGTTGAACAGCACCACAAACCCCACCCCGTCCCCGCGCAACCGGATGAATGCATCGCCGCCGTCCTGCCCTCCAGCGTGCGACATCGCCATCCCGCCGGACAGCGGTGCCATCTCCCATCCGGCAGCGTAGTGATAGCCCGTTCCCGGCCAGGCCATGGAATTCCGCGTCGTCATCGTGGTTATCGTCGCCGGTGCCAGCACGTCGGCGTGGTTTGCTCGCCCGTCCACCGCGGCCAGGAAGCGCGCCATGTCGGTGGCCGAGCCGATCCACTGTCCCGCCGCCCAGGCGTACTCCTGCGTCGCACCCACGTCGGGCCAGCGGCCCGTCCCCATAAACGTCGCCACCGGCGGGCGGGGGTCGTAGGGGATGACCTCCTTCTGGTCGCGACTGGCGACGGGTGTGTAGCCGAGCTTCATGTCGGTGATACCGGCCGGGGCCAGGATGTTGGTCTTCACCCACTGCTCGTAGCTCTTGCCGGTAGCGCGCTCGATCATGAGTCCGAGCACGAGGTAACCGTAGTTGGTATAGGCGTAGTGGGTGCCCGGATCGCCGGCGAGGGGAACACCGCGTCCCGAAGCAACGATCGCTCGCGGGTCCATGTTGTGGCTCGCCAGTAGGGCGGCGAAGATGGTCTGGTCCACATCCCGGTTCTGGTTCCAGCCGCCGGCGTGGTAAAGCAGGTCGCGCACCGTGATGTCGCTGAGCCGCGGGTCCTCGGTCCGACCGGCAGGTAGGTCTATGCCGGTGAGCAGCTGGAACGGGTGATCGTCTAGCGACATTTTGCCGGTCTCCACCAGCTTCATGATCGCGACGGCCGTGATTGGCTTGGTGGTGCTGCCGATGCGGAAGAGGTTGTCGGTGGCCACCGGCTTCCGGGCCAGGGTGTCAGCCCAGCCGTAGGCCCGCGACATGACGAGCCGACCGTCCCTGGTGACCGCCAACTGAGCACCGGGGAAACCAAGCCTCGTCATCTCGGCGATCACGACGCTATCGAGCGAGGCGAGTGAGGAGACGCGGGCGCCGCCGCCGGGCCAGACGGTGAGTTCCGCGCTGCCCGTGGCAGCGCCAACGGTGGCGGTGATCTTCACCTTGCCCGGTGCGGTCGCGGTCAGCGTTGTGCCGCTCACAGTTGCTGTGGCGGGGACGCTCACCGTTACGGTTGGCGCAGGAATCCCGGTCAGAACGCGGCCGGCGGCGTCACGCACCTCCACGCGCAGTTGCAGCGTGTCGCCAACAAGGAGGTAGGAACCGCTGCGCAGTAGGGTGACGCTGGCCGGCGGTCCGCTGACGGTGATGGTGACGCTGCCCACGCGTCCGTTGGAGCTGGTGGCGCTGATGGTCGCCTCGCCGGGCGCAACCGCAGTTACGACGCCGTCGGCCACGGTGGCGACGGCCGTCTTACTACTGCTCCAGGTGAGTGCCTGTCCCGTCATCGCCTCGCCTGAGGTGCTGCGTATGGAACTGCTCACCCTGACGGTGGCGCCGACACTCAGCGTGGTGTTGGCGACGGACAACTGCACTGTGCCCACGGTGGGAGTAGCTGGCGCCGTGGGGCCACCGCCACCACCGCCTCCGTCACCACCGCCCCCGCAGCCGTAAAGCGCGCCCAGCAGGGCGATGGCCAAGAACGGAGGGACGAGTGTGCGGAAAGGATGGCGCATGACGGGACCTCGAGAAAGGGTTTATTCCTAATTGCGCAAGCGGTCGCGGAAACGGCTCACGCCACCTTGAAGGTCCCCTGCAGGAATCCCCCAAACTTCCTGTTACGTCGGTAGAGACCCGACGCAGTTTGGCGCTCGGTGGAGTGAGCTGTCGGGACGAACTACGGCGCACGTACAAGGAGACTCCTCTCCCGAAGCTGCTTCGCCAGCACACGGGCCGGTGACCGCCGTGACGGTGAACAACAGGGCGGCAGTCCATGAGGCTGCTGACGAACGAAAGCCACCTCACCGTGGCTGATACCGGCGTCGCACTGTCAGTCCCCAATCGTACCTTGGCGAAGCCCTTCAACTTCCTCGGCAGATAACAGCCAGGCGCTCGCCGATCGTGATGTATAACTCCACCGCCCTGCTCCACGATGAGTACTACTGGAGTACCACTGCGCGCTCGTCCTACGGCGTACGCCAACGGCAGCGAGCATCCCATCTCGCACAGACCGCTGCAGCCGGCGACGGAGAAGCAGGATCAGCGGCGGTAGTCCGCTGCACTCAACCCTCCGTCCTCCCCCATAACGTGCGTCTCCATCCCCGGAACCACGTCGGTGTTCTGCGCCGACGCGCAGCGCCAACCATCTGCGGTACGGTGCACAACAAAGGAGAAGACCGTCATTCGTGGCTGCGGGCGCTCGACGTTTACGTTGGGCGTCTGGCCCTCCAGACGCATCCGCGCATGTACCACGGCAATGTCGTCCGACAGCATCCGGACCTTCACGCGGCCCAGTGTTGCAGTGGAGTCACCGAAGATGTGCGTGAGTCCGTACGCGTGCGCACGCCTGATGGCATCGCGGTCGTGCCACCAGAGGCCGACCACGTTCACGAAGTCAGCGTCCTCGTCAAAGAGCATCGCCAGCGTATCTGGATCGCGTGCGTTCCACGCTTCCACAAAGACTATCGGGACATTCTCAGGGCGGCCAAGGGATGAATAGGTCATCTGCTAGTGTGGTTGAACACGCATTGATACCTCTCAAAGAGAGGACATCTCTCTCTGTCACGCCGTGCGGGGCGACGCCCGCACGACTGCCGGCTCTCCTTGTGATCACGCCCATATATCCCTGGCCGGGCAGGCCCTCCGAGGGGATCTTCCTGCATCGTCAGGTGCAGCGGTTGGCGGAACTCGGACATCCGGTGCGGGTCATCAACTTTCATCCAGCCGTGCCGGGGCTGCCGCGTGCTCTCGTCTCGGCCTCCTGGCTGCGATACAATCCGCGTTGGATGAGCTGGTCAGGGCGACAGAACGGGATCCGAGTGGATCACATGTTCTATAGCCAGAAGGGTCGAAATCGGGTCGACGCAGTGCCCGTTATCGCCGACGCCGTCTCGGGTCATCTGGATCGCCATCTGGGTGATTTCACCCCTGACGTCATCTATGGCAACTGGCTCTGGAAGGGCGGTGCCGTCGCCCTGGCGTTGCGGGAGCGTTTCGGCTGGCCTGTGGCCGCAATTGCACGTGGTAGTGAGTTGCACCGCTGGCAGTCCATCCACCGGTACTGCCTGCGACACGTGACAGATGTAGTCGCCAACGCTGACCTCGTACTCGCCAACTGCGAGTTCCTCCGCTCCCGGGCAGCAGCGATTCCGGGCGGTGACGCACAGTCCGTGCGCGTCGCTTACAATGGCTGCGATACAAGCCTCTTCCGCCCTGTCGTGGACCGCAAGCCGATCCGGCACGAACTCGGCTTCCACGACGACGCGCGGTACTTCGTCTGCTGCGGAACGGTCACCGAACACAAGGGGCACGGTGACCTCGCCCGGGCCTGGATGCGCTTTGCGCCGTCGCACCCTGACTGGCGATTGATCGTACTCGGTCCGGTGGTTGATCATCGTCTGGCCCGGGAACTGAGAAGCGCGTTCGGCGACACGGTGGAAGTGCGCGGTCAGGTTGGAGCGCACGAGATACCGCGCTATCTGCAGGCGGCAGATGCGTACGTGCAGCCGAGCCAGCTCGAGGGCCTGTCCAACGCGACGATGGAGGCCATGTCGACCGGGCTGCCGGTCGTTACCACCGACGCCGGCGGCCAACGCGAACTCATGGACGGTAGTGCAAATGGTTGGATGGCCGCCGCCGCAGACCCCGCTTCGCTCGCCAGCGCGATGCAGGCGCTAGCCGCTGATGCGGACGGGGCAGCGCTTCGGGGCGCGGCAGCGCGTGACGTGATGACCACCCGCTTCGAGGCGATACATCACGCGCGGCGACTCAGCAGCCTCCTGACAGAGCTGTCAGAAAGGAAGCAAGGCGCGCTCGGCCATCCACCAGCAGTGCGAGGCGAGAATGTCGCCGGAATGGGTGCAACCTGGTAGCGCCAGTTCTCGCGTTACCAGGTGACATCGAGGAGCTGTCTCCTGAACGTCCGTATCGCCGTACGGATGGATGTCAGGGAGTAAGCCGCGAAGGAGCGCTGTCTGGCTCCGCCTGCGCGCGGCTGCGCTCCCGCCGCATCCGCCCTGCCTCAGACTCGCCGCGTCCGCTTCCGCGCCACTACCATCACCCCCACCAACCCGATCGCCATCAACATTACGGTCGATGGCTCCGGCGTCACCGTGGTCTGCGCGCTGAGCGCCATCATACGGAAGGCGGGCCCGTCGGCGACGAAGCTCCCTGTAAACGGAATGTCTTCCAGCCCGTACTGCTCCAACCCACCCAGCGCCTCCTGATACGAGACTCCCTCGAACATCGTCGTAAAGGTGCCGGTGAAGCCCGATGTCCTGCCATGAGCGGTCACGAGTCCGGCCACGTCGAACTTCACGAGGGCGGTGAACATGGCGTCGGAACCGGGGGCCGCAGCGAGGTTCTCCAGATAGAACGGAGAGAGCTCGTAGCCCGGCGACTGGTAGGGTGTGCAGCGCTGCCCGACTTCCGGTGCCACGTAGCAGTCGTCCTGGCCGTAAACTCCACTCGGCACATACTCGAGATCGAACTTGTAGGGGCCGAACTGGACGAACTTTCTGACCGACTGGGGACCGTTACCAACGGTGATGCTCCTGATCGAGCCATTTGCGCCCTTCGCCGGCTTTTTGCCTGGCTTCTTGGGCTTCGGGTTTAGAGATGCAAATGTCCCGGTCCCCCCCAGCGGGTCGGCCGTCACACGCTTGTCGAAGTCGAGTAGCACACCGGGGCTGCCGAGGTCCATCGCGTCGGCCATGCCCGTGAATCGTAGCGTGCTGCCGGGCGCGACCTGCGCTGTGGCAGACGAGGCGAACGTGGCGCCCGCGCCCAGAACCAGCGCGGCGAGTGCGGAACGGTAGACGAGTGAGGTTAGCATTGGTAGCTTACTCCGGTTGACGGTTCGGAGGCTCCCGGAGAAGACGGAGCCCGACAGCCGCGCTCAATGCACGGGTCGCGCCGCGCCCATTGACCGGCTCGCCACCTCGGCCTACCACTCACCGCCGTCAGGTCATGGACGCGACTCGGCAGTCCGGACGGTCATGCTCTCACCTGACCGCTCATCCATCCGCTCATCCATCCGCTCAGTTACTCATCACGCGGTAACGTCAGCGTGAAGGTACTTCCCAAACCGGGTGTGCTCTCCACGGTGAGGTCGCCCCCCATTCCTCGCGCCAGGTCAAAGCTGATCGCCAGCCCCAGGCCGGTGCCCTCGGCAGTGCGCGTCAGGTCGGCCCGCACCTGAACGAAAGGCTCGAAGATCGACTCGAGCTTGTCGGCGGCTATTCCAATGCCAGTGTCGCGTACCTTGAGCGACACGACCGACTCTCGCTCCTCGACCGCGATCTCGATCTCTCCACCGCGGTCGGTGAACTTGACCGCGTTGGAGAGCAGGTTGACGAGGACCTGACGTAGCTTCTCAGCGTCGGCGCGCGCGGTGACGTCTGGCGCCACATCGGGCATCCGTAGCGTGATTCCCTTCGCCCGTGCCTGCGGTCTCACTAGCGCCTCGGCCTCCTCCACCACATGCGATAGGCCCACAGCCGTGAGGTCATATCGAACGGTGCCAGTCTCCAACCTGGCGTAATTGAGTACCTCGTTGATCAACCCCAGCAGATGGCGCTGACTGCCCTGGATGCGCGCCAGGTCCTCGCGCTGCGATTCTGTCACGGGACCCCGAATGCCCATCTCCAACAACTCTGCGTATCCGCCAATGGCATTGAGCGGTGTGCGCAACTCATGGCTCATCACGGCCAGGAAGTCGCTCTTCGCGCGACTCGCCGCCTCAGCCGCCTTACGAGCCGCCTCGGCGTCAGCGCGTGCGCGCCTCTCCTCCTCCACGTCTGTGTTGGATCCTACCCAGCCGGTCACCGAGCCCACGGCGTCGAACTCGGGCACTGCGCGCACGAGATGCCATCGGTAATCGCCGCTCGATCCTTCAATAAGGCGGAATTCAGCCTGATACGGCGTTCCGGTGGCCAGCGCTCGCGCCCACCGTTCTCTGGAGGCGGGAAGATCCTCCGGGTGAACGAATGCGCTCCACCCGCTACCGAGTAGCTGCTCCGCGGTCACGCCAAAATAGGCCGCCGTCTGCTCGCTCACGAAGTCCAGGAGCCCGTCTGCCTGGGCCGTCCACACATGTACAGGCACCGCTTCGGCCAGCGCTCGATAGCGCGCCCTGCCCGCCTCCAGTTCGGCTGCGTACGCTTCCGCCTCATGGCGAGAATGGACAGACTCGGTGACGTCGATGCCATGCACGAAGATGCCGGAGCGACTGCCGTCCGCCTCCGTGAGCGGTTGATAGACGAAATTCAGGAATCTCTCCTCCGGCTCGCCGCCCGGAGACCGGGCGAGCAGAGTCGGTATCTCGCGTCCCACGTACGGTTCGCCGGTCTCCAGCACGCGATCGAGCAGTTCGATGAACCCCTGTTCGACTACCTCGGGCAGTGCTTCTCGTACCGAGCGCCCAATGAGCTTTCGGTGGCCAACCAGCTGGTAGTAGACGCGATTGACCTGCTCGAATTGATGCTCGGGCCCTCTCAGCACGGCTATCAGCGCCGGAGCCTGCTCGAATATGTCGGTGAGGCGAGCGCGCTCGACGCTCAGTTGCTCGAGAAGCATCTGTTGCCTGCGCTCGCCGAATACTCGCGCTGTCGTCTCCTGCGCGAGCACCAGCGCACCGCCCACGCGGCCGTCGTCGTCGAAGACCGGACTGTAGCTGTAGGTCCAGTACGTCTCTTCGACGCGACCTTCGCGAGGCAGCGGTATGTGCTGGTCCACATACCAGGTCGCCTTCCCGTCTGTCATCACCTCGGCAATTTGCGGCCTGACGACGGTGTCCCATACCTCACCCTTCCAGCACTCCGGCGCCCTCATTCCCAACGCTTCCGGGTGGCGCCCTTCGCCAAAGGTCGGGATATAGGCGTCGTTGTAAAGCTGGATACTCTCATGCCCCCAGAAGAGGAGCATCGGGTGGCGGGCGGCAAGCACGGTGGCAAATGTCGTGCGCAGACTTTTCGACCATCTCTCCGTAGCACCGAGTGGCGATGCGCTCCAGTCGAACTCCCGACAACGCGCATGCATCTCACTCGATCCGTCGAACAGCTCTCGCGCCCCGGAGAACGGGCCCTTATCGCTTGCTGAAGCGGACGACCCAGCCTCTGATTCCATCGCTTTCATCTCAATCCCGCTCTTACAAGCATGTTCGCTGCGTGGTCGTGATAATTCTGCTCATTTGGAATCTCCCCGTTACGCGTGCACACCGCAGACGTAAGATGGTCCATGAACGCGCGTTTGGTACGATTCCACTCTCGCGATCGGCGGCCCGCACCCTTTGACGTCATTCCTCTGGACGCGCAACGCAGCCGAGCGGCCGCGGTCTTCGGTAGCTTTCAGCCGACAAGAATAAGCATCGTGCCGCACGATCAGCAGTGCCTTCTGTGAGTCGACGAATCAAGCCGCCGTCATGACTATCACCCTGCGCCAACTCGAAATCTTTCTCGCCCTGGCCGAGCACGAGCACGTCGGCCGGGCCTCCGAAGCCGTGAACCTGTCGCCGTCGGCCACCAGTTCGGCGCTGCTGGCGCTGGAGGCGGCTGTTGGGCGACCGCTCTTCGACCGCAGCGGGCGCGGCCTTCGACTCAACTCGGACGGACGGCGCTTCCGCGGTGCGGCCCGCGCCACCCTCACCCAGGCCAACGAAGCCGAGTCGATGCTTCGCGGCGAGGAGAGCGGTCAACTGGTGGTGGGCGCATCCACAACGATTGCAAATCACGTTCTCGCGCCGGTGATGGCGACCTTCGCGGCCTCCCATCCACAGGCGGTCTTGAGACTCGAGGTAGGCAACACGCGCGATATCCTGGACCGTCTACTCGATTTTGCGATCGACTTCGCGTACGTGGAGGGTCCCACCACGCATCCGGATATCGTGGCCACGCCGTGGCGGGCCGACCGATTGGTGGTTTTCGTAGCATCGGACCATGAACTGGCTCGGAGCCGGCGGATAGACATCGCCGACCTCTCACGGGTGACCTGGGTGCTCAGGGAGGAGGGTTCGGGCACACGTGAGGTCTTTGTGCGAGCGCTGGGCGACGACAGCGCTCGCCTTTCAACCGTCCTGGAACTGGGGAGCAGCGAGGCAGTCGCACGGGCGGTGGAAGCGGGCGGCAGCGTGGGATGCCTCTCCCACTTTGTGGTCCGCCGCGACCTCGAGGAGGGTCGGTTGATCGAACTCGCCACGCCGGACTGGGACCTGAATAGAACGATGTGGCGGCTCACGCATCGTGATCACCCTGTGAGTCGGCTGGCCAGCGCCTTCGCTTCAGCCCTGCCAGCGGGACCAGAATCGACATGACAGTAACTGCCGGCGCCGCATTCATCCTGTCCAGTCGGACGGTTTATCCGATACATCGCGCTGGACTGGATGGCACGGGCATGAGAGGTTTGATGGAGCGGCATCCTGATCCTCGAACTGCCCCCGGCCATGACCCCCGTAGCCTCAGTCCCAGACCTGGCGAGTACGTGTCCCGAAAACCCGCCCCGTGACGTGTTAGTCCAATCCGACGACCCCACCGCCACGGCCTCTCCGGCCTCACCGGTCGCACCGCTTCCGACGACGCCGAAGCTCTGGCATCGCGCCCTCTTTCTGGGTCTGGCGGCGCTCACCCTCCTGCCTGTCGCCTCTCCCACCGTGGCGCTTGGGGCGGGTGCGGTGCTCGGACTCACGATCGGCGGGCCATACGCGCGGCAGACGGCACGCACCGCGAACTGGCTGTTAAAGGCGTGCGTTGTCGGACTCGGCTTCGGGATGTCACTGTCGGCGGTGCTGGCGGTAGGAAGGGACGGTGTGGGAGCGACGGCCGCCGGGATCTTCTTTGCCCTTACCGTAGGGCTCATCCTCGGCCGACTCCTTCAGGTGGATCGGATCACTTCCACGCTCATCTCCGGCGGTACCGCCATCTGCGGCGGGAGCGCGATTGCCGCCCTGGGGCCGGCAATCGGCGCGGGAGCGGAGGCGCTGGGCGTCTCGCTCGCGACGGTTTTTATCCTGAACGGCGTCGCGCTCTATCTCTTTCCCATCGTTGGCCACGCGCTGCACATGAGCCAGCACCAGTTCGCACTCTGGGCGGCGATCGCCATCCACGACACATCGTCGGTGGTGGGAGCAGCCTCGGTCTACGGGCGCGAAGCGCTGGAGCAGGCGACGGTGCTCAAGTTGACGCGCGCGCTCTGGATCGTGCCGCTAGCCCTCGGCGCCGCCTGGTGGCACAGGCGCTCAGCGGCCACGAATAGCGCTATACGGGTTAAGATGCCCTGGTTCATCGGTCTGTTCGTGCTGGCGTCCACTGTCCGGGCGTTCTGGCCAGCCGGCGAGCCGGTCTACAGTCTGCTCGCGACCGTCGCCCGCCAGGGGCTCGTGCTCACGCTCTTCCTCATCGGTGCTGGACTGAGCCGAGCAACGCTGCGCATGGTCGGGGTGCGGCCGCTCGTACAGGGCGTGGCGCTCTGGATCGCCGTCGCCTCGGTTTCGCTGGGCGCCATCATGACATGGGCCGTCTGACCGCGTGACGCCGCCGCTGGCAGCGCCCAAAGCGCGCCGCCGCTGCCTGCGCCCGGCCGATCGTCAGGCGCCGTCAGCGGCGTGCGCGATGATGTCTAGGGCCTCCCGCACACGATCCTCATGCGTCCGCGCCGACAGAATGGCGATCCGCAGGTAGACCTCGCCACCGATGCGCGTGCTGGACAGAAGGACCCGCTGGCTGTCGTTGATCCGCCGCAGGAAGTCCAATTGGGCCGCGTCATTACCGCCGGCGAGTCGGAAGACGACCACCGTCAGGTCAGGGACCCAGGGCACTTCCAGGCGGCTGTCCGCGGTCAGGGTGTCGTAAGCCAGCTTCGTCAGGTCCAGCTTCTCGTCCAGCTGCCGTCGGAATGCGTCGACCCCGTGAAGGTGCAGCGGCAGCCAGACACGCAGACCCCGAAAATCGCGGGTCAACTCCGGTGTGAGCGCGTCAAAGTCGGGCAGCGAGTCGTCCGCGCCGAGGTCCTGCATGTAGTCCGCATCCCTGGAGAACGCATCCAGCAACGCACCGCGGGAACGGACCACCAACGCACCCGTACCGAACGGG
>CAJDWZ010000077.1_pt1 | contig 15317 bp, 11 predicted proteins | sample 7391701 | NCBI WGS metagenome assembly CAJDWZ01 (sample SAMEA7055744, study PRJEB34461) | soil metagenome | biome: terrestrial ecosystem; feature: Peninsula; material: soil | place: Antarctica | collected 2016
GAACTTGTCCTGTTGGACGCCGGCCTGACGATGGGCGACGTGATCAAGTGCAACGTCTACCTCACCGACATGGCCGATTTTCCGGCCATGAACGAGGCCTACGGCTCCTGCTTCTCGGCACCTTATCCCGCCCGCACGACAGTCGCCGTGGCCGGGTTGCCGTTGGGCGCCTCGGTGGAGATCGAACTCATCGCTCGTCGGAGCTGAGCCGACAAACCGGCCCGCGCGACGAGCAGCGCCGTCGCGCGGGTTCGGTTGGCTACATCTTTACCAGTTCCACCCGCCGGTTCTGCTGACGGCCTTCGGGGGTGCTGTTCGGCACCTCGGGCTACGTCTGGCCGAGACCCTGCGATTCCAATCGCGACGCGTCCACGCCCTTGGCCATCATCTACGCCTTCACCGACGCCGCCCGCTTCTCGGAGAGCGACTGATTGGTTTCGGCGGCGCCCACATTGTCGGTGTGGCCCTCGATCGCGATCACGACCCAGAGAGGAGCAGGAGCCCTGTTGCAACCGGACACGGCACTCGCGGGTATACAGCATGCGGGAAGGAATATCCGCTGGCGAGCCGAGCCACGGCCGCCAATCTCACCCTGGAGGAGCAGATGAAGAAGAAGTCATCACGTGACATTCCCGATTTCTCGCGCAAGCCCCATCGCGACAAGGACGGCAAGCTGCCCGAATCGGCCCACCCGTCCTCGGCCGGTAAGCTCAAACGCGGGCCGCAGGCTTCGCACATCCCGCCAAAGGCATCGTCGACCAAATCCGGTCAGCGCGGTCAGTAACCCTGACGGGAGGGCGTGAAGACGTCGCGCCGGGTTTTGCGCCTACTGTGCGCTGCCTCGCTGTCTGCGGGCGGTCACAGTGGCCAGATTACTTCCGTTGGAACTGACAACCTGAATCGGCGCCAGTAACTCCGCCTGCGCCCCTTCCCGAGCCCCACCCAGCATGACTCACCCGTCCGAGCCCCATCGCCTGTCCGTCGCGCTTCCATTTACCGTGCTGGCCCTGGCCGCCATGATGATCGCCGGGCCGGCAGTGCGCCCGCTGGCCGCCCAACAGCCGGTGAAGGCCGAGTTCAACGAGCCCAGTACCAGTGGCACGCTGTCCAGAAGCGTCAAGGTCGGCCAGACGATCTATCTTGCCGGAGTTCTCGGCACCAAGGATGGCGGCCTCGTCCCCGGCGGCATCGTACCGGAGACCAAGCAGGCGATGACTAACATGACGGGCGTGCTGCAGCGCGCCGGCGCGACGATCGACGACGTCGTCCAGTGCACGATATTTGTCGCCGACATGAAGGACGTACCGGCAATGAACGAGGCCTACATCCCATTCTTCGCCAAGCACCGGCCGGCGCGCACGGCGCTCGCCGCGAGCGGCCTTGCCCTCGACGCGCGGATCGAGATCCAGTGCGTGGCAGTAGTTGGCGCCGGCGAGTGAACTCCTGCCGGCGACATCAAAGTCGATGACTGGCCGACGCACAGCTGACAGATCTCTCGTCCGCCCTCTGTAGTTCAGCCCGTCAGAACGAGGCGCCCCCGCATACGGCTAACGGCCGTTTGCGGGGGCGTCTTCCTATCTATGCCCTTGAGTTCGGCCCCTGTTCGGTTATCAGGGAGCCACCGAACAGCACGAAAGTCCACGGCGTTCCGCGATCGTTGCATATTCTGCACGATCCGCGGGACACCGCGGCAAATTAGACTATCGCTTACCTGACTTTCGGATTACTTATTGCAGATTTGACAGAATATTGCTAACATGATGTCGGCCGAGCCTAGTGCAAGTCTCGTCGCCTAACAGTGCTGCCCATACTCGAAGACAACCCCAATGCCCTCGTCTGCCAGTAGTTCGCGCCGAAACGTCCTGCAGGAACTCGCCTATCGCGCGCCCAGAATCGCCGAGCACAATGGCACCCGGTCCAGCGACGGTTCCGTGCGCCCGCCGACGTCTTCCTATTTCGGATCGAACATCTTTGGCGCGCGTCAGATGCGCGACAAGCTGCCGCGAGCCGTGTACGAGTCGCTGGTCCGTAGCATCAGGCAGGGGCACAAGCTGGACGTGGAGGTGGCGCCGGTACTCGCCCAGGTGATGAAGGACTGGGCGATGAGCCATGGGGCAACACATTTCACGCACTGGTTCCAGCCCATGACCGGGCTCACCGCGGAGAAGCACGACGCCTTCCTCTCCTTCGATGAAGACCGTGAGCCGATGGAGAGCTTCACCGGGGCTCAGTTGATCCAGAGCGAGCCCGACGCGTCGAGCTTCCCGTCGGGCGGACTGCGAGCCACCTGGGAGGCCCGCGGCTACACGGCGTGGAATCCCTCCAGTCCCGTATTCATCGTGGAGTCGGCGGGGATCCGCACTCTCTTCATACCGTCGGTGTTCATCGGCTACAACGGTGAGGCGCTGGACGAGATGACGCCGCTGCTACGCAGCTCTGACGTCCTCTCGCAGAAGGCAATCGAACTGCTTGAGCTGATGGGTGAGCGCGGCTTGCAGCGCGTCTACACCACGCTCGGCGTGGAGCAGGAGTACTTCCTGATTGACCGCGCGCAGTACGCGCTGCGCCCCGACCTTCTGATGGCTGGCCGCACCCTGCTCGGCGCCCAGCCGCCGCGCGGGCAGCAGCTCGAAGACCACTATTTTGGCGGTATCCCGGAGCGCATCCAGGCATGCATCGCCGAGGTGGAGCAGGAGCTATACAGGCTTGGCGTGCCGATCGTGACGCGGCACAACGAGGTCGCACCCAGCCAGTACGAGATGGCGCCGGCGTTCGAGGAAACCGACATAGCAGTTGACCACAACCAGATCGTCATGGCGATCCTGCGGAAGGTGGCGATCCGTCACGGACTGCAGGCGCTATTGCATGAAAAGCCGTTCGCTGGCGTCAACGGCTCCGGAAAGCACTGCAACTGGTCCATGGCCATTGCCAGCGATCGGCCGGAAGTTGACGGGGTGAACCTGCTCAAGCCTGGCCGTACGCCGCACCAGAACCTGCGCTTCCTCATCTTCCTGGCGGCGGTGCTGAAGGGAGTGCACAAGCACAACGGACTGCTCCGGGCGGCGATCGCGACGTCGGGCAACGAGCACCGGCTGGGCGCTGGCGAGGCGCCTCCGGCCATCATTTCGGTGTTCATGGGCAGCATGCTCACGGAAATGATCGAGGCCATTGTCGAAGGCAAGGCGACCAACGGCAGCGCCACCCATGTGATGCTGAAGCTAGGCGTGGCCAAGTTGCCCGAGGTGGAGCAGGACAACACCGACCGCAATCGCACCTCGCCGTTCGCTTTCACCGGGCAGAAGTTCGAGTTCCGCGCGGTTGGCGCATCGGCGTCGGTGGCCTTTCCGGTCACGTTGGTTAACGCCGCTGTGGCCGAGGCGATCGAGGCAAAGTACAGCGTTTCGCGCCACAAACGACACCTGCCGGTCGGACCAGCCGACGACTGGTGGCGTTCGCCCATCGCGTGAACTAAACCCCGTGTCTGTGCGCTAAACTCAGAGTTTGAACTTCGGCGAGGGTGGAGGAGGCGGCCCGTCGCGGTCTACCCAACCGGCCGCGCGCTCCCGAGGCGTTGAACGAGCTGATCACCGATTCCAGTCGTGCCACGCTCACCTCGCTCGGTATCCTCACCGATCGTGAGTTGCAGGCGCGCTATCACGTGCGGATCGAACGCTACGTGATGGACATGATGATCGAGATGAACATGATCGAGCAGTTGGTGGACACGATGATCCTGCCGGCTTCGTACACATACCTCGGTATGCTGGCCAACGGCGCCGCGCAGGCACGAGCGGCGGGAATCATCGTGATACCTCAGCTGGCCGCGGCCAACCAGATCGGTGCTCTGGTGGAGACGTTGCAGACGAGGCGCGCTGAGCACGCGGCTCTGCTCCGGGAGATCGACGCGTTGCACGGGGACGAGTATGCGCAGGCGTGCCGTCTCACCGGCGATGGCGCTGAGAGCCTGCGCAGGTTGCGGGAGTCCTGCGACGCGATCGAGGTGGTGATTGCCGACGAGCTGTGGCCGCTGCCGAAGTACCGCGAAATGCTGTTCGCGGTGTGAGTCAGCCCGACGCGAAAAAACGCTGAGGTGAGGCGACCTGTCGGCGCGGGCAGAAGCGGCAGGTCGGTGCGGCAGCAACTGTGTAAATGGCGATCTCATCAGGCAACAGATGGCCCTCGAATTGCCTACCGTCGGGGATATGATGAGATCCCTGATGGTAGCACTGCTAGTAGTGGCTGGCGCCGCTTCACTGCCCGCGCAGAAGCCTGAAGCAGGGCTGTCCACCCACGTCCTGGATGTCACCCGTGGCATTCCAGGGCGTGGCGTGGTTGTCCGGCTGTACCGTATGACAGGCGAGACCGGAACGCTGGTAAGGACCGATACCACCAATGCAGACGGGCGTGTGGGGCAGTTGCTGGGGCCGGCTGAGATGAAAACCGGTACCTATCAGATAGTCTTCGGTATCGGCGACTATTTCAGCCAGGCGGACGCCGGCCAGACCGGCAGCCCGACGATGGCGGCCAGGCCAGCGATGCCGACGAAACCGGCTGGCCCCGACGCGACGCCGTTCCTGGACATGGTAGTGGTCCGCTTCGGTATCGGAAACGCTGCCCAGCATTACCACGTTCCGATCACTGTCACGCCATACTTCTACTCCACCTACCGCGGTAGCTGAACTGCTCGGCGGCAGACATTCAACGCGGTGCGCGTTGTCGGGCACCGTGCCGTTGGATCAGTACTTCGCCAGGTAGTTTCGCATCTCCCACGACGTAACCTGGGTGATGTAGTCGCGCCATTCCTCGCGCTTGGCTGCCAGGAAATACTCGGTAACGTGCGGCCCCAGCGCGGCCTGGATCTCCCTGTCTTTCTCCAGCTCGTCACAGGCCTCCTCCAGGTTGTGCGGCAGGTCGTCTATGCGCAGACGGCGGCGCTCGCGATACGACATCTCCCAGATGTTGGTGTTCACCGGCTCTCGCCAGTCGGCCTCTGTCTCGATGCCATCCAGACCGGCTGCCAGTTGGACGGCCAGCGCCAGGTAGGGATTGGCTGACGGATCGGGCGTCCGCAACTCGATGCGGGTACCGGCCCCGCGGCGCTCAGGCACGCGGATCATCGGTGATCGATTGCGCATGGACCAGGCGACGTTCACTGGCGCCTCGAAGCCGGGTACCAGTCGCTTGTAGCTGTTGACCAGTGGGTTGGTGATGGCGCAGAAGCCGCGCGCATGCTTGAGCAAGCCACCCACGTAATGCAGCGCGGTGCGCGACAGTTGCCACTCGGCGTCGGCATCGAAGAAGGCGTTCTCGCCGTCGCGGAAGAGCGACTGGTGGGTGTGCATGCCGCTCCCGTTCTGGCCGAATATCGGCTTCGGCATGAACGAAGCGTGCAGTCCAAACTGCTGGGCGACATGTCGCACGACGAAGCGGAAAGTCATGATGTTGTCGGCCGTCTTCAGCGCATCGGCGTAGCGGAAGTCGATCTCGTGCTGGCCGTGGGCCACCTCATGGTGCGCCGTCTCCACCTCGAATCCCATCAACTCGAGCACGTCGACTATGGCGCGACGAGCGTCCTCACCGAGGTCCACGGGAGTGAGATCGAAGTAGCTGCCAACGTCGTGGGTGGTGGTGGTAGGCTCGCCGTTGGGGCCGCGCTTGAACATGAAGAACTCGGCCTCCATCCCAGCATACATGGTGAAGCCCATGGCCGCGGCCCGCTCCACCTGGCGCTTCAGCACACGCCGCGGATCACCCTCGAAGGGGGTGCCGTCGTGCTTCGTGACATCACAAATGAGGCGCGCCACGCGGCTGTCCGGCTCACTCCACGGATAGATCTGGAAGGTGGAGAGATCTGGCCGGAGAAGCATGTCCGACTCCTCCACGCGCACGAAGCCCTCGATCGAGGAGCCGTCGAAGGTGATGTCGCCGCGCAGCGCCTTTTCAAACTGCGACGCCGGCACCTCCACGTTCTTGTTGACGCCAAGGATGTCGGTGAACTGGAGACGCAGGAAGCGCACGCTATTGCGCTCGGCCAGCTCGAGCAGGTCTGCAGCGCTGACGCCGGCCAGATCGGGAAGGAGGGAGCGTGAGGGAGACACGGTGGGGAGGGAGCGAGAGTATGGGAGCGCGATGAAGCCCATGACGGCTGAGAGGCTCCCGAACGGGCTGAGGATAAGCCGCGGACGGAGAGAGGGGAACAGGCGCCCGCTCGCCGGGCACACCCCTTGCCCTTTGAGAAGAGCTGAGAAATCGAACCACATCGACAGTGGTCGAGGCGTCAACACGGCGCCCTCCCCTGCTCGATCGCCCGTCTTCACCCGGTCACAACGAGGAGTCAGCGTATGAAAGCCAACGAGATCATGACGAGTAAGCCGAGTACCACCACGCCTGATGCCAGCCTGCAGGATGCGGCGCGCATGATGAAGGAACAGGACGTCGGACTCATCCCGGTAGTGGACGGGAGCGGCTCCGGCAAGCTCGTCGGCGTCATCACCGACCGGGATATCGCCATTCGGGTAGTGGCCGATGGACGGGAGACGAAGGGCGCGAAGGTCAGTGAGGCGATGAGCAGCACGCCGCATACGTGCGGTGCGGACGACAGCGTGGACTCCGTGATGGAATTGATGGGGAAGGAGCAGCTGCGTCGTGTCCCGATCATCGACGAGAGTGGAAAGCTGGTCGGGATAGTGGCCCAGGCCGACATCGTCCTGCATGCGAAGAGCGACCGCAAAACCGAGCAGACGCTCGAGAAGATCTCACAGCCCACCAAGTAGAGCTGGCGCCACCGTCGCCAGGGCGCCATCAGCGTCCTGGGCGGGGGGCGGGCATGAGAAGCAGCAGCAGCGGCGGCCATGGGGGCAGACGACACCGTTCCCCGTGGCCGCTAGCGCGTTAGCTTACCCAGCATGACCTCGACCTCTTCTCCAGCCGCCGCCTGCCCCAGTTGTGGGGCGAAGACGGACGGCCGGTTCTGCGCACAATGCGGCACCCCGGTAGACGGGGCGGCCTGCGCCGGATGCCGTGCGACTCTGACGCCGGGCGCCAGCTTCTGTCATCGCTGCGGCACCGGCGCCGGCGCTCAGCCGTCGCGCGTCATTGCTGCCGCCAGCAGCAGTTCCACCGCCCTGCCGTGGGCCTTCGCGGCGATAGCCCTGCTCGCCTTCGGTGCCTATGTCGCGGCGCAGCATTTCAGCGCCCAGCGGCAGACGGCCGCCGGTGCGGCTCCGGCGGCTGCCGGACCCCTGGCCGGACCGTTCGCTGGCGGTGCCGGCGGAGGACCGGCGCCGGACATCTCGAACATGTCGCCCGAGGAGCGTGCAGACCGGCTCTTCAACCGTATCATGGAGCAGTACGAGGCCGGGGACAGCGAATTCGTCCAGAACATGTCGCCGATGGCGATCGAAGCCTACGCCATGCTTCCGGCCATGGACCCGTTGCGGCGCTACGACCTGGGTCGCATCCTCGAGCTCACGGGCTCGCTCGATCTGGCCGAGGCGCAGGCCGACACACTCCTCCAGGGGAACCCGCAGCACCTGCTCGGCCTTGTGCTGGCTGGCCGGGTGGCTGACCTGAGGAAGAACGAGGCCCGGCGCGCCGAGTTGGCCCGGGAGCTGGTGGCCGCCGCACCAGCCGAACTGGCTCAGGAACGACCGGAATACGACGCACATCAGAACGATATCAACATCGCTCTCACCGAGGCTCGTCGCCGGGCTAAATGACTTCTCTGCCGGCGCGAGTTTACTGAGGCTACGGCTCGCGCCAGCAGCATCGGAGGAGTGACATTTTGCCGCTCCGGATCGTCTGCTGGTCGGGACGCCCCGGATAGTCGCCCGAAGACGGGCGACGTGGACCGCTCCATCCGACGCCGACTCTCCGTTTCCCCAGCGCGCCCTGCCTCCTTCAACTCCACCCGGAAGGGACAGCGATCCGACGGACCTTACCGCGTCCGTCCTCGCGGACATCGGCGACCTCGTAGCCGGCGACCTCGTCTGCGTGGATTCGACTGGCCGCGTCGTATACGCGAACGACTCTGCAGCTTGAGCGCTGGCCGGGCAGCATTCGTCGGCTGAGCTGGTCGGACGTCCACTTGCCGAGCTGCTGCCAGCCGCCGTGGAAGGCCCCCTTCGCGACGCGCTCGCCCGGGCGGTGAGCGACGGTCAGCCAGCCCAGCTCCGGCTACCGCGTGACGGGAGCGGGCATCCGTTCGAAGGGCGACTCTGCCGGCTGTCGCCAGTGGCTGGCACGGTCACGTTACTCTTTCCGTTGCCCCAGCGCTGCATCCCGAGCATATCGTCGGTCGTCCGCGAGCTGAACCAGTCGCTCGAGTTCGACCGCATTGCGGGCCTCGCGGCCAGGCACGCTGTCGAACTGCTGGGCGGACATCATGGCTCCCTCTTCACCCTGGACGGCGACGATCTCGTAGTGGTTGGGGTGCACGGCGACTGCAGCCTCACCCCCGGCCAGCGACTGCCGGTAGCGCTCAGCTTCAGCGGCGAGGCGATCCGTGCTGCTCGTCCGATGCGCATGCGTGACGTGGTGAGCAAGAGCGATCGGTGGCCGACGCTCGCCCAGGACATGATAAACACTGCCGCGACCTCGTCAGGAGGCTTCCGCGATACCGTGGTCTCGGCGCCGCTGCTCATTGGCGGGCGGCCGATCGGGGCGGTTACGGTGAGCGGACGGACCAGGCGCGATTTCAACGAGCGCGACGAGACTCTGCTGGCGGAGCTCGCCGACCATGCGGCGATCGCCGTAGAGAACGCCCGTCTCTACTCGGCCGCCGCCAGGGCCGCCCGCCATACCGGGATCATCGCCGACACCGCCGCGGCGCTCACGAACAGCGCGACCACCAGTACCGTTTACGACGGCGCCGCCCGTATAGCCAGGACGGCCCTCGGTACCAGCGGCGTTTGCGTATTGCTGGCTGATCCCGGCTCGGGCCAGCTGACTGACACCCACGGCGATATTCCTCAGCCGCAGCGGGAAGAGATGATCCGCCGCTTCTGGCAGTTGGACGCCGGGATAGCCCTGCGCTCCGGCGTGCCATGCTTCGTGGCGGATGCGTCGGCAGCGGCCGATGACGAGGCCACATCCCGACTCCCGCTCCACGATTCGCTCGCCTACGCAGTGCTTCCGCTGGAAGCCGGAGGACGAACGCACGGAGTGCTCCTGCTCTGTTACAGCGGACGACAGAAGTTCGACATCGAGGAGCGGCACCTTCTGGTCGATTTTGCCCGACAGGTGGCGATGGCCATGCGGAACGCCTCACTGGTCTCCGATCTGGAGCAGCGCGCTGCGCGCCTGATCGCAGTCGCTCGCGTGCAACAGGCCATCGCCCGCACCGACATCGACGAGGTCTACGCCGAGCTTCAGCGTGCGGTCGCTTCCGTGGTGGACGCGCCAGCATTCGCCGTTCTTGCCGCCGATAGGGAGGCGGCCAGCTTCGATCCGCAGTATGTAATGGTGGACGGCCGACGGCTGGCGGCGGAATCGATACCGCAGTCATCAGCGCGCGATGCCGTGGCCGCCGAGGCCTGCCGCCGCGACATGCCCCTACGTGAGCGGCCGCCCATATGGAGCTGGAGTTCGACGTCGCAGCCGGAGCCTGGGCGTGAGTGGCATCGCGCCGAGGCCGGAATCGTGGCCCCTATCCGTCATGGATCGCGCGTGCTAGGCGTGCTGCACGTACAATCGTATCGTGCCGACGCCTACTCCCTCGACGACGCCGACCTAGTGGCGATCATCGCTCGCCAGGCTGGCGCGGCCCTGGAGCTCGCACGCCTGTTCGGTGCTGAACAGCGGGAACGCGAGCTGGCCGAGGCCTCCGCCGAGATCGCCCGATTGGCTCTGGGTGCATCCACCGTGCGGGCGGTCGCCGACCAACTGTTGGCCGTGGTAGAGCGCGTAGTGCCCAGCCTCGGCAAGGCGCTGGCGGTGATCAGGCCGGGCGATCAACTGGAGTATGTTGGCACGCTGGGCGTAGGAAGGCCTTATCAGGACGCGATCAGGCCCACCAAAGAGAGCCTGGCTCGCTTCCTCCGTCCGCCAGAGATAAGCGAACTGGTCGACCTCTCCCACGCCGTCCTTCCCAGAGCCGCGCTGGAGCAGCCAAAGATTGCCGGACAGCTCGTCCCACTCGTAGCTCGTGAGCGCGTCATCGGCATGCTGGTTTCCGGCACACCCATCGGCACCGTTCTCTCCACCGAGAGCCGTGAGGCGTTGCTTCGACTGGCCGCACCGGTTGCGCTCGCCCTCGACGTGCTTCTGCTGAACGAAGAGGAGCGCCGCCGTATGGAGCGAGAGCGGATGCTCGCAGCGGCACTGGCGACAATGGACCAACCGGTGCTGGTGCTCGACCCGAAGGGCCAGATACGTTACGCCAACGAGGCGGCGGCGCGAGAGTACGGCTACCCCCAGCACGAACTCACGGGGCTGCCGGCGGAGCAGGTGGTCGGTGTCGAGTCCGTGATTTCCGCCCCTGCGGCGACGACGTCCGCCAGCGATGGAGGCCTGTCGTCCCGACGCAGCGGCTCAATACCGGTAGTACCGTTCGAGCCGCTGGTGCATCATCGTCGCGACGGCAGCACTTTCCCGGTGAGCGTCACCAGGGCGGCTATCCGGGACGACGAGGGCCGGCTGGTGGGCGAGGTGCTGGGCATACGCAACCTCTCCGAGGAGCGTCGGGTGGCCGAGCAACTCCGCCAGCACGAGAAGCTCGCCGCTCTGGGCTCCCTGGTCGCTGGGGTGGCGCATGAACTGAACAATCCCCTCACCGGCATCTCCGCCTTCGCCCAGTTACTGCTTGAAGAACCACTGAGCGAGGAGCAGAATGAGTCGGTGCGGTTGATCAAGCGGGAAGCCGACCGGGCGGGAAGCGTCATCCGCGACCTCCTTCTCTTCTCTCGCAAGACAGACGCGCATCTGGACCAGGTGGACGTCAACTCACTGGTCCAACTCACCCTACGCCTGCGCACCTACACGCTGCGGACAGAGAGTATTGCCGTGGACTTCGACCTCGCCCCCGACGCGCCGCTCGTGGTCGCCGACGAGCAGAGGCTGCAGCAGGTGCTGCTCAACCTGCTCGTGAACGCAGAGTACGCAATGCATGGGTCGGAAGAACGGAGACTGACGCTGCGTACTCGATCCGAGGGGGAGCAGGTGATCGTGGAGATTGCAGACACCGGTGCGGGGATGGACGCGGAGACCCAGCGTCACATCTTCGAGCCGTTCTTCACCACCAAGCCGCCGGGTGTGGGCACAGGTCTCGGACTGAGTGTGAGCTACGGGATCGTCCAGGCTCATGGCGGCGGTATTACTGTGGAGAGCCACCCCGGCGGCGGGACCACGTTCCGCATCACGCTCCCCTCGCCGCCACGCCTGACTGTTGCAGAAGTGAGCTCATGAGCGACGTCCTTGCACCCACCGACCTTCCGTCCGGTCCTTCTCCCGATGAAGAAGGTCCGCCGCGTGTGCTCCTGGTGGACGACGAGGAGACGATCCGTCTCGCGCTCGGCAAGTTCCTGCGCACCCGCGGCTACGCCGTCGACACCGCCCCCGGCGCGGCGGAGGCGCTGGCATTGCTTCGCGCGTCTTCATACACGGTGGTGCTCTGCGACGTGCGCATGCCTGGCATGACCGGCGTGGAACTGGTGCCGCTGGCGCTCGAGCTGGACGAGGACGTGGCGATCATGATGCTGACCGCCGTGAACGATGCGCCCACGGCCACCGAGGCACTGTCCGGCGGGGCCATGGATTACCTGATGAAGCCTATCGAGCTGAACGATCTGGAGGGCGCCATGAAGCGCGTCCTACTGCGCCGACGGCAGGCGATGGACCGTCGCGCGGTGGAGCGCCGGATCCGCGCGGAGGTTGCCGCACGCACGATCGAGCTGGAGCGGGAGAAGGCAGCCCTGCGAGCCCTGACAGTGAGCATCGTCGAGACGCTCATCAATGCCCAGGAGGCCAAGGACGTCTACCTGCGGGGCCATTCACAGCGGGTTGCGGACCTGGGGGCCGCCGTGGCCGAGGAGATGGGCCTCCCGCCAGCACTGGTGGAAGACATTCGGCTGGCTGGTCGGCTGCACGACGTGGGGAAGATTGGTGTGCGGGAGGAAGTGCTGAACAAACCCGGAAAGCTGGACCCCGATGAGTTCGAGCACGTGAAGGATCACGTGCGGGTGGGAGTGGAGATCCTGGCTCCGCTAAGGCACATCATCGGTGCCGGACTGCAGTATGTGCAGGATCATCATGAGCACTGGGACGGGCACGGCTACCCTCGTGGGCTGTCTGGCGACGCGATCTCCCTCGGCGGCCGGATCCTCTGCGCCTGCGACGCCTTCGACGCCCTCACCTCCCTCCGTCCCTATCGCAAGCCGCTCACTCCGGGCGCGACTCTCGATTTTCTGGAGACCGAACAGGAGCACCTGGTGGATCCGGTCGTGCTCGCTGCCCTGCGCGCCGTTGTGGAGCGTCAGCACGCGACGCTCCTCATCGAAGTCGACGACTCGTAGGGGAATGGTACAGGTTGGGTAACGCCTGGCCGTGGGAGGCCTCCTGGGCCAACGTTTTCCACCTTTCTGGCGTACCACGAGCACCATGAAGGTCCGACCATTTCAATTCGCGCCTGACTTCCCGGCGCTGATCGCCATCTGTGTTCTAGCCTGCGCCGCCTCGCCCCTCGAAGCCCAGTCGGCCTCGGCGACGACGCCTGGCGACACCATATCCCTATCCCTTGACGCCGCCGTCAGCCGCGCCCTCCAGGTCGGCGACGAGGTACGGATTGCCGGCGCCCTGGTGGACGTCGCCCGCGCCCAGATAGTTGGAGCGCGGGCCACCGCGTTGCCACAGCTGCGGCTGTCGAGCACATACTCGCATCAGTTAGAGAACGCCCGCGCGCAGGCGGTCGGCTCCATCTTCGGCCAGTCCAATACGTACAACACTGGCGCCAACATCTCGCAGACGCTCTTCCAGGGCGGGCGCGTCGTCTCGGCCGCCCGCGCCGCCAACCGCGTTGGTGACGCCGCCGTGCTCACCGCTGAGGAAACGCGCCGGACGGTCACGGTGGATGTCCAGCGTGCCTATCTGGGCGCCCTACTCGCCGACCGGCTGGTGGTGATCCAGGAAGGGAACCTCGCCCTTGCCGACGACCGACTGGCACAGGTGCAGCAGTTGGAGAGCGGCGGACGGGCTGCGCGCTACGACGTCCTTCGCGCTCGAGTGGAGCGGGCCAACTTGGAGCCTTTGGTGATCCAGGCGAGCAACGATCGTGATCTGGCCCTGATTGAGCTGAAGCGACTGCTCAACCTGCCGTTGGAACGGCCAGTGCGATTGACGACGGTACTGGATGGAGAGGCGGTCGCCGCAGCCGTGGCGTCGGTGAGCATCGGTGCTGCTCCGGGAGGCCAGGTCGCTGGCCCGGGCGACCAGACGTTCAATGAAGCGGTCGACGAGCGCGGCACTGTTCGCGCTGCCCGCCTTACCGCCGAGGCCCGTCACTTCAGCGTGCGAGTCGCCCGCGCCGACCTCCTCCCAACCGTCTCCGTTGCGGCGACCATTGGCTACCTGGCCTTCCCGCCCGGTGGCTTCTTCCAGAACGTCCCGAGCCAGATCGGCCGTCTCGACCCGATCGCCTGCCCACCCGGATCGGCTGCAGACCGGGTATGCACGCAGCAGAACGGCGGATGGTTCTCCGATCGCTCGCTTCAGATTGCGGTGAGCTGGCCACTGTTCGACGGCCTGCGCACGCGCGCCAACATCCAGACGGCGCAGGCTCAGGCGCGCATCGCTGACCTGCAATTGGACCAGCAGCGCGAAGCGGTGGCGGTGGAGATCGCCCGCGCTCGCCGTCAGCTCGAGCGCGCCGGGGCGGCCTATGCCGCCCAGCGGCAGACAGTGGGCGAGGCCGACGAGACGTACCGGCTGGCTTCGCTCCGTTTTACCCGTGGATTGGGAACCCAGCTCGAATCGAGCGACGCCCAACTCCTGCGGCTCACAGCCCAGACGAACGCCGCCCGCGCCGCCGTCGACCTGTATCTTGCGGCTGCCGAACTGGCGCGAGCGGAGGGGCGGCCAATACCGTCCCTTCCCGCGGCCGGCGATGCGCCTTCCCTATCCGTGCCACCAACTGATGCCCCCCTTTCGACTTCCACGCCTCCTCTCTGACGCTCGTTCCGCAGTACTCCTCGTCGCCCTCGTAGCCGGGGTCGCGAGTTGCGGCGGCGACGACGCGTCGGCCGACTCCGGCCCCGCAGGCGCAGTGGCAAGCGCGGGTCAGGGGGGAGGTCGCGGTGGCCCGGGCTCTTCGATGGTGGTGCTCGCGGCCACCGACGTGGCCATCCAGCGGTCACTGGCGACCTGACGCCGATCGAGCAGGTGACGGTGCGAGCGCGGCTGGAGGGTGACCTGCAGTCGGTGCTCGTGCGCGAAGGAGATCGGGTGAGCCAGGGCCAACTTCTGGCTCGCTTCGAGTCCACCCAGGAGGAGAGCGACAAGGCCAGCGCCGCGGCTGACCGCGCGTCGGCGGTGAGTGCCCTCGCGACAGCCAGGTGGAACGCTGAGCAGTCTCAGGAACTCTTCCAGGCCGGTGCCATTTCGGAGCAGGCCAATCGCGCCGCGCAGCAGGATGTGATCGCCGCCGACGCCCGTCTGGCCGCTGCCGACGCGCGCCTGCGCAGCACCGGCCGCCAGGAGTCCGACACTCGTGTGCTTGCCCCTACCGCCGGCGTCGTTGGCCAGCGCATGGTTGAGCGCGGCGAACATGTCGCTCGCGGCGCGGCGATGTTCACGGTCGTGCGCAATGACCAGTTGGAGCTCCGCGCCGATGTACCGGCGCGGGTAGCCAACGACATCCGCCCCGGTCAGGCTGTGCGCTTTGTCGCCGATGGGCAGCTGCTGGACGGACGCGTCGCGCGGGTGAGCCCGATCGTGAACCCGGCCATGGCGGACGGTTGAAGGGGAACACCTTCGCCACCGGAAGCATCGTTGGGCAGGTCATTCCCGACGCCATCCTCGTCCCTGTCGCCGCAGTCCGGCAGTCGGGCGACAACGAGCTGCCGTTCATCTACCGCATCAACGGCGACCGCCTTGAGCGCGCCGAGGTACAGGTAGGGATAGTGGACGGAGCTCGCGGGATCGCCCAGATCACCGGCGGGGTCGCCGTCGGCGATCGAGTGGTTGTGGGCAACGTTGGATCCGTCGGCGTCGGCTCGCAGGTACAGATCGTGGGAGAACGGGAGACGACGGCCTCCGGGCGCGACTCCATCGGCACCGCGCCCGATACGCTCGCTCGCCGACCTGACATCAGGTAGTCGCTCACCCGG
>CAJDWZ010000151.1_pt1 | contig 15227 bp, 14 predicted proteins | sample 7391701 | NCBI WGS metagenome assembly CAJDWZ01 (sample SAMEA7055744, study PRJEB34461) | soil metagenome | biome: terrestrial ecosystem; feature: Peninsula; material: soil | place: Antarctica | collected 2016
CGGAAAGAGAGCGACGAACGAAGCAGTGTAGGCCCCAGCCTCGTATCCGCGTCCCGTGTTCAGGCGCGCTGTGCCGCTCTTACCGCCGACGTCGTAAGTACTGAGCGTGGCGCTTTTACCCGTGCCGCTGTCCACCACCGCCATTAGCAGGCCGCGTAGAGTCGCGGCAACGCTCTCCGGCATGACTCTCCGGACCACGCGCGGGCGATGCTTGTAGAGAACCGTTCCGTCGGGCGCCCGGATTTCCCGCACCAGCGCCGGCTCCATTAGTTCGCCACCATTGGCGATGGCGGCGTAGGCGTTGGCCAGTTGGAGCGGCGTGGTGCCAATCTCGTAACCCATCGCCAGTGCCGCCGACGTGGTGAGCGACCAGCGCGACGGTAGCGGAAGCACTCCCGAAGCCTCGCTTGGGAAGGCCAGGCCAGTGCTCACGCCGAACCCCACATCACGCAATCCTTCAAACTGCTCGCGCGGGCTCAGCCGCGCGGCAAGCTGCACGATCCCGATGTTGCTGGAGTAGCGCAGCACATCCGCCACGGAGAGCGACTCCGCCCGGTGAGTATCACGGATTGGGGTGCGACGCCCCGGCGCCATATAGGAGCCGTCGTGGACGTCGATCACCTCGTCGATGTTCGTGCGACCGAGCGTGAGCAGCTGGGCAGCGACGAAGGGCTTTATCGTGCTTCCCGGCTCATAAGTGTCCGTGAGCGCCGGCACGCCGCCCACGCTGCGCCCCTCCCTCTTGCTCACGAGTGCCAGGATCTCCCCCGTGTGCGGATCGAGGACGACTATGTCGCCGCCACTCGAACCGGTCTTCTGCATGGCCTCGCTCAGTGCGTGCTCCGAGATATCCTGAAGCGCGTGGTTGAGGGTAAGACGCACGCTATTCCCGGATAGCGGCTCCTCGCTCTCCACGGACGGCGAATCGAAGCTCCTGCCCCGAGCGTCGCGCAGGTAGCGACTGCGTCCCTGGGTGCCCTGAAGCATGCTGTCAAGGGCGAGTTCTATCCCGTCGATGGCCTTCCCGTCGCCGTCGATCATCCCGACGATACGCCGGAGCCCTTCCGCGGCCGGAGAGACACGCTCGATGGCAGGGGCGCCATGGACGCCGCGGATAGCCAGCAACGGCGCCGCCTGTTCGGGCAGGAAGCGTTGCCTCAACTCGACCCACTTGTTTGTCGTATCAGTGGCGCGCTTCACCGTCGAAGCACTAAAACCCGCTCCCGTGAGCGCGCGACGCAGTGCCTTCATGTCGCTCACTTCCTGAGGAGCGACCGCCAGGTCGACCATCTCGCGACTCTCCGCCAGAACCTCACCGTTGGCGTCGAGGATCGAGCCACGTGGTGCCGGGAGCGACGACGCAGCTACCTGTTGGCGCTCCGCCTGCTGAGCCCAGTGGTCACCCTGGACCAACTGTACTTTTGCAGCGCGCCCGACAAGGAGGATGGCAAAGACCACCAGCGCGCCGTGGATGATGGCGATCCGGGAGGGGGGAATCATCGACCTCCTCCGGGCAGCGTCGCGGCGTCACGCTCGGCCACTCCGCCCGCCGCCGGCCGTTCCAGGTAGACAATCTCACGGTCCACGGGCACATGCATGCCGAGCTTCCGCTCGGCGAGCGGCACCAGACGGGCGCGCGTGGATGCGTCCCGGATGTCGCGCTCGAGGCGGGTGAGTTCGGCCTGGAGCTGTCCCCGCTGTTGCTCCAGACGGCGGAGTTCGCTGGCCTGAGCAATGCCGAAGCTACGCCTCCAGATGACGAGCGTGGACACGGTGACGAACACTACCAGAAGGAGCGCCACGAGCGATCTCCCCCGCCCCGCTACTCGGCGCTTCGCCATATACGCAGATGGGCGCTGCGCGCCCTTGGATTGAGCGAAACTTCGGATCCGTCTGCGGTCATCGGCCGCCGTGTCACCGTCTCGCCCAGGGCATGGCCCCGGCAGGTACAGACGGGATGCCGCGGCGGGCAGACACAGGCTGCGCTCCAATCCCGGAAGGCCCGCTTCACCAATCGGTCCTCCCCGGAGTGATAGGCAATCACTGCAAGCGTTCCACCGGGATTCAGTCGATCTCGCAGGGCGGGCAGCGCTTCGGCCAGTCCACCCAACTCGTCGTTGACGGCTATCCGTATCGCCTGAAAGAGTCGCGCGAAATCGCTCGGACCGGCGGCCGCGCCGAGCACGGCACGGATGGCGCCCACGAGGTCGTCGGCGACGATGAAAGGCCGGCGCTCCCGCCTCCTGACCACCTCGCGAGCGAGACGACCCGCACGGCGTTCGTCACCATAGTCGCGGAAGATGTGCTCCAGATCACTCTCCGGCAGCGTGTTCAGGAGATCCGCAGCACTCCAGGATGCGTCGGCGCCCATACGCATGTCGAGAGCAGCCCCGATCCGGAAGCTGAAGCCTCGTTCGGACGCGTCTATCTGATGTGAGGAGATTCCAAGGTCCAGTAGAATGCCGTCAAAGTTGACCCCTTGGAGGTCGTCGATCAGATGGAGTTGGGCGTAGTTGCCTCGGTGAGCCGAGAATCGGCCTTCTCGTGCTGGGACGGCCAGCCTGTCGACGGCTGATGCGAGCGCCTCCGGATCACGATCGATGCCCACGATCCGTGAGCCAGCATCAAGAAGCGCTGCCGAATGACCGCCACCACCAAGAGTGCAGTCGAGTACGAGGGCGCTCCCGGCCAGAGCCGCGACGACCGCATCCACCATCACTGGCGAATGGTAGACGCTGTCCCAGCGCCCGGTAGGCACGGTTGGATCTGACATGCTACTGCTAACGCTATCGGTGCTCAACGGATGGACCGGTTCGTTACACGGGGGTGAAAGTGCGCGGGGATTCCCGTGCGACGTGGTCGCGGGCGATGGCTGCCATTCGGCGAGCCAGCCCGCCACTGGATCATACAATGCTCGTGCTGGTGGTCGCCCCCGGAAAGGAGCGCGACCGAGATACGATCTATTTACAGAGCGATTTTATCATCTGGTCAGCGAATGGCGCGTACTCCTGCATCTGCGCCATGATCTGTCCCGCGGTATTCGGGTCAACGCTACCGCCGCCGGGCATCGTCCGAGCAACGATGGCAAAGTTCGCCTTGGCCTCACGCGCCATCTCGCAACTATTCTCGCGCTGTGCGGCCTGCAGCTGGGCGATCGCCGCGCTATGCGCGCTCACGGCGAGGACGAACTGCACTGGCTTGTTGTTCGGATTGAGCGAGTCGGACAGCGCAAGGAAGGTCACAGCTCGGCTGTAATCGTCTAGCGACTTGGTGTCCCGAGCAGCCGTGAATGCCTGCTGCCCAATCTGCGCCGCGATACCTGCCACTAGTGGGATACTGTCCCCAGCTGCCGCCGCCGCCCGCAGGCTGCCCAGCGCGCTGTCAGGCTGCTGCATATCGACATAGATCTGAGCCAGCGTGAGGTTTGCACCAGGTGCGTTGGCATCGGACTGGAGTGCGCGCTGCAGCGTACTCACGGCCTGCTGGAGCTGACCCGCCTGTCGGTACACACCGGCCGCGTCTACCAGCAGCTCGCTGCTGTTCGGGAACTTGGCAACGCCACGGGCAATCGCCTCGGCAGCCTTCTGGGGCTGGCTGTCGCTGACATAGGCGCCCGCCAGTCGCGGGAAGAATGTCACGGTAGCGGACGCCGTGTCCACACGTGCCAGGTCCTCACCGACTGCGGCGGCCTTCTTCCAACGCTCGGCGGCGATGTAGACGGGGAAAGCCATCCGCAAAAGTTCAGCGTCGCCCGGGTTGTCTTCGAGCGCTGCCGAGACCACGGAGTCGGCCATGTCAAACCGCTTGCTCAGGGCGAGCTCACGAACGACCGCTGTCTGGACAGTGGTGTTGCCCGGGTCGGCGGCGAGGAGCCGGACGAGGGTGTTAAGAGCCTCATCGTCCTGGCCGAGTGCCTTCTCGGCCTCGTACGCGTTACCGAGCGCCGGGCGACTGCGCGGATCGATCGCCAGGATCTCCTTGGAGAGCGCGAGCAGCGAATCCGGCGACGCCTTGGCGCGGCTCATGACGTTGAGGATGCACATACGCCCGAGTGTGGACTGCGGGTACGCCTCGATCGCCTTGCGGCCGGCGGCGATAGCCGCTGCGTCCTCGCCTCCACTGGCGGCAGCGTAGCAGACCTTTTCCGCATCCAGCTGGTCGCGAGCGTCCTTAACCGCCTTGGCGATGGCCGAGCGGGCTTGGAGACCGTCTGCACAGGTAGCGGCTGAGCGAGGTCGAGATTACGCGAGAGAACCAGGCGTGCCTCCACCTTGTACTCACCGCCCTGCTCGAGCACGACGCCGTCCACATACTCGTCGGCTCGCATCAGGTTCGCGAGTGTACGAGCGTCGTTCGGATTCAGCGGCTCATCGGTAGGGTACCCCGACTGCTTGAGCGCGTTGTCGATATCCTTGCGCGGAATGACCCAGAGCTGACGGGCGCTAAACTCACGCATCAGCCGATCACGCACCGCGTCGGCGGCGGCTACGCCGGCGCCCTTGTCCGCACCTACTGAACGGAAATTCACGACGACCAGTCGGCCTGTCGTTGGCGTGGGAGTCCCACGCTGCTGTGCTCCGGCGGTGGAAAGTCCACCGCTGACCACAGTTGCTGCTACAATTATCGCGAATGTTCGCGCATGGCGAAGCCGAACCATCAATGTCGTAACCTCCGAAACGTTGAACATTCGTACCCGCTGTGGGGCCGCAGGGTCCAGCATGGTGACAGGTGGGCGAAGAGGGATTCGAACCCCCGACATCCTGCGTGTAAAGCAGGCGCTCTAACCAGCTGAGCTATTCGCCCCTCAAGAATACGGCCAGCTACTGCTGACAACGCGACATCCTTCATCGCCTCATTATCGCGATCGGGATAAGCACGCAATAACCCAGTACAAGCAGGATCGGCGCCAGCGTGATGCCGCCGCGGATCAGATCGAGGTATCCGAGCACTAATGCGAGGACTGCGAGCCCCCACCAGAGGAGCGAGCGACGCGGCTCGGCAATATCAAGGTCGGCCATAAGAGACTTATGCTAGACATCGCCCAAATAACTGTCAAGCGAACGTTTGGGACCCGTAAGCTGTTCCCGCACTCACGCAACACAACGGGAAGAGCCGTCAGGCGGTATAAAAATCTCCAACGAGGGCTCTACGCGTGAGTCATGCCAGACGCTGACTTTCCGGGCTATATGGGGGCTCGTGAAGGCTATTTGGCAGTGCCCGACTCATCATTTTCATCCGCGCTGGACCCCGATTCCGGGGCACCATCAAGGCGATCCCTCCAGGCGCTGCGAATCGAATTCAGATCCGCTCGCCTGACCGTCCGTCCCGGCGACCGCGGGCGTTGACTGCGGTGGCGGGTCCTCGATGCCCAGTAGCGCCTCCACGGTGGTTCCGGCAGCCGCCGCGCGAGCTTCCAGAATCCGATCTACACGGCGCAGACGCTCCATCCGCTCCTCATCGCGACGGCGGCGGACAGCCACCAGAGGGATCATGATGGCCAGCGCAAAGATCGTGGCCACGGTGAGATCGCCGACCACGGCAAGAACGCCGTAGCGTAGCTTGGTGCGCTTCTGCCAGCGCTCCTCAAAGCCATCCAGCGTGATTCCGTAGGCGCGTCGTACCGCATTGTCCAACCGCCCGCTCTCCTTCCAGTAACGGAAGAGGTTGGCGAGGCCGCGCTCCGGATCCAACGCGGCCATCTCGGCCACCGCCCGGTGGGCCAGTGCGTACGCGCCCCGAGCCTCCGCCGGCCCGCCAGTGAGCCTGTTATTGAGCGCGTTGAGCGATGGGAGGGGTCGAAAGAGAAGGGCGACGTTGGTGGCGAGCAATTCGTCGCGCCCCCACTCCCCGGCAGCATAACTGGCATATCCTTCGTCGAACCAACGCGGCGTGAGGTCGCCCATTGCTTCGTGAAGTGCCAGGTGGGCAAGCTCGTGCCTGAGAACTACGCGCGGCTCTCCACCAGCGGTGGCTCGCGCGCCCCGGCCGCGGACCACGATGCGATTCCGCGAAGGTATGGCTACGGCCGCTCCCCACTCCGGCACATTGGGGCCAATCCACTCCCGAAAACGCGGAACATCGGGGGCGATCGCGATTATCACCGGTTCGCGCGGACGGGGGAGCCCGGGAAAGCTGTCCCGGGCCAGCGCCGACTTCAGCAGCGACTGCGCCAGTTGCATGTCCTGCGGATAGACGACAACCGTGAAACGGCCCGCATCGAGCCTGGCCGGGTCCCCTAGCGCGGCGTCAGCCTGGGCCCCCAGCGACGCTCCCGGAACGGCCGGAGCAAGGAGCAGCCAGGCGGCAACGAGGAGCGCGCTCAGGCCTAGCCGCTGCGCAGTGGCGCTCCCCCTGACTCGACCGTCTCCAGCATCTCTGCGCAGCGCTTCCCCCATGGACTGAACTTGTTCGCCGAGAACCCCTCGCGCCACGCCTCTCGCGCGCGGTCCTGCTCACCACCGAACCAGTGGGCGCGACCGAGTTCGTAGTACGCCTCGATCAGGTTGGGACCCAGTCCCAGGGCCTTACGAAAAAAGGCCTGCGCGTCGTCGTACATGTCCCGCTCCAGATACACCAGACCGAGATAGAAGTGCGCGTAGAGCGTGGCCTTGCGGTCGTTGTCCAGCCGGATCACCCGCGACAGATGCTCGATCGCCTCACCAAAGATCCCCTTCTTGAGGCAGGTATAGCCGACGTTGACGCGAGCGAGCGAGTTCTGTGGATCGCGTAAGAGCACCTGCTGGAAGAGCAGCATGGCGTCGTCGTACTTCTCCTGCAGCATCCGGGCCCACCCCAGAAGCGCCTCTGCCTGAATATCTCCGGGCGCGAGTTGGAGGGCGCGGTTCAGCGACGTCTCGGCTCCCACGGCATCACCCACGGAGATCTGGTGCCATCCCTTCTCGATATAGGTGGAGGCTCCCAGATGGTCTGCCTGGACCACAGTCGGAGCGTCGGGCACCGGTGTCGAGCGCTCTGATGACTCGGGCAGCGTTTTCCACTTCTCGATGAGCGCCAGAGCGTCCTGCTTCACGGTCGCCAGTTCGGCCAACTCGAACTCTATTGACCTGTAGAGCGTCGCCAGTTCCCCCTTCAGGCGATCCCGCTCCCCCGCCGCCCCAGGGGCGGCAAGTCGGGAAGCGAGAGCGCTGGCGCGGTTTCGGAGTTGGGCAGACGAGTCGGGCATCAGTGCTCAGGCGTCGGCAGACGCGTCAGCGAGCATCATCCGCTCCGTGGCGGAGAGGAGGCGGGCAGCGTGGAGGACGACAATGAGCCTTCCATCACGTCTGACGACTCCCTGAACGTAGTCAGCAGCAAGCCCGCGAAAGAGGGGCGGCGCCGGATCGATCTGATCGGCGGCAACGCTCGTCACATCCACTACCCGGTCCACAATCGCCCCTATGCGCCCCTCCTCGCCCCCGATCACGACGATACGTGGCTCCGTGCCCGCTTCCGCTGGCGGGAGTTGGAACCTCCGGCGAAGGTCCACCACGGCGAGCGAACGACCCTCATGCTCCAGGAGACCGGCTACCCAATCGGGCAGCCGGGGTACTGGCGCCGGGGGCCGGTAGCGAAGTACTCGTTCCACCTCCACCACGTCAGCGGCGAACAGCTCCTCACCGACGGCGAAGGTGACGATATGGCGTCGCATTGGCTGGCTCAAGCTACCCTCTCTCCGTCGCCCGCCAGGGGTGCCGAAACTGGCGCGAGCGCGGGCACCTCAGCCAGTATCGCCGTGCGCAGTGCAACCGGGTTCACGATCGCGATGAATGTCTGGCCCTCCACCACCACGGACCGCACGACGCGATGCTCGTCAGCGCGACCCGCGAACGGGCGAAGGACTGACGGAGGCAGCTCCCTAACCTCGCAGAGCTCGTCGATCGATACGGCGAGCGGTTGCACCGGGTCAGCGAGGATGAGGACTACCGCCGATAGAAGCTCACTCTCGATGCCGAACGGGACACGGGCACCTTCCAGTGGGAGTCGACGACCACGCCACTCGACATACCTCGAGGTCCGCCCATCCACGCCAGCCACTTCGAGCACCGCTGGAGCGTCCAGCGCCTCGGCAACCGAGTCCAGGGGTAGGCCGAAATGCTCTCTCCCCACTCGCACCACGAGGTATGAGTCGCGACCGGACACCACCTCGCTGAGCCAGAGTCGGTGACGCTCATCAGCCGCCACCGACGCAGGCACGCGGGTGGTCAGGGACATCGGGTGGACGACGTGTCTCATGCGGCGAGCAGGGGAGAGACTACGGAAGGTCGCCGTAGCCGCATCCTGGACCATCCCCAGACCGCCTGCGGCACGCACGGCATGCAGGCCATCGGCACCGTCGCGCCCCATGCCAGTGAGGACTACGCCCACGCACCGAGCACCAAATGTGGCCGCCGCAGACTGGAAGAGCGGGTCGGCTGCGGGCCTGACACCCCAAAGAGGGGGCGTCTGCTCCAACCGCAGCCTCGCCGTTCCGTCCTCCACCGACACTCGCATGTGAAATCCTCCGGGCGCGATGTACACCCTGTCAGCCATGATATGATCTCCGTCGCGCGCCTCGGTCACCTGAAGCGCGCTCAGGCCATCCAGTCGTCGCGCCAGGCTGGCTGTGAAGCCACGAGGCATGTGCTGCACGATGAGGACTGCCGCTCCCAGTGGCGCTGGCAGGCGGGGAATTACCTCAGCCAGCGCTCGCGGCCCACCAGCCGAGGCGGCGATCACGACGGCCATCGTCGCTGCCATACCAGCGGCGGAACGGGGAGTCGCACCGATTGGAGACGCGGCCCGCGCAAGCATCGGAACGCCGCGGAGGTTCACGTGGCTGGAGGCATCGAGTGCCGCGATCAACTGTCCACGCACTCCCTCCAGATCCAGACTGATGGGCCCCGATGGCTTGCGAACGAAATCCACCGCGCCCAGTTCGAGCGCACGAATTGTCAGGTCGGCCGAGCCGTCCGTGGTTACCGCGCTCAACATGACCACCGGACGCGGCGTCTCGCTCATGATGTAGCCCAGCACCTGAAGACCGTCCAGCCCGGGCATCTCGACGTCCAGCGTCACGATATCCGGGTCCAACTCGATCACGCGCTGCAGCGCTTCGTGCCCATCGCCGGCGGTGCCAACGACGCGAAACCCGGGCTCGGCATCCACCAGTTCGGAGATCAGACGTCGCATGAACGCGCTGTCGTCCACCACCAGTACTGTCCGCACCCGGGAGTGGTCCCGATCCGATGTGGGGAAAGTACTGGTTGCTCGCGATGCATCGCGCAGACTCGAGTCAGAGGTCACGATCACCGGCGGCGATGCTGCGCACGATGAGCCGGCCGGACGCCACGTCGAAGTAGACGCTCCGACCGTGCTCACCTCCTGTGTCCTCGGCGGCGAGCGCGATACCGGCCACCTCCAGCGCCTGACGTGACGCCGATACGTTCCGCTCACCCATGTTGACTCCGCCGTATGCCAGCAGCGAGCGGAACATGCTCGCACCGCCCACGAGCCGCGCCGTGATCTCGCCACTCGCGCCGAGGCGGCTCATGTCGTCCAGCAACGCGGGTACGGCTGTGGACGGGAACTTGGCGGGATTGTCGTTCTCTCGCGACATCTCCGGTGATGGGAGTAGGACGTGCGCGAGCCCTCCAACGCCGGTGCTCCGGTCGTGAAGGATGATCGCTACGCACGAGCCGAGTCCCAGTGTGATGAGACGCTCACCACGACTTGCAGCGACCATATCGGCGACGCGCACACGCACCTCGCACTGCTCGAGACTGTTCACAGCCGTCGGAACAGGCGCTCGCGCGCGTCCACCGGGACGAAGCCGCGTCTGGAGTCACCGAGCAACGTCTCTACCTTGCCGAGGAAGAGCGCGCCGCCGGGGACGAGGTGATCGCGGAAGAGGGCGAACAGTCTCTCTTGGGACTCACGATCGAAGTAGATCAGCACGTTGCGGCAGACGATGAGGTGGAATGACTCTGACGGTGGAGCCTGATTGAGCAGGTCGTGCTTCTGGAAGTGCACGCGCGCTCGCACCTCCGGTACCACCCGTGCCGGAAAACCGGCCGAGAAATAGCGCTCCCGCAATGCCGGCGGCGTGTCAGCGAAGGCCGATTCGGGATACTGCCCGAGCTCGGCGACGCGGAGGCTCTCGCGATCGATGTCGGTGCCGAGCACGCTGACCCGGTCATTCCTCTCGCTCTGACCTATCGCCGCCGCGTGGGCGACGAAGAGCGTTGCGATCGAATACGGCTCCTCGCCCGACGCGCAGCCGGCACTCCAGACCCGGAGTTCAGGCGCGTCGCTCTGCCACAGATCGGGGATGATGTTGCGAGCCAGCGACTCGTAGGCCTCGGCGTTCCGGAACAACTTCGTGACGTTGATCGTGAGCGCATCCATCAGGCGCTCCCACTCGCCTTCGTCGCCGTCGAGCAGGCGCGCGTACCCAGCGAACGAGTGGGCACCTCGGGCACGCATCCTGACGGCGATGCGGCGGCGCAGGCACCGCTCCTTGTAACTGTGACAACGGAACCCACTTTCCGCGACAATGAAGTCGACGAGCGCGGCAAAACCCGCCGTATCCTCGTTCTGGCCATCGTCCTGCCCGGTGGGCACCGACTGATTCATACCGGAACGGCCGATCATGCCACCCCCGCCCTACGCACCGCATCGAGATTGTTTCGTACGATGGCATTGTGCGGATCCAGTTCGAGCGCCCGCGACCAGCACCGCTCCGCCTCAATCGGGTCCTGCCGCCTGAAGCGAAGGTTGCCGAGCTTGAGCCAAACGTCAGATCCCATGTCGGGATCGGAACGTACGGCTCGCTGGTAGGACTCCAGAGCGTCGTCATAACGACCAGCGCGATAGTGCAGATCACCGACGTTCTTGTGAAGCTGCGCGACGCTGGCGTCGGCCAGTAGACCGCGCTCAGCAGCGGCGAGTGCGCCGATCGAATCGCCGCGACGCTCGAGCGCAGCAGCGAGATTGTTGTGCAGCGCCGCCGCGTGCGGATGAGAGTGTACGCCGTCCTCAAGCAGCTGTATCGCACGCGGCAGGTCGCCACCGAGCGCCGCGGCGAGTGCGGAATAGTGGAACCAGGCAGCTGGCGGAGTGCGACGACCCCACAGCGCGTGGGCTGCCGAAAGTAGCTCATCGGCCGTTGCCACATCGCCGCGGCGGAGCGCGAGAACGCCCCGCGATGTCTGCACTCGCGGATCCTCCTCCCCACCACGACGGATCGCCTCGTCCAGCGCGGCCCAGGCTTCGTCGTACCGACCCAGCCGCTCAAGCGAATAGGCCAGGTTGTGGAACACCGGTGGCAACGCCGAGGGATGCTGGGCCGCACCCTCGTGAATCTGGATCGCCTCTTCCCAGTGGCCCTGACGCATCAGTCCAAGACCGGCAAAGAAGCGCGCCGAGACATCCTCGGGCCGCAGTTCGAGGACGCGCCGGAACTCGCGCATCGCCTCGTCGTACATCCCCGTCTTGTAGAAAGCCACACCCAGGTTGCGGTGCTCCTCCAGCCGCACATCCGATACGCGCGGAGCATCGACCGCGCGGGACTTCCCTACGCGATGCGCGAAGCCGGCCGATATCAGACCGTAGAGAGCCTTGCCGACCTCGAACTCGACGAGACCGGATGCATCCACAAGCGCGTCCACGTCGCGAGAGCCATCGATAAGCGGCAGCAGGACTTCCTGCTCGGCGGTGAGCGCTGGCTGGCGCTCTTCCAGGTACGGACGATCGATGCCGAAGATGAGGTCGAAGCTGGCGACCTTTTTCTCGATCAGGCTCCACTCGTCGATCCGACGCGCTCCCTCCAGCAGCAACGATTCCGGATTGATGGAGACAAGAAGGTCCTCCTGATCGGGGCGCAACTCCGGCTCGAAGTTGAAGCTGCCATCGGCCCACGTGAACAGGTGATAGACCGCTTCCTCGATCTGCAGCAGGATCTGGCGATCCAGTACGTCGCGCTCGATCGCCCCCCGAGCGACGAGGAGATCGCCGAGCCGGAGGTCGGGCTGATCGCCCTGGTCGCGGATCGCCTCGTCCAGCACCTCGCGCGCGATAAGGCCGCTCTTCACCAGAATGTCGCCCAGCCTGTCGCGCCGGTTGACGATCGTGGCGTAGCAGATACGCCCTCGGTCAAAGTAGATGGCGCCGAAGCTGCTGCGATGCGTCACACTCAGACAGCCGCTCTTCTGGCCCATCGCCAGAAGCTGCAACACGTCCGGTAAACTTGCTTCCCTGAGACTTCCTTTGATCGCCATGATTGACCCCTCAGCGAAGCTCTTCGATTGCTCGTCCGCCCACATCGGGCCAATCCCAGACGATCTTCTCGTCGTCCAGGAAGAACGTGTCAGCCACACCGGCCACGTGAGTCGGCGCAACTGCCGGAGAGACACCGCCCTCCAATTCAGTCCTCGCCAACGACACGCCAAGTGTCACACCAGCCACCTCGGCGGCAGTCACCAGACGATTGGCTGTACCCAGTATTTCACGCACGCTCGCAACCGCACGGTCAGCGAGATAGGTGACCACCTCCGCAGCCACATTGCTACCCGAATGAGCGAAGGCTCGCCGGTAGAGCTCTGCGCGGAGTGCGCGATCGGGCGGATGGAGCTGCGCTACGAGTCCGCCTTCAAAGCGAGTACGCAGCCGGTCAGCCAGTTCCTCCAGCTCTCGCGGCGGCCTGTCACTGGCAAAGACCAGTTGCTTGCCCTCGGCCACGAGGGCGTTGAAGATGTGGAACAGCTCCTCCTGGGTGCGCTCCTTTCCGGCCACGAAATGAACGTCGTCTATTAGCAGCGCATCCAGCGCGCGATATCGTGCGCGCCACACGTCCAGGGTGCCCATCTGGAGCGCGATAATGAGTTCGTCCACGAAGCTGGGGGCGCTCACGCAGGCAACCAACCGACGCTCCTCGCCAGACTGTTGCAACCCCAATCCTATGGCATGCAGCAGATGGGTTTTCCCCACCCCGCTCGGTCCGTGGACAAAGAGCGGATTGAAGCGACGCCCAGGTTCACCGATCACCGCATCGGCGGCACGCACGGCGAGCTGATTGGATGAGCTGACGGCGAACCGATCGCGGGCGAAGTCGCTGGAAGGACGCGGCAGTGGCGCCCCGGCCGCGCGCACACGTTCCAGGTAGGCTTCGGCGGCAGCCACGCCTTCCGGGTCGCGGAACACCCCCAACCCACGCGTGGACTGGTCGATGGCCGCAGCGGCCTCCTCCAACTGCTGTAGATGCGACACGGCCGCCTCGAAGGTGGCCAGCAGTCCGTCCACATCGGGCTTCCTTGGCAGACTGAGGGCACGTTCGAGGACGGCGGTTCTGTAGCCGCGCTCGGCCCAAGTCGTCACCGCCTCGCTCAGCTTGGCCTTCCACTCTTCGACGGTGGATGCGACAGCGGCCGAAACGTCAGCCACGAAGCTCAGGAACTCGCCGTCGCCAGCCGCCGCCGCGACGGTATTGTGCCGCGGCGTGCCGGGACGCGCACCGAGAAGCCGTCGCACTGTGCCCGCGATAACCGGTTCATCCCCCAGCGATGCAACGGCAACGAGCCGATTGAGTGCGCCCTGAAGTTCGCGAACGCTGGCGAACTCCAGGCGTGCAACCTCCTCCAGCACTTCGGCGTCGAAATGAATTTCGCGCTCGGCGCACTTGCTGCGAAGGATCGCAACCTTGGTCTCGAAATCTGGCGATCCGATGTCCACGATCAGGCCACCGGAGAGGCGCGACACAAGTCGTTCGTCAACGTCCGGTATCTCCGATGGCGGACGGTCGCTGGTCATGACCACCTGCCTGCCCGCGTCCTGCATCTGATTGAAGAGCCGGAGCAGTTCGCCCTGGGTCTCACGACGACCAGTCAGGAACTGGACGTCATCGAGGAGAAGGACGTCCAGGCGGGTGTAGCGCTGACGGAAGGAGTCCGCCTGGCCGGTGGATATCGCGACGTGGAGCTGTTCCACGAACTCATCCACAGTGACGTAATCCACCGTCGCATCCGGCTGTCGCTGGGCCACCTGCCAGCCAATCGCGGCGGCGAGGTGAGTCTTGCCGAGCCCGGACGCGCTGTAGATGAACAGCGGATTGTAGACGGCGCCGGGCGAATCGGCGACTGCACGCGCGGCAGCGGCGGCGAGCCGGTTGGCCGAGCCGACGATGTAGTTGTCGAAGCGAAGATGCCCGTCCAGACGCACGTCAGACTCCTGCTGCTGGCTGACTGAGACGGCGCAGGACCAGTTCGGCCACGCAGCGTAGCGTCTCAAAAACTCCGAGCCCGTGAAGCGCGTCCGCGGCGAAGTGGGGCACGTCGCGGAAGTTGAGTTCGTCCTGCAGATCGCCCACACCGAGAATGAGGTCGCGCGGCAGATCCTGCTTGTTGTACTGGATGACGAGCGGCAGGCCGCGCACGTCCACGCCCTGCTCGCCCAGGTTCAGGTGCAGGTCCTGGAGACTCTCCACGTTCTCCTCGAGCTGACAGCTCTGGCTGTCGGCGACGAACACCACGCCGTCAGCGCCTTGAAGAACAAGGTTGCGCGTGGTCGCATAGTACGACTGCCCAGGTACGGTGTAGAGCTGGAAGCGCGTCGTGAAGCCAGCTATAGAGCCCAGATCCAACGGCAGGAAGTCGAAGAAGAGCGTCCGGTCGGTCTGCGTGGCCAGAGAGATCATCTGTCCACGTCGCTCCGCTGGCAGCTGCTCGTAAATGTAATGCAGATTGGTCGTCTTACCGGCGCGTCCGGGCCCGTAGTATACGAGCTTGCAGGTGATCTCGCGCGTGGCGTAGTTGACTATGGACACGGCTCAGGCTCCGGACGGATTGCCGGCTGGCAGCCGCTCACTGCGGCCGCGCGGGCAGGGCTGACGCGAGGACTCGCTCATGGTACGAGCGCCGCCCTGGCGCGCAGCAGGGAGAGTCGGAGCAGGGCCACGTTCGTCCTCGGCTCGGCCACGGCAGCCAGAACCAACTCATTGGTTCCGGTGACGCACAGCCAACCATGCTCCGCCTGAAGCTGAAAATATGCCCCGTCGCCATAGTTCGCCGCCTCGGAGGCACGGCGGGCATGATCGAATAGCGATGCGGCGAGCGCAGCCACCGCCTCGCCGTCCACGCCGATGGCAAGAGTGGACTCGATCGGGATGCCGTCGACCGCATCAATGATGAGAGCGCCCAGAACGCCTCGTTGTTTCATCACATCCTGCAACGTCGCGTGGAATGGCGATACACGAATAG
>CAJDWZ010000030.1_pt1 | contig 15224 bp, 15 predicted proteins | sample 7391701 | NCBI WGS metagenome assembly CAJDWZ01 (sample SAMEA7055744, study PRJEB34461) | soil metagenome | biome: terrestrial ecosystem; feature: Peninsula; material: soil | place: Antarctica | collected 2016
AACGTGTCGCTCTGCACCCAGTTCAGCGGCATGGTCGAGGTGATCGCAGGGAGTACCGTGAGCCCTCGAATAGTCCTTCTCTGCGAACGCTGACGGCGCTTCAACCGCCGTTCACTTCCTGCTCAGAAGGAGATGCCGGCAGCAACGCCGAGCACGAGTCCGACCAGCGATCCCTTCCAGAACAGGTCGCGGCGCCAGAATGGACGACGCGGCTCTTCCACTAGCACCACGTGATCACCGGTAAGAAAGGTGGTCTGCCCGGTGACCAGGGCCGTGGCGCGGTCCCGCGTCACTTCGACCACCCGGAAGCGGGCAACGAGCGCATCGCGCTGGCGCGGATCGACGGCGATTCCTGACTGTCCCGGGCGGATCCAGTTCGCGTTCCCGACGCGGAATACGAAAGTGCTGTCGGCCACGCTATCTACGAAGAAGCGCGCGGTACGCTGCTGCGCTTCTGCCGGCGCAGCACTGATGGCCACAATAATCAGCGAACTGATGCCGGCGATGACCAGTGAACGGCAACGCCGCCAGACATCCTGGACGGGCAGCATCTCAGCCGAAGAATGATTGCAGGAGTCGCTTGATATCATTGAACATGACGAAGGCGAAGAGCAGCCCGATCGCAACCAACCCGATCCTCATGATCGCTTCCCGGGTGCGCATACTGAACGGACTTCCCTTCACCGACTCCGCAACATTCATCAGAATCTGTCCGCCGTCGAGTATCGGTATCGGCAACAGGTTCAGGATCGCGATGTTGATGCTGAGGAAGGCGAGTAACCCGAACAGGGGCTCGAGTCCGCCACGCGCCGCCTCCACCGACACCTGGGCGATGGCAATCGGGCCGCCCAGGTTGTTCACCGAGACAGCGCCGCTGAAGAGTCCCTTGACGATGCCGACCACTGCTACCGCCATCCCCCAACTCACTTCCCAGCCGCGGGTCACGGCCTCGCCGAGGGCGACCGGTGTCCGAACGATCGTGCCTGTTGGTGCGGCTCCGATGCGGCCGACGGTATCCATCGCTCCGGAGACCGGATTAGGTTCGGCCGTCGGCTCCGGACGCACTTCGATACGAATCGGTGAACCGCCCCGGCTGATGTCGAGAGCAATGGTGCGGCCGGACGCGGCCCCGACCAGTTCCACGACCTCGTTCCACCTGGTTACCGGTGCGCCGTCCACGGCTACGACACTGTCGCCGGCCTGGATGCCGGCTGCCTGCGCAGGGCGATCGGTCAGGACGGAGTCGATGACCGCCGGACGGTATCCGGTGCCGTAATAGGCAATGGTGCCTGTTGCGACAACCAGGGTGAGGAGGGCGTTCATCGTAACGCCGGCGAGCAGAATGAACAGCCGAGCCGGCAGCGGCTTCGACTCGAACCAGCGGTGGGGAGGAACTGGCTTCGGGCCGAAGGGATACATCGCCTCCGGGTCATAATCCTCCGGACGCAACCCATCGGCTATCTGCTCATCGGCCAGCCCTGGACTGGAACTGGCGCCGACGGTGGGTATGTCGGGCGGTGTCTCTCCACCGCCCTCCAAAAGCGCCATTGTCTCGTCGTCGCGAGACGCCATCCTCACATAGCCGCCCAGAGGAAGCAGGGCGATGACGTACTCCGTTTCTCCCCACCGCTTCTTCAGCAAGGCGGGTCCGAAGCCGATGGAAAAGCGCGGCGCATACACGCCAACTGCCTTGGCGGCCAGGAAATGCCCGAGTTCGTGGACGAAGACTACCAGTCCGAAAACGATGATCGGGGCGAGCCAGGTCAGCATGGGTGCAGATTGCTCACATGGCGCCGCGCGGCCGCGTCAGCGGTCAACAGCGCCTCTCGGGTATCGCCGGGTGAATCGGCTAGGCTGGCGAGCGCGCTTTCAATCGCTCGTGGAATGTCTGCAAAGTTGAGACGGCCGGCAAGGAAGTGGGCTACGGCCTCCTCATTGGCGGCATTGAACACTGCCGGCGCAGCGCCTCCCTGGCGTCCTGCCTGCACACCCAGAGACAGCGCCGGAAAGGCATCCGAGCGTACCGGCTCGAAGGTTAGCGGCGAGACTTCGACCGGGTTAAAAGGCGGGATGCCGGTGTCGTGAACTCGATCAGGATGGGTCAGTGCATACAGTACTGGCAATTCCATGCTCGGCACGCCCATCTGTGCCAGCACGCTACCATCGACGAACTCCACGAACGAGTGCACCACGCTCTGTGGATGCACGACGACCTCGATCTGGTCGAACGGAATGCCGAAGAGGAAGTGCGCTTCGATCACTTCGAGCGCCTTGTTGGCGAGGGTCGCGCTGTCGATTGTGATCTTACGGCCCATGCGCCAGGTAGGATGCTGGAGGGCATCGGCGACCGTCGCTCGGTGGATGCGCTCGGTCGGCCAGTCCCGGAACGGACCGCCGGACGCCGTGAGGATGACTCGTCGCACCTCATGAGCAGGCCGTCCAGCAATGCACTGCAGAATCGCCGAGTGCTCGCTATCCACGGGGACGATCTCGCCGCCACCTCGGGCCGCCGCCTCGGCGGCCAAATGGCCAGCCATGACGAGCGTCTCCTTGTTAGCCAGCGCCACCCGCTTACCGGCTTCCAATGCCGCGAGAGTGGCGTCCAGTCCGGCAGCGCCCACGACTGCATTGATAACAATATCGACGTCGTCGCGGGTGGCAGCATCCACCAGGCAGGCGGTTCCGTTGGCCCATGAATCATGTGCCGCCGTGCCTGACGGTGACGACGCCGGAATGCACGGATCGGGCGCCACACAACCCACGAAGGCCGGCTGGAACTGGTTCGCCTGCTCGCGGAGGAGAGCGGCGTTGCTGTTGGCGGTTATGGCAACCACGCGGAAGCGCTCACGCTGTCGGTCGAGCACCGTCAGAGCCGTCGTTCCTACCGATCCCGTCGAGCCCAGGATGGCGACGCCGGTACGGCCATGGTTCATCGCGGAACCGCGTCCAGCAGGCGCAGTTGGTCGAGGAGCAGGAAGGCGACCGGGAGAACGAAGAGCAGACTGTCGATTCGGTCGAGCACGCCGCCGTGTCCTGGGATGAGCTTGGAACTGTCCTTCACACCGGCCTCGCGCTTGAACAGCGATTCGGCCAGGTCACCTAATTGAGCCGCCGCACTTATCACCAATCCGAAGAAAATTATGGCGAGGGGCGTGAGCGAGAGGTGGGCGACAGGCCGGAGGACGAATGCGACGTAGAGCCAGGCGACGAGCACGGTGGCGGCGAGCCCCCCAATGGAGCCCTCAACAGTCTTCCCCGGGCTCACTGACGGGATGAGCTTGTGGCGACCGATTGCCCGACCCACGAAGTACGCCCCGATGTCCGACGCCCAGGTGAGGACCATAGGAAAGAGCAGGAGAGCGGTGCCGGCGGCGGCATCCACCGTCCAGCGATGGTAGCGCAGTCCGTAAGCAAAGCTGAGCGCTCCTGCTGTGTACAGAACGCCGAAGACGGTTACAGACACCGCCGCCAGGGGCCGGCCGTCCACGCCACGTTGCCAGATGGCGAGAACGACGAGGGCGATCATTATCACCGCCATCACGCTCAGTGGAACGGCGAAGATCCCTTCGTACCAGGCCTGTACAGCAAGAGGTAGTGCGGCGGCGAGCCCTATGCCGACCGCCAGGGGTCGCGTGCCGCCCGCCTCCGCCATGCGGTAAAGCTCCCAGGCGGCAAGCGCCGATACAATACCTAGGGCCCCACCCAGAGCGCCTCCGCCGATGTACACCGCGCCGAGCACCAGTGGAATGGCTACCACCGATACGATTACCCGCTTTGCCAGTTCTCCCACGGGCGCCCTCAGGCCGACACGCGGCCGAAACGTCGGTCGCGCCGCTGGTACTCGAGCAGCCCATCAAAGAGCTGCTGGCGCCCGAAGTCGGGCCACAACACAGGGGAGATGACGAGTTCGGTGTAGGCTAGCTGCCAGAGGAGAAAGTTACTGATACGCTGCTCGCCGGATGTACGTATGAGGAGATCAGGATCGGGACAGCCAGCCGTATAGAGCCGTGCACAGATCGCGTCCTCGTCGATCGCATCGGCAGACAGGCGCCCTTCCACGACGTCGCAAGCAACCCGTCTCGCTGCCTCCACCAGCTCGGCACGACCCCCGTAGGAGATGAACAGGTTGAGGACGAGCCGGTCGTTGCTGGCCGTACACTCCACCACGTGGGCCACGGCTGCCGCTGCCGTCGGCGATAGTCGCTGGAGGTCGCCCAGCACCCGCACCCGCACGCCTCGCTCGGCTAGTTCGCGGGTCTCGCGGGCGATGTACTCCTCCAGCAGATGCATGAGAGCCGAGACCTCCGCCGGCGGCCGTTGCCAGTTCTCCTGCGAGAAGGCAAACAACGAGAGCACCTTCACGCCCGCCTCAATGGCGCCCTCGACAACTTCACGGACCGCCTTCATTCCGGCACGATGGCCGAACGCACGTGGAAGGAGGCGCTCACGCGCCCATCTCCCATTGCCGTCCATGATAATCGCCACGTGACAGGGAGCAGCATCCGCTTGGAGTTGTGCGGGAGGGACCACGAGCGTCGGCAGAGGAAGCACGGTGGCTCCTATACTTCCATGATCTCGGCTTCCTTGGCCTTCACGAGCTCGTCGAGCCGGGCCATGAAGTCGTCATGTGCCTTCTGGAGGTCCTTCTCGGCGTTCTTCTTCTCGTCCTCGGAGACGCCATCCAGCTTCTTCAGCCGATCACGGCCGTCGGCGCGCACCTGACGGACGGCGATACGGCCATCCTCCGCGTACTTGTGCGTCTGCTTAACGAGATCCTTGCGCCGTTCTTCGTTGAGCGATGGCAGCGGCACGCGGATGACTCCGCCCATATTGGACGGCTCGAGGCCGATATCCGCATCGCGGATGGCCTTTTCCACCGCCTTCGCCTGTCCCTTGTCGTAAGGCGTTACGATAATCAGACGCGGCTCCGGCGCCGCAACGCTGGCGACCTGGTTGAGCTGCATCTGCTGACCGTACATCTCCACGCGAACGGAATCCAGCATGCTGGCGGACGCCTTGCCCGCGCGCACCGTGGCGAACTCGCGACGGGTGCTATCCAGCGCCTTCTCCATGCTGGTACGAGCGTTCTGCAATATCTGCGGAATCATGCTCACTGGACCAGGGTACCGACCCGCTCTCCGCGCAACGCGCTCGCAACGGCGCCAGGTCTATTGATGTTCAGAACCACCACGGGGAGCTTGTTCTCCTTGCACAGCGTGATGGCCGTCTGGTCCATCACGCCCAGCTCCTCCAGCATCACGTCACGGTAACTCACCTGCGGATAGAAGACTGCATCCGGGTGCTTCTTTGGATCCGCCGAGTAAACGCCATCCACGCTCGTCGCCTTGATGATGACGTCGGCCTTGATCTGAATGGCCCTGAGGGCGGCTGCGGTGTCGGTGGAAAAGTACGGGTTCCCCGTGCCCGCCGCAAAGATTACGGTGCGGCCCTTCTCGAAATGACGTAGGGCACGGCGGCGGATATACGGTTCCGCCACCTCTTCCATCCTTATCGCCGTCATCACCCGCGTGTCCACGCCCTGACGCTCCAGGACGTCCTGTACAGCGAGAGCATTGATGACCGTGCCGAGCATGCCCATGTAGTCGGCCGCCACGCGATCCATTCCAAGGAGCGATATCTGGGAACCGCGGACGATGTTTCCGCCCCCGATCACCAACCCAACCTCGGCACCCATTTCCACGACATCGCGAATCTCTCCGGCGAGTCGGCTGATGGTGTCGAAATCGAATACGTGTCCCTTCTCTCCGGCCAGCGCCTCACCGGAGAGCTTGAGGAGAATGCGACGATACGTCAGCGCCGGCACGGGGCCGCTCACGCCTCACCGAGCTGATAGCGAACGAAGCGCCTGACGTGGACGTGTTCGCCGAGCCTCGCCGAGGTCTCCTTGACCAAATCGCCCACGCTCTTCTTCGGCTCGCGGACCCACGCCTGATGCATCAGAGCGACGTCCTTGTAATAGGCCTCAACCTTACCGTCGACGATCTTCTCGATGAGGTTCTCGGGCTTGCCTGCGGCGCGTACCTGCTCGGTGAAGATCGCCCGCTCATGCTCGACGGTGTCCGAAGGCACGCTGTCCTTGTCCACTCCCAGCGGGGAGGCGGCCGCGATGTGTTCGGCGATGAGGCGGCCGAGTTCCTTGAATTCGTCGGTACGGGCAACGAAGTCGGTCTCGCAGGCCAGTTCCACGAGGACGGCGATCTTGTTGTTGTGGTGGATATAGGTGCCGATGAGACCCTCAGTCGTCTCCTTGCCGGCACGCTTCTCCGCCTTTGCGATTCCCTTCGTACGCAGGTAGTCGACCGCCTTGTCGATGTTACCGTCGTTGTCCTGAAGGGCTCGCTTACAATCCATCATGCCGGCACCGGTGCGCTGGCGCAGCTCCTGGACGTCCTTTGCCGTGAAGCTCATCGTATCGTTCCGTCGGTTCAGTTGCGTGAGAACGCCGCCGGCGGTGTTCGCCGACGGCGTATCAAGTGTACAGTGCCCAACGGGCGGGCACTAGCCGGGGCGGCCAGGCCGCCCCGATGATCACTCGGAAGCGTCGCTGGCCGGAGTCTCGGCCGGAGTGGCCGCGGGAGCACTGGCTTCCGGGGCCGGAGCGGCCGCGGGAGCACTGGCTTCCGGGGCCGGAGCGGCCGCAGGAGCACTGGCTTCCGGAGCCGGAGTGGCCTCAGGAGCACTGGCTTCCGGGGCCGGAGTGGCCGCGGGAGCACTGGCTTCCGGGGCCGGAGCGGAACTGGTTGCTGCGCTTTCGCTGCCGGCAGCTAGTGCCTCCGGAGCGGCGGCCTCGCCGCCCTCGACACCGACGGACGCTTCAGCGCCTTCCGCACCCTCGGCACCGTCAGCACCACGACGGAGAGCGGCGATCGCTTCCGGCTTGGCACGACGACGACGCGGGCGGCGGCGGCGCTTCTTGTCGTCACCCTCGACCTCGGCAGCACCACGATCGGAGCTGTAGGTGTAAGACTCGCCTTCCTCGGCATCTTCGCGAGTCGGCGCCTCGTGGCGCGCCTCGATGATGGTGTCAGCGATGGCGTGCGTAATCAGCTCCACCGACCGGATGGCGTCATCGTTGCCGGCGATCGGCACAGTGATCAGGTCCGGGTCGGCATTCGTATCGACAATTGCGACGATCGGGATTCCCAGCTTGTTGGCCTCGCTGACGGCGATCCGCTCCTTCTTGGAGTCGACCACGATCATCAGGCCGGGAAGGCGCGTGAGATTCTTGATGCCGGAGAGGTTCTTGGAAAGCTTGTCGCGCTGACGGCCGAGCATCAGGCGCTCCTTCTTCGTGTAGTTCGAGAAGTCGCCGCCCTCCTCGCTACCGCTCTCCAGCTCCTTGAGCCGGCGGAGCTGCTTCTTCACGGTCTGGAAGTTGGTCATCAGACCACCGAGCCAGCGCTCCGTGATGAACATGGCGCCGCAGCGCTCTGCCTCTTCCTGGACGATCGCCGCGAGCTGGCGCTTGGTGCAAACGAAGAGCACGCTCTCGCCGCGCAACACGACCTCACGGACAAGCTTCTGCGCCAGCTCGAGCTGGCGGAGCGTCTTGTTGAGGTCGATGATGTGGATCCCGTTGCGCTCCGCGAAGATGAAGCGGCGCATCTTGGGGTTCCAGCGACGGGTCTGGTGTCCGAAGTGGACTCCAGCCTTGAGGAGATCGTCGATATCGGGCTGTGCCATTTGTCCTTGCTGCCGTGACTGAGGGTTGGTTCTGCCGCATCCGTCGCCGCCCGGCGCTACCGACCCTGGGTCGGCACCCGCGCGCGAGCTCGAGATACGTGAGTGATTTGGGACCGTTGGGCGGCGCGGCACGCCGGGAGCATTGCTGCCCGGACGACCGCGCCACTCGAGGACGGCCTAGCGCTTGGAGAACTGGAAGCGCTTACGAGCCTTGGGACGGCCTGGCTTCTTGCGCTCCACCTTACGTGCGTCGCGCGTGAGGAGACCGAGTTCGCGGAGCTTGTGGCGCTGACCCTCATCGAGCTTGACGAGAGCGCGCGCGACAGCCAGACGAAGAGCACCGGCCTGGCCAGAGACGCCGCCGCCGGAGATGTGAGCCATTACGTCGAACTGACCGAGCGTGTCAGTAGCCTGGAAGGGCTGCTGGATCGTCGAGACCAAAGTCGGGCGCGGGAAGTAATCGCCGAGCGTACGCCCGTTGATGTCCCACTTGCCGGAGCCTGCCTTCAGATAGACGCGACAGACCGCTTCCTTGCGGCGTCCGACGGTGTGAATGGTGCCGTTGTCCGCCATATTACCTGGCCTCGCTCTTCGGGAAGGTCATGACCTGGGGCTGCTGCGCGATGTGTGGATGCTCGGCGCCAGCGTAGACGCGAAGCTTCCGGCGCAGAGTCGTGCGGGCGAGAGTCGTCTTCGGAAGCATGCCGAAGACTGCCTTCTCGATGATCCGCTCGGGATGCTTGGTCAGCATCGTTGCGAACGGCGTGAACCGCTCGTGTCCCATGTAGCCGGTATGACGGAAGTACTGCTTCTGCTCCGCCTTGCGGCCGGTGACCTTCACCTTGGAAGCATTGATTACGATGACGTGGTCGCCCGTGTCCATGTGGGGCGTGAACATCGGCTTGTGCTTGCCACGCAGGATCATCGCGATCTGCGTTGCAAGTCGACCGAGGACCATGCCCTCGGCATCGACCACATACCACTTGTGCTCGATGTCCGCGGGAGTCGCGCTGTAGGTTTTCATTAAGTTCCAGGGGCCCAACATCAGATGGGTACTACGCCTCACCGGTGCGTAGTGCAACCCGGGTCTCGGCCGCCATTGAAGGCAGTTTTGGACAGACCTGGAAAATAAGACAACACCTTGCATGCTGTCAACTTGTGGACGATGCCGGCATCGAGCCGGATCTGGCTGATTGCCTCTATCAGGCCAGCTCGACTATTACGGCGCCCCTCTCGACAGCGCTGCCCACCTCGGCGTTGATCCGAGTCACGGTGCCGGCGGACGTGGTCCGGAGTTCGTTCTCCATTTTCATGGCCTCCATCACGACGATGGCCTGCCCTGCCACCACCTCGTCGCCTACGGCTACCTCGATCCGGACGATGAGCCCCGGCATAGGCGCCACCAACGGAGCGGGTCCGCCCGCCTCCGCCCTCGCCGCGCTCAGGTCACGGATCGCCCGCCGCCGCTCATCCAGCGCCTCCACATCGTAGCGCCAGCCGTCTACCCAGAGAGTGTAGGATCCACGCTCCCCGGTACGACGCGCGATAACTCGGTGAACGGTATCGCCAATCGTCACCAGCCGTACTGGAGTACCAGCGACCTCCACCAGCCGCGCTTCGACATCGGCTCCGTCCACCACCGCCCGGCTGCCGTTCAGCTCCACGTTCACACGCTCGGCACCCATATCCACGATGTACTTCACCTGTCCTCCGGTATCAGTTCGCACACGCTCTCCACGTGCGCCGTTTGCGGGAACATGTCGAAACAGCGCAGACTGGCCACTCGATAGCCCGGAAGCCGTGCAACGTCGCGAGCCAGCGTCGCCGGGTTGCAGCTCACATAGAAGAGCGCTCGTGGCGGGCGGGTGTTGAGCGCCGCCGTCACTCGCTCGTCCACTCCGCCTCGCGGCGGATTAAGGATGACGACATCTGCCGGCAACTGCTCGGCCAGCACATCCTCCACTCGTGCGGTAAGCACCTTCGACGGCGCCGTCAGTCGGCTGGCCGCCCAGGCGCTGGCCTCGTCATCCAGCTCGATCGCCGTCACCTGTATCCCGGCCGCGGCCAGGGCGACCGCATGATCGCCCGCGCCGGCGTAGGCGTCCACCACCGTGCCCGGAGAGTGGGTGAGCACGCGACCGCGTAGATAGTCATCCACCTCGCCGGCCACCTCGGGGTTTACCTGTGCGAAGCTGGCGCCCGGCTCGGCTGAGGTGCGACGATCATGCAACAGCCTGCGCGGCGATCCTTCTGGCTTCCACCAGAGTGCGGCGAGAGACGGTACCGAATCGAAGAACCGCTTCGCACCCGGCCACTTCCGACCGCCCTCGAGAACGAAGGACGCACCGTCGCCCAGAAGACGAACGGCTCCTCGTAGTGATGGAACGGCGGGAAAGAGTGGGGCCTGCTCAAGGAGCTCGCGCCAGATCTCGACGACCCGCTGCTCGGTGATCGGACAGTCGGCGAGCGGGAATACTCGACCTGGCGAGTCATACGGATGCAGTCCGGCCACCCATCCCTGTGGTCGGCGACGGAGGGCGAGCGTCAGCTTACGCCGGTAACGCCACTGCTTCGGTGCGGCTACGACTTCCGGCGGTGACGTTTCGCGACGGCCGATGCGGCTCATGGCGTCAGCCACCAGTCGCGACTTCGCCAGAAGCTGCGAGTCGTAACTCAGGTGCTGGATCTGACAGCCACCACAGTTATCCGCCACGTAGTGCGGGCAGGCTGGCTCGACCCGGCACGATGAGGGCTGATCGAGCGACAGCAACTGCCCGCGTGCCAGCCGTCCGCGAACGGTGAACTCGATCTGGGCGACGTCGCCCGGAGCGGTGCGCGGCACGAACACCACGAGCCCATCAGCACGGGCCACGCCGTCGCCTCCGGCGGCGATGGAGTCGATCTCAACGCGCGCTCTCTCGGTCATCAGCGACGTAGCCCGGCCAGTCGGGCCGCTCGCGCCCACTCGCTCGGAACCGCCCCGTCGCCAGAGCCTGCCGGGGAGGCAGCGCCGCCGGTGACGGCGACCTTGGGCCGCACGCGCTCAGAGTCGGCGAGGAGAGCCGCGGCTATCGCCGCAATGCGCACTCCATCTGCCGGGGGGGGAGCCTGAGTGAGCGCGTCCAGATTCCGTTCGAGCCACTGGATGGAGATGTCACCCGAGCGGTAGTCAGGATTCTCCATCACACGCAGATGGAAATCGCGTGATGTGTCCACTCCTTCGATGGTGAGTTCCAGAAGGGCGCGATGCATCCGCTCGATCGCCTGCTCACGGGTGCGTGCGTGCACGATCAGCTTGGCGAGCATGGGGTCATAGAACAGTCCCACCTCACTGCCGGTTTCGATCCCGCCATCCCACCGCACTCCCGGGCCGCTGGGGAGGTGGAGATAGGTCACCCGGCCCGTGCTGGGGAGGAAGCCGTTGGCCGGGTCCTCGCTGGTGATGCGGCATTCTATGGCCCAGCCATTGGGCGTGAGTTCATCCTGCCGGAACGGTAGCCGCTCCCCGGCGGCGATGCGGATCTGCCACTGGACCAGATCTAACCCCATCACCAGTTCGGTGACCGGGTGCTCAACCTGGATACGAGTGTTCATCTCCAGGAAGTAGAACTCGCCGTTGCTATCGAGTAGGAACTCGCAGGTGCCGGCGTTCACGTAACCGGCAGCACGAGCGGCGGCGACCGCCGTCTCTCCCATGCGCCTTCTCAGCTCAGAATCGACGGCTACGCTAGGCGCTTCCTCGATCATCTTCTGGTGACGGCGCTGGATCGAGCACTCGCGTTCACCAAGGTGAAGGACGTTGCCGTGTAGATCGGCCAGCAGCTGTATCTCGACGTGTCGCGGGCCCTCGATGTACTTCTCCACGTAGACCGCATCGTCGCCGAAAGCGCTGCGCGCCTCACGCCTGGCGGAGTCCAGCGCACCATCCATATCGGCCGCGTCTCGGACGATGCGCATCCCCTTCCCTCCCCCTCCCGCGGAAGCCTTGAGCAGCACTGGATAGCCGAAACGGTCGGCAATCGACCGCGCTTCGTCGGCATCGGCGAGCGCCTCCTGGGTCCCCGGTACCACCGGCACTCCAGCGTCCAGCGCGAGCTGTCGCGCAGCGGTCTTGCTTCCCATCGCCGCGATAGCACTGGCCGGCGGCCCGATGAACACCAGTCCGGCGTCCGTGACGGCGCTGGCAAACCACTCGCGTTCGGCGAGGAAGCCGTAGCCCGGATGAATTGCCTGGGCGCCAAGTCGGATGGCGACCTCGATCAGCCGGTCACCCAGCAGGTAACTCTCTGCTGACGGCGCGGGCCCGATGCAGACTGCCTCGTCCGCCTCGCGCACGTGCGGCGCCCCGGCGTCGGCCTCCGAATAGACAGCAACCGAGCGCACACCGAGTTCGCGGCAGGCGCGCACGATGCGGAGCGCTATCTCGCCTCGATTGGCGATCAGGATCTTCTCAAACATCTCCAACTCCGTGGGATGCGGCCAGAACGATATGAGGCATGCGCCGTCAGAGGGGGATGTTGCCGTGCTTGCGCGGAGGGTTCTGATCGCGCTTGCCCTGCAGCGTGTCCAGCGCGTCTATCAACCGCGGACGGGTGTCGGACGGATCGATGATGTCGTCCAGGTAGCCGCGTCCCGCGGCGATGTAGGGGTGGGCGAACTTCAGCCTGTATTCCTCGATGCGGGCGTCGGTCGCCGCCACTGGATCGGCGGACTCGGCTATCTCCTTTCGATAGAGGATCTCCACTGCCCCCTTGGGCCCCATCACGGCGATCTCGGCGCTTGGCCACGCGACGTTGTAGTCGCCGCGGATGTGCTTGGAACTCATCACATCGTACGCGCCACCATACGCCTTCCTGGTGATGACGGTGAGCTTGGGGACCGTGGCCTCAGCATAGGCAAAGAGCAACTTCGCCCCATGCTTTATGATCCCACCGTGCTCCTGCGACAACCCTGGCAGGAAACCGGGCACGTCCTCGAAGGTGACGAGCGGGATGTTGAATGCATCGCAGAAGCGGATGAAGCGAGCTGCCTTCACCGACGCATTGATGTCCAGCACTCCCGCCAGCACCGCCGGTTGGTTGGCAACGATGCCAACGCTGTAGCCGCCGAGATGCGCGAACCCGCAGAGGATGTTGCCGCCGAAGTCAGGCTGCACCTCGTAAAGCTCTCCGTCATCCACCACCCGCCGTAACACATCGCGCATGTCGTACGGCTTATTCGGATTCTCCGGCACGACATCGCGGAGCGAGTCGTCGCGCCGATCGCGGGGGTCAGTGCCACGGCCGCGCGGCGGGGAATCGACGTTGTTGGACGGTACGTAGCGGAAGAGTTCGCGAATGGCTTCCAGGCAGGCCAACTCGGAATCGTGCGTGAAGTGCGAGACACCGGAAACAGATGCGTGGGTGTCCGCTCCGCCCAACTGCTCCATCGTCACGTCCTCGTGCGTCACCGTCTTCACGACGTTCGGGCCGGTGACGAACATGTAGCTCGTGCCGCGGACCATGTAGGTGAAGTCGGTGATAGCGGGCGAGTAGACCGCACCGCCCGCGCAGGGGCCGAGGATCGCCGAGATCTGCGGAACCACGCCGGACGCCATGACGTTGCGTAGAAAGATGTCGGCGTAGCCGCCTAGCGATACCACGCCCTCCTGAATGCGGGCGCCGCCGGAGTCGTTCAGGCCGATGACCGGCGCGCCGTTGCGCACGGCGAGGTCCATCACCTTGCAGATCTTGGCGGCGAACGACTCGGAGAGCGACCCGCCGTAGACGGTGAAGTCCTGGGAGAAGACGTAGACTATCCGGCCTTCTATGCGGCCGTAGCCCGTCACCACGCCGTCGCCGTAAATGGGCGCCTGCCCTTCCTGCAGACTCCGGCTGACGACGAAGCGATCGATCTCGACGAAGGAGCCCTCGTCGAGCAGGATGTCGAGGCGCTCGCGGGCGGAGAGCTTCCCCTTATCGTGTTGTGCCTTGAGACGGGCGACACCACCGCCCAGCTCCGCCTCGGCGCGTCGGCGCTCGAGGAGCGCCAGTTTCTCGGTCATGGACATGGGCGGGAAGCTACATGGCGCCCGCGGGGGATGGGAGCCCGAGCTCCGGATGGATTTCAGGATGTACGCTCACTGAAGGTGATTTCGCCGGGCATGAGCCCATAACGCACCGCCGCCCGGTCGACGTGAAGTCGACCGGGCGGCGGTGGCGTTCAGGGTGCGGCTACGCTCAGAGCGTCTCCGCCTCACTTTCAGCAGGCTGCTCCGCATCTTCCGACGAAGCGGCCTCTCCATCTTCCGGAGCGCTCTTCGATTCCGATGCGTCATCGGCCTTGGGGGCGTCAGCTTCGGCCTTAGGAGCGTCAGCTTCAGCCTTCGGGGCGTCAGCATCGGCCTTCGGGGCGTCAGCATCGGCCTTAGGAGCGTCGGCCTCGGCCTTCGGGGCGTCAGCTTCAGCCTTCGGGGCGTCAGCATCGGGCTCCGCAGCATCAGCCTCGGCCTTTGGTGCATCAGCCTCGGCCTTCGGTGTGGCGACCTCGTCATCGGCATCAATGTCTTCCGACGGGTGCACCGTGGGCGGGGTCTCCGGCCGCGGCGGCTGCTCTTCCGGGATGCTCGTGACGGTGAGGACGATACGGCGGTGGATTGGATCCACCTCAAGGACGCGCATGTCGAGGTTCATCCCCTCGTACACGACATCGGCCGGACTGGCCACCTGCCCACCCTGGGCGAGCTGGCTAACCGGAACGAAGCCCTCGATGTCGTTGCCCATGTCGACCACGACACCCTTATCCATCAGGCGCACGACCGATCCGCGCAGCTCCGTGCCTACCGGGAGAGTCTCCCCGATGTGCAGCCACGGATCCTCGTCAGCCTGCTTGAGGCCGAGCGAGATGCGCTTGTTGTCGGCATCGATGTTGAGGATCACCACGTCCACCGTGTCGCCCTTCTTCACCACTTCCGACGGGTGCTGGACGCGCTTGGTCCAGGACATATCGGAGATGTGGATGAGGCCGTCGATGCCCGGCTCGATCTCCACAAAGGCGCCGAAGCTCGTGAGGTTGCGGACCTTGCCGGAGATGCGCGTGCCCACCGGGTACTTCAGCGGCAGCACCATCCACGGATCCTGCTCGGTCTGCTTCATACCGAGCGAGATCTTCTCCTCTTCCTGATCCACCTTCAGCACCACTGCCTCGATCGCCTCACCAATGGAGACGAGCTTGGACGGATGGCGGACGTTGCGCGTCCAGCTCATCTCGCTGATGTGGACGAGGCCTTCGATGCCCGGCTCGAGCTCGATGAAGGCGCCGTAGTTGGTGATTGAGACGACCTTGCCGGTAACACGCGTACCGACCGGGTACTTCTCGGCCACGTCCTTCCACGGGTAGGCCTGGAGCTGCTTGAGGCCGAGCGAGATGCGCTCGCGCTCCCAATCGATGTCCAGAACCTTGACCTCCAACTCCTGCCCGATCTGCACCATCTCCGACGGGTGGGAGATACGTCCCCACGACATGTCGGTGATATGGAGCAG
>CAJDWZ010000031.1_pt1 | contig 15204 bp, 11 predicted proteins | sample 7391701 | NCBI WGS metagenome assembly CAJDWZ01 (sample SAMEA7055744, study PRJEB34461) | soil metagenome | biome: terrestrial ecosystem; feature: Peninsula; material: soil | place: Antarctica | collected 2016
CCGCCGCGCCCACGTGTCGTGCACGCACGGGCGTACCGCCGGAGCGTGGTGCGGCGCGGCGCTTCTGTCAGGGTACGAACGGGAGTGGTGGAAGAGGATGCTGCGGTCATGGTACACCTCCGGGTGACGCTCATCCGACCGTCATTCAGCGCGGGAGGACAGCCCGTTTGATGAAGGTCAGGATGCGCGGTACGTGCGTCGAGTAGCTAGTCGCCGTGTGCGGCCAGTCTCGAGGCACGCGCATCGTACGACTCCCGTCAGTTGCCGCCGCCATCGTAATGTCGCCAGTCGGTGCATCGCCACTCCGTAGCCGTTGTCGCCCCGAACATCCGGTCGGGGCGTCAGCGCACCGTCAGCGGCGGCCGCCCGCTCCCCACCAGCCGTCAGCTCGCATGACCCGCCACCCTACGGAGGACCGCCATGCCGTCAGTCAGCTCCCTTACCGTCGCTACCGGAGCCGCGCTTCAGTCGGTTCAGCACTGTCCGTACATCCCCAACGCCGAACAGCGTCGCCAGACCCAGATAGGCGACCCCGAAGACCGAGAGGGCGGCGATGGCTATCAGTGCCACGTGTCGATCACCGACGAGGATGCGCATCCCCCAACCCAGTGCCGCCGCGGTGGCTGCCAGTGCCCAAAGACGGAGCAGCGGTTGCCAGTCAAGTCGCGAGCGGCCGGCACGCCGTTCGAAGGCCCGACGGAGGAGAAAGAGCTCGACCCAACCGGCGATTCCCGCCGATACCGTGAGCCCGGCCGCTCCCCAGAGTGGATTTATCCCGAGAATTCCCGGGAGGAGCAGTGCTGCCGGCACGCCCAACGCGGCTACGAGAACGAGCCTGGTAGTCGCGTAGCGTAGCGGCGTGCGGGTGTCCCGCAGGGCGTAAAATGCCGAGTTGTAGAGCCGGGCCAGAGTCGTAGCGAGAAGACCCACAGCCGATCCGGCCAGGATCCCCCAGACGTAGATGGAGTCCCCGCTGGTGAACCGTCCACCCTGGAGGAGGAGGCCGGCAATCAGGTCGCCGAACGCCAGGAAGGCGACTGCCGACGGCACGACCAGAAAGGCGACACGCTGGAGCCCCTTCACCAGCCTCGATCGCAGTTCCTCGGGGACCTCTGTGCCGTCGCCGCTAACGCTCGACATCGCCGGCAACTCGGCCGCCGACACGCTCATCCCGAACAGGCTCACCGGAAGGAGGTAGATCATCTGCGCGTTGGTCAGTCCGGCCGCGGCACCGGCGGGGAGCCAACTGGCGATGGTCAGGTCCACCCAACCGCTGATCTGCACGGCACCCCGGCCCAGTAGCACCGGGCCGAAGTTGCGCAGTATAGTGCGCACGTGCGGCGAGCCTCGTCCCAGTGACAGACGGAGCCCGCGAGCCAGTCGCAGCACGACGGGAAGCTGGACCGTGAACTGGAGCGCCGCACCCACCACCGCGCCCCACGAGGCAATGCGGGCTATCCGCGGAAGCTCCTCGGCCATCGGCACCCTCAACCCGCCACCAGCGTAGATGAGGGCGACGATGATCGCCACGTTCATCAGCACCGGCGCGCTGTACGAGAGCAGGAAGCGTCCATGGCTGTTCAGTACTCCCAGGCACCACGCCGAGAGCACCAGCAGTCCAACCGACGGGAAGAAGATCCGCACCAGCTGTATCGTCAGCGCTCGCTTCTCGCCGCTAAAGCCGGATGCCAGCGCGGAGACGAGCACCGGCGTGAAGAGCACCCCGGCCATTACGAGCAGGGCTATGACGAGGGCGAGGAGGGCGAACACCGCGCCCGCGGTGCGATCCGCCTCCTCGCCCTCGCCGCGTCCGAGCAGCCCCGCGTAGACAGGGATGAAGGACGCCGATAGTACACCCTCGCCGAACAGATTCTGCAACATGTTCGGAATGCGAATGGCGACGCTATACGCGTCGGCCACGTCGCCGAGACCGAGGTAGTAATTGAGGACCTTGCTACGTACGAGCCCGAAGATGCGGGATAGCAGAATCCCCGCGCCGACGAGCAGTGAGTTCCTCACTCGGTGCTCGCGCGCTCCAGAGCTTTCACCCGTGCGTACGGCGGCATGACGCTGTCATCAACCGCCATGCCCATGGCGTGATATCCCTTGTCCACATAGACGGTGCTTCCCGTCATGCCGCTAGCCAGGGGACTGGCGAGGAAGGCGGCCACGCGACCGACTTCCATCGCGTCCAGCGACCCATGGAGCGGCGCATTGGCACCGCAGTACTCCACCATGAAGTCCACGATCCCGATCGCGCTCGCGGCGCGTGAGGCCAGCGGACCGGCGGAGATGGTGTTCACGCGAATACCCCACCTGCGTCCCGCTTCGAAGGCGAGCACGCGTGTGTCGCTCTCCAGGGCAGCCTTCGCCGACGACATACCGCCGCCGTAGCCCAGCACCACCCGCTCTCCAGCCATGTAGGTCAGGGAGAGCACGTTGCCGCCAGGGCGGAGGAGCGGCCCGAGCCGCTGGACCATCGACACGAGCGAGTAGGAACTCACCGCCAGCGCCGCCAGATAGCCGGCGCGACTGGTATCGATGAGCGACTTCCTCACTTCCGGTCCGTTGGCCAGGGAGTGGACTATGATGTCCAGGGGTTTCTCACCGAAGTCGGCGACGAGTCCCTTCGCCACACCATCCACTGAGAAGTCGCCGATGTCCCTGTAGCGCTTGCTCCCACGTACTTCTTCGGGCGCGTCCTCCAGGGTGTCGTAGGCGGCGTCCAGCGGATAGATCTTCTCGAACGAGAGGAGGGAGCCGTCGGGGAGACGGCGCGAATCGTCCATCTTTCCGCGCTCGAGCAGGTTGCGGAGGATGTTCAGCGCGGGCGGCCAGGTGGCCACGCAGACCTGGGCGCCCGCTTCGGCGAGCGCTTTGGCAATGGCGAAGCCGAAGCCGAGGTCGTCAGCAACGCCGGCGACGAGCGCCCGGCGGCCGGTCAGATCGATGGGAAGCATGGCGAACGGTGACGCGAACACGTCGCGGAAGCAAGGGGTTAGACGGGCCGGATCTCGGGAGGGGCAGTGAGCGGCACGGCACATGCGACTCGCATTGTACGGTGACGACCTCACGACTTCCAGCATCGGAAGTGGGCGGCGCCGGCCACCCGTCACTCTCGCGCGCGATCGCGAAACCGGAGGGGCCATGAGAGTGCTCTACGTGGACGACGAGCCAACCATCCGCCGAGCAGTGGAGCTCTGGCTCTCCAGGTACGGGATCCATGTGGTGACTGCGGCGAGCCTCGCCGAGGCGCGCGACCAGTTCGAAAGGCACCGCATAGATGGAGTTTTTCTGGACATCTGGCTGGAAGATGGCAGCGGCTTCGAGCTCTATGACTGGCTTCTTACCGCCTTCCCCGCGCTCGCCGACCGCGTCGCCTTTGTCACCGGCGACATGGTGGGAAGTCCACGCTCGCACAATCGCCTGAGTCGCCTCAATTGCTCGGTTCTGCGGAAACCGTTTGATCTGGATGCGCTCCGCGACGTGGTCGCTCAGTGGGTGCGCGGCGCCGGTCGCGACAGAGCGAATCAACGCGCGGCGGAGCTTTCCGTGGCCTCGGAATGGACTGCCTGCGCAGCGATCCGGGACGATCCCTTGAGCGGCGTGGATGCTCGCTCCAGACGGTCGCGCACTCCGGCCCAGGCGTCATCCAGCGGTACGCGTTCGACGAGGATAAGGGAGCAGCCGACCTCATCCAACTGATGCAGCGCCGCGTAGAGGGCGTGGGCATAAGCGGCTGGATCGGCGGGCATCCGTACCGCGTGGTCGATCTGGCCGGAGAGGGGCGCCAGAAGTAGCGCCCCCACCGGAGTACCGTCCTTCGCCGCGCTTTCGGCCAGCGTCGCCGCGACCTCCCGCTCGTCATCGCCGAACAGGTGCAGGCGGGCTCGCGGCGCATAGTGGCGAGCCGCCATCCCGGGCGACCGGCGTGGCGTCGTGGAATCGCCATCAGCTATACCCGAAGCGACATCCACCCGTCCGATCACTGACCTCAGTGCCGCCACCGAAATAATGCCCGGGCGCAGCAGAAGCGGGATCGGAGCGCAGAGGTCCACGACCGTGCTCTCGATTCCGACCCGCGTCGGCCCACCGTCCAGCACCAACTCCACCCGATCGCCGAGTGCCCGCTCGACGTGTGCGGCGGTGGTGGGCGAGAGCTCCATGTAGCGGTTCGCGCTGGGTGCGGCGATCGGGACACCGGCGGTTCGGAGGAGCGCCCGGGTCACCGGGTGCGACGGCACGCGCAGGGCCACGTCAGGCAAACCGGCGGTGACGACGTCGGGTATGGTGTCGCGCTTGGGCAGGACCAGCGTCAACGGACCCGGCCAGAACGCGGCAGCGAGCAACTCAGCGCTCTCCGGCCAGTGACTGGCGTACTCTCTGGCCGCCGCCGCGTCCAGTACGTGAACGATGAGCGGGTTGAAGTCCGGTCGCCCCTTTGCCGCAAAGATGAGCGCCACCGCCTCCGGATCCAGCGCGTTCGCACCAAGCCCGTAGACAGTCTCGGTGGGAAAGGCGACCAGGCCACCCCGACGGAGGATGCTGGCGGCGTGCGCGAGTAGCTGCGGTCCTGGTGCGGAAGGATCTATCCGGATCGTGGGCATGAACGGAAAGCTACTGTGACCCGATCGGTTCCGTGACCACCCCGCCTGACGACTGCGGTGTATCACGCTGTCGGCGTCTTCGCTGTATCTTCGTGGTATGCATCGCCGAATTCTCCTCGCCGACGCCGACGCTTTTTTCGTTTCGGTCGCCCGCCTGGCCGACCCGGACGGGGCGGGCCGCGCCCGGCTGCTCATAGTCGGTGGACGGTCGGAGGAGCGTGGTGTGGTAACCTCCGCGTCGTATGAGGCGCGTCGCTACGGTGTCCGTTCAGCGATGCCGATGTCGCGCGCCCTGCGGCTCTGTCCGCAGGCTACCGTTGTCCCAGTGCCGATGGGGATGTGTCGCGCCCGCAGCCGCGAGATCCGAGAGGTTCTGGCGCACATGGCGCCAGTGGTGGGCGCGGCGAGCATCGATGAGTGGTACCTGGATCTGAGTGGCACTGAAGTTCTCTACGGGCACGAACCGCTCGCCGATACCGCACATCGCATCCGCACGGCAGTGAGCGAGGCTACCGGGCTCACCGTCTCCATTGGCGGGGGTACCAACCGGCTGGTGGCCAAGCTGGCAGTGGAGCGGGCGAAACCCAAGCCGGATAGCGGTGCGGACGGCGTGCACATCGTACCGCCGGGCGACGAGACGGCCTTCCTGGCCACGATGATGCTTGCCGACCTACCCGGAGTCGGGCCACGATTGCAGGAGAGGCTGCTCGTGGCCGGCCTTCGCACCGTGCCTGACGCCGTAGCCTGCGACATGGCCGCCCTCATTCGTCACACGGGTAGCGAACGTGCCGCGAAGTGGCTTCATGCTCGACTGCGCGGCATCGATGACTCCCCGGTGGAACCGCGCGGGGCGGCGCGTTCCATCAGTCGCGACGAGACGTTTGCTCGCGACCTGCATGACGATGCCGAGTTGGAGCACGAACTCTGGCGGTTACTGTCGCGGGCCGCCGCTGACATGCGCCGCGAGGGACTTCGGGCACGCACGATCACTGTTCGACTGCGCGACGCCGACTTCACCAACCGTCAGGCCAGCCAGACGCTGGGCGGACCGGTGGAGACGGAGCGGGCGATGCAGCCGGTGGCGCTGGCCCTCATGCATCGGCTGCGGCGTTCGCGGCGCGTACCGGCACGGCTACTTGGCGTGGCCCTCTCCGGCTTCGCCAGTGAGGATGCGCACCAGCTCAATCTGTTCGACGAGGATTCACTGCCGCCGCTGGAGACCCCGCGTGATCGTGCGCTGAGCAGAGCGACAGACGCCATCAGGGCTCGCTTCGGATCGACCGCATTGCTTGGCTAGTTGACTTACGAGTGTGGCGCACGCAGATGAATGATGCGGCCAGAGCCCGCTCTTCGTGCGCCATGTCTGCCCCACTGATGACCACCTCTCACCCGATCCATGTCAGAACCAGAATCAGGCGAGGCTGGTAGCGAAGCCGGTAGCGGAGTGCCTGGCAGGCGGAGCGATGACACGGTAGAGCGACTGCACCATCTGGAGACGGTGGTGCAGGTACTCTCCGACGAACTCGCTGCCCTCAGGGCCGCGCTCGCCACGGTGGGCCTGTCGGCAGTGCGAGTCGCGCCGTCCCCGTCGACGCCGGCGGCGTCCGATGCCAACGCCAACCGGGGGCCGGCACCATCCGTCTCCGGTCCGCCGTCGCCTGTCCCTGCTCCCGCGACACGAGCCTCTGAACGTCGCCTGCGTCCGAATCGTCGAGCCCATGGGATGGACCTGGAGGCGCTCGTCGGCCGCTACGGAACCCTGCTCCTCGGCGCGCTCACCATAGTCCTCGGTGTCGGCGTCTTTCTCAGTTGGGCAATGGAGCGGATTACGCTGGGGCCGGTCGCGCGGGTGTCGCTCGGTGCGCTCGGCGCAGTGCTACTCGGCGCGGCCGGCCTCTGGTTGCGGGGGCGTCCGGGGGTTGGCACGCGCCGCTTCGCCAACGCGGTGCTCGCCCTCGCGCTGGCAGTTGCGCACATCGTGGCGTGGGCCGCCGGCCCGTCATTGCACGTGTTGCCCACTCCGGTAGCGCTGGCCGCCGCTGCGGCCGCCTCCCTCCTTCTCGCCGCACTCGGTTGGCGGGGAGGCGAACAGCTGCTTTTCGTAATCGGCACCGGTGGCGCGCTGCTGGCACCGTTCGTCACCGCCGACAGGGTCGGCGACCCGGTGGTGCTGATGCTCTACGGCTGGCTGGTGGTGACCGTATCGACGGCAGCGCTACGTGATCAGCCCTGGCCGTGGGCCCAACGGGTGCTGACCGCTGGCGTTCTGGCGTATTCCGGGGCCGCATTGCTCATCAGGTGGCCAGACGGGTTGGCGGCAGGATTGGAGTGGGCGCACCGCGGCGGGCCAGCGATCTTCGTGCTGGCCTGCGCGGCCAGCGCCTTCGTTGTTGGTGGTCGCGAATCGCGGAGCGTACTCGCCCGGCTCTGGCTCCTCGTTCTCATTCTCCCCATTGCCGAGCGCGGTTCGCCCGACACGGCGAACGCCGCCCAGCTGGATCTGGTGGGATTGGCGGCGTTAGGCACGGTGGGCGTCTACCTGGCGCTCAGCCTGCGTCGTTCTCGGCAGACCCTTGGCGGAGCGAGTGCTCTCATGCAGCCGGCCTCTCTCCTCTTTGCCGCCTTTCTCGTCATCCCGCCACCGCTGGGAGGGTTAGCCGGTGCGCTCGCCGCCGGCTGGGCAGCCCTCGCGGCGCTGGCTGCCTGGGAGTCGCGCGGTCAGACCAGCTGGCCAGGAGAGGCCAGCTCTCGGGCGGCGCGGCGCATCCTCGCCCGCGATCCAACGCCCGACGTACCGGTGATGACTCACCTGCTCGTCGCCGGTCTGTTCAGCCTTGGCGCGATCGCACTCATCTTCCGCGACCGGCCACTCCTGGCCGCGCTGGGAGCGGTGGGGCACGCGATACTGGCAGTGTTACTGCTACGCAGGATCCGCCATCCGCTCCTCTTCCTCACCCCCGCGTTCGGGTTGCTCGCCGCCGCCGCATGGGTCTACCAGCAGCTCGAGGCGCGCGAGGCCTACGCCTACATACCCTTTACCACCGCGGTCTCGGCGACTGCCCTCGTGGTGGTGGCCGGATGGTGGTTGTGCGGTTGGTTGCTTCGCGACGCGCTCGACTCGCCGGCCGTTGGCGCCACCGAAAGGGCGCTGCTCGGCGCCCTTGGACCGGTGGCCGCATTCGTCTGGGTGGAGGCAGAGCTGGGCGGGGCGTTCTCACCCGACTATGCCAATTTTCTCGTCATCGCCTACTACGCCGTGGTGGGCGTCGGACTGATCGCCCTGGGGCGACGGACCGACCGGATGGCACTGAGGCGAATTGGACTGGCCCTGGCGGTGATTGCTGCCCTGAAGGCGATTGTTCAGTCCACCGATCTGGAAGCGGTGGGGCTGCGTGTGGGGAGCTACCTGTTGGTGGGCGGATTCCTGATGGCGGTGGCGTACTGGTATCGTGGTGCGGGACTGACGCCGGTGGGGGGTGAGGAGACAGAAGCGGGCCCGGCTGCAATCCTGACGGAGCGACCACTCGAGGCAACGGAAGAGAGTAATCGCTGAGAGGGCATCTCGGCCGGGAGTACTGAGCAAGCAGGGATAAATCTCCCTATTGCTAGGCCAGCCAGTGCCTCGCATTTTCCTCCGGCGCCGTAGACGAATGCTAAGGCGCCGCACCACTCCATCATCTGTCCCTCTGGAGAACGACCATGATCAAGCGCCGCCTGGCAGCTGTTGCCCTGACTCTCTTTGCACTCACCAGTTCCGCCTGCTACCACGCCGTTATCGAGACCGGGCGCCCGGCCTCCAGCCAGGTGATCACCCAGCCGTGGGCAATGAGTTTCGCTTTCGGCCTCATTCCCCCGCCAATCGTGCAGACTGCCAGCGCCTGTCCGAACGGAGTGGCGAAAGTGGAGACGCAGCACAGCCTGCTCAACAGCCTCGTTGCGATCGTGACGTTCAACATCATCACGCCCATGCAGATCACCGTTACCTGCGCCAGCGGCGGCTCCATGGGTAGCGCGGATGCCGATTCGGCACCGACCGTGAAGGCCGCTGACCAGACGGTCGAGCAGCGCACTGCCGCCATGAACGAAGCGTCCCGTCTCGCCGTGAGCGGCAACGGCACGGCCTACGTCCAGTTCTGATCTGGCAGCAGTAGGGTGTACGACGGCGTTCCGGGCCGGTAACGGTCCGAACGCCTAACGGAGAGTGGGGGGGCGGCCCCCCCACTTCTCCATTCCCCAGTAAACCAACTGGGACCGGGATCATGTTCGGTGCGATACGACTGTCACGGTCGTGAATCAGCCTCAGTCAGTGCTGGCGACATGAGCGTCATCTAGCGATGATTGACTCTCTGATCTTCGGCCTGTCGATAGACGCACGCTGGCCTGCTTCTGCTCCCGCTGTCGGCACTGGCCCGCAGCCGTTTCTCGTTCTGCGAGTCGCCAACGAATGTCCCGTCTCACAGCACTGTTGTTCCAGTTGCCCGCCGGCGCGAACGCCTTCATCCGCTGTCGTCTTCTGGCTACCATCGCGACATGAAGGCCAGGGGCAGTTCAGGTGGCGCGTCGTCCTGGGCCGACGAGTGGGACGACTGTCCGGATAGCGATGAGTACGGAGATGAAGACGACATTCCGGAAGGCGACACTGACTGGCGCCGGCCGAGTGGAATCTTCATCCTCGCGCCCATAGGCGGCGAAGCGGGGGAAAAGATTGCCAGGCTCCAACGCCGCTACGACCCCAAGTTCGCAGCCATGAGCTACCCGCACATCACTATGGCCGGCTCCTCCGGTGTCGGGCCGGTGGCTCCCGGTACGGACGAGCAAGCATTGAGGCGTGTGCTGGAGCCGGTGACTCGGGTGACAGCCCCGCTGGAGCTGCTCTTCGGGCCCCCCACGCGCTTCATGCAGACCAACATCGTCAGCGTCCACCTGGACCCGAACGGCCCCATCCGCGAACTGTTCGACCGCATTCGAGCCAGTGGATTGATCTTCGGTCCGGTGCGTTTCGCCTTCACGCCCCACGCCACGATCAGCTACTTCCCGACCCTCGACCGCAGTCGCGAGCGAGCATTGCTGGCCGAACGTATCACGACGAGGGCGGTCATAGATCGGCTCGAGCTATCCGTGACCAACGATCCCCAGCCGCCGCGCAAGATCCTGGAACTGATGCTCGAAGGAAGTCGCTGAAATGCGGCGACGGGTGCCACTCGCCGCCGCACTATTGAGTCTCACCGCTGTCGCTGCCACCGCGCAGGTCGCCCCGAACTCGCCGCCCGCAGTCGCCGGTCCCAGGGTGAATGTCTCCGGCCTCATGCTCGGCAACTTCCAGTATCATCTGGAGCCCGGCGCCGATTCGGCGGCCGACGAGCAGCGGCGCGCCGGTGCCAACCAGAATCAGTTCGTCATCGAGCGGCTCTACCTGACGGTGCGCTCCACGATTACCCCGAAGGCATCGGTGCGGGCAACGGCGGAGCTATACAACGGCGCCAGCGGTTACCAGTTACGAGTGAAGTACGGCTACCTGGACTATCGATTCGTTGACCGGGAGGCCACGACAGCGTTCGTACGGGTCGGACTGCTGCAGAACATCATGATTGATCAGGAAGAGACGTACTGGCCGCGCTATGTTGGCACTTCGCCGCTCGCTCGCTATTTCTCGGCTTCCGACCTGGGAGTCTCTGTGGGAGCCACGCTCCCTGGCGGCCTGGGTGACGTCTATGCCGAAGTGGTAGACGGCCGCGGCTATCAGGGTGTCGGGAGCGCCGATGACCGGTTCAAGGACTTCGCCGCGCGCGTCACGCTGACCCCGTTCGCCACCGCGCCCGGAACCCGCGCGCTACGGCCGCTGGTCATCGTTCCGTGGTACTACAAGGGAGACACGGCCAGCATCTTTGGACCGAATAGCAGCCGGTCCGGAGCCGATGGTTACTTGGGTCCACTACGCGCCGGCCGTCAGCGCGACCGTTACGGACTGTTCGCCGCGTGGGACGATCCTCGGCTGCGGTTGGGCGTGAGTCTGGCGCGGCGACGCAGCGAGATCGATGCCGGCGAGAACACAGCCTTGTCGCCGCCGACCACGACCGTTCGCACTGGCTCGCTCTTTGGCACCTTCGCGATCATCCGGCCGCTGGCTTTCGCTGACTCGGCCGGTCAGTCGCCGTTCTCCGTCGTGCTCCGTTACGACCGCGACGACCCCAACACCGCCGCGTCCGGGCACGTACGTTTTCTGATGGCCGGCCTCACCTACGACGTGACACCAGACGTCTCGGTGGCACTCGACTACGAAGAGATGATGCCACAGGCGGGGCAGCCAGCCACGGCAGCCAACCTGCGGAAGGTCTATCTTGCCCGATTCCAGGCCAGGTTCTGACCCACAGGGTCAGATCGTACAACAACTTCAGGGGACAGATGCGTACGCACTTCCGCACCGGGCGACTGCTGTCGTCGCGCGCCACAATGCTCGTCCTGATCGCCGTCACGCTCGCCGTGCCGGTCCTCGTTCCCTCGGCGGCCATCGCCCAGCCTGGCGCCTCCGCCGGCGCCGGCGCTGCTGCAGTTCAGGCGGCCTACGAGAAGCGCGAAGTGCGCATCCCCATGCGCGACGGGAAGCATCTCTTCACCAGCATCTACATCCCGCGCGACAGTACGCGTAGCTACGCCATGCTGATGACGCGTACACCCTACGGTGTGGCTCCCTACGGCGCCGACCAGTACCGCGCGTCGCTCGGCGCCAATCCGCGCTACCAGGCGGAGGGCTTCATCTTCGTCTACCAGGATGCTCGCGGTCGCAACTACTCCGAGGGCGACTTCACGGAGATGACGCCGCACATCGACGTCAAGAAGAGCAAGTCGGACGTCGACGAGAGTACCGACTCCTACGACACCGTGGAGTGGCTGGTGGCGAACGTGCCCCGCAATAACGGAAGAGTGGGGATAGTGGGAGGTTCGTACCCCGGCTTCTACACCACCGCGAGTTGCATCGACGCCCACCCGGCGTTGAAGGCCTGTTCGCCGCAGGCTCCCATGACCGACATCTACATGGGCGATGACGTGTTCCACAACGGCGCCTTCATGCTCGCCCAGAACTTCGGCTTCTATCAGCGCTTTGGTCGCGGCCCGCGCACCGAACCGGGACCTGATCCGCGCTACGACGGCCTCGCCATGGGAACGCGTGACGCATACAAGTTCTACCTGGAGCAGGGGCCGGTGGCTCCGGCGGCTCGACGGTTCATGCCGCTGGGCACCGCACCGCACTGGGAACTGGTCATGGCGCACCCCAACTATGACAAGTTCTGGCAGGAGCGCGACATCCGTCCGCACCTGAAGAATGTGACTCCGGCCATGCTCGTTGTGGGCGGTTTCTACGACACCGAAGACCTCATGGGTCCGTTCGGCACTTTCGGGGCACTCACCAAACTGAGTCCCAACAACGACAACCGCCTCATCATGGGCCCGTGGGGCCACGGTGGCTGGAACCGCGGCGACGGCACTGTCCTTGGCGACCTGCAGTGGCAGACGAAAACGGGCCCGTTCTTCCGCGACTCGGTTGAGTTTCCCTTTTTCATGCACCACCTGTACGGCGCGGCCGCTCCGCAGCTACCCAAGGCGCTTGTCTTCCGCACTGGCGCCGACAGTTGGGACAGGCTCGATGCGTGGCCGCGGAAGGACCTGGAGCGTAAGGCGCTCTACCTGCAGCCGGGCGGCAAGCTTGCCTTCACGCCCCCGCCAACGGCGACAGCCGCACGGGCCTACGACTCCTACGTCAGCGATCCAGCCAAGCCGGTGCCCGTCCTGGACCGCATCGAGAGCCAGGGTGCGCCGCGCGACTTCATCACTGCCGACCAGCGGTTCGCCTCGCGTCGACCGGATGTGCTGGTCTATTCCACCGAGCCGCTCACTGAAGACGTGACCATCTCCGGCCCGCTCAACCCGGTTCTGCACGTGGCCACCAGCGGCACCGATGCCGACTTCATCGTCAAGCTGATCGACGTCTTCCCCGACGACGCTCCCAACTGGGCCGGCGACTCGTCAGGCTTCATAGTGGGCGGCTATCAGCAGCTCGTTCGCGGCGATCCGTTCCGCGGCCGCTTCCGTCGTAGCTTCTCGTCTCCGGTGGCATTCACCCCGGATCGGCCCGATTCGCTCAGCTTCATGATGTCCGACGTGAACCATACCTTTAAGCGTGGCCACCGCATCATGGTGCAGGTGCAGAGCAGCTGGTTCCCGTATGTGGATCGCAACCCGCAGACCTTCGTACCGAACATCTTCGAGGCCAAGCCGGAAGACTTCAAGACGGCCACCATGCGCGTCTATCACGTGCCGCGACAGGCGTCACGGATCGAGGTGGGTGTGGTGCCAGCAGGGCGGTAATTATGGAGACGCGCGGACGGGTGCCTGTATTCGTCATCCGTCCGCGCGCAACACCCTGAATCTCCTCTCCACGGACGAGCCCCGACACCGGACTTCCAATGTCAACCATCGCACGTCGTATCATCTCCAGCCTTGTGCTCGCGACGGCGATCGCTGCACCGGCGTCCGCACAGCGGCAGCAGCAGTCGAAGCCCACGCTCCTCATTCCGGACCGCGTCTGGGATGGTGTGACCGATCGACCGCACGATAGCTGGATGGTGCTCGTGGAGGGGGACACCATCTCGGCCATCGGTCCTGCCGGGAGTTTCGCGGTGGCCGCCGGGACTGACACGGTTCGGTTGGCCGGTCAGACGCTTCTGCCCGGACTTATCGAAGGGCACTCGCACATACTTCTGCATCCGTACGACGAGACGTCGTGGAACGATCAGGTGCTCAAGGAATCGCTCGCCCTGCGCACTGCTCGTGCGGTCGTGCACCTGCGCCGCACCCTGGAGGCCGGTTTCACGAGCGCTCGCGACCTCGGCACCGAGGGCGCAGGAGACGCTGACGTGGGACTCAAGCAGGCGGTGGAGCAGGGAATCATTCCCGGCCCGCGCCTTTGGGTTGCCGACCGCGCCCTGGTTGCCACCGGCAGCTATGGCCCTAAGGGCTTCGCCAGCGAATGGAATGTGCCCAAGGGTGCGGAAGAGGCCGATGGGATGGACGATTTGGTGCGCGCCGTGCGCCGCCAGATCGGCGCCGGCGCTGACTGGGTGAAGGTCTATGCCGACTATCGGTGGGGCCCGGATGGCGAGGCCCGCCCGACCTTCTCCGAGCAGGAGCTGGAACTCATAGTCCAGACGGCCGCCAGCAGCGGGCGACCGGTGGCCGCCCACGCCGCGACCGCTGAGGGAGTTCGTCGCGCCGTGATGGCCGGTGTGGAGACGATTGAGCATGGCGACGCCGCTACCCCTGAGGTGCTGAAATTGATGGCCGACCGTGGCATCATTCTCTGTCCCTCGGTCGCTGCCGGCTACTCCATCGCCACCTATGGCGGCTGGCGCCCGGGTGTGGATCCAGAACCGGCACGCATAGCCATCAAGCGCCGTAGCCTTCGAGCCGCGGTTGACGCCGGCGTGACCATCTGCGCCGGCGGTGACGTCGGAGTCTTCACGCATGGCGATAACGCGCTGGAACTGGAACTGCTCGTGGACTATGGACTCACTCCACTCCAGGCGCTGCACGCGGCCACCACCACCAACGCCCGCATGCTCCACATGGGCGACCGACTCGGTCAGTTGAAGCCGGGCTTCCTGGCCGACATGCTCTCCGTACATGGCGATCCCACCGCCGACATTCACGCCCTTCGCGAGGTCGGAATGGTGATGGTGGGCGGCCGGGTGATGGTCACGAAGTAAGCGCCCGTCGGCCCCCACTTCAGCACTCCCCGGTCGACGCTATAATTCGTCCATGTCAGAGCCACGATTGAGCGCGCTCCTCGACGACCTCGAGGATGACATGTCTGCCCAGGCGGCGGCGACGTTCGCCGCTATTGCCGCAGATTACCTGCGCGATACCCGCGCCGGCGACGGGCCGGTGTCCACACCGCTCAGCGCCCTGGATATCGCCGCGCGATTCGACGAGCCGATGCCGCGCGCGGGCCACCCCCTGAGCGAAGTGGCCGAACGGGTGCGAGAGGATATCGTATCGGACGTCAACCGACTCTACCACCCGATGTATGTGGGGCATCAGGTCTCGGCGCCGCTGCCGGCCGCGGTGTGGAGCGAGGTAGTCACGGCGGCGCTCAACCAGTCGGTGGCGGTCTGGGAGATGTCGCCCACGCTGAGCGTGCTGGAGATACAGGTGGTGCGCTGGTTCGCCGATCTCGCCGGCCTCGGGCCGGGCGCCGGCGGTACGCTCACCTCGGGCGGTACGGAGGCGACGTTCACAGCGCTCCTCGCCGCTCGCAGCGCCGCTATCCCCGACGTCTGGACCAACGGCGTCGGCGCCGAGCCGCCGGTGATCGTCTGTGGCGAACACACCCACTATGCCATCGGCCGCGCCGCTGGAGCGATGGGGCTCGGCCTGCGCAACGTCATCAAGGTGCCGTCACGCAACCAGCGGATGGACACCGCGGCGCTCGCCCTCACACTTCAAGAACTGGACGTCGCCGGTAAGCGAGTGATGGCTGTCGTTGCCACCGCTGGTTCCACCGCCACCGGCAGCTTCGACGACCTGCCGGCGATCGCCGATA
>CAJDWZ010000033.1_pt1 | contig 14855 bp, 14 predicted proteins | sample 7391701 | NCBI WGS metagenome assembly CAJDWZ01 (sample SAMEA7055744, study PRJEB34461) | soil metagenome | biome: terrestrial ecosystem; feature: Peninsula; material: soil | place: Antarctica | collected 2016
AGGACCGACTCCACCGCGTCGTCGCCCAGGAGGGAGCGCGTGGTCTCGATGAACTTCGTGGCCAGCAGCGCGTAGTGCCTGGGGAACGATTCGATGCCGAAATCCGTCAAGCCGTACGCCCGGCTGGGGCGACCGCCTGTCGCACGTTGACCCAGCACACCGACGAGACCGTCACGCCCCAGCGTGGCGAGGTGCTGTTGGGCGGCGTTCCTCGAGACGCCCAAGGCCTCGCTGAGCTCGGTCAGGGGCGCGAGCAGGATCCCGCACAGGGTCGGGTCGTGCTTGACGTTGTCGCGCCGCGCGTCACGGCGCGGGTCGTACACGGAGGCCAGATGGGGAGCCACAAGGGAATGAACCTTCCCGGCGTCCAGGTCTCCGCGCCATCCATCACCGAGAAGGACCACGCTGATATCGCCTTTGCGATAGAGCAGGAGGTGGACTACCTGGCTCTCAGCTTCGTAAGGAGAGCGGCTGACATTGCCCAGTTGCGGCAGCTCATACCGGCCGGTTTGCTCATCGTTGCGAAGATCGAGAAGGACAACGCGCTGGAGAATATCGACGAGATCCTTCAGGCCACCGACGCCGTGATGGTGGCGCGCGGTGACCTGGGTGTCGAGCTCCCGTTCGAGCAGGTGCCGTACGCGCAGAAGCGTATCATTCATCTGGCAATGCAGGCCGGTCGACCGGTAATTACCGCGACCCAGATGCTCGAGTCCATGGTTACGCATCCCCGGCCGACGCGGGCCGAGGCGAGCGACGTCGCGAACGCGATCCTCGACGGCACCGACGCCGTGATGCTGTCCGCGGAGACCGCGGCAGGCGCCTTCCCACGGCTGGCGGTTCAGGCTATGAGGCGCATCATCACGGAGATCGAAGGCCATCCGATTCCCTGGCTGCGCGATCAGCGGCGACCGCTGGGTGGCGTTGGAACAACCGAGGAGACGATTGCTGCCGCTACCGTGACGGCGGTCCAGATGCTCGGTACGCCGGTCGTCGTCGTATTCACGAAGAGTGGATTCAGCGCCCGCGTCGTGGCAGCGCGTCGTCCCGGCGTACCCATCCTTGCCCTCACCGATGTGCCGCGCACTTATCGGCAACTGGCGCTGGTGTGGGGGTTGATCCCGGCACTGGTCCCGCGTTGCCGGAGCTACGGTGCGATGTGGAAGCTGGCGCACGAAGAAGTGAAGATGCGGGGGCTCGCCCAGCCCGGTGAACGTGTGCTGGTGACCGCCGGCCACCCATTCGACGTGCCGGGGACCACCAATCTGCTGAAGGTCGAGCTGGTTTGAAGCTCACCTTCCTGGGCACCGGAACGAGCTTTGGCGTACCGCAGATCGGTTGTCAGTGCGCGGTCTGTCGTTCCGATGATCCACGGGACCGCCGTACCCGCACAGGGGCCGTCGTGGAGACAGACGGCGGCACCCGATTGCTGATCGACACGCCGCCGGAATTGCGGCTCCAGCTCGTCGCGGCCGGAATTGCCGACGTCGACGCTGTGCTCTACACGCACGACCACGCGGACCATGTTCACGGCCTGGATGATCTGCGAGCGATCTCTGTGCACATTCAGGGAGGACTACCATTTTACGGTGCCCCGGATACCCTGACCCGGCTTGCTCGACGCTTCTCCTACATCTTTGACGATACGATGCGGCCGCTCCCGGGGACCACGAAACCGGAGGGCCGGCTACATCCGCTGATTGCCGGTGTAACCGAGCAGATTGGCGATGCGGAGGTGACGCCGGTGATCGTACCGCATGGAGGAATGGAGGTTTATGCTTACAGGATAGGGCCGTTGGCCTACGTTACCGACGCCAAGTCGGTGCCGGAGGCGGCATTGAAGTTGCTACGCGGAGCCCGCGTACTGGTGTTGAACGCGCTCTTTCATACTGAGCATCCCACGCACCTGAGCATCCCCGAGGCTATCGACACCTCACTCCTCGTGGGCGCCGAGCGCACGTACCTCACCCATCTCACGCACGACAACCGGCACAGTGACCTGGCGGCACTATTGCCTTCAGGAATAGCGCCGGCATACGACGGTCTGGTCGTCGAGGTCTAGAGGGGCGTAAGACGTTCGATCGGCATTGCTCGGGGCCTTCCCGGATCCGCGCATGGCAATTCGCCTGGATTACTCGAACATGATGGCAGCCGCGGTCGGCGGTGGCGTCGCGGAAGAGATGTGGGCCGAGGCAGGCTCGCGTTTCTCCGACGTCCACGCGACCGTCGTCGAACAGCACGCCGAGGGCGTGCTCGGCTTCCTCGATCTGCCCGATGACCGCACCATGCTCGGCGCGGTGCAGGGCTTTGCGGCCCGCGCCCGTGGCCGCTATGACGACGTCGTGGTTCTCGGAATCGGCGGTTCAGCGCTCGGACCCATCGCGCTTCGTACCGCCCTCTGTGCCCCCGGATGGAACGACCTCACCGATAGCGCCCGAGGCGGTCGTCCGCGGCTACATGTGCTCGACAACGTCGATCCTCGTACCATCCACTCGCTTCTGGGTCGACTGGCACTGCCGCGGACTCTCTTCGTCGTCACTTCCAAGTCTGGCGGCACGGCAGAGACGATGGCCCAGTTCCTCGTTGTGCTTGGCAGACTGCGGACGGCGTCCCTCCCGCCTCGCGAGCACCTGGTCTTCGTCACCGATCCGGAGAACGGCGCCCTCCGCAAGCTCGCCCAGCGCGACGACCTGCCGGCGCTGGAGATTGCTCCCAACGTGGGCGGCCGGTTCAGCGTGTTGACGCCGGTGGGATTGCTGCCAGCCGCCCTCGTCGGGATCGACTGCGCGGCCCTGCTGGAGGGAGCCGCCGACATGCGCACCCGTTGTGCACCGGCTCAGCTCTCGCGCAATCCGGCCGGGACTTATGCCCTGCTGCAGTGGATGGCCGACAGGCAACTGGGCAAGGGGATCCACGTCTTCATGCCCTACTCCGACGCTCTCAGGGACATGGCCGACTGGTTCGTCCAGTTGTGGGCCGAGAGTCTGGGTAAGGTGGGGAGCAACGGCGAAGGGACGGGACCGACGCCGCTGGCCGCAGTGGGTGTCACGGACCAGCACAGCCAGGTGCAACTCTTCATGGAGGGGCCGGCCAACAAGACGGTGACCCTGGTCGCGGTGGCAAAGGGGCCGCAGGACGTCACCATCCCGTCGCTTGAGCCAGACATTCCCGAGCTGGGCTATCTGGGCGGTCATACCCTCCACGAACTGCTCGATGTGGAGCGCCGGGCCACCGCTGGTGCCCTGGCCCGACGTGGTCGGCCGAATATGACGCTCACTCTGGACACGGTAGATGCCTGGCACGTGGGCGGACTGTTCATGCTGCTGGAGTTGGCGACGATATACGCTGGATCGTTGTACGAGGTGAACCCGCTCAATCAGCCGGGCGTCGAGCTCGGGAAGCAGTTCACCTATGCCATGCTCGGTCGCCCGGACGCAGGCGAGGCGCGAGCAGAATGGGACAAGCTGCCGCGGCCGGATCCGCGCTGGCAGCTCTGAGCGGCGCCACCGCGAGCGCTGGCCGGCTACGGGCCGGGCTGCTTGCGGTGACTGTTCGCCCCGTCCAAGTTGGAAAGTCACAGGCCACGCGGGCCGACGGCTACAGGTGCCGACGACCCCGGACGACCACGTTCACGCTCCGCGCCCACCGGGTCGCGGGGCGCCATACAATGGGGGCTGGATGCTGGAGCAGATCGTGAAGGACGCGGCGCGAGTCGGCGAAGCAGTCGAGGTTCGCGACGGTCGCGTCACGGTGAAGGATGAGGCGGCACTCACCGGGCCGATGATGGATGCGCTGGTGCACGAGGCGGTATTCGGCACTGGCACGTCCAGGGCCCAGGCACGCTGGATGATCTGGGAGATCGGCCAGCATGTGGGTGTGCGGGCGGCTTCGATCCACGATCTCTACATGGCTCGTGGCCGTGGCGAGGTCGCTGGCTTCACGGCGCCCGCGATCAACGTTCGAGGCCTCTCCTACGACACCGCGCGCGCCATCTTCCGCACCGCAATACGACTCGATGCCGGCGCCTTCCTGCTCGAGATCGCACGTTCCGAGATCGCTTACACCGACCAGCGTCCGACGGAGTATGTGGCGGTCATGCTCGCCGCCGCGCTGCGCGAGGGCTTCCGTGGACCTGTGTTCATTCAGGGCGATCACTTCCAGGTGAACGCCAAGAAGTACGCTGCGGATGCCGAGGGCGAGGTGGGAGCGGTGATGCAACTCGCTCGCGAGGCCATCGACGCCGGCTTCTACAATATCGACGTCGATACGTCCACGCTCGTCGACCTCGCTCATGAGAGCCTGGACGACCAGCAGCGGCTGAACTACGAGGTGGGAGTCAAGCTCGCCCGCTACGTGCGCGAGCAAGAGCCAGAGGGCGTCACCATCTCCATTGGCGGCGAGATCGGCGAGGTGGGCACCGAGAATAGCACGGTGCCGGAACTACGCGCGTTCATGGATGGATTCAATCGCACATTGGACCAGCAAGCGAAGGGAATGGTTGGCCTCTCCAAGATCAGCGTCCAGTCGGGGACATCGCACGGAGGCGTCGTACTCGCCGACGGTTCAATAGCCGATGTCGCGCTCGACCTGAACACACTCGAGGAGCTCTCCCGGGTCGCCCGAGAAGAATACGGGATGGCCGGTGCGGTCCAGCACGGTGCCAGCACCCTTCCCGACGGCGCGTTCAACCATTTCCCACGCACGGAGACGGCGGAGATCCATCTCGCCACCAACTTCCAGAACATGCTCTACGATCATCTTCCCTCCGACCTGCGGGACGAGATCTACGAGTGGCTTCGCGTGAACACGGCCGACGAACGCAAGGCCAGCGACACTGACGAGCAGTTCTTTTACAAGACTCGCAAGAAGGCCATTGGACCGTTCAAGCGGGCTCTCTGGGATCTTCCCGAGGAAGTGAGAGCTGGTCTCGGGCGTTCCTATGACGAGAAGTTCGGCTTTCTCTTCGAGCAACTGGCCGTGGGTGGAACCGCCGCGGCCGTCAAGAAGTTCGTGCATGCGCCCGCGCAGCATCTCCCGATGCCCGACTCCGACCGACCGACGGTTCAGGCCGCACCGGACGATCCGGACGCTGGCGAGTGATGACCGAGTGACCGGCGCGCCGTCGGCTGACGCGGCGGTTTCGGCGGAATGGCTTGCCCAGCTCTATGAGCTGGGCCGGCCGGCCGCTCACGAAGTGAGGAATGCTCTCAATGGGTTGGCGGTTAACCTGGAGGTGATTCGAGCCCGGTCCGCGCGGACCGACGCGCCGTCGGCTGGCATCTCGAGGTTCGCCGAGGCGGCGATGGAGCAGTTCGATGTACTCACCTCGCTCACCGATGTGCTGCTATCGTTCATGCGGCCCGTCCCCGAGCCGGCCGACATCGCTGCCATTGTAAAACGAATAGGTTCGCTTCTCGGAGCCATTGCCCATAGCGATGGAGGCACCGTCACCGTGATCGTCCCCCCTTCGGATGTGGGTTACGTCACAATGGCGCCCGGAGAGGAGGTGCGGGTCGCCCTGGCGGCAACGCTCCTCGCCGCCTTCGACGTGGCCGGAGCATTATGTTGTGAGCTTGACGACGCGCCGCTGCCAACGCTTCGACTGCGACGGGACAGTGGCGTATTGCCACCGCTCCCCGAGGAGGTGCCCGTCCTGCTTCGGGCCGCCGGTGCGCGTCTGGATAGTAGTTCCGACGAAGAGTGGGTCGTTGTCTTTCCGCCTTCCAGCGCTCGGTGAGCGCGCTTTGCTCTCTCGCTCCACGCAGCCATGACGAAAGCCAAGATCCTCATAGCAGACGACGAACGCGCCATCACAGACGGCCTTGGCGCCATCCTGAGCGACGAGGGTTACGAGGTGGAGATCGCCTCGGACGGACAGAAGGCGCTCGATCGACTTAGTAGCGATACCTTCGGCGTCGTCCTCGCCGACCTCAAGATGCCCAAGCTGGACGGGCTGGCGCTGCTCAAGGAGCTACAAGTCCGCAGCATTCCGACCGAATGCATCATCATCACCGGCCAGGCCACAGTGGGCTCGGCGGTCGAGGCGATGCAGCGTGGCGCATATGACTACATCGAGAAGCCGCTCAACGCCGAGAAGCTGAACAGGCTGAAAGCGCTCATTCCGAAGGCGCTGGAGAAGTTCAACGTCCAGTTGAAGAACCGCGAGCTCTCCACCAAGCTGGAGAACCTCACCCACTTCGGTGAGCTCACCGGTCAGTCGGAGTCGATGCGGCAGTTGTACCAGACGATCGACGCGGTCGCCCCGTCCACCGCGAGCGTGCTCATACTCGGCGAATCAGGCACGGGGAAGGAACTCGTTGCCCGAGCCGTGCACCAGAAGAGCGAGCGGGCCAAGGGGCCGTTCTTCGCCCTGAACTGTGCCGCACTGCCCAAGGACATCCTGGAGAACGAGCTCTTCGGGCACGAGAAGGGCGCCTTCACCGGCTCGACCAACGAGAAGCCGGGTGCATTCGAGATGGCCGACAACGGGACGATCTTCCTGGATGAGGTGGCTGAGATGGCCCCTGAGATCCAGGTGAAGCTCCTGCGTGCCCTGGAGAGCCGTCAGATCCGGCGTCTCGGCGGCAAGAAGGAAATCAATGTCGATATTCGCATCGTCGCGGCGACCAACAAGGACCTGCAGAAGGCGCTCGCCGACGGTGAATTGCGCGAGGATCTCTATTATCGCCTGGCCGTGGTCACGCTCGACCTGCCGCCCCTGCGCGAGCGGGAAGGCGACCTGCGCCTGCTCGCTGATGAGTTCCTGGCCCGCTTCGTCAAGGAGAACAACAAGAAGATCCTGGGCTTCGACGACGCGGCCTGGGACTGGATCCTCTCCTACCACTGGCCGGGTAATGTTCGCGAACTGAAGAACGCCGTCGAGCGCGCGGTGATCCTCACCCGCGGCGACACAATTACCGCCGACGACATCATTCCGCGCCACCTGCGTCAGGGGCGCGTGAGCGCCATCACCATTCCGGTAGGCGCGACGCTGGCGCAGGCGAGACGCGAACTGGTGCTGCGCACTTTCGCGTCCACCGGTGGCGATCACGCTCGTACCGCACGCACCCTCGGACTGCCTCTTTCGGAGCTCTCGACGGAGCTCGCACAGTTTCTGCGCGGTGAGGACGCTGAAGATGCGACGGCCGGCGATGTGACTCCCGCTTCGGATCCTACCGGGAGTGACGGACCTGCCAGGAAGAGCAGTAAAAAGCCCGCGGCGGCACCTAAGGCCACCGCCAAGCGAAAGGCGGCGAGGCCGGCCGCGCGGAGCCGATCGGCGCGCGGAAGCTAACGGCGTGGCCCACGCCCAATTACTACGAAGATGACCCACGACGAGAGGAGCGACATGGCGCGCTACGATTACGAAGACTACGAGCCTTACATCATCATCGAGCGACGCGAGAGCAGCAGCGTCGGTTCACTGCTCCTCGGAGCGGCCCTGGGTGCCGGCCTGGCGCTTCTCTTCGCGCCTCAGTCCGGTGAGGACACCAGGCGAGACATCGAAGAGCAGGCGAAGCGGGCGAGGGCACGTGCGGGCCAAATGGCCGACGATCTCTCTGCTTCCGTCTCCGATACCCTGGATCAGGCACGCTCCCAGGTCGAGGAAGGCATCGATGCAGCGCGCGGCGCGGTGGACATGCGGCGTCAGCAGGTTACCCGTGCCGTTGAAGCCGGACGGGCGGCAGCGCATCAGGCGCGCAGCGAGCTGGAGCGGCGCATCGCCGAAGGAAAGGCGGCCTACGAGGCTGGCGTGACGGCGGCCCGCGACCACGCTGCAGCAAGCAAGGAGGCCGACGAGAGTGAGGCAGAGGGCTCAGGCGCGCCCCTGGGAGCAGTCCCGGGCGCGACGACGACCACCCCGGCGGCCGGCTGAGTCTCGACTCAACGGGCGACAGCCGACGGTGAACTCTCCTTAGGCCGGCGAGGTCCGCTCGCGTGCCCCAGAGATCATTCATTGTCCGGCTCGGCTGGACCCTCCGCGACTACCTGAAGAGAGTTTGGGACAATAGCGGCGAGGATAACATCTTCTTCCTCGCCGGCGGGATCGCTTTCAATACGCTTCTCGCCGTGATCCCGTTCTTCCTCCTTCTTGTCGCTGGGCTTGGCTATGCGCTGGACCAGAGCGCCGAGGTCTCGATTCACGAGGTCTCGGCGCTCGTCGACAGATTGTTGCCGCCGGGGCTGACTCCCGGTCCGCTGGCCATCCAGACAATCCTCGGCGACATCATCACCGCCCGCGGTTCGATCGGGCTCTACAGCGCGATCCTCTTCGTCTGGTTCAGCACCCGGTTGTTCGGCTCGCTCCGTAGCGTGCTGGGTGAGGTATTCGACGTCGAGACGGGGCGTAGCATAATCGGTGGCAAGCTCTTCGATATCAAGATCACTCTCGTATCGACGCTACTGCTCGTCGCCTATGTGGTCCTGAGCACCTATCTGGCATTCGCCACCACGCGTAGCGTTGCCATTCTGGGCCAGCTGGGCATGCGCGATGACGTTATGGGACAGTTGGAGTACTCCATCGGGCGCGCTCTCGCCTTTGTCTTCATCGTCGTCATGTTCTTCGGGCTTTACAAGGTGTTGCCAGGCAGACGCATTCGTTGGCGCACGGCCCTTCTTGCGGCCCTCTTCACCAGCACCCTGTTCGAGCTTGCCCGCAACCTGTTCACCGCCTACGTGAAGTCGTTCAATCCCGGATCGATCTACACCGGCACCCTCACCGCCGCCGTCGTCATCATACTCTGGATCTACTACGCCTCCATGCTCTTCATACTTGGTGGAGAAGTGGCACAGGTCTACGATCTGAGACGGGTGAGACGCAGGCAGCGTGAGGTATTCGAGTAATCTGCGGTCCGTGGCAACGGGCGGAAGATGTTCCAGTAGAGTTTGGCCCGCGCCTTGCTTTAATAAGGCTCCGAACGATCACCTACCGGAGGCAACTGTGCGCAAGCTGATATCCCTCGCAGCATTGACCGCTCTGATCACGCTCGGCGCCTGCAAGAAGACAGGTGAAGGGCAGTACGAGGTCGAGAGGCCGGTCGTCGGAACCCAGACCGACACGATCAATACGCCGTCCATCGAGATCGGCACCAAGACTGACACGATCACGACGCCCACCGTCGGTACCAAGAAGACGGAAGTGAAGATTCCCACGGTGGAAGTGAAGCCGCCGCAGGATTGACGCTTTATCGGTGCCACGGCGCTGATACTTGAGAAGCGAAATTGACGATGCCCGCGACCGGCCTGAGCCAGTTGCGGGCATCGTCAATTTCCGGCACCGCTTCCGCTCGCAATCGACTTGGCGCATCTTGCCGACATGTCCATAGATCTCAGAAGTGATACTGTCACGAAGCCCGGCGCGGCGATGCGTCAGGCCATGGCCAACGCCGAGGTGGGAGACGACGTTCTGGACGGCGACCCCACGGTGGCCCTATTGCAGGAGCGCGTAGCCGATCTGTTGGGGAAAGACCAGGCGCTCTTCTTTCCTACCGGGACGATGGCCAATCAGGCGGCCCTCTGGCTGCTCGGCGCCCGGGGCACTGAAGTGCTGCTGGACGCCGAGGCGCACATAGCGCACTGGGAACTGGCGGGGGCCGCCGCACTGGCCGGACTACAGCTCAGGCCGGTGCGCGGTGATGGTCTGGTTATGGATGCCGAGGCACTCCGGCGGACCATCCGACCGCCTTCGCCGAACGCTCCACGAGCCTCGTTGGTTTGTCTGGAGAATACTCATAACGGTGCCGGCGGCGTCGTCACACCACTGCCCGGGTTGCGCGCGATCAGTGAAGTTGCTCGCGAGCACGGCCTCCCTGTCCACATGGACGGCGCCCGGCTCTGGAACGCCTCCATCGCCACCGGCACCTCGTTGGCGGAGTTTGCCGCCTGTGCCGACACCGTGATGGTCAGCTTCTCCAAGGGGCTCGGTGCTCCCGTGGGAGCAGTTCTGGCCGGCGACTCGGCAGCGATGGCCGACGCCTGGGTGGTTCGTAAGCGGTTTGGCGGAGGGATGCGTCAGTCGGGTATTCTGGCCGCCGGAGCCCTGTACGGACTGGAGAATAACCTGACGCGACTGACCGAGGACCACGAGCACGCGCAACTGCTGGCCGGCCGGGTGGAAGGTGCCGGAGGCGCGCGGGTAGTGCCTCCGGATACCAACATTGTGATGATCGACCTGGCCCCAGGAATCGTCGCGGCGGACGTCGTGAAGCGGATGGCCGAGCGCGGCGTGAAGATCTCGGCCTGGTCGCCGACGCGTCTCCGTGCTGTCACCCATCTGGATATTGGACGTGCGGCGATCGAGGCCGCAGCAGGGTCGCTGGCAGACCTTCTCGGCGAGATGGCATGACCGGCGGAAACCTGCCTGAGTGACCACTCCGAGAGTGGTCATGAAAGCCCTCTGAGCACTTCCTGATGCGGCCCGCCAACAGTATATTCAAGGTGCTCCAGGTCCCGGAGGGCGCGAGCCCGCTAAACCCGTCAGGACCCCGCAGGTAGCAGCGGCGTGTGGTGTCTTACGTTGCTCCGTCAGACCTGGAGTATCGCGCGGGAGGTGGGTGGCAACGGCGGTCGCCGTGCCTCGACACCCCCGCGCGATGTCGTTGGAGCATTGTGGCGATCTGCGACCCGACTCGGCCAGGAGGCTTGCTCGCACAGGGTAGCCGCGCATGACCAGCGAGCCAACGGATGCGGCACGGATGGGTTGCCCGGATTCGACTTGTGAGAGCGCACGCCGTGCGAGACATTGAAAGCCCGGTCGCGACTGTCGTCGTTGGCTGGGCGCTCACCTTCGGTGACAGTGCAGTTCTCTCCCTAACGCTCCGCCGCACCACTTCCGCGCCACGCCCCGCGCGAAGACCGCGCCAGGGGACAGGGCTCCGCCGCTGACGCTCGACTCGTACGCAACGCAGCCATGGCCATCGCTCTCGCTCGCAAATATCGTCCGCGCGACTTCGCCTCAGTCGCCGTGCAGTCACACGTGTCCAACACGCTCAAGGGTGCCATAGCGCGCAACCGTGTGGCGCACGGCTACCTGCTCTGCGGGCCCCGCGGTACGGGTAAGACAACGCTTGCCCGAGTTCTCGCCATGGCGCTCAACTGCGAGCACCGCGGCGAGCGGGGTGACGGCGAGCCGTGCGGTGTCTGCCAGTCCTGCGAGCGTATCTGGAGCGGCGGCGCGAGCCTGGACGTGGTCGAGATCGACGCGGCATCCAATCGCGGTGTGGACGATGCGCGCGAACTCCGCGAGAGGGCCATGTATGCGCCCTCCAGCGATGAGCGCTACAAGGTTTACATCGTGGATGAGGCGCACATGCTCACCCGCGAGGCCTGGAACGCGCTGCTCAAAATCCTCGAAGAGCCGCCGCCGCGGGTCGTATTCGTGTTTGCCACCACCGAACCGCAGAAGATTGCCATGAACGCAGCGCCGGTTCTGAGCCGGCTGCAGCGGTTCGACCTGAAGCGGATCGGGCCGGCAGAGATCCGTGAGCGGCTGGCAATGGTCCTTGCGGCCGAGGGGGTGGAAGCGGAGCCGGAGGCGCTGGCGATGATCGCCCGCGCGGCCGATGGCGGCCTGCGCGACGCTCTCAGCCTGACTGATCAGGTGCTCTCGTTGGACAGCACCGGGGCCGTCACCGCCGACCGGGTGCGGGAGGCGCTCGGGTTGGTGGCGGAGGATGAATTCCTGGCGGTGCTCGACGTTGTAGCCGAGGGGCGAGCGTCCGACGTCTTCGCGACCGTCGCCCGCCTATCGGACGCCGGCATTGATCTCGAGGGCTTCCTCGCCGGCTTCGCCGACATCCTGCGCGCCCAACTGGCGACAACGCTGGGCGGTGAGGTGGGTGATATCTCCGAGCGAATTCGCGCCGAGCTCGTCATTCGGCGCGAGAGACTGTCGGCGGGCGACCTTATACGCATGCTGCATGCGGTGGGCGAACTGGAGCCGCGGCTGAAGCGGAGCGGGCAGCAACAGCTACTGCTGGAAACGCTGCTCGTCCGGCTGGCGCTGATGGACCGCTCGGTGGAGCTGGAAACACTGCTCGAAGCGTTGGGCGAGGGACCCTCTGGCGGCGGTGGAGGGAAGGGCTCGAAGGGATCCGCGCCGTCGCCCAAGGTTGGTGGTGCGAGCGGCAGTGGAGAGAGATCAGCGAGGGACTCGAGCGCCGGGCGCGCGTCCCCGCGCCAGCCGACAGCTACGGCACCGCGATCGTCGACTCCTGGACGACAGCAACCAGATGCCTCGACCACGGGTCCGACAAACACGGCTTCGGGCGCCAGGGTCGTGGCCGCGCCTGCGTCGGCGCCGGCGGCCAGCGCGCCAACTCGTGCATTGGCTCCCGCGCCGGCGCTCGTTGCTACAGGGGCTCTGACAGGCCTGCCAGAGGCTCCACCGCCCTGGGAAGGTCCACGACCATGGGACGGTGAAGGGTCGCCTGAGGACCGCTCTCAGGCCGTTGCCGCGCCATCGCGCAACAGCACCGCGGGCAAGGTCGCCAAAGGCGCAGGCACAGCGCCGGAACTCAACCACGTCGTGGAGCGGTGGGGTGAGGTCGCCGATCAGCTGAGGGCGGCTGGTAGGGGTGTGCTTGCGGCGCTTCTGTTGGAGACCCTCCCGGCAGTTGTGACGGCGAGCGGTACGCTCACGTTGGACGCCGACGACGACACGACAGCCGAAGGGTTGAAGAATGGTCGTGAAGAGGTTCTGGCTGCAGTGCGCGCACTCTTTCCCAGCGTCGCCCGGTTGGTCGTCCGCCACGACGCCGCCGCGGCAAGTGCGCCGATGGAGCGGCTAACTATCGAAGGCGTGCGAGAGGAGCGAGTCGCTACCCTTCGCCGCCGTGACCCGGCGCTGGCCGCGGCGATCGACACGCTGGATCTGGAGTTGCTGGGTTGAGGAGCGCAGCGAGGGATCTCCAGCCATCGACCAGCGGCCTCGCAGGGCGACGCTCGTTGTCTGATTGCATCGCTATCCTCATGTAGGGGTTGCAACCGCTCCCTCCGCCTTGCTCCGCCAGCGCGACGCTGGCTAACTTTCAACTCTCCCCCAGACCAGCAGAATATGGCCGATATCATGAAGATTCTTCAGCAGGCGCAGCAGATGCAGGGGCGCATGCAGGAGATCCAGGACGAGCTGCAGAAGATGACCGTCGTGGGCAGCGCCGGCGGCGGTATGGTGTCTGTGGAGGCTGACGGCAAGGGACAGCTACGCAAGATCAGGATCGACCCGAGCGTGGTGGACCCGACTGATGTCGAGATGCTCGAGGATCTGGTACTCGTGGCGGTGAGCGACGCGCAGAAGAAGGCAGCAGAGTTGGCGCAGGGTGAGATGGGCAAGCTCACCGGCGGCATGGACCTGCCGTTCAAGCTTCCATTCTGACGTGTCAGCGATCGACGACCTGGCTACCGAGTTGGCGCGACTCCCCGGCATAGGCCGGAAGACAGCGCTCCGCCTCACCTACCACCTGCTGAAACAGTCGCCCGACCAGAGCCGCCGGCTGGCCGACGCGCTGGAGACGCTCGCCGAGCGTGTGCGTCCCTGTTCTATCTGCTTCAACCTGAGCGAGGACGAACTGTGCGCCATCTGCTCCGACCCGCGTCGTGACGTTGCCATCCTCTGCGCAGTCGAGGAAGCATCGGACATTGGAGCCATCGAGCGGACGGGCGAGTACCGGGGGCTGTACCACGTCCTCGGCGGCCGCCTCTCGCCGCTGGATGGCATCGGTCCCGATGACCTCACCATCCCACAACTCGTCAGACGATTGGACGGAGGCGTGCGCGAGGTGATCATCGCCACGAATCCGAGCCTCGAGGGCGAGGCAACAGCGCTCTACCTGCAAGGACAGATCGTGTCACAAGGCCTGATAGTTACCCGAATCGCTCGCGGCCTCCCGGTGGGGGGCGACCTGGAATACGCCGACGGCGTGACCATCGCGCAGGCGCTCAGCGCCCGTAGGGAGATGGTCTGATGCGCTTCAGCTACGTGTTGCGCCACCATGCAGCCCGTCGTCAGATGGGGCCGGCAGAGGCCGCGCGAGGATCGCTCGCCCTCTTCGGTTTCCTGGGCGGGATGACGCTCGGCGTGCTGCTGGCAAGCCAGCAGTTGCACCGTCACCGTCGCAACCTCTTCAGCCCGAGCAGCTACGAGCGGCTGGCCGCGCTTTCCTACCTGCGCGGCCAGCCGTCGGTAGAGACGCTCAGGCTGCTGCATGACTATGTGGGCTGGGAATCCCGCCCGCTGCTTCGCCGTCGCGGCTTCCAGCTGCTACGGCAGCTGGAGCGCACCCTCGACTAGGACCTCCGGATGCCTGTTGGATCTGCCAGTTGGTCGTTCACCGAAGACGACTTCGAGAGCATCTCGCAGACGTTGCAGCGGTTCCTCTATGACAGCAACGCGCGCTGCGCGATGCTCGTCGATCGGACCGGTCAACTCGTCGCCACGGTCGGTGAGCAACCGAACTTCGACCCGACCGCCTTCGCCACCCTGACGGCCGCGGACTTCAGCGCCAACGACCAGCTCGCGCGTCTGATCGGTGAGACCGACTTCAACACCCTCTTCCACCAGGGGGAGAAAGAGTCGATGTACCTAGCCGACGTGGCTCGCCGGGTGATACTCGTCGTCCTGTTCGACAACCGCACCACGCTGGGCCTTGTACGGCTGAAGATGAAGCAGGCGGTGGAAGAGCTCACGACGCTCTTCACGGCCGTGTTCGCACGCGAGAGCCGGGCATCTGCCAGTCGCCCGAACTTCCTCGCCGGCGCGGACGACGAGATCGACCGGCTGTTCCAGTGACGGGAGAATAGCCATGTCGATGATCAACTACGCCTCGCGCGAGATCAACTGCAAGATCGTCTACTACGGT
>CAJDWZ010000034.1_pt1 | contig 14803 bp, 9 predicted proteins | sample 7391701 | NCBI WGS metagenome assembly CAJDWZ01 (sample SAMEA7055744, study PRJEB34461) | soil metagenome | biome: terrestrial ecosystem; feature: Peninsula; material: soil | place: Antarctica | collected 2016
CCAGGGCGCATTGGCTTCCACGTCTGGATGCTCGCCATTCCGCCGCTGGATGGGGAGGAAGACACGGTCACAGTGAGTAAAACGAGAGCGGGTTGGCCGACCCGGAAGCGATTCCGAGCGGCCAACCCGCGCCAGCGAGACAACTACCCTCGCGACAGCCTCTACCGTTGATCGAGCGAGGCTGTCCGAGAGCGTGTTCGGCTCAGTTCCAGTACTTCTCCTTCTCGTTCCCATCGTCCGGCACTGCCCTGGACGTGTCAGGCCCCAGTTCCTCGGTGCTCGGGACGATCTTCGCCTGGCCAGCCTTCTCCAGCATGGCGTTCACTAGCGGCAGGTCGGTGTCGAGCACGCTCTTGAGAGCGGCCAGTTGCACGTCGAGCCGCTTGTTGAGAAGGTCGAACACTTCGAAGGCCTGCTTCGTCGGCGCGACATCGCCGCTGGCTACCTGGTTGGTGAGCGCGGCGATCTCGTTGTTCAACCGGATCGGGAAGTTGAGCGGATCCTGGCCACTGCGGTTCTTCACCTGGTAGAGCTCCTGCTCCACCTTGCTCATCCGCTCGGCGAACTGGTTCGCTGCCCGGGCGAAAGCCGTGGAGTCGCGGCCGCTCAGCTTGGCTCCGCTCTCGCCGAGCTTGTACTTGATGTTACGAATGGTCCGGACGCCGTTGTTGGCATCGCTGAGCCGGTCGCGGATCTTGACAAGGAGGGCGAACTGTGCGTCCAGGTCAGCCTGGGTGGCGTCGCCGCGAGGATCCTTGAGAACGTTGAAGTTCTCGGTCTTCACCTGCTGTCCGTCCACCAGCATGCGCACCTGATAGGTGCCCGGAGGGGCCACCGGCCCGGTGCCGCGTCCCGCCCACATGATGATGCCCCGGAAGCTGTCGGCGTCCGGATAGCGCATGTCCCACGAGAACTGGTTCAGTCCGGCCTTGTTCGGCGGTCCAGACGGACCGCGCATGCCAGGCCGGCCGGCCGGTGCTCCTGCCGCAGGCTTGGTCGTGTCGGCAGCGCTCTTGAAGGTGTGGATGACCTGTCCCTTGCTGTCCAGGAACTCCAGCGCCACCTCGCCCGCTGGCGCCTTGAGCCAGTAGCGAACGATCGCGCCGCTGGGCGGATTGGCACCTACCGGGCTCGAACCGCCGCCGCCGCCGCCGAAGCCACCACCAAACTGAACGCGGTAGACATCCGCCGGCGCGAACAGGTGCGCCGACGAGGCCACGATCTGAGGCGTCAACTGCCGCAGCGCCGAGAGATCGTCCATGATGTAGAACGAACGGCCATGTGTGGCAACAATCAGGTCGCCGTTCTTGATCGTCATGTCGTGCACCGGGACGATCGGCAGGTTCTGGCGCAGTGAACGCCAGCTCGAGCCATCATCGAAGGAGACCCAGATCCCGCGCTCGGTGCCGGCGAAGAGCAGGCCCGGACGCACCGGATCTTCCCGGATGACGCGGGTGAACTCACTGTCGCCGGTGATGCCGTTGTCGATTCGCGTCCACGTCTTACCGTAGTCCGTGGTCTTCAACAGGTACGGCTGCATGTCGGCCATCTGGTAGCGATTGGCGGCGACGTAGGCCGTACCCGCTGAGTAGTGGCCCGGCTCGATGATGGAGATGCGGGCGAAGTCCGGCAGCATCGACTTGGGCGGCGTGACGTTGGTCCACGTAGCGCCAGCGTCCCGAGAGATCTGTACATTGCCGTCGTCCGTACCCGCCCAGAGGACGCCGGCTGTGATCGGCGACTCGTCGAAGGCAAAGATGGTGGCGTAGGTCTCGACGCCCGTCTGGTCCTTGGTGATCGGACCACCGGAGGGGCCCATGGTCTTCGGGTCGCGACGGGCCAGAGGCGGGCTGACTATGGTCCAGCTATGTCCCTCGTCGGTCGTGCGGAAGAGCTGACTACCGCCGGCGTAAAGCGTCCCCGGATCATGGCGTGAGAAGACGATCGGGAAGGTCCACTGGAAGCGGTACTCGATGTCCTCCGATGAGTGTCCCATCGGGTTCAGCGGCCACGGGCTGATGTTGCGCGAGATCCCCGTGCGACGGTCCTTACGCGTCAGCAGTCCGCCATAGCTGCCCGCGTAGGCGATGTTCGGGTCGCGCGGATCGACGGCGATATAGCCGCTCTCACCGCCGCCCACATCGTACCAGTCGGACACGGTGATACCGCCCGCCTTGGCGCTCGGTCCGCACAGCGTGCTGTTGTCCTGCTGGGCGCCGCAGACGTGGTACGGGAAATCGTTGGTCGTCGTGACGTGATAGAACTGCGCTGTCGCGTAGTCCTGCTCCGTCCACGTCTTGCCACCGTCGGTGCTGACGTTCGCTCCGCCGTCGTTGCTCTCGATCATCCGGAGCGGGTTGGTCGGGTCGATCCAGAGATCGTGGTTGTCACCGTGTGGAACGGGGATGCCCTTTAGCGTCTTCCCGCCGTCGGTAGAGCGGTAGAAGCCGGTGTTCTGGGCGTAGATGGTGTTGACGTCCTTCGGATCAGCGTGCAGGTGGCTGTAGTACCAGGCACGCTGACGCAGAGAGCGGTCGTCGTTGATCAACGCCCAGTTCTGGCCGCCGTCTTCCGTGCGATAGAGGCCGCCTTCTTCCGCCTCGATCTGAGCCCAGAGACGCTGCGGGTTCACCGGTGACATGGCCAGTCCGATCTTCCCCATCACTCCCTTGGGGAGACCGTTGGCACGGCTGATGTCGGTCCAGTTGTCACCGCCGTCGGTACTCTTGAAGATCCCGCTCCACCGACCGCCCGAGCTCAACATCCATGGAGTGCGGCCGGCCTGCCAGAAGCTCACATAGATGACGTTCGGGTTGGTCGGATCGATCTCAAGGTCGATCGCGCCGGCCGAGTCGCTGCGGAAGAGCACCTGCTTCCAGGTCGCTCCGGCGTCGTCGGACCGGTAGACACCGCGCTCCTTTGTCGGCTTGAATACATTGCCGAGGGCCGCCAGGTAGATCCGGTTGGGATTGGTCGGGTGAATGACTATGCGGTCGATCTGACGCGTCTCGGTGAGGCCGATGTGCTTCCACGTCTTTCCGCCGTCGGTGGTCTTCCAGACGCCGTCGCCGTTCGTCACGTTACCACGGATGGGCGTCTCTCCAGTGCCCACGTAGACGATATCCGGATTGGCCGCGTCGACTGTGATCGCTCCAACGGAACCACCGAAATAGCCGTCGCTGGCTGGCTTCCAGTTGAGGCCACCGTCGGTCGACTTGAAAACGCCGCCGCCGGTGGTACCCATCCAGTACTCGTTGGGCCGCGCGACTGAGCCGCCCACAGCTACCGAACGGCCACCGCGATACGGTCCAATCTCCCGCCATTTCATGGACGAGAGGGCCGCCGAGTCGAACGCCGAGGCCGGGGCCATGGCGGCGCGCGGCGACGCAGCTTGCTGGGCGTGAAGAAGTCCGGGGATCGTGCTCAGCGCGATGAGCGCGGCAGCGGAACCAAGGCGGATGCACGCGCCACCACCGGCGCGCCATATACCACCAGCAGCAGACGGCTGCCGATGGTGCAGGAATAGTGCGGTCACGCGTGTCCTCCAGAATAGGAGCATGGTACTACACTCTCGCGCGGCGCTCGTGCTGGCGCGGCGGTTGCGCAGGATTAGGCACAAGATAGCATAAATCCCGCCCCGCAGCCCGCTCCTTATGCACATTCGCTCGTCTAGCTGTTCAGCTCGCAACGTCACTCTTTCCTCCACACAGGTGCTGACCATCTTCGCGTCCCCCTCGACCCGCTCGCTACTGCTAATACTGACGGGTGCGCTCCTGCTTCTATCCGGCTGTGGCACGGGTGGCGATTCAAAGGACGGGTCGGCGGCAGTAGACAGTGCAACGATCGGGACGGGAAATTCAGACAGCGCTTCGTCCGGAGCCGCGCCTACGCTGGTGAGCGTCATCACCGGATTGAATGGGCCGGAGTCAGTGCTCCACGACGCCGAGTACGACGTCTACTACATCAGTCAGGTGAAGGGGAACACGTCAGCTAAAGACGGGAACGGGGCTATCGCCCGGGTACCCGCCGACAGCCTGGACCGGATCAATCGTGCCTGGGTTCGCAGCCGCTCCTCCTCGCCGCTTCACGCGCCCAAGGGAATGGCGATCGTTGGCGACACGCTCTGGGTGGCGGACATCGATGCTGTGCGAGGTTACAACCGGCGCAACGGCCGTTCGGTCGGATCGGTCTCGCTGGACAGCCTGGGCGCTCTCTTCCTCAACGACATCGCCGTGGGGCCGGACGGCGCGCTCTACGTCACCGACACCGGTATTCGCAGATCCGTTGTAGGCCAGACAACGGCTCCCGCGGCGTCACGGATCTATCGGATTGTCGGCCGCCAGCCAGAGCTGGCGGTGGAGAACCCGATCCTCTCCGGTCCGAATGGCATCGCCTGGGATTCCGCCGGCCGACGCTTCCTTATCGCTCCCTTCAGTGGCCCAACCGTGATTGCCTGGGTGGCCGACAGCGGAGCGCGTGCCCCGAACCCGCGCCGCCTGGCTCCGGGTCCGGGAAGCTATGACGGCATCGGCGTCCTTCCCGACGGCCGAATTGCCGTGAGCTCCTGGGCCGACTCCACGCTCTACGTGATGCAGGGCGACAGCACTCTCGCCCCACTTATCACTGGAATCGACAGTCCGGCCGACTTCGGCATCGACCGGAAGCGTGGCCGGGTCCTCGTCCCACTGTTCAACGCTGGCCGAGTGGTGGTGTACGAGGTGCGCTAGGCCAGGTCAGGCGTCCTCACCGGCGTCGATCACTCACTCGCGCGCACCTGGAATTTCACCCGGTACGACCGATGGTCGATTCCTCTCTTGCTGGGCGACGGCGTGACTTCGCCCAGGGCTACGACGTGCCCTCCGTACTTTGCCTCGGACGGTCCCCGCACCGTACTCAGGAGGGCCACGGTATCGGCTCCGGCAGCGGACAGGCGGAGCTGCACTGTGACCTCGCCCTGCCAGACGCACTGCACGTCGGGCGGACAGCGGGAATCGCTGACCAGTCTTTCAAAGGTGATGACAAGAGGATCGACATCGCCAATCGTCGCGCTCTGTCCGGGCGCCAGCTGGATGGACCCACCATCCTCTACCCGCGCCGCAGGGTCGACGATCGGCGGCTGGGCGGGGAGACCACCTCCACAGGCCGTCTGGGCAAGAGTCACGACGAGAAGAAGGAGCGCGATGCTACTCTTCGCCGACCGACCCCCCGCCAACCAGCCCCAACGCTCACTGCGCCGTAGGGCCAGACAGCGATCCGATCCCGGTCCGGGAAGGTTGGATGGTGCTTGAGCGACGACGATGCCAGTTGGCATGGGCATGAGTCAGGATGAAGGGGGAATGTCACCGCGAGTAGCTCCGGCCAAGGATAGCTCCGGCGGCCTGCGCTTGACGTAAGTCGCGCCTGGTACAACGTTCTCCTACGCTCGGCCAGCCAGCCAGATTCGGTGGCCGTCGCGGTACAGACCCCACCTCGCACCCGTTCGTCATCCGACGGGGTGCGTCGATCCAGCCGGCGACAGTGCTGCCGCCCTCAATCTCTCCTCGCGAGACGCAATGACCGCCTTTCGCTCCGTCCTCTCGGTGAGCGCATCGCTCACCCTGCTCGGCACCCTCGCCGCCTGCATGGCGCCCGCCAGCACAACCCCCTCACCCGCCACCAGCCCGGCCGCGCGGCCCGCCGGAGCCGCCGCGGGCGGGGACTCCACCGCTCGAGGCGGCGCAGCCGCGACGCCGGCACCCAAGCCCTACAATCGCGTCATCACCGACAAGGCCAAGACTAGCCGGGGCGTAATCATCGCCCATCAGATAGGCCAGAAGCTGTACTTCGAGATCCCCGCCAACGAGCTGGAGCGGGACATGCTTCTCATCGGGCGATACGCTGCAGCGCCAGCGTCCAATCCCAATCTGCCAGGCGGCGGATTCGGAGCGTACGGCGGAGATCAGTTCGCCGAGCGCACCCTGCGCTGGGAGCGTGACGGCGACCGCGTCATACTCCGCACGCCGTCGTTCGACATCACCGCCGACAGCACGCTCTCCGTTTGGCAGGCGGTTCGGGCATCCAACTACGCTCCCGTTGTCGCCGTCCTCAACGTGGAGACATTCGGTCCGGATAGCGCGCCAGTGGTGGATGTGACACGACTCTTCACCACCGCCGTGCCGGAGATAGCCGCCATTCGCGGCACTATCGACGCATCCCGTTCCTATATCGAGCGGGCAACGGCATTCCCGAACAACATCGAGATCGAGGCCACCCAGACGGGCGTTCCGGCTCCCGCGGGCGGCGCTGGTGGAGGCGGTGGCGGTGCGCCCCGCCTCGCAGAGAGCGTGCTGGCTCACTGGAGCATCGTGAAGCTCCCGGAGAACCCGATGATGCCGCGCCGCTTCGACGAGCGGGTTGGCTACTTCTCCATGCGTCAGGTGGACTTCGGCACAGCGGAACATCGCTCGGCTCAGCGGCAGTACATCACCCGCTACCGGCTGGAGTGTTCGGAGCGCATGTCGGGCGACCTCTGCTACCCGAAGAAGCCCATCACCTACTACGTCGATCCGGCAACGCCTGAACAGTGGAAGATCTACGTACGGCGAGCGATCGAGGAATGGCAGCCGGCATTCGAGGCGGCAGGCTTCAAGGAAGGAATCGTCGCCATGGACGCTCCGGCCAACGACCCTGACTGGTCGCCCGAAGACGTCAGGCACACGATCATCCGCTGGCTTCCCAGCACGACCGAGAACGCTGTAGGACCGCACGTTCACGATCCGCGCACCGGTGAGATACTGAATGGCTCCGTGCGCATGTTCCACAACGTCCTCAACCTGCAGCGCGACTGGTACTTCACCCAGGTGTCGCCACTAGACGCACGGGCTCGCGTCTTCCCCATGCCCGACTCGCTGATGGGACGGCTGCTGCAGTTCGTAGTCGCCCACGAGATCGGCCATACCCTGGGCCTGCAGCACGACCAGCTCGGTAGCTCCACCTATCCCGCCGACAGCGTCCGCAGCCGCAGTTGGGTAGCCAACATGGGGCACAGTCCGAGCATCATGGACTATTCCCGCTTCAACTACGTCGCCCAGCCGGAGGATTCCATCCCCGTCCAGGACCTCGTTCCACGCATAGGGCCGTACGACAAGTACGCCATCATGTGGGGCTACAAGCCCATTCCTGGGGCCACGACCACGGAGGCCGAACGGCCCACCCTGGATCGTTGGTCGCGGATGCAGGACACCATTCCGTGGCTCCGCTTCTCGGCCAATAACGCATTTGGCGCCTTCGGCACGCAGAACGAGGCAGTTGGCGACGCCGACCCTGTGAAGTCCACCGGTCTCGGCTTCAAGAACATCGAGCGCGTGATGGGCTACATCCAGTCAGCCACCACGAGCCCGCTGGAAGACAACAGCGATCTTGAGGAGATCTACAATCGCACGGTGGGGCAGTGGGCCACCGAGGCCAACCACGTGGCGACGGTGGTGGCCGGTGGAACCGTGCAGTACAAGGCGGGCAGCCAGGCCGGTCCGGTCTACGAGCCGATGTCCCGGCAACGCCAGACCGAGGCCGTGAAGTTCCTCAATGACAGGGTCTTCGCCACACCCACCTATCTCATTCGCCCGGACTTCGCCAACCGCATCGAGCCGAACGGGATGCTCAAGCGAATCAACGGTGCCCAGTCGAGGGTGATGAACAACCTGCTCGACGACAGCCGGATGAATCGTCTGCTCGAGCAGGAAGCACTGAACGTCCGGGCTGCCTACCCGCTTTCGAGCATGCTCGACGACGTGCGTCGCGGCATCTGGTCGGAGGTCTACAGCAGCGCGCCGCGCGCCGATGCTTACCGTCGCGAACTCCAGGGCAGTTTCCTCAGCCTCATGGACCGCAAGCTGAATCCGCCGCCACCACCCCCGGGCCAGGCTGCGTCGCCGTTCGGACGCCGTGCCGACCCGCTGTCGGAAGATGCAAAGTCGCAACTCCGCGGCAACCTGACGACGCTGCGAACGGACTTGCAGCGCGCCGCGTCGCGCACTTCCGATCGGTCCACCCGCCTGCATTTCCAGGGCGCCATACACCGTATCAACAACATTCTGGATCCGAAGGGCGACTGACAACGAGCCGCCTACCTGTTCGAGTGTTCAGGTAGGCGGCGCCACAAGCCTGGACGCGCCGTACCGGCAGTCGCCGCAAGCGGTTAGAATTGACCTGCGCCGGACGACGCGCCCAGACCGGGCGCGTCGTTCGGCACTTTCATACCGTACTTACCCATGTCTCACCCTGATCGCCGTTGACCTTCAAGCGCTGGCTGGCCGTACTTCTCTCGTTCGGTGCGGCCATCGGCGTATCGCTCTATCTCGTCGTGTCCAGTTGGCCGCGGGGTGGAGCATCGGTCGCACTGCCGCCCATCGCACACCTGATAGCGCTGGCAGCGGTCGCCCTGGAGATCCTCACGCGGGCGATCAAGATCAAGCTCAGCGCCGCTTCACTGCGCATCCCGCTGCGAATGGGCGCTTCCGTGCGTACCTGCCTGGGTGGCGACTTCGGTGCGGCTATCACGCCGGCGCGGTCCGGCGCCGAGCCGGCGCGATTCTTCATCCTCGTCCAGGCCGGCGTGGGTGCGGCGAACGTGCTGCTCATCCTGTTCGCCGAGCTCTTTTTGGAGATGCTCTCCCTCGGCGTGCTGGCGATCATCCTGGCCTTCGGATTCAAGGGATCGGGGCCGGTAGTGGGAGGCCTCATCGGGCTTGTAGGCGGGTATGCCGCCGTCGTGCTGGGCGGCGGCATCTTCGGTCTCATGCTGGCGCGGCGGCGGGCCGCCGGGCCGCCGCCGGGCTGGGCACGCTCGCTCGGCTTCAATGCCGGCCGCTGGAGAGCGGTGCAGCGGGCGCTGCGTCAGCTCCGGTCGAGTGTCGGCGGGCTCCGCCAGGCCAACGTCCCGCTCATGATCGGCGCCTTCCTGTTCTCGGTGCTGCACGTGTTGCTGCGACTGACCATCCTGCCCGCAATCGTGCTGTCGCTCGATGCGTCGGTGCCGTTGTCACCGCTCGTACTCTGGCCGCTGGCGCTGCTGTACGGCATCGCGGTGGCGCCCGCACCGGGCGGCGGTGGGGCCGTGGAGATCGTCTTCCGCGCCGCGCTGGGCGGTGTGATCCCGGCTGCATATTTCGGCTCGGCGCTCATCTGGTGGCGCTTCTACACCTTCTACCTCTACATCCTGCTCGGAGCACTGGCCGCTGGCGGCACGGTGATGCGGGCGTTGCGCGAGGACAGCACCGAACCGCCTGTTCCGCTGGAGTGACACCCGTTGGCAGCCGTGAACGCGGGGCCGGCCGCCAGAGCAACCGTGCAGCCGAGCCGGCATGCCGCTCGGACCACCGCTTCCAGGCGCCGTGTCAGGTGAGCGCTTTACTGGCTTCCGCGCGCCTTCACGACAGCGCTCGTGACGAGTGTGGAGCCACCGCGCAGCCAGAGAGTGAGCGGAATTCGCTGACCCGCTTCCAGTGGCTCGGCCACATTCATCAGCATCAGGTGCAGACCGCCCGGACGGAGGATGACGACACTGTCTGGTGGCACCACCAGAGCCTCGACGGGGCGCATCCGCGCAACCCCGGCAGAGTCGATCGTGGTCTCATGCAGCTCGACCATGCTGGTCACGGTCGTGGTTACGGAGTCCACCACCACCGTGTCCCGCGTCCCGTTGTCCACCAGGAAATAGCCGGCCGTGGTGCTGCCGGCGATCGCTGGCCGGATCTCGGCGTCTCGCACAACGGCCACCGTCTCAGCGCGGCAGGCGGCGAGCGTGGCGGCAAGGAACACAATGTTCGCCGTGGCTCGGACCGTACCCCGCCCGAGAGCGTTGGAGAAGGATCGGAAGTTGTCGATCATGGGAGCAATCCTGGCCTGCGCTGGTTCGATGTGGAACAACGCCCGTACGGCTGACGCCGCTAGTAGTGGAACAACGCCCGTACGGCTGCCGCCGCTAGTAGTTGCAGACTCCGCGTACCGCTACGATGCTCGCCGCTTCCCGCTCGTCCCTGGTAGTCGCGCCGACCGACCGCAGCGCTGCGGTGCCCGTCAGTACCTCCCCGGAGCCCAACAGTCGCAATATTACCTCGCGCGCGCTCGACGCCGTCGGCCAGACAATCTCCACCTCTTCGTCCTGAACGATTCGCCAGCCAGCACCTCCCTTCCGACCACGCTGTTCGGGCTGCAATGACGTGGCCTCAAGCCAGCCCGGACGATCTGGCGCTGGAGTGGGGGCGAGACGAATCCACCCTGGCAGGGCAGTCTCCGCGGAATCACGGTCGGCACCCGGCGCACCACCGACCTCCAGCCGATAGCACGCAGCCATTCGCTGAGCGGTTGCCGCGCGCGCCGTACCGTCCGCGGCGGCTGAATCCGACCTCACTGCTAGCGGCGACGGAATGTCGGCCGGCGGCCTGGCGGGAGGACTGATGATGGAGGGTGCCTTCGCCTCGCTGGCTTGAGAGCGCCGGGCGCGCTCGGCCGCCACTGTCGGCGGGCGCGGCGCTGCCCCCACCCCCGTCACCACAACGTCCTGCAGATTCATTTCCACAGGGATCAGAGCGACCGCCACAACACTGTCGCCCCTCTCCCCAACCTGCAACGACAGTCGCGCCGGCTCGAAGCCCAGTCGCCTGATGGTTGCCGTGTGTTCGCCCGCCGGCATCCCCGCCAACCTGAAGCGCCCGGCGACATCCGTGACGGCAGCGCTGCTAGTACCCGGTACCGTCACCATCGCCTGAGCCACCGGATCGCCGTCCTCGGACGTGACTCGACCGACCAGCACGGGCCCAACCGTCATCGCCGGTGCCTGTGCGGGAACCGGCGGTGGCTGGCCAGCCACCGCCGCCTGGGTGCGATCCTGAGGGGCCGCACGGGCAAATGAAGGCGGTGGCGAGGCGAAGGAAGAAGCTGGGCGCATGCGCGTGCTATCCTGCTCCACTTTGCCGCCTCCCGCGGCGGCGGCAGCGGAAGATTGGGGCGGACTGGGCGCCACGGCCACCGGCGGCGCCTCCGGTCGCGCCTCGACAGAAGGTGCGATCCTATCCGCCGCCGGGTTTCTAGCCGGTGCACCGACACCCCGGGCCGGGGCGACATCAGCCGACTTCGACAGCGCCTCTGCCGTTACCGACTCCGTCTGACCGGCGACATCGGGACTCGCTGTCAGAAGCTGCGAATCCGGGGACGCCAGCGCGCCCGGAGATGCGCCAGCCACCTGATCAGCAGTCGACTCCACAGTGAGCGGTGCCAGCGGACCATTGCGCTGCAGAACGACTGTCGTGCCCACGGCCAGCAGCCCCACGGCGGCTATCGCCGAAAAGCGCCACCGACGTCCCGCACGCGTCGTCACGTTCGCACCAGCAGGTCGCACCGTCCGCGCATCGCCTATGGAACGGATTCCATCTCCGCCCGCGACGCGCTCGAGCGGCGCTTGACCGGCGACACCGGCAGCGCTACCCTGCCGGCCAGCTGACGCCGACCCGCTGGCCGCCGGCGCTCTGGACGAAGGATTGGCGTGTACGCCTCCAGGACCGTCGTCCAGCGAACGCAGGATACGGGCGCTCGCCGCCACCAGTCCCCGCGCCTCGGCGACGGCCACGCGGCACTCAGCGCAATTCGCAACGTGCGTGCGCAGAGCGTCCGCCTCGGCCGACGAAAGCTCGCCGTCCAGCCAGGCGTGGATCGTACCCTCGTCGGGGTGCTGGCTCCCGGTCGTCAATTCCGTGTCGTCGTCAGGATGCTGCATTCTCCCTCCCATCTCGCTCCGCTTGCAACGTCTCGTATGCCTCGGCGAGCCTTCGGCGCGCCCGGGCTAGGGTCGTGCCTACCGAGCCGGGCGACAGTTCCAGCGCCTGGGCGATCTCCTGATAGTCCAACCCCTCCTCCCGCATCAGTAGCGCGCTTCGATCCCGTTCGGCCAACTGGTCCAGAGCCTGTCTGGCGAAGGCGGCATCCTGTGCTCGTTCCAGCTCCGTTGTTTCCGGCGCCTCCAGTTCCCGCGCACGTTCCTCGTCGGCGAGCATCGCCAGATGATGACGGCGCCTGTCGTCGGTGCGAGCCTGATCGCGCACGAGGTTGGTGGCGACGGCGTAGAGCCACGAACGCTCGCTCGTCAGCCGCTCCTGTCTCATCGCTCGGACGAACGTCTCCTGGGCCACATCCTCGGCCCAATCGCGGTCGCCAAGCCGGCGCGCCAGATAGCGCACCAGCCCGGCGTGGTAGTCGCGGAAGAGTCTGTCGATGTCCTGCTCGTCGAGCATGCGTGGAGTTTGGGGTGAGGTAGATACTGAAGCCTACCAGTCTCGCCCGAAGCGGGCGAGGGTTGACAGATCCAGCGACTCCACCCCATTCGCGGTGACCTCCACCGAGATCGCCCGACCGGCCACCAGTACCTGCTCGCCGATGGCGAACGGCTCGCGCAGTTCCGGCACCAGTTCCAGAAGCCTGAAATAGGCCGCGCCGTATGGCTTGATTCGAATCACTTCGCTTCCCACGACATGGCTGATGTCGGTCCAGACGCCTTCGCGCCGTTCGAATCGTTTGCCCGCCATCTGACGCAGCCCTCCAGCCGTACCGTCCTCGGTCTCCGCCTGGATGACCGTGAGAGCCAGGTCCGGGAGGGATAGCACGGCGCGCTGCTCAGCGGCCATTTTCGCCGCAGCGAAGGCCCGATCCGCTGACTCACTTCGCGCCGGCGATGCCGCTCCGACCACCCCTTGAGGGGCAGACTGGCCCGGCGACGCAGCCGGCGCCGGTACGGTCGTCATTCGCGGCGACGAGGCCCGACGCGGCGCCGATGCCGTCATCCCTGGCTCGAGCACCAGGTAGGAGCTCAGCTCCGTGGGCAGACCGTAGCGGATGCCGAGTGCACGTATCTCGTCGTCGATCTCGGCCGACGGGCCCTCGCGGCGGCGTTCAGCGGATAGCCATCCGACACGCTGACTGGCCCAGAGCCGGGCGACGAAAGAGTTCTCCGCCTGCCGGGCCGGCATCTGTACGCGAGTCGTCCAACGGACTGGACCGTCGGCGGTGGTCCCTTCGACCCGTACGGTGGCCATGCCGCTACCGACGTATCGGGTGAGGAGCACGAGGTCCTGGCCGGCGAAGATGTCTGTCGTGCCGCGGGGATGCGGCTGCAGCAACCGTACACCGTCGGCCGTCACGCGCACATCGGTGACGAGCGGTCGCGCGAGCCGACTGGCGACGACGGAGACGGCCCGCTCCACGTCCTCCTCGGGACGCACGAACTGCGCGGTCCCGCCTCCTTCCAGGGAGAGCTGCTCGAGCAGCGAGGCGTTGACATCGTGACCAACGCCGAAGGTGAACAACCGTGCCCCGCCGCGAAGCCTGGCAGCCTCCCGAGCGATGACGTCGGGGTCGCGCTCGCCCACGGTGGGCGCGCCGTCGGTGACGAAGAGGACGAGCGGCAGTCGCCCCCGCGCGGCCGGAACGTCCAACGCCTCGCTGAGCGCGCCAGAGATGTTGGTGGAGCCGCTGGCTTCCAGCCCGTCAATAAACCGTCGGGCGTCGCGCAGGGCGGCCGGCGTGGCCGCCTGCCAGCCGTCGCTGAAGCTGCGCACGTCGCTGGCGAATGCGATCACGCGGAAGCGATCGCGCGCTTCCAGGGTGGACAGCAACTGACGACCGGCGGCCTTTGCCTGCGCCATCTTCTCGCCCCTCATGGAGCCGGAGACGTCGACGACGAAGACGACATCGCGTGGCGTGGCCGCGGCACGTACTGTGGGCGGAGTCACGGTGATGAGGGCGAAGCCGTCTTCGTCGGCGAGGGGCCGATGAGCGAGTACGCCGATGGCCGCCGCATTGCCGCGGCGCACGGGCAGAAGGACGGTGGCCGCGCCAGTCGACGCGCCGCGCACGGTCACCTCGCGCCAGTCATCACGTTCGCGCACCGTCAGGCGGTGCGTTGGCGAGTATGGAGCGCCGAACTGCGCCGATCGCGGTACCCGGATAACGAGCGTGGATCCGGTGCCTGGCTTTTCGTCGCCAGCATCGGTGTCGACATCCGTGTCTACATCCCCGCCCGAGGTATGACTCTGGACGCGCCTGGCGGCCGGCAGCGGGGCCCGACGCGGGAAGCGGATATCGGGCGCGGCGAGCGCGCCGGCGGCGTCATAGTCCACGCGCAGCGCGTCGCCCTCGCGCTGGGCAATTACGGCGTAGCGCACCACGACCCGTTTGGTCTCGCCCGGGGCAATCGGAAAGATGCGAGCACGCAGCAGCCCGCGTCCCATCCATTCCACCAGCGCCGGATCTCGTTGCTGCCGCACGATATCCTCATAGACACGCCGCGCCTGAACAGCGTCCAGCACCTCACCGCTCACCATCTCGTTGCCGATCTGGAGTTGTAACTCCTGAAATGCTGCGCCAGCGGGTAGCGGGAAGATATAGTCGGCTTCGGCGAGCGCGCCGTCGTTATTGACGAAGGCCTCGCTAATCTCGTAGTGGAGCACGCGATCGGTCAGCGTCACGCGAACGTCGGAACGGGTGCGCTGGAGCGCGCTCGACGGCGAGGTGCATGGCGGCTGCACCGGACGCGGCTGACCGGGTCGGCCGGGCGCGCAGGGCCGCGGAATTATCCGGCCCTGCGCCGTGGCGGTCGCAGGCAGCAACGGCGTGCCGATCAGGACGGCGGCGAGGATGGCGAGACTGTGAGAAGCGAGACGCATGTTGAACCCCCAGGAGAGTGATGCTCATGGGGGAGACGTGCATGTCGCAATTACTTGCACAGGTTCACACGAACTCAGTCGCAGAGGTACAAGCTGACGCGTCAGTCAGG
>CAJDWZ010000122.1_pt2 | contig 14505 bp, 13 predicted proteins | sample 7391701 | NCBI WGS metagenome assembly CAJDWZ01 (sample SAMEA7055744, study PRJEB34461) | soil metagenome | biome: terrestrial ecosystem; feature: Peninsula; material: soil | place: Antarctica | collected 2016
CACCTGGGCGAAGTACGCCAGTTCTCCCGGGCCGGCGACGTAGGCGACGGTCGGCAGAATCGCCCGTTCCATCACGGGGCGCAGTAGTACATTTGGCCCTAGCACCGCGTCGTCGTTCGCGGCGATGCCGGCGGCCTCGGTGACCGGCACGCGTCGCTTACCCTCCGGCTCGTAGACGAACACCGGGGACAGCCCGTCAACCTGGGGCACCTGGGGCGAGAAGCCCTCCCTCTCGATCGCCGCGGTGCGCTCCTTCAACTCTCGCTCCAGCCCTGGTGCGACCCGCAGCGCCTTCACGAGTAGAGGACGGGCAGCGGCTCGCACCGCCGGATGGGAGGCATCCAGGACGGCGATCCCGAGCGGCTCGAGGAGCCCGCGTAGAAGAACCAGGTAGGAATCGCCCACCGTGGTTCCGGCCTGATATGCCTTTTCGGCGAGCTCGAGTGGAGCCCCATTGGCAACCGATCCGCTGGCCCGCCTGAGCGTGGCGAGCTGCGGCGAGAGATCAGGTAGCGGGACCTCGGCCATTGGGCGCCCGTCCGCGTCGGGGGAGACGCCGACCAGTCGCAATTCCTCGGCGCCACCCGCCAGGGAAACCCAGGTGGTGGACGCTTCGGCCAGGTCGGCGTCGTCGGTAGCGGCCCAGAACACCGGTGCCACTGGTATCCCCGTCGCCTCCTCCAGCGCATCCGCGAGAGCGAGCGCACTCATGGCCTTGGACCAGGTGTAGATCGGGCCACCAAAAAGGCCTGGCTGCTGACCTGTCGTGACAACGACACCGCGGCCATCAGCCACCCGCTCCAGCCTGGCCGCGGCAGCGCCGATAGCGCCCAGGGCCGGCCGGAGCAGGTCGAACCATCCCTCCGGCGCCGTGGATCTGACCTCCTCAATTCTCTCTCGCCACTCCTCCGGACCAGTCGGCGCGATGCCAAACCATTCCACCGCCTCACCATCGAGAGCGGCGCGGGCGAGAGGCGAGCCGCCCAGAGGCTCGGTACAGACCGTCACGTCCTGGTCATTCATTCCGGCTTCCGATTTTGTGGTATGGCTCACCACGCAGGATCGTGCCGGCGCGGTAGAGTTGCTCGGCGAGCACCAGCCGCGCCATCTCGTGCGGCAGGGTCCACGGCGCGAGAGAGAGCGAAAGCGTAGCGCGTTCACGTACCGCAGACGAAAGACCATACGCGCCTCCGATGACGAACGCCACGTCCTGCGACGAGTCGCGTCGTTCGGAGAGCCAGGCAGCGAACTGGTTCGAGGTGAAATCGCGTCCGCACTCGTCGCAGACCACGACAGCGGCCGACGGTGGCAGCTGGGAGAGGAGGCGCTCCCCTTCCCGCTCACACACCTGCACCTCACTGGTCGAGCGTGCCGATTCCTCGCGCACTACCTGAACCGCCAGCGGCCAGTATCGCGCGGCACGCGTCTCGTACTCCGCAATGGCCTCGCTGAGCAAGCGACGCGGCTTGCCGACGGCGATGATTGAAAGCTTCACGACACGGTCACCTGACGGACTACCGGCACGCTGCGATACCGGTAGTCCGTCCGCCGTTCAGGCGTAGATGCCACGAAGACGATGAACCGTCGCCACCCGGCTCACAGCCAGCATGTAGGCTGCCGTACGCATGCTCACCCCGTGCTCCCGTGACAGCTTGAGCACGTCGTAGAAGCTGCGCGACATGATCTCGCGAAGTCGGTCATTCACCACGTCCTCGGGCCAAAAATAGCCTGCGCGATCCTGAACCCACTCGAAGTACGAGACAGTGACGCCGCCGGCATTGGCGAGTATATCAGGGACAACAAAAATCCCCTTGTCGTCGAGGATCGCATCCGCGGCCGCAGTGGTCGGACCGTTGGCTGCCTCGATCAGGACCTTCGCCCGGATTCCCCCCGCATTTCGGGTGGTGATGACGTTCTCCAGCGCAGCCGGGACGAGCACATCCACGTCCAGAGTGAGGAGGTCTGCCCCGGAAATAACCTCGCCACCGTCGAAGCCATCAAGTGACCGATGCTGCTTCGCGTGGGCCACCGCCGCCGCGATGTCGATGCCGTCAGGGTTGTAGAACGAGGAGATCCGATCACCGATTCCGACGATCCGGCATCCGCGGCGGTCCAGAAGCTTCGCCGCCACCGAGCCTACGTTTCCAAAGCCCTGTATGGCCACCGTTGCGCCGTTCACTGGCATGCCGAGGTGGTCGAGCGCTTCCTTCGTCACAAGAGTGACACCGCGACCGGTGGCCTCCCGCCGCCCCAATGAACCACCCATCTCCACGGGCTTGCCGGTGACAACCGCGGTGACTGTGTGGCGCATGTGCATGGAATAGGTGTCCATCACCCATGCCATCACCCGCTCATTGGTGTTCACGTCAGGCGCCGGTACGTCCGAGTCAGGCCCGAGCGTGGATATGATGCCGGCTGTGTAGCGACGGGTGAGTCGCTCCAGTTCGCCGACGCTCATCTTCAACGGGTCGCAGATGACGCCCCCCTTCGACCCGCCGAACGGCAGGTTGACGACCGCACACTTCCAGGTCATCCAGGCCGCCAGCGCAGTCACCTCCTCCAGCGACACGTCGGTGTCGAAACGGATGCCGCCCTTGGCAGGTCCCCGCGAGGTGTTGTAGAGAACGCGATGGCCGGTGAAGACCTGTATCTCCCCGTTGTCCATGAGGACAGGGATGGAGATGGTGATCGACTTCTCGGCGTGCCGGAGCACCTTGTACAGCCCGGGCTCGAGGTCCAGCAACTCGGCGGCACGATCGAAACGAGACATCATCGAATCGAACGGGTTCACCTCGTCGAGGAACGTGTCCTTGTCGGGGCGTACGATGTTGTGCGTGGGCAGACGAACGTCTGATGACATGAATGGACCGCCGGCCATGGCCGGCCACTAGGGGAGTGGGAGACGGGCCTGGAGTAGAGCGGTGAGAATGTGCTGCAGCTGTTCCTCGCCGCGCTCGAAGGACACCGTCTGGGAAACATACCACAAGCCCGCCGCGGCGGGAGGCCAGCGAGGGGCGAGCTTCACCGCATCCTTCAGCGTGCAAACTACCAGGTCTACGTCGCGGGCAGCCATTTCCAATTTCGCCATATCGTCGTCGTCGAACGCATGATGATCGACCCAACTTAGCGGTGTCACCCGGGCGCCATGGGCGGTCAGTTGGCGAACGAAGGCTCCCGGGTCACCAATTGCCGTCGCGGCGAGCACACTGAGCCCCTGGAGATCGCCTATTGGCCGGTGTTTACCGTCCGGTACGGAAACGAGGGAGTCGAGGGCAAGTGAAGCCACCGCCACCGGACATCCGGGAGCGGCGGCGTCGATCGCCGCCAACACTGCGTCCACGTCGGACGTGCCGGCCGCCTTGCGCGTCACGACGGCCAGGTCTGCCCGCCGGAGAGCAGTCAGTGGCTCCCGGAACGGCCCCGCCGGCAACGGTCGCCGAGAGCCGTGCTTCCAACGATCGGCGCTGACCAGCACAATGTCCGCCTGGCGAGCCAACCGGCGATGCTGGAAGGCGTCGTCCAGGACGACCATGTCGGCTCCACCGGCCGCCGCTTCGCGCACCGCGGCGGCTCTGTCCGCTCCGGTAAAAACGGGCACTCCTGGATTGAGAGCGGCATGGACCAGCGGCTCGTCGTCACCGTACCCCCGGAGCACTAGAGCCGGTTGTGCTCCCGCCAGCCGAAGCCGACGGGCGAGCTCAGCAGCCACCGGCGTCTTGCCCGTGCCTCCGACGGTGAGATTCCCGATGCTTAACGCCGGCAGTGCGGGACTGACTACTTCCAGGATCTCCCGCTCATAGAGCCACGACCGGATGGCCGCGCCTCCGGCGAACGCCCAGCTCAGCGGCGCGAGCAGTGCCCGTCCAGCGCTACCACGGAACCCCTCACCGTACCATATGAGCTCGGCAAGCTCAGCTGGAGACATCATCAGCCGTCCATGGGTGGCGGCGGGCAGGCGATCAGCGGCCCTGCTCGGCGCGGCTTGTCGCGGCAGCCTGAAGGCCTGAGAATCTCGCCACCTCTGCAGCTGCCCCCCGCGCGTCCGTGGCTTCCACCCAGGTGGGCTCGCCGTAGGCGATGGTGATACGCGCAAACGGCTTGGGGATCGTGAAGCTGTCCCAACTTCGGAGCCGCCAGGCGCGGTCTACCGCCATCGCGATGGGCACTATCGGTGAGCCGGACCGCTGAGCGGCAATCAGCGCCCCCGGGGCATACACCAGCGCCGGACCGCGAGGACCGTCGGGAGTGATCGCCACGTCGTGTCCCTCCTTGAGCAGCCGTGACACCGCCAGGAGCGCTCGACCTCCGCCGCGCGACGTCGAGCCTCTGGTGGTGACGAATCCCAGCCGTTGCGCAACCCGGGCCACAATCTCCCCATCACGATGCTCGCTGATGAGGGCGTTCACCCCCTCATCGCGATGATACCACATCAGCGGCAGTAGCTGTCCGTGCCAGCAGGCCAGGATGATGGACTGCTTCTTCTCACGGAGCCGCGCCACTGGCTCCGCCCCCAGGACGGTCACCCGCCAGGTGCTGGAAAGCAGTCGCAGCGCCGGCCAACCGAATCTCACCGCCCGGCGAACCTTCCGTTCCTGCTCAGAGTCAGGGAGCGGGACATCGCGCTCAGCGCCGGTCAGCGCGTCGCTCATCTTTCCAACTCCCTCATCCGAGCATCTCGTCGGCCATGGCCGCGACACGTCGGGCGGCGCCGGGAGTACCCAGCTTCGCCCGCACCGCGGCCAGCCCGACGCGCATCCGCTTCCGGTCGGCGCTACCCTCGTCGAGCAGCGGGTCCAACGCATCGGCCACCAACCGTGGCACCAGATCATGCTGCACGAACTCCGGCACCAGTTCCTCGCCGGCGACGATGTTCACGAGGCCGATGTGTGGGATCTTGACCACCCGACGGGCGATCTGGTAGGTGATGCTACTCGTGCGATAGGCGATGACTAGCGGACAGTCGGCAACAGCCGCCTCGAGTGTCGTCGTTCCGCTCTTGCAGAGAGCGGCCGTGGCGGCGCGGAGAACATCCGCGGAAGCGTCGGTGACCATCGGATACGGACAGCGTGCTGGATCCAGTTTCACTGTCGGTGCGGCACTCACCACCACCTGGAGGCCCGGATGACGCCGCTCGAGTTCGCGAGCGGTGTCCACGAAGGGATCCAGATGTCGGGCTATCTCCTGGCCGCGACTGCCAGGAAAGAGCGCCAACACTGGTCCGTCGTGAAGTCCCAACCTGGCCCGGGCTTCTTCACGCGTGGGGAGGTCGGCCATCCGGTCGAGTAGCGGATGACCGACGAACGTCACGTCCACCCCTCGCGGCCGCAGCAACTCCTCCTCGAAGCGGAAGATCACCGCCGCACGGGTCACCAGACGCGCGATCCGCGGGATGCGTCGTGCACCCCATGCCCATACCTGTGGCGTGATGTAGTAGAGCACCGGAACGCCGGCGCGGTGGGCGGCCGCGGCCACCTTGAGGTTGACAACCCGCCCCGAACGCAAACGGACCTCCAACTCACGTAACAGCCGGTAGTGCTGCGGCACATGGCGTATGACTTCCAGGAATCCCATCACGGCCAGCTTCTCGGCGTGCTCTATCAGGTCGACGCCGGCAGCCTGCATCCGATCGCCGCCGATTCCGGCAAGCATCAATTCTGGACGGAGCAATCGGAGCTGATTCACCACCGAGGCCGCGTGAAGATCGCCCGAAGCCTCGCCCGCGACGATCAGGAGTTCCGACCCCGGGCCCGCAGCGTCAGCCACGAATCGCGCCGACTCCGGCTCCACGCAGGGCTGGCAGCGTGCGTTCTATCTCGCGCACTATTCGGAGCGCGATCTCCAGCGCGTCGCGACCGTCCCGTCCTGACGCCACTACAGGCGACCGACCTCGGACAGCGTCCACGAAACTGGCGAACTCGAGCCGTAGCGGTTCTCCCTCTGGTGCATCGATCGGCACCGCCTCCACGAATGCTTCCAACTCTAGAGGGGCGTGGGCCAACTCAGTGAGATCGACGTCCGCACGGAGTCTGTAGAAGATGCCGGTTCCCGTGGCAAGGTCGAGCGAGATGTAGCCGTTCCGCTGGAACAGGCGGATCTTGCGTAGCCGCTCACGCGAGACGCGGCTCGCGGTGATGTTAGCCACCGCGCCCGAGTCGAAGATGAGTCTCGCGTTCGCGATGTCGACGAACGGCGTAAGAACGGGCACGCCGGTCGCACTCACGTCGCGGACGCCTCCACCGACCAGCGTGCGCACGAGGTCTATGTCGTGGATCATCAGATCGAGAACGACCGCGACATCGCTGCCACGCGGGTTGAACGGGGCCAGCCGATCGCTCTCCACGAAACGCGGTGCATCCACATGCGGCAGGGCCGCGCGCACCGCGCGGTTGAACCGTTCCACATGTCCCGTTTGCACGATCACACCGGCTTGCTCGGCGAGTAGCAGCAACTCATCTGCCTCGGCAAGCGTCGTCGCGATAGGCTTCTCGATGAGCAGGTGCCTGCCTCGCTCCAGCGCCGCACGGGCGACGCCATAGTGGGCCGGAGTGGGGACGACGATCGTGAGCGCTTCCACGTCCTTGATCAGGTCGTCGAGCGAATCGTAGGCGCGCACGCCGAGTTCGGCGGCGACCTCCGTTGCCCGGTCGGCACGCTCCTCGTGGAAGCCCATCAGACGGGCGCCCGGTAGGTCGCGCAGGATACGTACATGGTGGTAGCCCAGGCCACCCGCGCCAACCACCCCTATGCGAAGATCGCCACTTTCGGTGCCTGCCATCAGAATCCGATCCCCCTCTCGCTGGCTTCTATGAAGCTCAGAAACTGGCGAACCTCAGGCAGATCTGGCACCTCTTCGCGCACGCGCGCGACAGCCTGCGACAGGTTCATCTCGGAACGGAAGAGTACCCGGTACGCGCTCTTGAGCGCCTTCAGCGCCTCAGCGTCCATGCCGCTCCGTTGAAGACCAACGCTGTTAAGGCCGTACAGCCGCACCGGATTGCCGACAGCCTTGAGGAAGGGCGGGACATCCTTCACCACACGCGAGCAGCCGCCCACGAACGCCTGACGTCCGACACGAGTGAACTGATGGACCGCCGTCAGTCCGGAAATAATCGCGCCGTCCTCCACATGCACGTGTCCCGCGAGCTGGACGCTGTTGGAGATGATCACTCCGTCGCCAACCCGACAGTCATGACCCAGATGCACGTACGACATTATGAACGTACCCGATCCCACTACCGTACGGTGTGACTCCACCGTTCCGCGATGGATGGTCGTGTACTCTCGGATTACGGTGCTGTCACCGATCTCGACCCAGGTTTCCTCACCCGCATACTTGAGGTCCTGCGGGTCACCGCCAAGGATGGTACCGCTGCCGACGCGCACATCGCTCCCCAACCTGACGTTGCGCTCCAGGGTCGCCCGCGCGGCGAGCACGCAACCATCACCCACTTCGCAATCGGGACCGACAATAGCAAATGGTCCGATCTCCACGTTCTCACCCAGACGCGCGCCCTCATCCACGATGGCCGAGGGATGTATTCGCGCTGTCATCGGTCACGAACCATCGCTGCCATGTCCGCCTCGGCAACGATCTCGCCGTCCACGAGAGCAGTCCCGTGCATTTTGCAGACGGAACCACGAATATGGGTCATGTCCAGCTCGAACCTTAGCTGGTCACCTGGGCGCACCGGCTTACGGAATTTCACATTGTCGAGCGACATGAAGTAGACGACTTTGTTGTTCGTATCGGTCATGGTGCTGAGCAGCATGACGCCGCCAACCTGCGCCATCGCTTCAATGATCAGCACACCGGGCATGATAGGGTGCCCCGGGAAGTGACCCTGGAAGAACGGCTCGTTGATGGTCACGTTCTTCAGTCCCACAATGCGCTCCCGCCCCTCGATCTCGATGATGCGATCAACGAGGAGGAAGGGATAGCGGTGCGGGAGCAGCTTCATGATGTCGTCAATGCCGAGCAAGGTCGTCTCCATATTTGAGGCGGCAGCGCGCTCCGGCGCGCACGGGCGGGGACCGCCGACTATCAGGTTGTCTGCATTGATTTTACAGCGCGGGCCAGCAGTTCGCGCACGAACCGCAGGGTGCCGCTATGGCTCGGCCGCTCAGCGCGAATATGGGCTCGGACGCGCGCGCCAGCCAGGGCGAGGTCACCAACGCAGTCCAGCGCCTTGTGGCGCACGAACTCATCGGGCCAACGCAGCACGTTGCTGACGACGCCTGACGGACCGACGACGACTGCGTTGTCGGTTGTGGCTCCCCGAATCAGTCCTTTCGCCTGCAGCGCCGCCACCTCGTGCACAAAGCCAAAAGTACGCGCGCCGGCCAGGTCACGGGCGAAGCTCTCAGGCGTCACGTCGAGGAGAATTTCCTGACGACCAATGAGCGGATGTGGAAATTCGATGATGACTTCCAACCGTAGAACGTCAGCCGGTGACGCCTCGTAGACCGAGTCTCCATCTTCAAGACGGAAGGCTTCATCGATCACGAGCAGAGGGGCCGGCACGTCCCACTCCTGCCTGCCCGCCCGTCGTAGGGCCTCGACGAACTGCTCGGAGCTACCGTCCAGCACGGGCGGCTCAGAGGCGTCCAGTTCGATGATCAGGTCATCGATCTCCTCGGCCACCGCCGCGGCCAGCACGTGCTCGACAGTGTGCAGGGCAGTCGCGCCCTCGCCCAGCTGGGTGCGTCGCTCAGCGAAGACGGCCACGCTCACGTGAGCCGGGATCGTCGGCGAACCGGGCAGGTCGGTGCGGACGAAGTTGCGGCCGCTACCAGAAGGCGCCGGCCGGAAGGTCAGGGTGCAGGGCTGACCGAGGTGCAGTCCGATGCCGTCGAGGGTCACCGGTCGAACTATGGTCGCGCGATTATCGCTCACGATCCCCCTCCCTGCCCTTCGAGCAGCTTCTGAAGGTCCCGTATAATGGCCGGGAGTCGGTGGAGCGCGGCCGCTGCGCGTAACGACTCCCGGTGGGGTCGGGCGGGATAGCCGGACCAACTCTCGCCCGGCGGCACGTCCCCGAAGACGCCCGCCTGACCGCCAATACGCGCGCCGGCGCCAATGGTGATGTGACCGGCCAGCCCAGCCTGCCCGGCGATCACGCACCCATCCTCAATGTGCGCCGACCCGGAAAGCCCAGCTTGGGAGACGACCAGGCAGAGGCGCCCGATCTGCACGTTGTGGGCGACCTGGACGAGGTTGTCGATCTTCGTACCGGCGCCGATGATCGTGTCGTCCACACTGCCGCGGTCGATGGTGGTGTTCGCGCCGATCTCGACATCGTCGCCGATTATGCAGCGGCCAACATGCGGGATCTTCTCATGCACGCCGCCGCGATGCACGTAGCCGAAGCCATCACTACCCAAACGCGCTCCACTGTGCGCAATGGCGCGCTGGCCGATGATCGTGCCGCTGTAGCAGGTGACGTGCGGATGGAGTCGGCTGTCGGCGCCCAGCGAGACGCCAGCGCCAACCACGCAATGCTCTCCAACCCATGCACGGTCGCCCACGACGGCACCGTCACCGAGCACGGCATACGCACCAATGGTGACGTCTACGCCCAGCTTCACGCCGCGGCCCAGTCGCGCCGTGGCGTCCACGCCTGGCACGCGTAGCGGCTGACGGTAGAGGCGCGGTAGTAGGGCCAGGACCGCCTCATGCGGCCGGGCAACGACTATGCGCGCCGGAACGCTGGTCTCCGTCTCGGCCAACTCGGGGGCGACGAGGAGCACCGATGCGGACGTGGTGGCGGCGTCGGTAGCATAGCGAGCAGAGGCAAGAAAACTCAGTTCGCCGGTCGTGGCGCGGTAGAGCGGAGCCACGGCCCCGATCTGGACGGAAGGGTCTCCGACCAGTTTGCCCTTGACCAGACGCGCGATCTCCTCCGCGGTCAGTATTTCGCCCGCGGAGGAGATGTTGGCTGGTGTTGCTGCAGGAGCTACGCCGGTCACCGCTGCGGCGGCGTCTTCGGACGACTGGTCACGCCGGCCGGCCGGGCAACCGGGCCTGCACTGCTCGGCGTGGCAGCCGTGGGAGTGGCGACGTTCTTCATCTTCGCGATGACCTTCGGTGTGACGTCGAGCGTGGTGTCTGCAGCGACGATCACGGAACCCTGGGCGACGTCGAAGATCATGGCATAGCCACCCTCTACGCGAACCTCATCGAGCGACTTCTCCAACTGCTCCATGAGCGGACCGATGAGACGCTGCCGGAAGCTCTGCACCGTGTCCTCGATTGCTGCCATCCGCGCCTCGTACTGCGCCTGGCGATCCTGGATCGCCTGAGCCTTGCCGGCCCGGTCAACGGTGTCGCTGGTGAAAGAGGCGACAAGCGCCTTCAGCGTCGAGTCCATCTTCTGGGCCTCGGCGTTATAGGGCTCGACTCGCTTGTTGAACTCCGCCTGGGCGGCCGCCATCGCGGGCGTCTGGGCGAGCACGGCCTGGGTGTTGACGTAGCCGACCTTGCTCTGGGCAGACGCCGGAACGGCGGTCACAGCAAGGACCACAAGGCCGATAATCGACGTACGGAAAAGCTGACTCATGAAAGCTCCCGCTCAGAACATCTGTCCGAGTCTGAAGTGAAATTGCCACTTTGGCGCCGACCGGATGATTCCAGTGGTCGGATCACGCGATGTGCGGTCGAAACCGTACGCGTAGTCCAGGCCGAGTGGTCCGAGCGGCGTGATCGTCGAGACACCGAGACCGGCGCCACGGAACAGCCGCGTGGGGTTGAAGTCGCTCGCCCGCCGCCAGACGTTGCCGGCGTCGAAGAACGCGTTGACATAAAGAGACGAGTTGACTCGCAACCCGAGTTCGGCGGTCGTGGTGAAGAAAGCGTTGCCGAACGAGTTGAGCGAGGCCTGCTGTGTGTCCGTACTGTCGCCCAGATAACCATCGGGCGTTATGGAGAACTCGGGGTAGCCGCGCAGCTGCTCCCCGTACTGCACTCCGCCCAGGGTGAACTTCTGGGAGAAGAAGAACTGTCGCGGATCGCCGAAGAGGAAACCCGCCTTCGTGCCGAGGCCGAACACGACTTCCATCGGCTGCGAACCTACCTTCCCGCCACCCAGGCTGGCGATCGGAGCGTAGCCCTTCAGCTCCCCGGTGTAGCGCTGGAAGCTCGTGTTGCCTCCCAACGGTCCGCCGTTGAACTGACCCGAGATGGTCTGGGTGCTACCAGCCACCGGGAACGGAAGTCCCACTCGGGTATCGCGCACCAGGTCGAGACCGAGGTTCGATCGGAAGGAAGAGCCACTGTACATCGTTGAGTCCACCCGTCCGAGCAACCCATCGTCGCCGAACTTCACCGACTCGCCGCCGTACGATAGGAAGACACGGGTGAAGTTTGAGTTGCGGAAGGGGAATCCGAAGCGAAGCGAACCGCCCGCGCGCGTGCTACGGCCCAGGTCGCCGATATAATAACGCGAGCGCGTGTTGTACGCCTGCACCGTCCCCGATACCAGGGAGCCCTGGATCGCCGGGTCCGTGTAGCTGATGTTGGCGTCGTTGATGTACCGACCGTACTGCCACTGGATCGAGCCCCGCTTGCACTGACCGAAGAGGTTGGGCTGGTCCAGGCCGATGAATCCGCCAATGCCCGTCCCCTGCCCCATCGACGCGCCGAAGTTCACGTTGCCGGTGCGCTTCTCCTTGACCGAGAAGATGATGTCCACGTCGCCCTCTTTCTGTTCCGAGGGACGCACGTCCGGTGGCGTCATGGGCGTCTCGAAGAAGCCGAGGTTGCCCAGGCTCTGCCAGCTCCGGATGAGAAGGTCACGATTGAACACCGCGCCGGGAACCGTCACGAGTTGGCGGCGGATGCACGCCTCCTCCGTATAGTCATTCCCGAGGATCTCCACCCGGTTGACGATCGCCGGATTTCCCTCAGCTATCTCCCACCTCATGTTCACCACAGGCTGCGAATCCGGGCCGACTGCGCGCTCGATCACCGGACTCACCTGCGAGAAGATGTACCCCTCGTTGCTGTAAGCGGTCCGCAGGTCTTCCGTGGCCGACTCCCATCGCGCCTCATCGAACACGCCCTGCGTTATGTGCCTACGACGGATGAGGTTGGTGAGACGCTCAGTGATCGTCGGTCCGTCTTCGCCGAACGGGTAATAGCCGCGCACTTCCTCGGCCGAGAATCGCTGGTTGCCGATCACGTCGAAACGGCCCAGGCGATACTGAATCCCCTCGTCAACGGTCAGGCGGATGAGCGCCTTCCCCAGTTCCCGGTCGATGACCACAGTGTCCTGGGTGACCACGGCGTCGATGAAGCCTCGGCTGGCATAGAGCGCCGGGATTCGCTGGCCGACGTCGGCGGCGAACTCGTTCTCGTCGAAACTGCCCTTCCGGTACCAGAGGAAACCCTCCGGCTTGCTCTTCATAGTCCCTACGATCTCGGCCGTCGGAACCTTGTCGTTGCCGATGATCTCCATGCCGCTGATGGCCAGCCGCCCACCTTCCCGAACGACGAAGGTGAGGTCCAGCCTGTCGTCCTCGCGGGACGAGTCGACTTGCACGCGCGACAGGAAGTAGCCACGCGACTCGTAAACCGAGTCGATGGCCGCGCGCGCCATGGAGACCTGGGCCGGATCCACCGGTTCGCCGGGGATGAGAGTGATCCGGTCGCGGACCGTGCGCGCTGGCACGACCTCCGCTCCCCTTACTGTCACCTCTCCGAGCAGGGGCAGTTCAGTGACGTGGAATTCCAGCCGGCTGCCACCGCCAGTGAGAAGAACGCAATCCACGCGCACGTCGCCGAACTGCCCCAGCGAGTAGAGCGAGCGGATGGCCCGCTGGATGTCTGTGGCAGTCAGATTCTCGCCGGGGGCGAGACCGATCTGCCCGCGGATGATAGTCTCCGATACGCGGTTGTTGCCTTTGATGGCTATGGAGTCCGGCGCCACACAACTGGCTGCGGCGGCGGGTGGTTGCTGCTGGGCAAATACGGGCGCGCTCGCCAGCATGAGGGCGAGGCCAAGGGTCCACGATCGGTGCATGGCGGGAATATACACAAGACGGCCGACCGGGTTCATTCTAAAAGCCCGGCCGGCCGCTTGGCGTTGGGAAGGGTTCAGGCGTTGGTGGTGCTAGTGAGGACCCGAAAGTCCAACTTGCCACCCTCGGGAGCGACGTCCACTTCGATCTCGTCCCCCTTGGCGAACTCGCCAAGCAGGATCTTGTCAGAGAGGGGATCTTCGATGTAGCGCTGGATCGCCCGCTTCAACGGTCGTGCTCCGTATGCCTCGTCGTAACCGTGCGTGACGAGGAAATCCGTCCCTGCTTGCGTGAGCCGAAGAGTCAACTCCTCGTCCACCAGTCGCAGCTGCACGTCGCTCAGGACGATGGCTACGATCTGGGAGATGTGCTCCTTCGATAGCGGATGGAAAACTATGATGTCGTCCAGCCGGTTCAGGAACTCCGGGTTGAACACATGATTCAACTCGTCCTTCACCTTGGCGGCGATCCGCTCGAAGTTCTGCTCGCTTCCGCCGGTGGTGAAGCCGAGGGCCTTGCCCTTTGTGATATCCCGGGCGCCGACGTTGGACGTCATGATCACGACCGTGGTCGAGCAGGATGACGCTGTAGGGCTTCCGGCGAACTGCCTTTGTCAGCGTACCCGAATCCTCGTAGCCCACGTAGCCCGGAGGGGCTCCGATAAGACGGGAAACAGAGAACTTCTCCATGTACTCGCTCATGTCCACGCGGATCAGAGCGGCCGGATCATTAAAGAGGAAGCGCGCCAGCTGACGAGCGACTTCGGTCTTGCCGACGCCAGTAGGTCCGGAGAAGATGAACGTGCCAATGGGGCGCTTGGGATCCTTGAGCCCAGCCCTGCTGCGACGGATGGACCGCGCCAGAGCCTTGATGGCCTCTTCCTGGCCCACCACGCTCTTATGCATCTCCTCCTCCATACGCAGCAGCCGCGAAGTCTCAGCCTCCTGCAGGCGCATGACAGGAATACCCGTCCAACGACTGACGATGAAGGAGATCTCCTCCTCACCAAGCGAGGGGCGGAAGGACTGACGCCGCTTCTCCCACTCTTCCTGCTGCTTACGAATCTCACCCTGCAGCTCGCGCTCGCTATCGCGTAGCGAGGCGGCGAGTTCGAAGTTTTGGTCGCGAACAGCGCCCTCCTTCTCGCTATTCACCTTCTCCAGCTGCTCCTTCAACTCGGCCACTTCCGGTGGCGGCGCCTGGGCAGCAAGCCTGGCACGCGCTCCCGCCTCGTCGATCACGTCGATCGCCTTGTCGGGTAGGAACCGGTCGGTGATGTAGCGCTCAGACAGCTTGGCAGCGGCCTCGAGGGTGGGATCGGGGATCGTCACGCGGTGGTGATCCTCGTACTTCTGACGCAGCCCCTTCAGGATTTGCACCGTCTCTTCGATCGACGGCGGCTCCACGATGACGGTCTGGAAGCGACGCTCCAGGGCACCGTCCTTCTCGATGTACTTGCGGTACTCGTTGAGCGTCGAAGCGCCAACGCAC
>CAJDWZ010000087.1_pt1 | contig 14360 bp, 8 predicted proteins | sample 7391701 | NCBI WGS metagenome assembly CAJDWZ01 (sample SAMEA7055744, study PRJEB34461) | soil metagenome | biome: terrestrial ecosystem; feature: Peninsula; material: soil | place: Antarctica | collected 2016
GTGGCGCGGGCGCCGACAATCGTCCAGTCGGCCGACGGGGCAACCCCAATCGAGGTGCCCAGCCCGGCCATCACGCGACGCAACCGCTCCTTGGGATAGGCGTTCGTGCCCAGCTCTGAGACCTGCAGCAGGAACGACTCGATGCCGGCGGTGGAAGCGGTGACCTGACGCACTCCGCCCAACAAGTAGAGATTAGCGGCGACTACGTCGTTGGCGGCACGGCGATGGATCACGCGAATCCCGGAGACGGTGTACATCGTCGTTCCGCTGTCGACGTCAGTTGGAGCGACCGAAGCGCTACGCATTGCACTGACGCGCGGTGTTGCCACAGCCTGCGCACGCACTGGTACAGCGGCAATTGTTACGGCGACCGACAGGGCGACGACGCTTAGCGAGGCTCGCGCGGCGAGCGCGCGGAGGGCGCTCACTGGATCCTCCCTGTCCGCACGAGATCGGCGTCGGTGATACCCGACTGCCGTCGTGCCTCAGGCGAGAGAAGGACGCCGGTAACCCGCGTCTTACCAAGGATGAAGCCCCTCGCGTAGCGCACCAGGTCGGCCGACGTCTGCTTCGCCATGTTATCCACATACCCCATGAAGTAGTCCACATCGGCTACGCTCCACCAGAAGCCGATGGTGTGCGCGAGCCCCGACGCACGCTCGGCGCCCTGCGCCGAACCCACGGCGCGCAACGCCTTCGCGTTGGACAGCGCCTCGGTGGAGAAGTACGACGGGTCACCCAGCTTCGCGATCTCCGTGTCCAGCGCCGCCAGCGCAGCCTTCAGTTTGTCTGGCGTGGTCTGACCGCTGATGGTAATCGGACCCACCTGGTCGAGCGTGTAGTAGTTGACGCCCACCGCCTGCCATAGCCCACTGTCTACCAGTCGTCGCTGGAAGGCCGAGCCGGGCTCGTTCAGGATGTCTGAAAAGACATCGGCGACATAGGTGACATCGCGATCCTTCCGCACGCTCGGCCCCTGCCACTGGAGCATCACGGTCACAGCGCTCACAGGCCGCTCCATGATGATCGCCGTATCACCGGCCAGAGGTGGGATGGGCGGTATGGGGTACGCGACGAACGGGTCGGGCTGACGCGGCCAGTCGCCATAGATGCGTTCAGCCAGGGCGAACACACTGTCCGGCTTGACGTCGCCGGCCACGATGAGCACCGAGTTATTGGGCACGTAGTAGCGGTGCTGGATAGTGCGCATCATCTCCGGCGTCGCCGTCTGCACCACCTTCCGGTCGCCAATCGTGTTCTTCCTACTGAAGTTCCCCGGATAGAGCGCCCGCGTCATCGCGTTCTCGAAGTCGAAGAACGGGCTCGACTCGGCGCGGTCGTACTCGCCAATGACCACCTCACGTTCTGTCGCCATCTCCTGCGGCAGGAAGCTCGGATCGCGGAGGGCGGCGTTGAGGTAGCGCATCGCCCCCACCAGACTGTCCACGGGGACGGTCAGGTAGTAGTTGACGCGCTCCTCCTGCGTCGTGCCGTTGAACACGGCACCCAGATCGGAGGCGCGATCCATGAACTCGCCCGGTCGCGGATACTCGGCGTTCGCCCTGAAGAACATGTGCTCGTAGAGATGGGCGAGGCCGGCGTATTCAGGACTCTGGGTGAAGGCGCCGTTCCGCACATCCACCTCCACCGTGGCCAGTGGCACTGGGCGTGGGCGGCGACGGGAAGGACGGTCGCAAGCGCGAACGCCAGCAGCATGGCGAAGCGTATGCCGGTCGTTACGCGGCGCTCGAGCCGGCGAGCAGTGACACCGGGAACGGCATGTGAGATGGCGGGCACGCGATACGGGATATGAGGATGGAGCATCCTTAAAGATGTCTGCGCGCGGCATCCTGGCAGAGTCCGGATAACCTGATCCGGGCGTCGGAGCCCGGCCGCGGAGACAGCTTGCATTCTACAACGAGGAGTGGGAGAGTCTTGCAGTGCATGTGCCGAGGCGCTTCCCTGGCCGCCTGTCTCACTGTTTCTTGCGCTAATGCCACTCTCTACCTCTCACCCACCTGTCGGCACGCTCGACGCCCTCGCCGAACGACTGGGGCACGAGCGGGTGCGACGCGACGCGACGCTCGCTCCGTACACCACCTTCCGTATCGGAGGTCCGGCCGACCTGCTCTACGAGGCAACGTCGGCCGACGAACTGGCCGACGCCATCACCGTCGCCCGTGAGCTGGGCATGCCCTGGTTCGTCCTCGGGCTGGGGGCCAACATCCTGGTTGGCGATCGCGGGGTGCGTGGGCTGGTTATCCGGAACGTCGCCGCCCACCACCGGTTCGGCGACGATGGTCGGCTCTGGGTGGAGAGCGGCGCGGTGATGGCCGACCTGATCCCCGAGGCGGTAAGGCATGGCTGGAGCGGATTGGAGCACTATGTGGGCATCCCCAGTTCCGTCGGCGGCGCCATCTGGCAGAACCTCCACTTCCTCTCGCCCGCGCCGGAGCGGGAGCGGACGATGTTCATCGCCGAGGTGTTCGAGAGCTGCGATATCCTGAGCGAGGAAGGGGACCGACGCACGGTGGGGCCGGACTACGTGAAGTTCGGTTACGATGACAGCGTCTTCCATCACCGGCGCGACATCGTCCTCGCCGCCACCTTCCAGCTCCAGCCGGGCGACCAGGCGACGATGCAGCGCATCCTTCAGGAGAACCTGAGCTGGCGCGGGGCGCGTCACCCGTGGCTGCAGTTCCATCCCAGCGCAGGCTCCATCTTCCGGAAGATTGAGGGGGTGGGTGCGGGACGACTGGTGGACCAGTGCGGGCTCAAGGGCCACCGGATTGGCGACGCTCAGATCTCGCATATGCATGCCAACATCATTCTCAACCTCGGCCACGCGACGGCGGCGGATGTGCGGGCGTTGATCGCCCACGCGCAGCAGTGCGTGCGAGAGCGGTTCGAGCATGAGTTGACGCCGGAGATCGGTTTTATCGGGGAGTTCTGAGTGGCGTGGCTGGTGCGTGGCGCGGGCGGGGTTCCGTGACAGCTGCTTTTTTGACGAGGAAGATTGTCGCGGCAGCGACGTGCTTCCTCGCGTGGTTGGTCCGGCGCAGGACCGGATTGATACGTAGGGAGAAGCACTCAGACCGGGGACGATTCCTGGTGAGGACTGACTTTTGGGGTTTCGCTACTCGGAGCCCTGAGTAGGAAATCTCCCAAAACAACCATCATGGCCTTGGGGCAGGACAGCGCTACGGTCTGAGCACTTCCAATCCAGCGATCACCTGCGCTGCGCCGGAGGCCCGCTACACAGTGACGTCCTCCGCTGCCGCGAGAATATTCCTCGTCTAATCAGCCCTTGCAGTTGCAGTTGCAATAATCTGCCACGCCCGCGACCTGAGACTGCGTCCCATGGGCATCGGCTCGTCACCCTGGTGAACCACCCGCCTCGCCTGGCGCCTCGCTGGCGCCCATCCTGCTCCCTACAGCCCGCAGGAGCTCGACGCACCAGATGCCGACGCTCGAACCCTTCGCAGCCGACCCAATCCATGTCGACGGAGTGAACACCAGATGAGCGCCATCAAAGCCGACAACGGAAACAGCGACAACCACTACGACCTCATCGTCATTGGCTCCGGACAGGGCGGAGGGCCGCTGGCGAAGGCGTTTAGCGAGGCCGGCCAACGCGTGGCCCTCGTCGAACGGCTTCATGTAGGCGGGAGCTGCGTCAACGAAGGCTGTAGCCCCACCAAGACCATCATCGCCAGCGCCCGCGTGGCGCACATGGCCCGGCGCGGGCCCGATTACGTTCATCAGCAGACGCCGAGATCCGGGTCGACATGGAGCGCGTCCGCGAGCGTAAGCAGAAGATTGTCGACACCTTCCGCACCGGCAACGAGCGCGGTCTCGACTCGGCTGGCGTCGAGCTGATTCGCGGGCATGCCCGCTTCTTGGCTCCGCTGGTCATCAAGATTACGCGCACCGACGGCGCCAGTTCGCCAGAGGGTGGCCGGCAGATCACCGCCGACCGGGTCGTCATCAACACCGGACTCCGGCCCACGATGCCGACGCTGCCGGGCCTCACGGACGTGGACGCTCTCACGTCCACCTCCATCCAGCAACTCACCGAGCTGCCCGAGCACCTCATCGTGGTCGGCGGCGGCTACGTGGGTGTGGAGTTCGCTCAGGCATACCGTCGCTTCGGCAGTGAGGTGACCATCGTGCAGCGCGGCGACCAACTGCTGGGCCACGAGGACGCCGACATCGCCGGCGCGGTCGCCGAGATACTGCAGGAAGACGGGATCCAGCTACAACTCGATACGGAAGTAATCCGCGTTGAACAAGCCGCTAAGGGAGTGCGGCTCGTCGTGCGCTCGGGCAGTCAGGGTGACGAACGAGCGGTCGTCGGCTCGCACCTCTTGCTAGCCGTCGGTCGGACGCCGAACAGCGACGACATGGGGCTCGATGCCGCCGGTGTCGACACCGATGATCGGGGATTCATACGCGTCAACGAGCGCCTGGAGACCTCCGCCGCTGGCGTATACGCGCTAGGCGACATCAAGGGCGGCCCGGCGTTCACCCATATCTCGTACGACGACTTCCGCATCCTGAGGGCGAACCTCCTGGACGGATGCGAGAAGACGACGGTCGGTCGACAGGTTCCCTATACCGTCTTCATGGACCCGCAGCTCGGTGCCATCGGTATGACGGAGAGCGAGGCTCGGAGCGCCGGCCACCGCATCCGCGTCGCACGGCTCCCGATGTCGAGTGTGGCACGGGCCATGGAAATGGACGAGACGCGCGGCGTGATGAAGGCTGTCGTCGACGCCGACACCGAGCGTATCCTCGGCGCCCGGATACTCGGGATCGAGGGAGGCGAGGTCGCCACGGTCGTCCAGCTGGCGATGATGGGGGACCTGCCGTACACTGCACTCCGCGACGGCACCTTCTCGCACCCGACGCTCGCCGAGTCGCTGAACAACCTGTTTATGGCGCTGGAGGAGGAGGGCGAGGACTGACCCGATAGTCCGGCGAGAGTGCTGCCAACGACGGTGAGTCCCGGTCCGGCCGGTGTGGGAACGGCTGACGGGGGACCGCTAACGACTCCCGCCGGCCGCCAGATCGGGAATCCGCTTGGCGTTGGCAGATGACGAATCGTCAACGACCGCGTATCTTCGCCCGGTGACCGCCCCCGATCAGCCCGCCGCGCCACAGGCGCCCGCGGACCGCCGCAACCTGTTCTTCCTGGTGGCCGGACCCGTCGTCTGGCTCATTCTCCGCTGGCTCGCGCCGGCGACCCTGCCTCACGCCGCCGCCGACGTGCTCGGCGTCGCCGGATGGATGGGAGTCTGGTGGCTATCGGAGGCCGTCCCGCTGGGGGCGACATCGCTCCTCCCGGTACTCCTCTTTCCGCTGCTCGGCGTGACCACCGGGAAGGAGGCGGCGGCGCCGTTTGCCAACGAGCTCGTCTTCCTCTTCCTGGGCGGCTTCCTGCTCGCCGCGGCACTGGAAAAGTGGAACGCTCACGCTCGCATTGCCTACGGCATAGTCTCGGCAATCGGTGTCGGTGAGCGACGTACCGTGCTCGGCGTGATGGTGGCGACGGCGTTCATCTCGATGTGGATCTCCAACACTGCCACCGCGGCCATGATGTTCCCCATCGCGATGGCCATTGGCGCACTGTTCGGCGAGGGCTCCGACGCCCGGCGCACGCGCACCGCCCTCATGCTCGGCGTGGCCTACGCAGCCAGCATTGGCGGCATGGCAACGCTCATCGGTACGCCGCCCAACCTGATCTTCGCCGGTGCGGTGCAGCAGTTGGCCGGAGTGCGGGTGGGTTTCGTGGAATTCATGTCCTTCGGGCTGCCAGTGGCAGTGATCCTCCTGCCACTCACCTGGGCACTCCTCGTCTTCGTCCTCTTTCGGGCCCATGTGGGAAACCGCGACGCAATCAAAGCGCTGTTCGCCGAGCGGCGACAGGCGCTCGGTGCGTTGTGCGGCGGCGAGCGGCGCGTGCTTGTGATATTCGCCCTTACCGCGCTGGCCTGGCTGATGCGCGAGCCCAAGGTCATTGGCTCGCTGTCGGTGCCCGGGCTGGCAACATTCTTCCCCGGCATTACCGACTCGACCATCGCCATCGGTGGCGCGATGATGCTCTTCGTCGTTCGGGGTCGTCAGGCTGACGGTCTCCGACGTCCACTGCTTACCTGGACTGAGGCGCGCCACATATCCTGGGAGACGCTGCTGCTGTTCGGCGGCGGACTATCGCTGGCGGCGGCGATGGAGAGCACGGGACTGGCTGGCTGGTTGGGCGGACAGATGGTCGGACTGGCCGGTATGCCGACGCCGGTGATCTACGCCGGACTCGCCACACTCGTGCTGGTGTTGAGTGAGATTGGCTCGAACACTGCGGTAGCGGCCATGGTCATGCCGGTGGCGGCATCACTGGCCATAGCCGTCGGCGAGCCACCGCTAGCGCTGATGCTCGTCGCGACCCTGGCCGCGTCAACCGGCTTCGCTCTGCCCATCGCCACGCCGCCGAACACCATTGTCTTTGGCAGCGGCCAGGTCAGCACACGCGACATGGCCCGCGCCGGAGTGTTGCTGGACGTCATGGCGGTGGTGCTCATCACGTTGGTAGTCTGGCTTCTCTTCCCGAGAATCATGTAACCGTCGTTGCCGGCCTCCGGCTCTTCCACGCACCCGAATCAACGCGACATGGCCGACGTAATCGCCGATCTCTGGTACAAAAACGCCGTCATCTACTCGCTCGATCTCGAGACGTTCATGGATTCGAATGGCGACGGCGTCGGTGACTTCGAGGGTCTGAGCAGACGGTTGGACTACCTGGAGGCGCTCGGCGTCGACGCCGTCTGGCTCGCGCCCTTCCAGCCGACGCCCAACCGCGACAATGGCTACGACGTCAGCGACTATTACGGCGTGGACTCTCGGCATGGCTCCAGCGGAGATTTCGTGGAGTTCATGCACCAGGCGTCCAATCGCGGCATCAAGGTCCTCATCGACCTCGTCGTAAATCACACCAGCGACCAGCACCGTTGGTTCCAGTCGGCGCGAAGCGACCCTGAATCGGCTTACAGGGACTGGTACACCTGGTCCAAGAAGCGTCCGAAGGACTGGAACAAGGGGATGGTCTTCCCCGGTGTGCAGACCCAGACCTGGACGCACGATGAAAAGGCGAAGGAGTGGTACTTCCATCGCTTCTACGATTTCCAGCCCAATCTCAACATGGACAACCCGGACGTCCGTGCGGAGGTGCGGCGTGTCATGGGCTACTGGCTGGAACTGGGTGTTGCCGGCTTCCGTGTGGACGCGCTTCCCTTTGTGCTCGAGTCGGTAGTGGATGGCGAGATCCAGGAAGAGATGGAGTTTGACCATCTGTACGACATGCGGCGCTTCATGCAGTGGCGGCGCGGCGACGGGGTTTTGCTGGGCGAAGCGAACGTGACGCCGGCAGACACCAAGCGGTACTTCGGAGAGCACGGCGCGGGGATCCAGATGATGTTCAACTTCTGGGCGAACCAGCGCCTCTTCTACGCCCTTGCCACGGGCGACGCCCGGCCTCTAATAACCGGACTCCGCCAGACTCAGCACATACCGGCGATGTCGCAATGGGCGCACTTTCTCCGCAATCATGACGAGCTGGACCTCGGTCGACTGAGCGATGAACAACGTCAGGCGGTGTTCGACCGCTTCGCCCCTGAAGAGCGCATGCTGCTCTATCACCGCGGCATCCGTCGCCGCCTGGCCCCCATGCTCGGCAATCGTACGCAGCTGGAATTCTCCCACAGCCTCCTCTTCGCTCTGCCCGGCTCGCCGGTGCTCCGCTACGGCGACGAGATCGGCATGGGCGACGACCTCTCGCTCAACGAACGCGACTCGGTGCGCACCCCAATGCAGTGGTCCGCGGAGCGCAACGCCGGATTCTCAATCGCCGAACGCACGGTGTTGCCGGTGGTGGACAGTGGACCGTACGGTTACCGCGCGGTGAACGTGGAGGCTCAACGCCGCGACCCCGCGTCCATCCTCAACTTCACGCGGAAGATGATCAGGCTGCGTCAGGAGACGCCGGAGATCGGGTGGGGCGAGTGGACAATTCTGCGCACCGGATCGCGGCATGTGCTCGCCATTCGCTACGACTGGCGCGGCAACTCGGTGGTGACGCTGCACAACTTCGCTGGCACCCCGTGCGAGGTGAGCATCCGCGTGGGCGGGGAGGACGGCCGGAAACTGACCAACCTGCTCGAGGACGAGATCCTGGTCGGGAGCGGAGGTAAGCACCACGTGCGGCTGGACGCCCACGGATTCGCCTGGTTCCGCGTCGGCGGATTGAACCACGTGATCAGGCGCGAACGGGCGTGATGCGCGCCAACCTCCAGCCAGTCGGCCGGCGGTCGGTCGAACAACGCCGCCGAGGGATGCTCCGGCGCGGTGCCCTAATGTCAGCATGAGCGGAGAGCGGCGCAGCGCGCTGGATGCAGCAACGGCGATTCGCGGTTGCCGCGAGCGTGCCCGCGACGCATCGTGCGGAGGGCTCGCAAGGCAGCCCCGAGCAGGATTTACCAGTCAACACCCGCACATGATCAGCCACGTCAGTCGTCCGATCCTCGTCGCAGCAGCGTTGTTCGCCGCGCACATCACGCCCATCCAGCCGGCCGTGGCCCAACCGGGCGGCATGCGCGGCACGCCCATACAACAGGGGGAGGAGTGTCCGGCCGGCATGACCGAGATCCGTCCGCGCCTCTGCATGGCGCCGGAAACACCGGCGCCGAGCATAGTCGATTACCGCCCGCACTCAACCCTCGTCGTGCCCACGCACATAGTGAGAGCGGCGCGCTATCCGGTGATCGATTTCCATGGTCATCCGCAGGGGCGGCTTGGCTCCCGCGCGTCGCTCGACACACTCGTGGCGGCGATGGACACGATCAACGTCCGCCTGATGATATCGGCCGACAACATGAGCGGCGAGCGGTTGCAGAGCGCCATCGCCACCATCAATGCGTCGCCACAGAAGGATCGGGTACGCGTATTGGCCGGCATCAATTTCCGGGACGTCGGACCCGGCTGGGCCGAGCGTGCGGTCGCGCAACTGGAAGCTGACGTCGCGGCTGGTGCGGTAGGCGTGGGCGAGATCGGCAAGGGATTGGGCCTCTCCACGCGGAAGGCCGACGGCAGTCGCCTCACCATCGACGACCCGGCGCTGGACCCGATCTGGGAAGCCAGCGCTCGGCTAAAGCTCCCGGTGTTCATCCACACTGCCGATCCGCCGGAGTTCTTCAAGCCGGTGGATATGAAGAACGAGCGGTGGCTCGAACTCTCGCTCTTTCCCGGACGTCACTATCCGTCAGACAAGTTCCCGAGTTTCGAGACTCTGATGAAGGAGCGCGACAACCTGTTCCGTCGCCACCCGAAGACGACCTTCGTCACCGCCCACATGGGCTGGTACACGGCCGACCTCGGCCGACTGGGCAAACTGCTGGACGAACTGCCCAATGTGTACACCGAGGTGGGTGCGGTGCTCTACGACATCGGCCGCCAGCCGCGCGCCGCTCACGACTTCTTCGTGAAGTACCAGGACCGGATTCTGTTCGGTAAGGATTCCTTCCAGCCCGAGGAGTATCCCTACTACTGGCGCGTGTTCGAGACGAACGACGACTACTTCGACTACTACCGCGACTACCACGCCTTCTGGAAGCTGTACGGAATCGGGCTGCCCGATACGGTGCTGAAGAAGGTGTATTACAGGAACGCGCTGACGATAACGCCGCGGCTTCCGCAGACGGGGTGGCCGGAGTAAGGGCAACGATCATGGACACTCGTAGCACATGAAGAAGACCGGCTGGCGCGCTGGCGAACCACCGCTACCGCCAACGACCGAGCAGCCAGTCTTCGACCCCACGATCTTCTTCGCCGGACGCACGCACGGCGAAGGAACGCTGGAGATGCGCTTCGGCGCTGACCGCGTCATCAAGGTTGAAGGCCATGGCTGGACGCGCCCAGACGGCACCTTCCAACTCGACCAGACGATCACCTTTGGCGACGGTGCCGTGGAGACGCGTAACTGGCGCATTAGCCGACTGGACGCCAACCGTTTCTCGGCGACGCTTAGCGATGCACGGGGGATGGTCGCTGCCAGTGCATCGGGCAACCTGTTTCATCTGCGCTACCTGATCCGACAGCCGGCGGTCTGGATGGAGCAGTGGCTCTACCTGCAACCGGACGGACAGTCGGTGCTCAATCTGGCGCGGGTGACGCTGCTTGGGGTGGTGTGGGCGCGACTTATGGAGACGATCACCCGCGTGGATAAGTAGAGCGGCTGATAGGGGTCGCGGCGGCTCTCCGCAGCTGTCGTCGCACCGCCTTCGCTCAGGGCTCCATGGAAGGTCGGCGCCTCGTGGTTCGTTCGGATCAGTGAGGGACACGAATGTAGACGGGGGGTGGCGCGCCTGCGCCACCCCCCGTCTACATCTGGTAATTGGAGCCGAGCGGTTAACTCGGATTGATGCTTCCTGAGCGTATTGCCGTCCTCACCATCGAGCCATCCTTCTGCGGCTGGAAGATCGTGCCGCCTTCCCATCCAGCAGCGCTGGTCTGCCAGAAGATGGCGTTTGCCGGGAGCCACGATGCGTTCCAGCCGTCTACTGTCATGACGTCCGGCACGGCGAGTTCTATCGTAGCGCTACCGCCCACATAGCCGGCGGTGGCTGCAACGGTCACTGTGTTCCCCGTGGCGCCGCTGGAGTTACGGCCGGCGATGCTCGCCGTCCAGAACTGGGCGTACTCCGGCTGCTTCGTGATCTTCGCGCTGTAGCGGCCGGCGCCGAGCACGGTCAGGCTGGGCATGATAAGGGCCGGGCCGAGGGCGACCGTCTTGTCCGTGGCCGCGCTGAACATGGTTATCGCCGTACGCTGCTGGCCGGCTTCGAGCGGGTTCAAGCCGCCGGCCGGATAGGCCACCGCAATCAGCATGTGCAGGTCGCCGCTCTTCTGCTTGGCCGCCGGTATTCCATAGTAGGGGCGTGTCGTGGCCGCGCTCGGCGTGGTCTCGACGTGCAGCAGTGCGCCGTGGCTGCCCGTGCTCCCCATCGTGTACAGCTCGGTCAGCAGCAGCGTCTCGCCGTTGCTGCCGTTCACGGTGAGAGTCTTCGGATCCAGAGAAAATGCCTCAGCGCCTCCGAAGTCCAACACCGGGAGGGTGGAATTGGCCGGAGCATCCACGTCACGTCGGATAATCACCCGGTCGGGGTTCATCGTCACCCCGCCGCCGCTGATGTTCATCTTCGTCCGGCTGGCGATGAGGTCTCGCTTGCCTCCCGGAACGTTCTGGAGAGTAAATGCCGACTGACCGACACTGACCGACGCGACACCGCCGCCCAGACTGACGTTAGCCATGTCGGTCAGACCGAGCCCGGCGACGCTGCCGTTGACGCTCTTCCGCGTGTCCGAGATGCACTGCTGCTTGCCCAGGAACGTGAGCTCGTCGGCAGTGCCGTACTGCACCATCGTGTTCGCGTTGCCCGAGTCTTTAGTGACGTAAGCCACGCCGCCACGACCGGAGGCGAGGTCGAACCGATACACGTTGTTGGCGGCAGTGACGCGCTTCCAGGGGCCGGAGCCGTCCTGTACGGCCAGCCACACTGGCGCGTCGGGACCGCAGAACTCCCAGACAATGCTACCGGTCGGGTTACCACCGCCGGACGCGGCGACGTTCATGGCTAACGTCGCGGTGCGACTGCCGGTAACGCCCGCGCCGGTGCCGGTGATGGTGAGGTTGAAGCTGCCGACAGGCGTCGCGGCGCCCGCGGCAACTGTCATGCCGACAGAGCTCTCGGTAGTGCTCGCCTTGGCGAGCGTGACAGTGACGCCGGCAGGCAAGCCGGACACGGTCAGCGAGACGCTACCAGTGAAGCCGCCTGTGCGGGTGATGTTGACGGTGCTGGCACCGCCCTCTCCCTGCTTCACTGCGACAGTGGCCGGGGAGGCGGCGATCGAGAAGTCAGGCGTCGCTACCGCGGTCACGGCGAGGGCAAGCGGCGCGGTGCGCGCAGTTACGCCCTGACCTGAAGCACGAACGGTGAGCGAGGACTGCCCCACTGCCGCTGCCGCGGCCGCGCTGAGGGTAAGCGTGCTGCTGGTCTGACCGGCGGCTACCGAGGCCGGTGCGAAGGTGCCGGTCACATTTGCCGGCGCTCCTTCCAGGGTGAGGGCGATCGGACCGGCGAACCCGCCGCTGCGACCGACGGTGACCGTCACGGTGCTGCTCGCACCCTGCGGCACCGACGAACTACCGCCAGACAGGGAGAGAGTGATCGCCGGCGTCGCTGGCGGCCCGGTCACCCCGCCGCCGCCACCGTCGCCACCACCTCCACAACCGACAACCATCCCGACCGAAGCGGCCATCGCGACGGTCACCGCTCTCCAACTCCATCTCGTACTTCTCGGACGCTGCACGTGTACTCCTGATTCGACTGGTTACGAATAGTCCTCGCTGGACATTCGGGACAGCATAGCTTGAGCACGTTTCCCAGCCGTCCTCTGAGCGTTACCTGAGGCCCTCCAGAATCATCCTACCACTGGCCGGCTTGGTGCTAGGGAATACATTCGTTCCTTCCACCCGCGGCACTCACCTCCAAGCCGGATCAGTAGGCAGCGTCTCCCGCATGCTCGAGCTCCGCACCCTCGGTCCGATGGACCTGCGTACCGCCGATGGCCATCCCGTCGCGTCGGTGCTCGCCCAGCCCAAGAGGATGGCGCTGCTGAGCTACCTCGTCCTGGAGGGGCGCGGCGGTTTCGTCCGCCGCGACCTGCTGTTGGCCGCCTTCTGGCCGGAATCTGACGGCGAGCGTGGACGAGCCTCCCTCCGACGGTCGCTCCACTTCCTGCGCGCCGCCCTCGGCTCGGATGTCATCGTCACCCGCGGCGATGCGGTTGCGGTACCGTCCGACGCGCTCTGGTGCGACGCCGTCGCTCTGCGAGCGGAGCTGGATGCCGGCCACTTCACCGAGGCGGTGACTCTCTACCGCGGCGATCTTCTGGCGGGGCTCCATCTTCGCGGCGGCGGCGATTTTGAGCACTGGATGGAGGGCGAGCGCGACCGGCTGCGCTCGAGCGTGGGAGAGGCGCTATGGGCGCTCGCCGGTCAGGCCGTGGAGCGGGGTGACGACAGCGCGGCGGCGAACCTGAGCGCTCGCGCAGTTGCCCTCGCACCCTACGACGAGGGTTCCCAGCGCCGGCGGATCTCACTTCTGCTCGATGGCGGCGACCATGCAGGGGCGCTGCATGCCTACGACGAGTTTGCCGCCTGGCTGGCGCGGGAGTACCGGGGCACACCGTCCGAGGAGACGCGCCGGCTCGCCGACGGGCTGCGCTCCGACGCTCCTCGCATCTCAGCTCCAAAAGCGCAGCCGGAGACAGTGCGATCCTCTCTTCAGCCGGGCGGCAGCAAGAACGGCGTGACAGCAGCAGCCATTGCCTCGAAAGCGGAGGCGAGGCAGCCGAGGACGACCCAGGCGGAGGAGAGGGAGAGAACGCGGTCCGATTCGACGCGATCGGAATCAACGCCGCCGGAGGAAGCGCAGTCCAGGGCAGCGCAGCCGGGTACAGCGCAGTTGGAGACGACGCAGGCGGTATCGACAGAGACTGACGCCACGGGAGCGAGGGCAAGCGAGACAGAGGCAGCCGGCACGGCAACCCGGGCGACAGAGATCACGCCTTCATCGCCAGCGCAACCAGTGTCGGTGGCGCCGCTGCCGCCGGCGCCCCTCGCGCCAATCCCCGAGTTGTCCAGGAAGGCCACAAACGCCCAGCTGCCCACTCCCAGCCGGTCGACCCGGCGCCGTCTGGCCTGGGCAGCACTGGCGGTGGTCCTCCTGGCCGGTGGTGGCACAGCCGCCGCCCTGTTGCGTCGCCCGTCACCCCCACCGGCCTCGGCGGCAACCCAGGAAGGCGACGTTCGCACCCTCCTCGTGTTGCCCTTCGCGGTCCGGGGCGGGGAGCGGTTCGACTACCTGGAGCAGGGGCTGGTGGACCTTCTGAGCACCCAACTCGACGGCGTCGGCCCTCTTCAGACGATCGACCCCAACGCCGTTCTCGGCAGGCTCTCCACCCTCGACGGCTCGTCTGACGATCCGCTGTCACTGGGTCGCGCCGCCGCCCAGGCCTTTGGCGCCGACCTCTTCGTTGCGGGGAGCGTCGTCCAGGCGGGTGGTGACCGGCTGGAACTGCGCGCTTCCCTCTACGAGAGTGACGGCACGCTGATCACCACCGCCGCCGCCGGCGCCGTCGAATCCGAACTGACCCAGGCGGTGGACGAGCTCGGGCGGCAGTTGCTCATCGGACGCTACGATGGCGTCGGGCAGGAACTCACCAGGCTGGCCGTGCGCACGACCGGCTCG
>CAJDWZ010000046.1_pt1 | contig 14216 bp, 11 predicted proteins | sample 7391701 | NCBI WGS metagenome assembly CAJDWZ01 (sample SAMEA7055744, study PRJEB34461) | soil metagenome | biome: terrestrial ecosystem; feature: Peninsula; material: soil | place: Antarctica | collected 2016
CGCAGGCATGGCTACCAGGTCAGGTTGAGGGGTGCATGCGGGTCTCTCATCGGAAGCCCCAAGTCTGCAGTGATTTACAGTCGAGAGGATTCTGCGCAGCACAAGAGAGTATAGAGTCACGCGCCGCGGCGAAGCCAGTTGCGGCGTGATCGGAGCTGTAGAGGCGGCGACGTACGTTTCACGACGCGACACATTCGTTGTGCACAGACGAGCTGGGTCCCTCGTGGCGATCCTTTATCTACCATAAAGCATGGCACGCGTCGTGCCGCGCTCTGCCTGTTGAAGTGTCGTCGGTTTGCACGCGCGCTGTGCAGTGGGGCCGCGGCACACACGAGCGCGCTGCTCACCGTGCGGCCTATAACAGGAGCGTATGACGTGTCCTCTACCCAACCGCCCACCGGGCCGACGGCATCGCCAGTCGATCGAGCCTCGTCTGAGCGCCAGCCAGATAACGCCAGGCCAATGATGCATGGTTCGTACAAGCGGCTCGCCGCGATGGTCGCTACCTCGACCTTCGTCATGTTCTTCCTGATGTACCAGCTCGTCTACGAAGCGGATCACCTGATGTTCAGCGTCAATCGCCTGATGGCATCCCTGGTCATGGGCGCCGTCATGACCGTCGTGATGCTCGGTTTCATGTGGTCGATGTACGAGGGCAGGCGCGTCAAGATCGCTGTAGTCGTCGGTGCGGCGCTGCTCGGAGTCGTCCTCCTCGGCGTCAACCGCGCTCAGAGCCTGATCAACGACACGCGCTTCATGAAGGCGATGATCCCGCATCACTCGATCGCCATCAACAACGCGCGCAAGGCTGACATCCGCGACCCGAGGGTGCGAAAGTTGGCGGACGAGATCATCGCTGCTCAGGTGCGCGAGATCCGCGAGATGAAGCTGCTGATCGCGGACCTCGAGCGAAACGGCACCAGGGGCAACACCAGGCTACCAGCCGGCCCGGCCGTGATCACCCCGGACATGGAGCCGAAGATTCGCGAGGCGGTAAAGTGATCCGCCGGAGTTCTTGAGACGTGCACGAGCGAGGGGACGAGACGGATCTGGGGTGCAGGAGCGTTAGGAAGCCCCCCGTACTACTGCTGTCTCCGGAGAGGATCGCGGCCGGCCTCGGCCGTGTTCATGAGTCGCGCGAAACCCACCCGCCACATCCCCCGCGCACCGTATATCCTTAAGCGTAGGAGGTGCGTCATGACGCGCGAAGCGATCGGATTGGATGCGGCCCATGGCCGCGGGCCCGGCGGCTCGGGCCGACTCTTCCCGGATGCGACACTGCCCACCCTGGACGGCGAGCGGCTCCCGCTCGACCGCTACCGCGGGCGGGCGCCGCTTGTACTGTTGATGCTCGGCGACGGGAACATCACCGAGCCTGGGCCTGGGACCGCATTGCTGGAAATGCTCACCCAGACGCGCCGCGAGATCGCCGCCGACGGTGGTGCCCTGCTCGCGATCACCGCCAGCGATCTGGAGACGGCGGAGGGCGCGTGGCGTTGGCCGTTCCCATTGCTCCTGGACCACGAGGGGGCGCTCCACCGCCGCGTCGGTGCTGTTGACGACGCTGGCCGTCCCACGCTGACGCTCTTCATCACCGACCGCTTCCGCGAGATATACGCCAATCTGCGGCCGGAACAGGCGGGGTGGCCGGCGAGCGGGAGCGACGTGGTAGAGTGGCTGACGTTCGTCGAGATCCAGTGTCCAGAGTGCAACCCGCCCGAGTTTTAGATGGTCGGTGAGTCATCGAGTTCCGGTCGTGGATGGTTGTACGTGGTGGCGCGGTGACGACACCGACGTCCTCACCTCCTACCACGGAAGCACCTCCACCACCCGAAACCGCCGAGCAACTACGCCTCGCCGAGGACGCGGCCGGCGAACGCCCGTGGAAACGCTGGGGGCCGTACGTCAGCGAGCGACAGTGGGGCACCGTGCGCGAGGACTACAGTCCGCACGGCACCGCGTGGGAGTATCTGTCGCACGATGACGCGCGCAGTCGTGCCTATCGCTGGGGAGAGGATGGCATCGCCGGTGTTTGCGATGACCGTCAGTTGCTCTGTCTGTCGGTCGCGCTCTGGAACGGGCACGATCCGATCCTGAAGGAGCGCCTGTTCGGCCTGACGAACAGCGAGGGCAATCACGGCGAGGATGTGAAGGAGCTGTACTACTATCTGGACGCCACACCGACTAACTCGTACCTGAAGATGCTCTACAGGTACCCGCAGCGCGCATATCCCTACGATCAACTTGTGGCGGAGAATCGGCGTCGTGGGATGGATCAGCCTGAATTCGAGCTGATCGATACGGGCATCTTCGATGAGAGCCGGTACTTCGATGTGGTAGTCGAATACGCCAAGGCCGCGCCAGACGACATCCTGATGCGCATCACCGTGCACAACCGCGGGCCCGACGAGGCGCGGATCGACGTCCTCCCGCAGCTCTGGTTTCGGAATACCTGGTCGTGGAAGGATGGTGCTGTGAGGCCGGAACTGCGCGCGGTGGAGCCCAACGCCATCAACGCCCGCCATCAGGAGCTTGGCAACTTCGTCCTGCACTGCGAGGAGGGCGCGACGTTGTTGTTCTGCGACAACGACACGAACGCCGCCCGCTTCGCTGGCTCCGACGCTCCTGGCTACTACAAGGATGCCTTCCACGAATATGTGATCGCCGGTCGCGAGGACGCAGTGAACCCTCAGCATGTCGGCACGAAGGCGGCTGCGCACTACCGGGTCACCGTGCCGGCGGGCGGCACGAAGCAGTTGCGGCTACGCCTGACGGACACTCCGTCACCAGCCGGGGCGTTCTTCGACTTCGACGCGATCTTCGCGCTACGCGTTGGCGAGGCAGACGAGTTTTATGCCGTGGTCCAGGGCAAGATCGCGGACGACGAGCGGCGCAACGTGCAGCGTCAGGCTTTTGCCGGCCTGCTCTGGAGCAAGCAGTTCTACTACTACGATGTCCCACAGTGGCTGCGCGGTGATCCGGCGCAACCGCCGCCGCCGCGAGAGCGGCTCCACGGCCGGAACCATGACTGGCAGCATCTGAACAATGCCGATGTCATCTCGATGCCGGACACATGGGAGTACCCGTGGTACGCTGCGTGGGATCTCGCCTTTCACTGCATCCCGCTCGCGCTCATCGACGCCGAGTTTGCGAAGGCACAGCTGGTGTTGCTGACGCGTGCGTGGTACATGCATCCGAACGGACAGTTGCCGGCGTACGAGTGGGCACTCGGCGACGTCAATCCCCCGGTACACGCCTGGGCGGCGTGGCGGGTCTTCGAGATCGATCGGGCGCAGCGCGGCGGGGACGGCGACATCGCCTTCCTGGAGCGCGTCCTCCACAAGCTGATGCTCAATTTCACCTGGTGGGTGAATCGGAAGGACGTCGACGGCAACAACATCTTCCAGGGCGGGTTCCTGGGATTGGATAATGTCGGGGTGTTCGACCGTGGCGCGCCGCTCCCGACCGGCGGTCACATAAATCAGTCCGACGGCACGAGCTGGATGGCGATGTACAGCCTGAATCTCATGCGGATCGCGCTCGAGTTGGCCCAGCACAACCCGGTGTATGAGGACATCGCCACGAAGTTCTTCGAGCACTTTCTGGAGATCGCGGCGGCAATGAGCAGCATGGCCGGCGACGGGTTGGGCCTCTGGGACGAGCAGGACGAGTTCTTCTACGATGTTCTGCAACTACCGGATGGGGCACGTATTCCGCTGCGGCTGCGTTCGATGGTGGGGCTCATACCGTTGTTTGCTGTGGAGACACTCAGTCTCGAGTTGCTGGACAAGGTGCCGGAATTTCGGCAACGGCTGGAGTGGTTCCTCAACTACCGGCCGGACCTGACGCGTCATGTGTCGCGGTGGACCGAACCGGGGCACGGCGGGCGACGGCTGCTCTCGCTCCTGCGCGGCCATCGGATGAAATGCCTTATCCGCCGCATGCTCGATGAGACGGAGTTTCTGTCTGACTACGGCGTGCGTTCGCTCTCGCGCCACCACCGCGACGTGCCGTACGTCTTCTCCGACGGCGATCAATCCTTCAGCGTGAGTTACCAGCCCGCCGAGTCGGCGTCCGGACTGTTCGGTGGCAACTCCAACTGGCGCGGACCGATCTGGTTCCCGGTGAACTTCCTGCTCATCGAGTCCCTCCAGAAGTTCCACCATTACTACGGCGACGACTTTCGCGTCGAGTGTCCGACGGGCTCTGGCCACTTTCTCACCCTGAACGAGGTGGCCGACGAATTGACCCACCGGTTGACCAGCATCTTCCTTCCCGGCGCCGACGGACGGCGCCCTGGTGCTCGACCGCATGGACCGTTCGCGGACGATCCGCTCTTCCGAGATCACGTTCTCTTCCACGAATACTTCGATGGCGACGACGGCCACGGACTCGGCGCCTCACACCAGACCGGGTGGACCGCTCTCGTCGCCAAGCTGCTCCAGCCTCGCCGGGCGCCAACCTGACGCGTCTGATGCATTCACGCGAGGAGCGGGAATGGCTCGAGGCCGATGGCCGTGGCGGATTCGCCTCGGGAACCGCGACCGGAGTGCGGACGCGCCGCTATCACGCCCTCCTTCTGGTGGCGACAACGCCGCCTACCGGACGGATGGTGCTGGTCAATGGCTTCGATGCCTGGATCACCACGCCAACGGGCACGTTCGCGCTATCGTCACAACGGTACGTGCCGGATGTCGTCCATCCTGACGGCTTCCAGCGGATCGCGAACTTCGAGTACGAACCATGGCCACGGTGGACGTTCCAGCTCGAGGACGGCACAGTGGTTGAGCAGGAGATATTCGTCCCGCATGGTGCAGGCACCGTGGTCCTCACCTGGCGACTCTCTCGGCCGAGTTCTGGTGTTACGCTCACCGTCCGACCGCTTCTCTCCGGCCGCGACTATCACGCTTTGCATCAGGAGAATCCGGCCTTCCGCTTCGACGCCGACGTGTCGGCGAGGCGGGTGGAGCGGCAGCCAGTTACCGGCTTCGATGCCGACGAACCGGACGAGCGAGTGCAGTGGCAGCCCTATCCCGACGTTCCGGGCGTCGTCGCGATATCGAATGCCGACTATGCGCATCAGCCCGAGTGGTACCGCAACTTCCAATACGACAAAGAGCTGGACCGCGGTCTCGACTTCACCGAGGATCTCGCCGCTCCAGGGGCCTTCACCTGGAATCTCTCAAACTGTGAGGCTGTCTGGATTCTTTCAGCGGGAGACGGTGCGGAAGATGCGCTGGAGGCGGGCGAGTCGGCCATCGACGCGGTCAACCGGTGGCGCGACGCGGAGCGAGTGCTACGTGCCGAGTCCTCGACCTCGTCGCGGCTGGTGCGCTCGGCCAGCGCCTACATGGTTCGACGCGGCACCGGCAGGACTATCCTTGCTGGCTATCCCTGGTTCACCGACTGGGGCCGCGACACCTTCATCGCCATCCGTGGCCTCTGTCTGGCGACCGGGCGACTGGACGACGCACGCGACATCCTGTTGCAGTGGGCGGACGCCGTGTCCGAAGGCATGCTACCGAATCGTTTTCCGGATGCTGGCAAGCAGCCAGAGTACAACGCGGTCGATGCATCGCTCTGGTTCATCATCGCTATGCACGACTTCCTCGAGGTAGGTAAGGCGCGCGGATGGACCGTCGCGCGCACCGATCGGGACGCCTTGCGGGCGGCTGTCGACGCGATCCTGGACGGCTACATGCGGGGGACGCGGTACGGCATCCGGTGTGATGCTGACGGTCTGTTGGCGGCAGGTGAGCCAGGCGTGCAGCTCACGTGGATGGACGCGAAGCTCGGCGATCAGGTGGTCACGCCACGCATCGGCAAGCCGGTCGAGGTGCAGGCGCTCTGGCTCTCCGCGCTCAGGATCGGCAGCGCCTTCTCGGAGCAGCGGCTCACGGTATTCCGCACCGGCTCACAGGCGTTTCTGAAGCGCTTCTGGAACGAAGCGGGTGGCTATCTCTACGACGTGGTCGATGTCGATCACCACGCCGGTGCGGTCGACGCTTCCTTTCGCCCCAACCAGATACTCGCGGTGGGCGGCCTTCCGTTCTCACTGCTCACTGGCGAGCGCGCTCGCCGGGTCGTCGACGCGGTGGAAGCGCGATTGCTGACGCCCATGGGCCTGCGCTCGCTGGCGCCGGACGATCCAGCGTACGTGCCGCACTACCAGGGCGGTCCGCGCGAGCGGGATGAGGCGTACCACCAGGGCACCGTGTGGCCGTGGCTCATCGGTCCGTTCGTCGAGGCGTGGGTGCGTGTGCGCGGCGACACTACGGCGGTAAAGCGCGAAGCGCGCGAGCGCTTCCTGACGCCGTTGCTAAAGCATGTCGACGAAGCTGGCCTCGGACATATCTCCGAGATAGCAGATGGCGACGCACCCTATACGCCGCGCGGGTGCCCCTTCCAGGCGTGGTCAGTTGGGGAAGTGCTAAGGCTCGACCTGGTGGTGCTCGCCGAGTAGAGCGCTTGTTGACTGGAACATTCACAATTCTCGGAGAGACCCACACGGCGCTTCATAATGACCATCCTGACGATCAGACGGCAGGAAACATTGTCGCTGACGACTGACAGCCTCCAGAGGGTGAGTGTCGTACTCAAGAATCAGGATCGTCTGTCGCTCGTCGAAGGCGAAGTCGAGAAGACCGTTCCCGTTCAGTGAGCGTCGCTCGTGCTTGACTGGCCGCAGCCTTGGGGGTTACCAGGCGGCTTGCGATAGTCCGAGCCCCGCCCGAGGAAATCCTCGGACGGGGCTCGGACTATCGCCTGTTCCCTGGCCTACAATCAGGGAGCCCGACAGTGGTCGCCGACCTTGTCCGGCGGTGGGACCCAGACGGAGCCAGGGCATCCGCCGGCGTACGTCTTCCCGTGGCCGAATACGATGTCGTGCCCCGATCCGGTTAGCGTTACATTGCCGGTGAAGGATACGGCGGAAGTGCCCGCCGCGGCGGCGAGGATCGCAACGGTCCCCGCCGGGTACCCGGAGCCCCAAGCGCCACTCCCGGCGCCCTTGATGTCGATGTAGTCGAACGATCCGGTCGTGTTGAGGAAGCTGATGCCCCGCCATGCATCAGTCTTGGATCGCATGGTGATCCGGTTGTTCGTGGTGCCGATCGCGGTCAGCGTCCCGCCTTGATTTATCTGGATCGTCAGGCCGGCCTTCATCAGCATTTCTACACCCGGCTCGATCGTGAGGGGCGCGGTCACCACGGTGATGGATCCCATCGGGTACTGCAGATAGAATGGCACCCCGAGGTCCTTCCAGGTGGAGGCTTTATCGATGGTGAGAGTCGGTCCGGTTTCGACGACCACCTCGTCCTTGTCGTTTCCGTCATATTCGTTTGATTCGAGCAGTTCGCCCACGACCGGCGCGTGTACATACGCTGGACCCAGCTTGTTCCTGGTCAGCGTGTTGCCCGTGAAGCTGGTGAGCTTCGAGTCACGGCGGACCCACAGTCCGTATTCCCCGCTTTCCCGAAGCGTGGAATTCTGGATCGTGACCCTACTGTGTGCGTTCGAGCCGCCGCGTGTTATCACGACGTTAGCCATCTCCGCCGCCCCGGCGCCGATCAAGCGCCCGCCACCGTACTCAACGATGACGTGTTCGAGGCGGTTCATGGGCAGATCGGTACCGACGAACCCTATCCCACCCCAGTGGCCGCGGACCTGTTCGGTCCCGGTAAACACGATTGGGGCCTCGGCCGTCCCGATGGCCGACAGTCCCCCACCCTGCACCAATAGCGTCTGGTCGCCTTCGAAACGGAGTGTGCTTCCTGGAGAGAGCGTCAGCTCTCCACCGACACCTACGTAGAAGGACTGAGGGCTTGCCCGGATCACATGGTAGGTGGCGGTCGGCCAAGTAGCGGCGACGGTGATGCTGTTGGGGAAGACAACTACCACGTCCACGTCGTTCCCGGTCAGGACCGCCTTGTTGAGATTCGGAACCGCGGTTCCGTAAGCCCAGGCAGCGCCGAGCGCGTTCTTCGTGAACGAGTTGCCGCCGTCGCCGGTGAACTTTGCGTTGCTACTGAGGGAGACGCCGTAGCCAAGGCTCTGCTGGAAGGTCGAGTGCTCGACGCGGGCCGTTGCCTTGCCGATAAGGATCAGGCTGGCGGGTTCGCTGCCGCTAATGTGGTGATTCCCCGTGTATTCCACCGTGACGTAGCGCAATACGTTGCTCTCGTTCAAACCTTCGAGGGATACACCCTTCCACCAGCCCCGCTGAGCGGTGGTCCCTGTGAGGACAATAGGGTCTTTAGCCGTCCCTTCGGCGATCAGAGCCGCGAAGGTGGCGATTCGCATTCCCCGGCCTTCCTCGAAACCCACAACCGTGCCGGGCTCGATCGTGAGGACCTCAGTGGGGGTATTGATGTCCGCCTGAACGACATAGTCGAAACACCCCGGGTCCGGAATCCAGTTTTCCCAGGTCGTCGCGCTCCGGATGTTGGCGCTCACGAGTCTCGGGTCCGGGCAGACGACCATCAGTTCGACCGAGCCGCTGCGGGTCTTATCGGCCGTGCTCGTGGCGGTGATGGTGACCTTGCCATGGAGCCGAAGGGTGACTAGCCCGCCCGCGTCGACGGTGGCGATAGTGGCGTCACTCGACGTCCAGGTGACCGATTGGGAAGCCGATGAGGGTTTCACGACCGCCGATGCGTTCACGGTAACGGTGAGTTTGGCGGGGTTCGGTGTCGCGCTTACGCTGACCCCGGTCACCGTCGAGGGTGGGTTGGGTGGCGGGTTGGGAGGCGGATTGTTGCCCGGCTCGGTGGTACTCGAGGAACACGCCGCGATGGCGAGGGCGGTGACGAAGGCGATAGGTAGAGCGGACATGGATCGAGTCGACATCTTCTCTGCTCCTCGGGCGGTGGTGTGCGGTCTCGGGCAGCCCGGATAGTTCGAGCCGTCACCAGGTAGAACGCAATCGCGACGGGAAGTCCGCCACCGGTCGACACGAGTAGCTGGCGCGCGAGTTGATCGCGGCGTAGGGCAGAGGAGCAGAACGGAGGAGCACAATGAGCAGCGGCTGCACGCGGAGCTGCCTGAGCAGCCACGATTTATGCATGCTGAGTGTGCGGCCTAGACTGGAGCGGATCGCCCGCGCACGTCCATGCGACTGCTCGGTGTCGCTGGAGCGCACCGTGATCGCACGGCGCGCGGGTTCCGCTGCGGCCTCGCCTTGTGACGGCCAACAAGTCGGGAGGCCTCGACTACTCCTTTACCAGCTCATGCAACTCCTGCCATGAAGACCCTCTGGACGGTGCTGGCAACGCTCGGCGCGCTCGTCGTGATCGCGCTGATCTGGCTCTATTCGGGCGTGTACAATGTGGCCGCCAGCGTGCCACACACGGCCGCAACGCAGTGGGCGCTGAGTACGCTCATGGAGCGCTCGGTAGCGGCACATGTGGGCGATGCGCAGGTGCCGTCGCTTGACGACAGCGTGCTGGTAGTCGTTGGCGCAGGGGAGTACCACGAGATGTGTGCCACCTGCCATGGGGCGCCGGGCGTGGAGCGCTCAGCCGCCGGCAAAGGCATGAACCCCGAGCCACCCGATCTCGCGAAATCAGCGCCTGACTGGTCGGACGCCGAGATACACTGGATCATCACGAACGGCATCAAGCCAGCCGGCATGCCCAGCTTCGGGAAGACGCACGACGAGCACAAGCTCTGGGGGATGACGGCCTTCGTCCGGCAACTGCCGCAGATGACGGCCGCGGACTACCAGCGGCTGGTCGCCGCCGCCGGCAACGACGAGAGTGACGCGGACCACAGCCACATGCCCTGAGCGACGGCCGCGCTCCGTGCGGCTCGTTGTACGCTGGTTGACGGTGTGTAGGTAAGCGGTTCGAAACAGGAGCGGGGCGGACGCACATGATGTCCGTCCCCGCTCTTCCTCGTCGCTTTTGATCAGCTGCTACTCTTGCCGCGATCCCGATCTGCGGAGCCGTCGTGTTTGCCGAGGTCACTAGTGTCGATTCGCTCCTTGCGCACATCGGCCTTCACGGTCTCGTTCTCGACCACGCGTTGCTTTCTGATGATGACCTCCTCGACGGGCACGGTGCGCTTCTCGATCACCGCTTCTTCCGCCATCAGTGGGATGCGCACCGTGCCCTCAGCGATCTCCTGCGGGCTGAGTGCCTCGCCGGTGTACGGACGACGCTCGACAGTCACTTCCTCATGCATGAGCGCCACCTGCTTCTCCACGTGCTGCGTCTCCACCGTCTTCTTCACGTCGACGTGCCCGGCCGCCCTGGTGCGCTTGCCGACACGAAGTTGCTCCTCAGAGAGCGTCAGACGCTTCACTGCGCCGGTGCCACTGCGCTTGCCGTAGAAGTCGCGTGCGTCGTTGCTGGCAGGCGTAGTGGCCGGGTACGCCATGTCCTCGTCAGGCCGGTAGGGTGGCATGGCCGTCACCTGTGCAATCGTGAGCGTGAGTAGCCGTACCTCGTCTTCGCTGTCGTCCAGGCGAGCTGTACCGATCGGCACGAGAACGTGGCGGTCCTCTTTCAACCCCATCGCCTTGCGGTCCAGCTCGACGTCGAGATAACGGACCTCCATCGCTGCCGTGTCAGCAACAAGGCTGGCGACTTCGCCGATTTTCGTACCGTCAGCGGTCTTCACGTCCCAGCCACGAGGATCGGGCTCGCCGTCAGCAACTTCAAAATCGTCGAGATCGTCCAGTCGGGCGAGGCGAGGGGTGGAGTCGTCGGGTGTTCGGTTCTTGTGCTTCATGTGAATCTCCAGAGAATGAGATGATGGTCGTACGGTCAGTGCGAACCGCTGTGCTCCCCTGGCTGCGTCGACTCAGCGCGACTGCAGAACCGTCACACGGTCGGCCGCGAGATAGACCCGTGCCGTAGCAAGCGCTGCGATCGTGAAGTCGTCGAGTTTCCACCGCGAGCGCATGCCATTCATGTTGCTCGGCAGCTCGCGAAGGACACCCGCGACGCTCACTTGCTGGCCAGCAGTGACGTTGGCCGGGCTTCCCGCGGTAGCTGGGACACCAGTGGGGTCGAGCGTCACGAAAAGCCGCTCAGTCTCTGTGGACCCGACCCAGAAGACCTCATCAGACGGCACGACGGGCACGGCCACGTCCGTCAGCTCGACGCGGCGACCGATGAGCGAGACCCGTTCAGCGGGCGACATGGCCATGATCGCGCCGAGGTCGGTGAGCGGACCGTCCGCCGTCGGACTGGTCGAGTCGAGGTCGTCGAGCGAATCGCCTGCCGGCCGGTTGAGCGTACTGAGGTCAGTAAGCGGGACCTCCGCCTCCTGGCTGGTAGCGAGGGCCGGCGCGCCAACCGGGGCGAGCGCGACATCGGGGTCAGGCTCGCGCGCGAGCAACCACCAGAGCAAGACTGCGACCACGATGAGGAGTGGTATGAGCCAGGGCCAGACACTTGTGGTTTTACGCTGGATCTTGATCTCGGACATGGGAGCTTCTCCTTGATGGACGTTTGGATGGCGGAAACGCGGAGATCGCGCTCCCACCCATCTTCTGCTTCCTGTCTCGCCTCCTTCGACCAGCTCCCTGTAAGCTCGTGCTCCCTATCGCGGCCGCCGAATCCGAAGGCGAGATCCGCCGCCAGCGAGAGTGCTCCCACAATGCCGACGAGCAGAGTGTTCATGAGAGTGGTAGCGATGCCGAGCTGATTGACGGCGACGACGATGGCGATGGACCACACTCCGATCTGTGCGAATCGTGTTCGGTCGGTTACTGATCGTCGCTAGACCTGGTCGAATCGCCCTGTCGTTGGCATCACACTCTTCGCGGCGGGGGAGGTCAGTTCCAGCAGGGCACTGGGCATGGCTGCAAGGGTTTTGAATACTGCGCCTACCTGACCTACTTCTGCGACTATCGTACCTGCGTAGCCCACATGGAACTGGACCATGCTGATTACCACTTGTCCTTTCTGCTGCATAAGTTGGATCGAGGAACCGGGTTCGCTCCCTTCGCTGCGAGCCAACGGCACTTGCCCTGGAGCTCCCATCCTTCACCGATGATATGGAGTCAGAGTGGTGGGTACTTACGGACCCCTCTTCGCACGTAGCCTCGCCATCGTCGCCCTCTCTCTCGCAGCGGCGATCGTCCTCCCGACATCGCTGGCAGCGCAGCAGGCGCAGCAGGCGCAGCCTCGGAAGACAGAATACCGGATCGGCGCCGGCTTCACCTACCAGGGTGCGGATCACGGCTCCATCGCCAACGACATCGGTGGTCACGGCCAGATCGGCGTCACGCGTCGTCAGTCAGCCAACCTCGCCGTCGGCGGTGAGGCTGCCTACCACGGCATCGTTGGTCAGGGCTGCGACGCGGCCGAGACATGCAGCTGGGGCGCAGACTGGATCACCTACGTGGGCGCTACTGCGCTGCTCGGAGCTCGTCCCGGCGGGATCCCGGTATATGCGATAGGTGGTGTCGGCGCCTACTACGGCGGACAGAGCTCGCAATCAGCATCTCTCCGTCCCGGCGGAAGCGTCGGGCTCGGCTTGGTCCTGTTGCGGCGCGCCGCGGCCATGCTGTCGGTGGACGTGCGGTATCACCGTTTTACGAGCGACATCCATGGTACCAGCTACATGCTACCAGCGACTCTCTCGCTCACCTTTTAGGAGGGCGGCCGAACGCTGTCGCCGCTTCACTGGGCGACAGCTCGCTCGGCGGCTGCAGGCCCGCCGGAAAGGAGCCGAACAGCTCCTCGCCCCGCACCGCGGCGGCCACGGCGGTGAGCGCCTCACGCATCTCGTTGCGTGCCTTGTCGAGCGTGGAGCGATAGAGCCAGCGGTACCAACCGACGGTGCCCAGCCCGGCAATGCCACCTCCAACGATCGCCGGTCCGGCCATGAGGCCGAGGGCGATCGCGCCGGTGGCTGCGGTAGCCACCATGCCGGCCCCAGTCGCAAAACCGGCGGCCGCCCCAGCTGCTCCGAAAATGCCGGTGAACCACCTGGCGATTACAACGTTCCGCCGGACCCCCGGTCGCAGGTCGCACAGCATGGTGAGTTCCGTGCGCGCCGCGGCACCGGGGAGGGCGCGCAGCGTTACCTGCACCTGCGACGCCTCCAACTGGAGCCGCGTGGCGTTCCAGTACGTCGTGACCTTGCCCGTAAATACGTCGGTCACGGTGACACCGCCCGGCAGGTCGAAGACAATGATGCCGCCGTCGAGCGGGTGTTCGCCGACGGTCTCGCGTAGCTTGAGCTCGTAGGGCGCCTGTCGCAGCACCATTCCGAGGGCGCGCAGCACGCGAGCCGGTGTACCGTCCACGATGACCGACACGCCCAGGCTGCGTTCGTCGGTGCCGAGGAATCGCGTAGCCACACGCTCGCTGACGCCCATAGCCGGCACGCGCTCCACTGCATGACCGGCGTTCTGCGGCAGCTCGGCCAGCGCCATGGCCACGTACTGCCGTGAGATCCCGGCCTCGGCAGCGGCGTCCACGACATCGCGCAGCCGGTGCGCGCCCGTCGGCGGCGAGCCTGATGCACCGACCGTCTCCGCGACCGGCCCGACCGGCGTGGCTGCACCTGTCACGCGCGGCAGTAGATCGCGCCTCTCTTCCAGCCGCCGCAGCGCGTCGGCCTGAAGCTGCGCAGCGCGTCGCCAGATAGCCTCGGCCTCGGCTTCGCCAAGCGTCGACGGCAGCCCCGGAGGCAGGGTGTCATGCTCCGCGATAGCTGCACCGAGCGCGTCGGCCAGCGCCTCGCCTGTAGGGGGACGGTCCTCCGGGCGCTTGGCCAGGCAGCGAGCGACCACCGCCGCCAGCGCCGGCGGGATCTCTCTCGCCAGCTCGGGCGCGACATCGAGAATGGACTTCGCCTCGCGAGTGGCGTGGGCCACCAGGACCGACGCCGCCGACTGTCCCTCGAAGGGAAGCTTACCGGTGAGCAATTGATAGGCGACGACGCCCAGCGAATACAGGTCGCTGCGCCCATCCAGTTCGGCGCCTAAAGCTTGCTCGGGGCTCATGTAGTGGACAGTGCCGAGCACCTGGCCGTCCTGGGTGAGCCGGGACGCCTCGGCCATCTGGGCGATGCCGAAATCGGTGACCAGGGCGCGGCCGCTGGCTCGCTCCAGCATGATGTTCTCAGGCTTCACGTCGCGGTGCACGACGCCTCGGGCGTGGGCGTATGCGAGAGCCCACGCCACCTCGCGCAGAATCTGCACGGCCTCCTGAGCCGGTAGATGCCCGCGATCGCGCAGCCGCTCGGCCAGCGACTGC
>CAJDWZ010000037.1_pt1 | contig 14037 bp, 13 predicted proteins | sample 7391701 | NCBI WGS metagenome assembly CAJDWZ01 (sample SAMEA7055744, study PRJEB34461) | soil metagenome | biome: terrestrial ecosystem; feature: Peninsula; material: soil | place: Antarctica | collected 2016
GCATGCTGGTAGCCGGTGGCGAGCAGGATCAGATCAAACTCGTCGGCGGTGCCGTCGGTGAACGTCATAGGCGGCGTGCGCGGCACCGATCCAGCACTGCGAGACGAGTACGTCCTGTTCAGCTCGCACCAAGACGCCAACGGCGTGCGCGCGACCATGGAGGGAGACTCGGTGCACGCTGGCGCCGACGACAATGCGTCGGTAACCGCCGCGATCCTCGCCGCCGGACGGGCCTTCGTGAAGCAGCCCGGCAAGCGGTCGGTGATCTTCGTCAATCACGGCTCGGAGGAGCGGGGGCTCCTCGGTTCGCGCTACCACGCTGCCAATCCGGTGGTGCCGCTCTCGGCGATCGTGGCCGTCCTCAACGGCGACATGATCGGACGCAACTCGCCCGATTCGGCCTCGCTGCTCGGCTCGCAGCCGCCGCACCGAAACTCGAGCGAGCTGGTCGCGATGGCGCTGCGTGCTAATGAGCTCACCGGTCGCTTCGTGCTCGACACGCTGTGGGACCGGCCGACACACCCCGAAGGGTGGTACTTCCGCAGCGATCACTTGCCGTACGCGCGCCGGAATGTGCCAGCGCTCATGTACACCAGCAACCTGCACGACGACTATCACACGCCGTTCGACCGGCCCGATCGCATTGATTACGGGAAGCTCACCCGCATGGCGCAGTGGATGTACCTGACAGGGTGGTTCGTCGCTAACGAGCCGAAGCGGCCGGCGCTGGACTCTGGGTTCCGTCTGGAGCGATGACGGCGGCATCGGCCCTGCGCGTATGACCCGCCAGTTAACGTCCGTGCAGCGACTTTACCTTTAGCGGTGGAGTCCCTCGTTTATCGTCCGCTATCAGCCGCCCTCGGCGAGCGCCGAGCCAACACTTTCCTGATCTTGCCTAACCAGTCTCGCTCGCTTAGAGAATCAGTAGTGGACCGATTCCTCCGCTATGTCCGCATCGACACGCAGTCGGCGGAGGACCAGGAGACCACGCCGAGCACGCCAGGGCAGTGGACGCTGGCGCGCCTGCTCGCCGCCGAGCTCGAGCAGCTGGGTGCGAGCGATGTCCGCGTGAGCGGGCAGTGCATGGTCTACGCGACCATACCGGCCAACGTCCCCAACGCGGACGCGGTGCCGGTCGTTGGCTTCCTAGCTCACGTGGACACGTCTTCCGCCGTCAGCGGCGCCGGTGTGACTCCGGTGATCCACGAGAACTACCAAGGCGGAGACATCGTGTTACCGAACGACCCGTCCCAGGTTATCACGATGGCGCAGAACCCCGGCCTTGCCCTTCTGGTTGGCGACGACATCATCACCACCGACGGCACTACTCTCCTCGGGTCGGACGATAAGGCCGGTCTGGCCGCGATCATGACGCTGGTCGATGCGCTCACTTCAGATCCGTCCATCCGGCACGGCACGGTCGTCGTCGGCTTCACTGCGGACGAGGAGGTTGGCACCGGCATCGCGGCTTTCGATCTTGAGACGTTCGGCGCTAGCTATGCCTACACGGTGGACGGCGGGCCGATCGGCGAGTTGAATGACGAGACGTGGAACGCCCGCACGGCAACGGTAACTTTCCACGGCCGGAGCACGCACCCGGGCACTGCCAAAGGGGTCATGGTGAACGCCATCCATGCGCTCGCTGTGTTCGTCACGCTCCTGCCTGCTGACATGCTCCCCGAGACGACCGATGGGCGGATCGGCTTCGTGCACCCACACATTGGCACGGCCGACGTCGAGACATCCACGCTCCAGGTGCTGCTGCGCGACTTCGACGCTGATGCGTTGGAAGCCAAGGAAGCGCTACTGCGCTCGATCGCCGACCACACCGAGCGGGTCTGCTCGGGTGTCATCGTGGAGGTGCAGGTGAAGTACAATTATCGCAATATGCGCGAGGTACTGGTGGAGCATCCGCAGCTCATGAACAACGCCATGGAGGCGGCGCGCCGCGCCGGCGTCGAGCCGTTCGTGGAGCCCATTCGTGGCGGTACCGACGGCTCCCAGCTCACGTTCCGCGGGCTGCCGTGCCCGAACATCTTCACCGGTGGCCACAACTTTCACAGCAAGCTGGAATTCAACTCGCGCCGCGGGCTCGAGACGACGGCCGAGACGCTGATCCAGCTCGTGCAGCTCTTTGCCGAGCGGGCTTAGAAAATGAGAATTCGAGCATGCGTTAGCCCCAGGATCTCGACACCGCTACCAACCGTCTTGCGTGTCTCGCACGCGAGCACCCGATGATGCCCATCGAACGGCTAGACGAGGCGTGGACGCTGATCTCGCCGGTGAGCCACCGATGAAGCCCATCGAACGGCTAGGCGAGGCGCGGACGCTGATCTTGCCGGTGAGCCACCGATGAAGCCCACCGAAAGGCTCGGTGAGGCACGGACGCCGAGCGGGACCGTGATCACACTGTACCGGCACGACGGCGCCTACCTGGTCCGCGCCGACGGCGTGGAGCTCATGTCGACGCGTCGGCACCTCTCCGAGGACCGGCTGGCCGACATCGCCTGCGAGCCGCTGGTGGCTCGCGCGGGGGCACGGGTCCTGATTGGCGGGCTCGGGCTCGGCTTCACGCTGCGCGCGGCGCTGCGACAGCTGCGCGAAGACGCCGAGGTCGTGGTGGCGGAGCTGGTGCCCGAGGTGATCGCCTGGAACGCCGATCCGAGTTACGACCTGTCGGCTGACGCTATGCGTGATCCGCGTGTGCGTATGGTGAACGACGACGTGGTCGCTGTTCTCGAGGCGAACCCCGGCGGCTTCGACGCCATTATGCTCGACACCGATAACGGCCCGGCGGGCATGCTGATCGCGGAGAATGGGCCGCTGTACTCGACGCGCGGTGTCGCGCGTACGGTAGCAGCCCTGCGCGCCGGTGGGAGGATCGTCTACTGGTCGGTGGGGGATGACCCGGGATTCGTGGCTGCTCTGCGACGTGCGGGGCATAGCGTTGACGAGGTGCGAGTGCGGGCTCACGCGACTGCGGGTCCGATGCACACGCTCTATACGGTGACGCCGAGCTCATGAGGCCGCGCGCGGCGCCGTCGATGCCATACGGCCAGCCTCACGCATTATCACGCTTCTGACCGAGGGACCAACGATGCTCACCACGATCCTACGCCGCGCACCGATCTTTCCGGTGGTGTTAGTGCTGATGCTGCCGAGCGTGCGCACCGCGTCGGCGCAGCGTATCCCTCCCGATTCGGAAGTTCTCGCCGTCCTGAAAACGCGTGTGGACAGCGGCCGCGCGCCAGGCATCGTCGTCGGAATCATTGAGCGGGGACAGCCGCGCTACGTCGCCTATGGCTCCGCCGGTCCGGGACGCTCGGCACTCGATGAGCACACGATATTCGAGATCGGCTCGATCTCCAAGACGTTCACTGGTGTCCTCCTGGCGGATGCGGTCGGGCGGGGCGAGGTCCGACTCGACCAACCGGTGGCGGAACTCCTGCCAGAGGGCACCGTGATGCCAGGAGCGGGCGGGAGGGCGATCACGCTCGAGCAGCTCTCCACGCATCGCTCCGGGCTGCCACGTCTCCCCGGTAACCTCGCACCGGCTGACGCCAGGGACCCTTACGCGGACTACGACGCGCAGCGGCTCTATGGGTTCCTCGCGACCTATGCGCTTCCGCGTGCGCCCGGGGATAGCGCGGAGTATTCCAATCTGGGTGGGGGGCTTCTCGGTCACGCGCTTACGCTTCGCGCGGGACTACCCACGTGGGGCGCACTGGTAGAGAGGCGCATCACCGGTCCGCTCGGCATGCGCGAGACGTTCGTCGAGGTCCCGCCGGCCTTCCGCGGCGCCCTCGCGGCAGGGCACAATGAGGATATGGCCGTCGTGCCGCCGTGGCACTTCGACGCGCTCGCCGGCGCCGGCGCACTGCGCTCCACCGCCGCCGACATGCTCGTCTATCTGGCGTCGGCGCTCGACACGTCGCGGGGACCGCTCCGGCAGGCGATGGCCCTTGCCCGAACGCCCCGTGCCGACATTTCCCCCGGCACGCGCATAGGCCTCGGCTGGATGGTGAGCGGCCCGCCGACCAGCCCGATCTGGTGGCACAACGGCGGGACTGGGGGCTTCCGATCTTTCGCGGCCTTCGATCCCGCTCGCCAGGTGGCCGTCGTCGTACTCGCGAACTCGGCGATTTCAGTGGATGACATCGGCATGCACCTGATGAATCCCGCGGTGCCGCTGGTGATGCCGATGCTCGCCCCCCGCTCGGTGGTCTCGCTCTCGCAGGGGGCGCTCGAGCGATTCGTCGGGGAGTACGCGCTCAGCCCGATGATGCGGCTCACGATCACGCGCGAAGGCGCCTCACTCTTTGCGCAGGCCACCGGACAGGAACGCTTCCCGCTTACCGCGGTCGCAGCCGACCGATTCGTCTTCCCATCTGCGGGCATCGAGGTGACGTTCGATCTGGGCGACTCAGGGCCGGCACGTGCGCTGACGCTTCGCCAGGCCGGCATGACGACGGAAGCACGACGACTGCCGTGAGGGCGCTGGTCGAGCGTTCCATGCGGAGTATCGCCTCGCCGTTAGTCGGAGCAGGTCATTTCAGGCCGGAGACCGCTGAGCCGGCGTCGCCGCGATCTATTGGCAGCGTGAAAAAGAACGTCGTCCCGCGGCCAACCTCGCTCTCAACCCAGATGCTGCCACCATGGCCTTCGACGATACCCCGGGCGATGGCCAGGCCAAGGCCGGCGCTGCCTCGGCCCTCGCGCATTCCCTGCCAGAAGCGCTCGAACAGGAACGGCACGTCGTCTGGTGAGATTCCACGTCCCGTGTCGGACACAGAAACCTGGACCAGCTCTCCCGCGAGCTCCGCTCGAACATCAAGTCGGCCGCCGGCGGGAGTGAGCCGGATGGCGTTCGAGAGCAGGTTGCTGAGCAGTTGCATGACGCGACCTTGGTCCGCGTATACGATGAACGTGCCGGAGACGTGCCACTCCAGCCGCAGCTTTGCCGCCGTCGCCTGTGCGTGAAAGGCCTCGCAGGCGCTCTCGAGGACCTGAGTTAAGTCGACCGCGCGCCGGTCCAGCGCGAGGCGTCCCGAATCAATGCTCGCCGCATCAAGAAGGTCGCGCACAAGGCGGTTCATGGCGGCAACCGTCCGTTCCACCACGGCCAGAAGCCGCGGGCGGCTCTCCGCGGCGAGCGTGTCGTCGAGGAGGAGGGCCACGCTCGCGGCGATCCGGTCCAGCGGATTGCGGAGGTCGTGCGCGACGATGGCCAACACGTCGTCGCGGAGGTGGACGGCTGCCTCCTGCACTTGCAACGCCTGGGCGAGTCGAGCGCTTTCCTTGGCTAGTGCCCGTTGTGTGCGGACCAGCTCCGAGTTCGCCGCGGCGAGCTCCTCGTAAAGAGGCTCAAGTCGTAGGTCACGCCCGTACTCCAGCAGCCACACGCTCTCGGCCGGCTCCCCTGGCGCCCACACGGCGGCGAAGGTGCGGAGATCCAGTCCGTCCCGGCTCTGGACGTTGAACTCCCAGAGCGACCCGTCGGCCTCCGGATCGCGGGCGAGCAGGCGCGCCCACTTGCGCTGCGAGGTCACGTCGAGGACGTCGGCGAAGTGCCGACCGATGAGATCGTGCCCCAGGAGCTGCTCGAGCCGGCCATTCGTGTCGGTGACGACGCCGTCGCGCGTGAGCTCGACAACCGCGCCTGGAAATCCCTGCAGACAGACGTACAGCCGGCGGCCGGTGGGAAGTTGAGTCATCCAAAACGCTCGCGTAGCAGCGCGGCGGCTGCCACCGGATCGCGCGCCATCGCGTCCGCACCCACCCGGTGCCCCAACGTGGGGTCGTCGAGAAAAGGCCGTCCGCCGACGAGAATGTACGGCGCTGCGTGACCGGTGGCCGCGCGTACGGCGGCGATGAGGGACCGCAACTGCGGGAGGTGCGGCGCGATGGACGCCGAGAGCGCGAGCACGTCGGGCCGGTCCCGAAGGACCATGGCCACGAGGCTGCCCGGAGGCACGGCCGCACCCAGATAGGTGGCGTCCCAGCCTTCGAGCTCCAGGAGATCGCAGATCATGTGGAGCCCGACCTGGTGCTTCTCCGTCTCGGCGCAGGCGGCGAGCAGCGTCCGGCCGTTCCGGCCCGCGGCCATGCAGAAGTCGGCGTAGAGGCGCCCCATGGACATCTGCGTGATCGCCGTGGCCAGGTGCTCCTCGGCCACGGTGATCTCGTTCTCCTGCCACAGCCGGCCGATCTCTCTTAGCGCCGGCTGAAAGACGTCGAGATAGAGGGCCGGCAGGCCAAGTCCCGCCGCTCGTGCGTCCTCGACGACGGCGACGGCGAGGCGGCGGTCGCCCGCGCGCAAGGCGGCGAGGTACACGAGCCACCACTCGACCGGCGCCTCGACCTCCACCGTGGCCGTCACAGCGCGGGAGCGTCGGAAAGCGATGTCAGACCTGCCTGCAGGCAGCGCAGTGCGCCAGTCGACTCGTCGGGACCAAGGCGCTCGCCAAGCACAGCTAGCGTGGCCTCGAGGCTACGACGCACGTCTCGACCCCCGATTCCGCGCGCGGCAAGAAGGCCTTCGAGCCAGGTCACGTACCGCGCGAAGAGCGACGGGTCATCCATCGCAACCGCTGGCGCGAGGTGTTCGAGGCAGTAGTGCATGTCTTCCAGGCACCTCGCGCGACCGGCTTCGCCGAACCGCTCCAACAACCCGGGGTCATCGGCGTAGAGCGCGTCGGTGATCTCCCTCGCCAGCTCTTCCTTCCGGGCGAGGATCGACTCCGAAGCTCGCGTCTGTGCAAAGGCCTTCTTCATGAACGGGCGCTGCGAGAATCGAGAAGCACCTCATACGCCTCATGCCGCACAGTGGTCCGCGCCATGATGTCGGCCGGCTCGCGCTCGTGTGCGACGGCCCGTTCCGGGCTTCCCATGTACCGGCGGAAGGCGTCGGCGTCGGTCCAGCTCGTCAGGAAGGCGTGGGTCGCCGTTCCCGCCTGTGGCTTGAGAAGCTGGAGATAGAGAAAGCCGGGGAAGTCGTCCACGAGGCGCGACCGCTCCTGGAAATGCTCCTCCAGCCCCTCCTGATCAGCCTTGGGGACCGTCAAGTGCGAGATGAACACGAACACGCGGCATCTCCTCTAGGGTGATTGGCGAAGAGCATCTTCCGAATACGCGGAGCGTGGATGGGCGACGAGGGCGCGACAGCGTAGACGATCCACGACACCATTGACAATCCGATTTTAGCACCAGGTAGCGCTCGGTAACAGTACGATCCAAAATAGCTCATGAGGACGTGCGCCCGCACGATGCTTGGAGATCGAGTTCCCGGCCATGGACGGTCTGAAGGCCGCCATTGGGTTGGAGGCGGTGCTGGCGTCACGCCGCCGCGCCGACTGATCCGGTGGAAGTCATACGTTACAATGTCGCATGGACAACGTCACCCATTCCCTCGCCGGCCTGCTACTGGCCGAGTCGGCGGTGCGGTTCCGAGCGCGCCGGACGGGTATCGAGCCGTCTACGCGCTTCGGCGCGTTTGCGGCCATCTCGTCTATGATCGCCGCCAACCTGCCGGACGCGGACCTCTTCTATACCGGCGTAGGAGGCGACCGGCTCGCATATATGCTGCATCACCGCGGCTACACGCACACGGTGGTGATCGCGATCCTCGGTGCGGCGCTGGCGTGGGGCGTCGCGTGGCTCGTCTGGCGATGGCGCGCCCGCGCGGCCCCGGCAAGTGATGACGCCCGCTGGCTCCTCGGGCTCATCGTAGTGAGCGCCCTCGGCCATCTCGTGCTCGACTGGACGAACAGCTACGGTGTGCACCCCTTCTGGCCGTTCGACAATCGGTGGCTGTACGGCGACGCCGTATTTATTGTCGAGCCGTGGTTCTGGGTTGTAGCGGTACCGACTCTCGTCGTGGCGAGCAGGAGTCGCATCGCACGCGTGCTGCTGTCGCTCGTCCTGATCATCGGGCTCGTGCTGGCGTGGCGCGTGGAACTCGTGTCCACGGGCGCGGCGACCGCGCTCACCGCCGGTGCGGTACTGTCTATCGTCCTCGCAAGGATGCTTCGTCCCGGTGCTCGCGTCGCGACGGCGGCCGTGGGGTGGGTGGCGGTGATGCTCGTCATGGAGGCGGGAGCGGCGGTCGCCCGCGACGTGGCAGTTCGAGCCGTGCGCGCCGCCGATCCGACGGCCGAACTACTCGACGTGGTCGTGACGCCTCTGCCGGCGAATCCTTTATGCACGTCAGTGATCGTGGTGGAGCGCTCAGGCGCGACCTATCGGGTGACCACGGCTCGGGTGAGCGGAGCACCGTCGGTTGTAGATGCGTCGCGATGTGGCATGCTTGACGGATCCGGCGCGATCTTCCGGGCGTCGTCGCGACCATCCACCCCCGCCGTCCGGTGGGACACGGAGTGGACGGCCCCGCACGCCGAACTCGCGACGCTGGCGAGCGAGAGCTGCCCGGCGATGGCGGCGCTGAGATTCATCCGCGTGCCGGTGTGGCGCCCTGTGAGCGACTCGACCGTCATGCTCGGCGACTTACGCTTCGGCAATGCATCGGGGAACGGCTTCACCGACGTGCTGGTGCCGCGCCAGTCGGCGGAGTGCCCCGATGCCGTGCCACCGTGGACGCCGCCACGCGTGGACCTCATCGGATCGGTGCGAAGGTAGAGCGATGCCTGATGGCGTGAAGCCCGTAGAGTAACTACGGGCTACGTGTGTCAGGCGGTGCGAGCGGTTTGAGAAGCAGCCGCACATCGGGGCGAGTCTACCGTGAAGGCAGGATGGTGGGAGCGGCGACGCCTCCGCTCCGAATGACGACCCTTCTCACGTCTCAACGGCTCCCATTTCACTTCGGTCGTGTGAACTGGCTGCGATTGAGCGGCACGTTGACCTGTACTTTATCAACCATGATCCGCATCGGTGCCGGCATCCCCGCCGCGCTGATTTCCATGAGGTAGGGGATCTTGATGCCGTCGACCACCCGGTAGTCGCTTGAGACTATAGTGAGTTCCATCGGCGTCCCCGCGACCGGTCGCGTCTGCACACGCTTGATCTCCAGCATGGTGGCTGCATCAAGGGAGACCACGCTCTGCTGGCCGTTCGCGAACCGGATCCGGATCGTGTGCACGGCCACGTCACGGGTCCCCACCTTCACAACCGCCGGTCCGAGGTACTCGATCCGATTGGCAGATGCGCCCGAGCCCAGAATGGCGCCGTCGAAGTCCGACTCCTCGAGCAAGTCGCCGCGCTCCGCATCGGGAACATCGGTCGGCTTGCCGCTCGCCGAGACGAATGGATCGATCCGCCAGGCATCTTGTCCGTCATAACCGGTGATCTGGGTCGCCCCCTGCAGTGTCACGCGCTTGAGGATCAGGTTGGGCCGTATCGCCTCGACCACCACCGGGATCTCGAATGGCGCGAGACCGCTGATCCGGAGAGTAGTCCGACGCGTCGTGACCTTTTCCGTCAAGCCGACGGCCTGCGTGTAGCGCGCCAGCACACTGTCGAGTGGCAATGGGGCTGGCGCCTTGAGGCCCCCCTGGGCGGCTAGCGGGATGGGGAGCAGAAGAGCAAGTAAAAGCAGTCGCATGACGACGGCTCCAAGGTCGAGAGGTTGCTTGGTGCGCCGCGGGATGCGGCGACCGTTGAGGGTCGCGCCGATGAAGGTGGGGCGCACCAGCCACGCGTAGCTGATCAGCAGGATGGCCATTGCCACGCCGAGCACGAAGAGGAACTTGATCGGCCACGGCAGTGGCCAGTCGCGCACCATCAGTTGCAGCGCCATCACCAGCGGCAGATGGGCGAGATAGATCCAGTAGGAGGCATCGGCCAAGTAGCGTCGCCACACCGAGTATCCATCCAGAAACCGCAGCCCAATGCCGAGCATGGCGAAGGTCCAGCTCCAGAGCGCCACGGCGTAGGTGGCGGCAAACCAGAGCTTCCGACTACCCAGCGGGAGCGGCATCACCATTGGTGTGAGGCTCGTCATCGCGAGGCATGCCACCGTGGCCCCAATGGCCAGCGACAGGTGCCACCACCATTCGCGCGCGAGTCTCGGCAACAGGATCTTCGTCTGACGGTGGACGAGCCAGCCGAGTCCGAAGGCGAGACCGTAGATGGTGAGCGCGGCCCGATTTGGGATCAGTGATGAATCGGGTGTCGGCACGCCGAACCACGGCAGCCACCACGGGTGGAGGTAGAGTGCAACCGCGACGGGCAGCGCCAGGACGAGGGGAGACCAGGGTCGGAGCACGCCTCGAACCACTCGATCGATCGCGCCGCGGAAGACCTCGTTGCGATCCACTGTGGCCACCATGGCGCGGAGTAACAGGGTGCCCGCGTACAGAATCAGTAGCAGATACAGGAACCAGAGGTGAGTCAGCGGGAAGCTCGTCACCGACAGCTTCGCAGGCGGTGGTGCCACCGTGCCAGCCGGCATCGCCGCTCCCGCCACGACTATGATGGCGATGAGCACCAGCGGCCAGCCGACCACGAGCGGCACGGCGATCCGCCGCAGTCGATTCCGGATGAATCCCCAGGCGCCGATCCGATGATAGACCATCCGCCCGAAGTAGCCGGCGATGAGCATGAACACTGTCATCCGCATGACGTGGATCACGAAGAAGGCGACGCTCAGCGTGGTGCTGCGTTGGCTATCCGCCACCACCCATAATTGGGGACCGGGGAGGAACGACATCGTGGCGTGCAACACCACGCCAAGCAGGAGCGCCAGCCCGCGGACGGCGTCGAGCCCGTGGAGTCGTTCTGATGCTCCGAGTTTCGGTGGGAGACCAGAAGTGGTGACGGTCACAGGACGTCAGTCTTCATGAGTTGCACCCGCCAGGTGACAACAAGTACGAGCACTATCACCAGAATCTCAGTGGCGAGAATTGCGCTGGCCGGTGTGCTCCACGCGACCCGATCGGCCTGCATCGTGGCGGCGATCGCGGGGACGCGAGCCGTGTAGTACATGAACCCTTGCACTGCCAGGTTGCCGACCACGACGGCGGCGATGGACCAGCCGAGGGATTCGCTAACCAGGGCGACGCCGAGGACCATTACGTATCCGGTGAGCAGTTCCACCAGCAGCAAGATCGCGAAGGGAATCAGTCCGTCAGGTATGGTCGGCCGCAAAAGAATCACGCCGATCGTGCCGAGGCTGAGTACCAGCCACGGCAGCAGGAAAAGCACCATGTTGCCAACGAGCTTGATCACCGTGTAGTCGGCAGCCGACAGCGGCATCGACATCACAAATGGCAGCGTTTGCTCGGTGCGCTCCTGCACCACGGTGAGCATGATGACCGTGAACCCGGTGCCGATCAGGACGGTGATCAGGAGGACGCTACCCAGGTAGAATGCGCTCTCCGATGGCCACGCTATCAGCACCAGCGAGAGCACGCCGCCCAGGATGCCAAGGGCGATCGGTAGGCGATTGAGCGACCAATCCTTGGCCACCCAATGGCGGAGCATCGCGCCGGTCATGCCGCCACCTTCGGCTTCCGAGCCATCACCGCCGCCACGAAGATCTCCTCGAGTGTCATCCGATCGACGGCGGTGACGGTGGCACCAGCGGCCTCGCAGGCAGCCTCGAGCGCCGGAGTGTATCGGTCGGTGGTGAGCGTGGCGACCCGCCCGCTGACGGTGCACTGCACCGTATCTGGCATGGGAGGCAACGCCCGGCCGGGCGCCAGCTCCAGACGGAGCCGGCGCCAGCGATCGAGGAACGACTCTTTGTCGTCGGCATCGACGATCCGGCCGCGATCGAGGATCGTTACCTGGTCGGCCACCTGTTCGATGTCCAGCGTGTTCTGGGTCGAGAACAGCACGGCTCGCTCCTCGTCTTCCATCGCCTCGGTGAGGCAGGCCAGCACATCGCGTCGGGCAACCGGGTCGAGTCCGGTCGTCGGCTCGTCGAGGACCAGCAGGCGCGGTCGGTGGGCAAGCGCGAGCAGCAGCTTTGCCTTCGCGCGCTCGCCCTGGGACATCCCCTTGATGCGCTGGTCGGTCCGGAGCTCGAAGCGTCGAACGAGTTCGCCCGCATACGCCGCATCCCAGCCGGGGTACAGCCCTGCCACGAATGCCATGTGCCAGTCGAGGGTCGCTCGCTGGTAAAGTTGCATGTCCTCCGCCACGTAGCCGATGTCGTGCTTCGCCGCGACGGCGGCGTTGGGGATCGCGTGTCCGAGCACCGTGACTGTACCGCGATCCTGATGAACCAGCCCCATCAGGATGCGGAGAACGGTGGACTTGCCGGCGCCATTCGCCCCGAGGAAACCCATGATCGTCCCGGTGGAGAGCGTGAATGAGACGTCATCTAGCGCGAAGTGCTTGTAGCGCTTCGACACGCCCTGAAACTCGACTGCAACGGTCGTCATCGGTCCTCCGAGTTGATTCGGCGCATCGCATCGGCGAGCCTCTCGGCTAGCGCCGTGCGACTTATCCCCAGCAGCACCGCTTGTTGGGCGAGGCGGTCCACCTGCTCATCGAGTTGTTGTTCGAGCAGTCGATCGGGCAGGGCCGGCGAATCAGCGACCGTCGAACCCTTCCCCTGCCTGGTGGTGATCACCCCGTCGCGCTCCAATTCGAGGTAGGCGCGCTTGACCGTGATCACGCTCACCAGGAGTTCGGCCGCGAGCTGGCGGATCGAGGGTAGCTCGTGCCCCGGTGGCCAGTCACCGAGGGCGACCCGCTGCTTGACCTGCTCAATGAGCTGCAGGTAGATGGGCCGCGGATCGGCCTTGGCGATGATCAAGCCACTGTGCATAGTGGTATACTCAGTATGCACAGTCAGAAAGTCAAGGACCGGGGATTTTGAGATCCGTATCGCCCGCTTTACCCACCCGAAGCGTTTCCCGCCAGCCGGGGCGCCAGTTACGCCAGCGGTCGCCTCGGCCCGCCTACGACGGGAGCGGGATCAGGCTTGCGAAGGCATGGTACGGCTCGTAGTACCTGCTGCAGGGCCGCCTCTATCAACGGTCCATGTTCATTCGGACCGGAGAAGCGATCAATGCGGAGATTCGCCTTCAGGGTGTTTCAGCAGAACTGCCGCGCGGCAGGAGCCGCAGTAGTCGTAGCTTGCGCTCTCGCTGGCACTGCGGACCTGTCGGCTGCCCAGAATGCCGAGCGATTCCCGGCCAGCCGCTCAACCGCCGTTACCGTTCCAATAGCAGTTGCCGGAACGTTGTCGAACCATCCCTACGATGGATACGGTCGCCAAGGGAGCATCTGGGCGGGCGTTGAACGATTCAGAATCCTGGGGCGCTTGGGTGCACGTGCGTCCGCGATGTTCACTTTCGGCAACAGAGACGTTGGTCCGCTGACGATTAGCGCGCACGCGGTTGTACCAGTGATTGAGGTGAGCGACGTTCAGATTTATGGCTTGGCCGGTGGCTCTTACTATGGAGCCGCCGGAGTCAGTTCTCGACTCGGGCTGAGCGGCGGATTGGGGATTCGAGGAAGACTGTTCAGGTTCGCTCCATTCCTCGAATTGCAGGCCCATCCTGTGGAGAGTGCTATTCTCTCATTCGGTTTTGTGTTCTGACCGTTGAGAAAGGTCGTGAGCTGTAAACTCGTCGTCGGGCGGCCGCCCTCTCTCAGAACCTTGAGTAAAATTGAACGACCCTGGAACGAGGAAGAAGGCTTGCGTCGACTGAAGCGAGAGAACGTGCCGTGCGGTAGAATTCCAGCTATGAGAAGCTCCCGGTTCCTTCTGCTCGCAATCGTGGGAATGGCCGGCTGTGCCGGCTCGCCTGCGATCAGGCAATCCCCCGCGCCGAACGCCGCTCGTCCCTTCTGGCCCGAGCAGCGGGCCGGCGCCGAGCACACCCTGCTGCCCACGCCGGCCACTGTGGTCTACGGCGGCTATGATCCCCTGGCCACGCCGATTTTACGCGTGGCGTCGGGCGACAGGGTGGAGCTCAGTGCGGTGTCCACCTGCGGCGCGCGCCTCCTGCAGCCCGGCTTGGATACGGGGACGATCGAGCCAGCATACAGGGCGATCATTGCGGCGGTTCGCGACTCGACGCTACGCCGCGGACCTGGCGGCCACATCCTCACCGGTCCGATCTTCGT
>CAJDWZ010000137.1_pt1 | contig 13993 bp, 14 predicted proteins | sample 7391701 | NCBI WGS metagenome assembly CAJDWZ01 (sample SAMEA7055744, study PRJEB34461) | soil metagenome | biome: terrestrial ecosystem; feature: Peninsula; material: soil | place: Antarctica | collected 2016
GCTATCCCCAGGCAGCTCCCGAGAGCGTACGTGATCAGCCGGTCGTCGGCTGAGGCCGAGACCTTCATGTCGGCCATGCCGACGATGGTACCGGACATTAGGACCGGTGTCTGGTGTCGTCGCTATCTCTGCTACGCATCCTCCTTCACGTACACGGCAGGTTGCACGTAGCGGAACTCATGATCGAGCCCGGTGAGGCTCTCTGAATGGCCGACGAAGAGGTGGCCGCCGGGCGACAGCATGTCCCAGAACCGCCTGACTAACCGGCCCTGGGTTGGTTTATCGAAGTAGATCATGACGTTGCGGCAGAAGACGGCGTCGAACGGACCCTGCATGGGCCACTGACCCATCAGGTTCAGCCGCGCGAAGTGGATCATCCGGCGAACTGGTTCAGCTACCTGCCAGGTGGCTCCGCCGGGTGCTGGCACGAAGTGTCGGCGCACGACGTCCCGCGGCAGCTCAGCCAGTTGCTCGGCCGGATAGCGAGCTTCCTTGGCGCGCTCGAGTACTCGCGCCGAGATGTCTGTGGCCAGGATGCGCGACCGACGCAGCAGCGCTTCCGGAAGGCACTCATGAAGCACGACGGCAAGCGTCACCGGCTCCTCGCCACTGGAGCAGCCGGCGCTCCAGATGCGCGGTGCGGTGCCCGCCGCCACATGTGCCGGGAGCAGCTTCTGACGCAGGTAGTCGAAGTGCTGCGGCTCGCGAAAGAAGCTGGTCTTGTTGGTGGTGAGCGCGTCCACCATCTCCTTGAGCTCGACAGGCGACCTCTCGCTCGATACGAGCGAGAGATAGTCGTCAAAGCTCGCCAGGCCGAGCGCACGCAGGCGCCGGGCGAGTCGGGCTCGTACCAGCCCTTCCTTGCCGCGCTGGAGGTTGATCCCGGCGGTCTGCCTGGCTAGCTCGGCAACGCGCCTGAAATCAGCGTCCGTCAGCTCGGGCGCCGTGCTGGCGGCGAACGCAGCGATCGAGGTCACGACAGTTGATTCAGGTCGAGTACTTCGGCCGCCGTGAGCACGCGGTCGATGTCCAGCAGTAGAGTCACCCGACCGGCTCCCTTGGCGATGCCGAGCAGGAACTCGGTGTCCACCTCGGTGCCGAACGAAGGTGGATCGGCGATATCCTCTGCGCGGATCGCCTTCACCTCGCTCACCCGGTCCACCAGCACACCGAGGTGCACGCCCTGCAGCTGGACGACGATAATGCAGTTCTCCACGGCGTCCATGGAGGGCATCCCGAACTTCGTCCGCAGGTCGACGATGGAGATGACCTTGCCACGAAGATTGATGACGCCCCGCACGAAGTGCGGCGTGCGCGGCACGCGGGTTATCGGCAGCATGCCGATGATCTCCTGCACCTTCAGGATCTCGACGCCGTATTCCTCAGTGTCCAGGAAGAACGTCAGATACTTGCCGGCGCGGGACTGGGTGTGCTCGGATGCGGGTGCAGTCATTGTTCAGGCCAGAGTCTCAGGATACGGTGTTTCGGACGCGATAGGTCGTGGTTCAGGCAGCGCTGCGCACAGGATCGCCGCCGTCGCTACCGCGGATACGAGCGACCGCGACAAGGCCAACGACATCGAGGATGAGTCCCACCCGGCCATCGCCCAGTATGGCGGCGCCGGAGATCCCCGGGACAACGCCGAGGTTGCCACCAAGTGACTTAACGACGAGCTGGTGCTGGCCGAGTAGCTCATCGACGAGTAGGGCAGTTCGTTTCTCCTGGTCGCCGACGATCATGAGGATTCCCTCGGCCGGATCAGCCACCGCGCCTTCGATGTCGAACAGGCGGTGGACGCGGATGATCGGCATCAGCTCGTCGCGCAGAAGTACGACCTCACCACGGCCGTTGACGGTGGAGAGCGTGGAGCGTTCGGGGCGGAAGCTCATGTGAATGGCCGTGGTCGGGACGATGTAACGCTCACGACCAACGCGCACGAGCATGCCGTCGGTGATTGCCAGGGTAAGTGGCAGGCGGATGGAGAAGGTGCTCCCCAGTCCTGCCTCCGAGGCGATCTCGATGCGACCACGCAGCGACTCGACGTTGCGCTTGACGACGTCCATCCCGACCCCGCGCCCGGAGAGATCGGTGACGGTGTCGGCGGTCGAGAAGCCCGGTGCGAAGATCAGATCGAATGCTTCGCAGTCGGAGACGTGCTTGTCAGCGGCGACGAGGCCACGTTCGCGCGCCCTGGCGAGAATCTTGGTGCGGTTGAGCCCACGCCCATCGTCCTCAAGGTCCACGCAGACGTTGGCACCGGCATGGTAGGCGCGCAGGCGAAGCGTGCCGGTGGGACGCTTACCCGCTGCAATGCGCTCGGCTGGTGTCTCCAGTCCGTGGTCGATCGCGTTCCGGACCATGTGCACCAGGGGATCACCAACGATGTCGACCATATTGCGATCGATTTCGGTGTCTTCACCCTCGGTGACCAGCTCCACCTGCTTGCCGGCCTTCTGGGCCAGATCGCGGACGAGTCGCGTGAGCTTTTGGAAGGTCGGCAGGTCGCGAACGAGCTTTGCGGCATGCGCGACCTTCACCCCGAGCGCCTGGTCGCGGCCACTCAGCAGACTGGGATCCTGGCTGATCATGGACTGCGCGATCACCAGCTCGCCCACCATGTCAATGAGGCGGTCCAGGCGGTCGGTACGCACGCGTACGGAGCGCTCGGCTGCGGCATCCTGTCGACGGTCGCCCTGCCGTCGGTCAGTCTGGCGGCGATCGCCCTGCCGGCGATCGGCGGCCGATGCCACGGACGTCGCCGATGCACCGCCCTCGGTCGCACCCGCATGACCCTCAAGTGCGGCCAGGGAACCAGCCACATCGCCCTGCTCCAGCGCGATCAGCGCCCGCATGAGCGCGTCATGCTCTTCAGGCACCTCCAGCGAGCCACCAGCCAGCGCCTCCTCGACGCTCAGCAGCATCGTCGCCAGCATGTCCGTCGCCCGGAGGGAGAGATTGGCACAGTTCCCCTCGAAGGCTATCTCGCGATCGCGTACTCTGCTCAGCAACGACTCGGCGTGGTGGGCGAAGTCGCAGATACCGGACAGCCCCATGAACCCCGCCGTTCCCTTGATCGTATGGAAGGCGCGGAATACGGTGTTGATCGATTCCTCATCGTCGGGATCGTGCTCCAGGGCAAGCAGAGCCGCCTCGGCGCCATCTATCCAGTCCCTGCTCTCAGCGATGAAGTCGCGCAGCAGGTCGACGTCTATGTCCTCGGGCAGGTCCAGTCCGCCAGTCTGTATGGTCGCGGCCTGCGTGTCCTGGGCGATGACCGGCCAATCTCCGGAGCGATGTACGGCCACGGCCTGCGCTACCAGCTCTTCGGCCGCGAGTTCCTCCGCCACTTCAGCCCACGCCGGATCCTCGGCCATCGCCGCCATCAGGTCGGCCTGGTCGGTCGGCATGGGGCTGATGAGAGAGTCGAGCGCCGAGCGCTCTTTCGCGACATTCCTCGCGCTCGCCGCCTCACTGTCCGCGCGCTCGGTCGCCCGGGCAGCGATGTCCAGGCGCGACATCGCGTCCTCCAACAACCGGTTGGCGCGCGCCAGCGATGCCGAGCGGTGCTCCTGATCCTCACCCGCTGCTGCCGCCGCGATCTGCGTCGCTGCGCCACCGAGCGCGAATGCAGCGTCCAGATCGTCGGTCTCGCGTGCCAGCCGCATCAGCGCCGAACGCACCCGCTCCAGTTCCGCCGTATCGGCGACCTCGAGCTGGACGAGCAGGGTAGCTATGTCGTCGATGGCGAACGGCTCGTCGGCGATTGTGACATCGCCCAGAGCAGCGTTGTCGGATTCAGCATCGTCGATCGCCGGGCCTTCGACCACGGAGCTTTCGGAGACGGCGCTAACGTCGACGGAGGATTCCGGCGGCACTGTCGATCCAGCCGACGTTGGCTGGGCGGGCGTAGCGTCGGGTGTGCGAGACTTCTTCCGCGGCATGGAGCGTGGATCGGTGACGAGGAGGGGCAACTGCCCGGACAGTTAGCAGCGAGCCGGGTAGGCGCGTGCATCCTAGAGTGTCGGCGCGAGCGACAGGTACTTGAGAGCGCGACGCGGACGATGTGCCTGGTTTTGCGACGGTGCGACAGCGAATGGCGTGGCGCAGAAGTGAGAAAGGGCGCCCCGTGGGGCGCCCCTCTGTGATATCTGTGATTAATGCCGCTCCTGACAGGCACGCGATCGTCAGACGTCGGGGATGGCCCTGAAGACCTCGTCGGCGAGAGCCTGGCGCGCCTCCACGTTGGTGATCGTCGCATCCGCGGTGAAGGTCGCCGGGATCGGTCGGGGGTCGGCCGGCAGCTCGGGCGCACCGTACCGGCGCGGGTCGAACAGCCGTGCTATCTCCGACAGCCTGCCCTCCATGTCTACGAGCACGCTCGCCGCGTACGTTAGCTGCTGCGTCGTGATATCCTGGAACTGGAGGTGACCGGTCATCATGAAGATCTCTTCGCGCAACCTGTTGCGGATATCCTTCGCCACCTCCGACCCGTCGCCGTTGTCATCCGCCTCGGCGTCCAGTTCGTCGATCAGGACCTGGGCGCGGTCCAACCCGTCGAGGATGCACGTTGCCGCCGTTTCCGTGGCATTGGTGACTTCTCGAATCTTCTCATGCGTGATCTGCAGCTTGTCGGTCGTCGCATTCTCCAGCGCCGAGCGGCACTGCCGCAGGCTCTGCAGGACGTTCACGATCTCCGAGTTGGCGCGCTGAAGGATGCCGGGAACCAGGGCCAGTGCAGAAGTGGGCGTCGGGTCGGGGTAAGACGTGACGGGCGGCACAATGTTGTCCTGTACCCCATCAGTAAACTCGCGCAACGCCTCCAATTCCTGGTCCACGAGGCGGAGCGAGGCCTCGGAGTCGTAGAGCAGCTCCATCGTGCGATTGTTCGTCATGGTCAGCTCGCTGTCGGGGCCATGAGGAGGGCGTCTATCTTCTCCTTCAGGACCTGGGGCGTGAACGGCTTAACGATGTAGTTGTTTACGCCGCACTCCATCGCCGTCAGGATGTCTTCCTTGACGCTCCGCGCGGTGACCATGAGGATGGGAACCGTCCTCCCCGAGTCGGTGCGTGCGCGAAGTGCCTTCGCCAGCTCGGTGCCGCTCATGTTCGGCATGTTCCAGTCGGTGATGACGAAGCTGACCGATGCGTCGAACTTCTCCAGTGCCTCACGGCCGTCGCCGGCTTCGACGCAACTCGAGAAGCCGACGCGCTGGAGTGAGTTCACGACGATTCGCCGCATCGTGGCGGAGTCGTCCACGACGAGAAACTTCATGGGGTGGATACCTTTGGAAATGTGGGGCCCGGCCGACGCGCGCCGCGGTCGGACGCGAACGAGCTAGTTGGTTCGATGACGATCAGACATCGCCGGCGTCGAGCATCCGACGGGCTACCTGATCCACCACTTCGAGCGAGTTGTAGGCGCCACTCATGACGCGCTGACGGAGTTCGGCGATGCGCTCCGCGCTCATACCCCTTGAAGCGTTCGCATCAGGACCATTCTTCGCGGCGAGGGCGCGACCGGCGTCGGAGATCTCGACGCGGTCCACCTTCGGTACCGCTCCTACGGGCTGGGCTGGTCCACCGCCGGCCGGGGCCGGACGGACCGCTGCATCACGGGCACGGTTGACGAGCTCCGCCTGCTGCGCTTCGACACTGCTACGATTGATTCGCATGAATTCCTCCTGTTCCCCAGGTATCGGCCACCGTCTGGGAAAACTTTAGCCCATTCGGTCCAGATGCTCCGCCCCGCCCTCGGGCGGTAGGGCGTCTCGCGCCGCGCTGACCGAATACGGCCCCGCGACTCCCACCCTCGGTTCGCCGACCGCCGCCGCTGGCGACAGCGCGTGCGCCGCCCGCCAGAGCGCCGTCGTCAGGCCGGCGGCGTCCTCCGCCTTGCCCGCCGACTCCAACTCCCTCTCCGCCGCTCCCGCCGCTGGCGGCAGCGCCTCGGCCGCCGGCTGCGAACTTGCAGCCAGCTCGTCGGTTACCAGCGACGCGTACCTGAAGTACGACATCGCCTGCCGGCGATCGCCTTCCTGGGTGGTTCTCACCTGTACCTCCTCACGGCTTGCTCCTGGGTGCCGGTGCCTTAAGACGAGCGACCCCGGCCACGCGTAACGCGCGGCCGGGGTCGCCTGCGGGGCAGCGCACCCTGCTCGGGCTACCGCCGGATGTCCAGACGAGCCACTGGAGCGGGCATTCCAGCCAGGTAGCCGTGGGCTACCGTTCCCAATTGATCCAGCCGATCCAGCTCCCAGACCATCTCGTCGCGCATCGCCTGCATCTTCTGCAGCAGCTGCTCCTGGAAGCCCAGAGCGCGTCTTGCCGCTACCTCCACAGGGGCTAGCGCCAGGTCGAGCGCGCGAGCCTGTGCGGTCGACGGTCGCTGACTAGCCAACTGACCGCGCACCACGCTCAGTTCGGCCACGACCGGCTCGAGGTCGCTCAGCAGCGCCTCGCGGTCGTCCAGACGAGCCAACAGGCCGACCATCGTGGCGGCATCGTCGGCACCGTCTTCCGGCATGGAGGACACGTCAGCGATACGGTCCAGCAACGCCTGCGCCCTGGCAGCCTGATGGGCCAGCGAGAAGGCTGTCGTGGTAGCCTGACCCCGCTCTGCAGCAACGACTTCCTCGCGCAGCACCGCGCGATGGACCAGGGCAGCACCCGTCATGCGACTTCCCGCACCGCTGGATGTTGGCCGACCGTGGCGAAGGCCTCGCGAAGCTCGTTCACGATGAGCGTGATGCGCTCCAGGCGGCCGATCTCCGGACGCAGACCCAGGTCGGCAAGCTCGCCGAGTACGAAGGTGTAGAGCGCGTTCAACTGACCGGCCATCTCTCCACCCTGCTCGTGGTCGAGAGTCGACATCAGTTCGCCGAGTGCCTGCCTGGCGCGATCGAACGAGGTGAGGCGGAGGTCCATGTTGCCCTGTTCGATGCTCAGACGTGCACGCCGGAGGTTCAGCAGAAGATGGTCGTAGACCATCACCACCAACTGGCCGGGCGCGGCAGAGCGAACGGCGACTTCCTGGTACTGGGCTGCGTGATTGGCGTAGCTCACTATGGCATCCGGTGTTGGGGTCTGCCATGGAGTATCGGCAGCAACTGTGCGGAGTTGACCACCGGGCATCATTATGACGACTGCCGGCTGGCGTTGAGCGCGCTGATCTGCTGGGAGAGCCAGTTGCCCTGTGATTGGATGCGGGCGATCGCGGCCTCCATCGACGCGAACTGCTTGGTCATCGCCTCACGACGCAGCTCGAGCATCCGACTGGCATCGTCGGCCCGACGCGAGAGGTTGGTGATTGAGCTATCCAGCGACCCCAGTTGCACGGCGATCGTACCGTCACCGCTACGCGTGAGGGCGTCGGTCACCTGCGTCATCAGGCCGCCAATTCCACGCGAAAAGTCGAGCGTGCCCACCAGTCCGGTGGCTGTGCCAGCATGACTGATAGCCAGTCCCTCCGCCGGGTTCGGATCGACATCTGTGCCGGCGGCCGCGGTGAGCGCGTTTCCGACACCCGTCGCGGGCCTACCGCCAATGGTTCCGGCGACGTCCACCCCGGTATGGCTGCCGGCAAGGCCCAACGGATCAGCTCCCGCCACCTCGGGCAGGTATTCCACGGTGACCGATGCCGCCGAGCCATACTCCGTGCCGGTGATGACGAGGTTCGTACCATCCCCAGCGAGGGCAGCGGACAGCCTCATTCCGTTTGTGGCAAAGCTGGTGTTGAGCAGAGCGACGATCTGAGCGGTGGTCGCGCCTTGTTCCAGGCCCAGCTCGATGGTCTTTCCGGAGACAGAATCCGTGACCTTGAGCCGATCTGACGCTCCGGTAGCGGTGTAGCTGCCGCCGAAGCCGGTGCCGGCCAGCGACGGTCGCTCGGCGGCCGTCGTGATATCCACGTCGTAGTGCCCGGGCCGCGTCCTCGTGCTCGAGGTCACGTAGTCCAGCGATGCGTCGCTGGCGGCGCCGACAGTTCCAAAGAGCGCCTTAACGTCGCCAATGTTGCTGGATAGCGCCGCCTTGAGCGCGGTCATGTCCACGTCCAGCGTGCCAGTCTTGGAGAGACTGACCCCGACCAGCGTCGCCCTGTTGTACGCGGCACCGCCGGAGAGACCGGAGAGATCTGTGAGGAGGACGTTGGTGAGCTGCGCCTTCGTGGAGCGCAGGGTGCCGTTGGCGGCCAGCGGAGCACCGGGTTTAGTCTGGGCGCTGACGAACGACACGACGTCGTTGTAGGCTGCGGTGAATTGCTTGACCGCGTTCACCGCCGCGTCGTCATCCCGCGTGATGTTCACTGAAATCTCCGTACCAGGCTCGGCACCCTGCAGGCTGAGCGTGACGCCGGCGATGACATCGGAGATGGTGTTGCCGCCGCGAGTGATCGTCACGCCATCCACTCGAACCGACGCGTCACTGCCTGATGCGACAGTACGCTGCCGCCCAGTGGTAGACGCGCTGGTGCGACCCAGAAGCGCGGCTTCGGGAGCACTGTCAGGCGGTGCAGCCTCATGCCTGACGGAGAGCGAGAAGGCGAGCTTCGACTCACCGCCCTCCGAATCCGTGAGGCGGATGGTGCCATCGGCGTCGAGCGACGCGGTCGCCGCATGGCTGCCACCGAAGGCGCTGTTGATCTGCCCCAGAAGATCGTCGACGGTGGAACCTGGTGCGACTACCAGACTGTCGAGGACCGGGCTTCCAGCGCCATCGGTGCCGCGAATCGTGATCGTGTCGCCAGCGACCACACCGGCCGCTGCACCACCGACGGTCAGGCTGCTGAGTAACGAAGCGCCGGTCGCCGCCGACCCGCCGTCTCCCCAGGCCTGCTCGCCCGAAACCACCTGACTAACCGCCGAGCGGCCGGCCCGGGCGAAGCCCAGTACCTCGAGAGCGCGCTGGCTGTCAGCAATCTCTTCGGGTGTACCGTCGCCGGCTGCCAGCGCCTCAACAGTGCCCTCCACTTCCAGACGATAGGAAGTCTTTCCATCCACAGTCTGGGCAACCGTGCGCGCCGGAATCCCCTCTGCCTGGATCTTGGCGGCGATGGAGGAGAGGGAGTCCTGCGACAGGTCGACTGTTATCGTCCGGCCGCCCACTTTGATAGTACTCGGCGCCGGCATTGTGACACCGAGCGACGCGGCGATGGCCGAAGTAACGCTGCTGACTGCCCTTGTTGCGGTACCGCCGCTGGCAGTGGTGTTCGCGCTGGTAGTCCCATCCGTGAGTCCGAGATTACCTAGCACACCTTCAGCGCCATCTGCGAGGTCGATACCAGCCGAGCCGGCCACGTCGCTGGAGAGTACCAGACGGTATTCCCCAGTGCCCGTGCTCAGGATGGACGCCGAAACGCGCGAAGGCGAGCCGCCGCCGTTAGCACCATTGATCCTGTCGCGCAGCGAACTGAGAGTATCGCTGGCGCTTACGCTGATTCGCCGTCCGTTGATGGCGAACTCGCCGCTAAGCCCGAGTGCGGTGGTGGCGCTGGATACGACGTCTCCACTCAACTTCTCGGCCGTCGCCAGCCCCAATACCTCCACCTTGTAGGAACCCGGTGCAGCCGACGCCGATGCGGCGACGTTGACGAGGGCCCGTCCACCGGCGCCAGAAGTCGCGGACGCCTTGTAGCCGCTGAACGCCGTGCCGTCGCGGAGCGCCTTGGAGGCATCGGCGAACTTGCCGATCACGCTCTGATAGGCATTCCACGCGTCGGTGCGCTTCTGCTGGAGGACGATCTGGTTGTTGAGCGGGTTTACACGGCGCGCGGCTTCCACCTGCATGATCTGGTCGATCATGTCCTGCCACTGGATGCCGCTTGCCAGACCGCTGAATGAGGCGATCGAAGCCATGGGTCAGTCTCGGAGGACCCTTACCCTACAGGTATCGGCAGCAAACCGCCCGAGCTTTAGCCCGGGCGGCTGCGAAGTAGGGACGTGCGAGTGGTGGAACGCGTAACGCGACGACGGTGCGCGGATCACGCAGGTGGACGATTGATGCAGGAAACACCACACCCCCGGAAACGGAGTTCGTTTCCGGGGGTGTAATGAATCGCGTCCGGCGAGGGCGGCGAAGCGTCCAGCGCCGGGCCGCGAACCGCGGTCAGCCGCGGAGCAGCTGCAGCACGCCCTGGGCGCTCTGGTTGGCCTGCGCCAGCATCGCCGTGCCGGCCTGCGCCAGGATGTTGTTCTTCGAAAACTTCGTCATCTCCTCGGCCATGTCCAGGTCGCGGATCACGGACTCGGCGGCGGAGAAGTTCTGGATCGCCGTCTTGACGTTGGACTGGGCGTACTCGATCCGGTTCTGAGCCGCACCGATGTCTCCGAGCACGCTGTTGACCACGCCGATCGCGCTGTCGATGTTGGTCAGTGCGGCCTTTGCTACCGTCGAGTCAGTGATGGTGTCCGCGCCGACTCCGAGAGCGGCGAGCGTCAGGTCCATCGACTTGAGCGACACCAGGTCGGACGAGGTGTAGGAGCCGCTCGAGCTGACCATGAAGGATCCACCGTCTACACCTGCGGAGACAACCACGTCGCTGCCGTTAGCGCTGGAGGCAACGACGCCGACGGCTGCGGTGAAGTTGGCATCGAGCTTCAGGCTGACGCCGAGCTTGGTGAAGGCGATGTCCTGGGCACCGTTGGCGGTGACGGCGATCGTCTCGCTCACACCGCCGCTGGTCAGCGTCAACTCGCCTGCCACTGAGCCGTCGATGGTGTAGGTACCGGCCGCGGCACCGCTGATGTCAGCCGAGTAGACACCGGTGCCGGCTGCCAGCGCGGTGCTCGTGGCGACGTTCGTGTCGAGCTTGGCACCGAAGCCACCGGTCAGGAGGAGCTTACCCTGGAACTTGGTGGTCTGGGTCGTACGGGTGATCTCCTGCTGCAGCGCCTTGAACTCGGTGTCCAGGCGAGCACGACCGGAGACGTCGGTGTTGTCAGAACCGGCCTGCGTGGCGAGCTCCTTCATGCGCTCCAGCATCTGCTGGATCGTACCGGCGCTGCCTTCAGCGATCTGGAGGACCGAGTTGGCCTGCTCGGCGTTCTTGGACGCCTGGGTCATGGCGCGGGTATCGGCGCGCATCTTGTTGGCGATGCCGAGGCCGGCAGCGTCGTCGGCGGCACGGTTGATACGGAAGCCTGACGACAGCTTCTGCATCGAGCTGGAGACGGCGCTGTTGGTGTCGCTGAGGTTCCGGTAGGCGTTGAGAGCGGCGACGTTCGTATTGATACGCATGGTAGGGTTCCTTCCCGAATGGTGACTGGAGCGTCCTTGCTCCGAAGTGGTCGTAGAGGCGTCGATCGCCTCTGCCATCAGTATCGTCGGATCTGCGGCGGACTTTAGCGTCGCGCGAAGGAAACCTTTCAGAAGCTCGAAAAGCCGGCTTTTACAGGGTCACGCGCGGACGTGATTCATGAACGCTCAACGGGCGCGTCTCGATGAGAGACGCGCCCGTGATCGACCTGCTTCCTTCAGAGAGTCGCTGCCTGCTGCGCAACTGCTTGGCTCAAGGCGTGAATGAACAGCGCAAACCCCATGACCCTTCGGAGAGCGCCAACTGACGACCCATACTGCTCGCAAAGTTGACTGCTATGGGGCCCTGCAGGTTGGCGGTCGGAAGTTCATCGCGCGTGCGCGGGAGCGTCACTATTACGAGCACTGCTACATCGTCGCCGTTGGTATCGTCGTGCAGCTTGAGTTCTGCCCTGTCGCTCGCACCAAGTTCCACCGCATAGCCTTCGAAGAAAAGGAATGGATCGGCAAGGAGAAAGGTGAGAGCGCTGTGTTCCAGCGACTGCAGCCAGAACATGCCCGGTCGGCCGGCTGTGAGCAGGGTGAACTGTCGGCACTCGGGAAAGCCGAACAGTCCGATGGGGAAGGTGAAGGTGCTCTCCCGCGCTGGATTCACCAGGCCGAGCAGGTCGGAGGTCACGGTGGCGAGGGCCTTGTCGCGAGGCGCGAATTCCACGCGGGCCAGGGCAGCATTGAGACTCATCGCAGATAGTCTGTGAGGTTCATACCCATCACTCGGGAGGTGGCCAGCATGGCCGCCTGGAATGCCGTCTGCCTTCCCACCATCTCCGTCACCGCCTGCTCGAAGTCGATCTCCTGTGTGTCCGACTTGAATGTCTTGAGCGTGATCTCAAGCGCATTCAGATTTGCACCGGTGACTTCCAGCTGGTTCATCCGCGCACCCACGTCACCGATCAGCGTCTGGACGTCGCCAGCGACGGACCTCAACTGGTCAGTGGCGGCGCCGATGGCGTCCTGATCGTTGGCGCCGAGTGCGCGAGAGAGCTCGCGCAGGGCGGCCAACGGACCCGAGCTGACCGTGCCGAACACCTCGGTGCCGTCATGGTTGGTGCTCAGCAGCTGGCCGGAGGAGATCTCAATCTTCCTCTCACCACTGGGGCTGGTGGTGGTGAAATCGAGGTTGGCCGGATCCGTGTTGTCCACGCCGAACGGCGGCACCATGCCCTGTGAGCCGCCAAAGAGATAACCGTCGCCCGACCTGGTGTTCCCCAGCGAGACGGCGAAGCGAAGCAACTGGTCCACTTCGGCCTTCACCACCATGCGCGTGTCGGCGTTGGCCGTCGCCGTAGCCTGAGACACTCCCAACTCTCTCGCCCGGACGAGCACGCTATCCAACTGGTCGAGTACCCCCTCCTCGGCGCCGGTACGCGCGGTGGCCGCGTCGATGTTACGGCGGTACTGTACGAGCGCGCGGAGCGAGCCGCTGGTGCGCATCACCTGCGCGGCGCCCGTGGGATCCTCAGACGCCCGCTCAAAGCGCAGCCCCGAGGAGACGCGACTGGACGCCGCGGCGATCTCCTGCTGGCCGCGCTGCATCGTACGGAGCGCGTTCTGGGTGGTGATGTTGTTCGTGATCCTCATCGGATTCTCTGATTGAGACTCGAAGCTAGACTTCCGCCGCTGGGAGTCACTGCCGGCAAATATTGCCGGGTAGTGTACTCATGCGTTATCCTATCCGGGTATCGGGCTCCCGCCCGATTTCCTTAAGCGGCCCAAGCCCCTGTACATGGCCACGATCCTGTACGTCGATGACGATCCGTCGGTCGGATTGATACTGGAGGACACCCTCCATCGCGCTGGCCACGAGACGATCGGAGCGCGTCACGTACCGGAGGCTTTGCACGTCCTCTCCCAGGGTGGCGTGGACCTGATCATCTCCGACTACCGCATGCCGGGAATCACGGGGCTCGAGCTCCTCTCAATGATGCAGCGGGAGGGCTACGACGTCCCGCTCATCATGCTCACCGGCTACGCTTCCATAGAGCATGCGGTGACGGCTATCAAGGCCGGCGCGGTGGACTACATCACGAAGCCGGTTCGACCGCAACAGCTTGAGATGGCGGTGGATCAGGCGCTGGAGTTCGTGCGACTGAGGCGGGAGAACGAGACGCTCCGCCGCGAGGTCATGGAGCTCCGCAACGAGCGCCAGATACTCGGCGAGAGTGCGGCGATCCGCCGGCTGATGCAGACGGTCGCAATGGCCGCGCCGACGCGGGCGACGGTGCTGCTGCAGGGCGAGAGCGGGACGGGCAAGGAGCTATTTGCTCGTGCCATTCACGACCAGAGCGACAGGCGCGACCGTCCGTTCATCAAGCTCAACTGCGCCGCTCTTCCCGAAGGATTGATCGAGAGCGCCCTCTTTGGCCACGAGAAGGGTGCCTTCACCGGAGCGATTAAGCGGGTGGAAGGCGCATTCGAACGGGCCCATCGTGGTACGCTGCTGCTGGACGAGATCAGCGAGATGCGGCTGGACCTGCAGGCGAAGCTGCTGCGCGTGCTCCAGGAGCAGGAGTTCGAGCGGGTGGGCGGCTCGCACCCGATCGCGGTGGACGTTCGGATTATCGCTACCACCAATCGCAATCTGGCCGCCGACGCCCAGGCGGGCACGTTCCGGCAGGATCTCTACTATCGACTCAGCACGATCCCGATCTCCATCCCACCGCTGCGCGAGCGCCCTGAAGAC